>Ga0182737_1003291_pt1 | contig 12091 bp, 7 predicted proteins | sample eDN5th30CBELigOP_FD_128878 | JGI IMG/M metagenome (GOLD analysis project Ga0182737, IMG submission 128878) | Enriched Organic Plus compost microbial communities from Emeryville, California, USA - eDNA 5th pass 30_C BE-Lig OP (version 2) (version 2) ... | reverse complement strand
GGAGGAGGCGTTTGTCGGGATTCTGCCCCCGCATGCGGTGGCTGCGGCCGCGATGATGCAGTTGCCCGACTACTACGGGCTGGCGCGGCTCGGGCCGCCCGCCGGGCCACGCGGCGCCTTCACAAACCTGCCCGAATTCTATCCCGTTCCGCTGCCGGATGGTGCCTCCGCGTATCGCGTCTCCTACCGCGCGTTCGAAGCGCACCAGCGAACGCGGCTCAGTGGTGACACGCTGCTGTTCGGCACGGCGGACAGCCTGCGCGTAGATCTCGGACCGCTGCTCCGACAGCTTCGCGCGACCACCCCCTCCCGCGATGTGCTGCCCGCCGACCGGTATGCGGTCCCGGTCCTCGATCGGAACGGCGCGCGCCGCGGCACACTGCTCATCTTCACGCTCGGCGAGGGCGGCGGGCCTGACGAGCCCGTCCATGTCATCCACCTGGACGGGCTCTTCGTCGGGCTGCGCTGACGGCCGGCCCCGAATTCAACGAAATCGAAATCGAAATCGAAATCGGAAATGGTGTGGGGGGGCTGTAGGGGTGTGAGGCGGCCGGGGTGTCTTGATAGTGGGCACGGCTGAACTGCTGCGGCGGTAACGGCGGTACGGCTTGCGAGTGTGTTGTGCGTGATTAACGCGGCTCCTGTGCCGAGGGCAGCCAGGCGGCGAGTCGTTCGCGCAGGATGCGGAGAGCCTTGCCCATTTGCGCTTCGACGGTTTTCACGGAGATCCCAAGGATCTCGGCGATTTCGCTGTAACGCAGGCCCTGCTGTCGGCTGAGCACAAACACCTCGCGGCAGCGCTGGGGAAGTCCTGCGACGGCGTCGCGGACGGCAGCGTCGATTTCCCGGTCGGCAAGGTCCTGTTCGGCAGTGGCCGGCGCCTGGGTTTCCGTTATCAGGAACGGGGCGGTACGCTCGATGACGGTCTCGTGGCGCAGATAATTGAGCGCGCGATTGCGGGTCGAGCGGAAGAGGTAGGCGCGAAGCGAGGTCTCGATCGCCAGCGAAGTTCGCCGGCGCCAGAGCTCGAGCATCACTTCCTGCACGGTCTCTTCGGCGATCGCCCGCTCGTGGAGCAGCGACTCGGCGATCTGAACCAGCGCAGCATAGTGGGTGCGGAAGATGGACTCGAAGGCCGCTTGATCGCCCCGGGCGAGGCGCTGGAGAGAATCGAGGTCGCGCACCGGCCAAGTTTACCGCATCGGAGTGCTGGAAGGCGAGACCACAGATTCATACTATGTGTACGGCAGCAGGCGATTGGAGCCATGCGTCATGACTGAACGAGACTGGGTGGCTGGCGCGGAAGACAGCGAGGCAGAGTGGGAGGCACTGGCCCGCTACGTCGCCGGGGAGTGTGACGCCGTTGAAGCAGCCAGGGTCCGCGCGTGGATCGAGCAGCATCCTGACCGTGCGGCGCTGCTGGCGCACATCGAACGGGCGGGAATACTCCTCCGGAATTCGTCAGCCCGCATCGATGTCGATGCAGCCTGGCAGCGCGTTTCCGGTCAGTTGGACGAACCGGTGATCGCATTCCCAGGCGCCAGGGAACGCGCCCGAGCGCCGTGGCGTAGGACTGCGTTGCGCGTGGCCGCCGCGGTTGCATTCCTGCTTGCGGGTACGGTGCTCTGGCGAACGGCCTCGAATCCGCCGATCGCCGAGCCGCAGGTCGCGCTGCTGCAATATCAGACCGAAGTCGGACAGACGGATACGGTCCGACTTGCCGATGGCAGCCTGGCCGTGCTCGCGCCGCTTTCGCGCCTGACGATCGACCGCGCATACAACGTGGACAGTCGTACGGTCAGCCTGCAGGGCGAAGCGCTTTTCGAAGTGCAGCACGACGCGCGGCGGCCGTTCCGCGTACGTGTTGCCGCTGCCACCATCGAGGATCTCGGCACCGTTTTCACCGTCAACGCTGAAGCGGTGGGTGGAGTGCAGGTTGCAGTCATGGAGGGCATGGTGAAACTCGCATCGGCAGCCCCCGCCGCGGACACCGGCGCCGTTCTGTCTGCCGGCGAATATGGGGTGCTTGCTTCAAACGGGAGCGTGCGTACTGCAGTCCTCGACAATGTGGCTGAGAATACCGCATGGACCGAGCATCGCATCGTCTTCAACAACGCTACTTTCCATGAAGTGTCGCGCGAACTCCGCCGCTGGTACGGCGTCGAGTTGCGAACCAGTGATCCCGCCATGCAATCCAGGTATCTGACGGCAACCTTCGCAGGTGAAGATGCGGACCAGGTGCTGCGTGTTGTGGCACTCGCGTTCGGTGCGCGGATCGAACGGAATGGGGACACAGCGGTGATTCACGCATTACGTCCGGGCGAACGGCGTTGAGTCGATCAGCCTGGGTTTCGGCGTTCGCGATCCTGGCGATCCTCGCCACGCGTGCGTCCGCCCAGGACCGGTGTCAGATCCAGATCCACGACGAACCTCCGGCCACCCGCACCTGGGCCGCTCCGCTGGACCGAAGCGTATCGTTGCAGCTCCGTAATGCGAGTCTGGTCGACGTGCTCGAGCGCGTCGCAACTGCCGCGAACTTCCGCATCTCCTACAGCAGCGCTGTTGTTCCGCTCGACCGGAGCTACTGCATTATCGCCGAGCTGCCCGCGGGAGAACTGCTCTCACGGCTGCTGGCGGGCATCGCTGCGGATCCCGTCGTCACCGCTCCCGATCACGTCGTGCTCGCGCCGCGCGAACCGTCTGCACTGGCCGTACCGGCGCTGGACACCGTCCTTCCGCTACCCGCACTCGTGGTCATAGGCGAACCGCACGACCACAGCGCTGCGACCACGGGAAGCACAACCGCGCTCGAAGCCGCAGCGCTTTCATTTGGTACAGCGGCCACACTCACGAATGTGCTGAACGGCGCGGTCCCCGGCGTCTGGCTCTGGCAGCAGTCGGGCAGTGCACTACAGTACGGCAGCATGCGCGGCGTCAGTTCGTTCGGCATTACTGCACCGAAGCTGTACATCGACGGGATCCCGGTCGCGAATCCGCTGGTTGGAACCCGCTTCGCCCCCGGCTCGATCGAGCGCATTGAGATCGTGCGTGCGCCGGATGCCGGCATGCAGTACGGGGAAGGCGCAATGAGCGGCGTGACCAGCGTCACCACGCGGCGTGACTGGCCGGGCAATGATGTACCGCACCTGCAGCTTCGCAGCGCGATGGGGTTCAGCAGCAGCGATTTTGTGACCGGCTCAAGCATGACGCAGGACCACACGCTGAACCTGCGCCTCGGTGGGCCGCTGCTCTCGACCGCGGCGAACCTTACGGCCGGCAAAAGTGGCGAAGTCCTGCCCGGCAGCTTCGTCCGGCATGTCGCCGGGGATGCGGCGTTGCGTGCGATCCATGGCAGCACGCAGGCTGTCGCAACGGTTCGATTCTTCTCCGAACAGCGCGGGCAGCCATGGAATGTGCCGGCCACCTCCGTCGGCACGGATCGGTCGGAGTTGCAGTCGCTCCGGCAGTATACGGCGGGATTGCGCGTCCAGCATCAGGTGGGGGATCGCTGGACCCACGCTTTCCTCGTTGGCGTCGATGGGTTCGCAATTGCCGGTGTAACCGACCCGTGGCGGCCGTACGTCTCCACCGCCGACTCCGCACTTCGCTCTGTTGCGGACGCGCGCCGAACCACCTTCCGGCTGACCAGCACCGGGCAGTTCCAGACAGGCGAACACGCGACCGCGACGTTGGTGGCGACCGCCGAGCATACCCGGCTTCAGCAGCACGGCATCGACCAGGATCAGGCCGTCAGCCCAGCCTGGAATCCCGCGCGCCCGCACACCGGCCCCACGCCCTTGACACATTTGCCGGCCACGGCTGCAGGTGCGCAGTTCCAGCAGGACATCACCGGCTTCGCCGTCCAGACGAACACCGTCCTGTACGATCGTGTCACGCTTTCCGGCGGGCTGCGTGTGGAGCGGCAGCAATCCAACGGCAGGATGCCCCAGTTCGCCGCCTCGCCGATGCTCGGTGCCGCTGTTCAGCACAGCCAGGGGCCGCTCGGCGTTCGCCTGCACTTCGCAGCAGGGAAGGGCGTTCGCTGGCCACAGGATCCAGCGGGTGTACCCGTAGGTCTGCACACCGCGCACCGGGCGCCGCTCGACCCCGAGGAACAGACTGCCATCGAAACCGGCGTCAGCCTCAGCTACGGCGAAACACTCACCGTACAGCTCACCCGGTTCGAGCAGAACGCTTCGAGGCTCATCCAGAGAACCGCCGTTCCGTTTGCATCGTACCGGCAGCTCACCGGCAGTTTCGTCCCGGACGCTCAGGCAGGCCGGATTACGAATCATGGCTGGGAGTTGCAGGCCGCGACGCAGCGTGGGCCGCTGCAGCTTGCGGGCACCTACTCCACCGTGGACAGCCGCGTCGGACAGGTTGCACCGGGCTACAGCGGCGACCTGCAGCCCGGCGACCGCATGCTGGCCGTCCCCGCGCGCACGGTCAGCCTTTCGGCCACGTGGGTTGAACCGGAGTGGACGTCCTCGATCACGGCCTTCCGCGCCTTCGACTGGGTCAACTACGATCGCCTCGCCCTCAACCGGGCCATCACCGGTCTGGAGCCGAATACCATCTCCGGGCCACAGCTACGCAGCTTCTGGCGCCGCTATGACGGCAGCACTCACCTGCGGGCAACACTCACACGTCAGTTGAGCCCAGGCCTCGGACTCTGGGTCGAGGTCGACAACCTCCTGAACCACCAGTCCGGCGAGCCCGATAACGCGACTTTCTTCCGCGGCCGCTCCATCGCCGTCGGCGTGCGCGCCGCCTTCTAGACTGCGGTCCGGTCCGGCCTGAGGCCGCAACTCGTCCCGGTCCGCTGGCAGGGCGGGTGGTTTGACTGTATACTGCCCAGTATCCCTTTCAAGCCGGCTGCCACCGTTTCCCGGTACTGACGTCGCCGGCGTTTCACCCGATTCACGAGGCTTTCATGTATCGCATCGCGAGCTCAAAGGCGCGCAGTACGCGCACAGTCATCGCGGCCGCATTGCTCGTCACGGTCCAGGCGACCGCTGCGACGGCGCAGGAGAAGCGGCCGCTGACGTTCCTGGACATGCAGGAGATGAGGCAGGCGGGGTCCGCGGCGCCGAGCCCGAATCGCCAGTGGATGCTCTACACGGTGTCGACACCCGATTGGAAGGAAGCGCGTCGTCAGAGCGACATCTACATGGTATCGCTGCGGGATGGACTTCCGTCGACCAAGCAGTTGACGTTCACGAAGGACAAGAACGAGACGTCGCCGACGTGGGCACCGGACGGCACGTGGTTCGTGTTCTCGTCAAACCGTGAAGCTCCGAACAACGGCTCACAGAGCCAGTTGTTTGCGATGCGGACGGATGGCGGTGAGGCGCGCCGGATCACGAATGCGAAGGATGGTGTTTCGAACTTCGCGTTCAGCAAGGATGGCAAGTGGCTGGTTTATCGCAGCGGGAAGTCGGGCGAGGAGCAGTTGTACCGGCTGTCAGTTGCGGCGGTTGCCGGGAGCACCGACATCCTGACTGCCGAGCAGTTGACGAAGCAGCCGGCTGGTGTCGGGATGTGGCAGTTGGCCCCGGACAGCAAGCGCATCTACTTCATCACGAACGACACGGTCGATGCGGATGAGAAGTTGCGCCGCGAGAAGCGGTTCACGGTCAATATCACGAATGCGGAGACCCCGCTCGCGAGCCTGTGGGCGCTGGATCTCGAGCCGGTGAAGGCAACGCGGCTGACCAATGACAAAACCATCACGGTTGCCGGTTTCACGATTTCGGACGACAGCAAGTACGTCGGCTTCCGCGGCACGTCGGCCGAACGCTACAAGCGCAACATCACGGAGCAGGGGATCAACACCGATCTGTACATGCTCGAGGTTGCGACCAACCAGATCGAGCGGCTGACCAATAATTCGGAAGTCGGGGAGCAGGGGCCGAGCTTCTCGCCGGACGGCAAGCTGGTCGCCTTCTCAGCGCCGGATGACCTGACGAAGTACAGCATGAAGAACCAGCGCATCTACGTGCGCGCGATCGCCGACAAGGGTGGCCAGTTCCGCAAGCTCGGCAGCTCCTTCGACGGCAACATTTCGGCCGGCTTCTGGTCTGCCGACAGCAAGACGATCTACTTCAATGAGGGGATCAAGGCGACTCGCCAGTTCCTGGCTCTCGACGTCGCGAGCGGCAACGTGCGCCAGATCACGAACGAGCAGGCTTCGCTGTCCGTGAATCGTGATGATGACACGGGTGTGATCCTGATCAACTACGCCGACCCGAAGACCCCGCCGACGATGTTCACGGTTGCCTCGCTCGATCAGGTCGGCAAGCGCGCGAACTGGAAGCAACTGACCGATGCGAACCCCCAGATTCGCAACTTCGCGCTGGGCGACGAGGAGGAGATCACCTGGACGTCGACCGACGGCAAGAAGGTGGGCGGCGTGCTGACGAAGCCGGTTGGCTACCAGCCCGGGCAGAAGTATCCGTTGATCGTCGCGATTCACGGCGGCCCGGCCTCGGCGGACGTCCTCGGCTTCAACGGCGGGTACGGTTCGCAGGTGTACGCGGGCCAGGGCTACATGGTGCTCAAGCCGAACTACCGCGGTTCGACCAACTACGGCGAGGCGCACAAGACGGATATCATCGGCAACTACTTCCCGCAGGGCTACGACGACATCATGACCGGCGTCGATTACCTGATCGCGCAGGGCATGGTCGATGGCGATCGCATGGGCGCGCTCGGCTGGAGCGCCGGCGGCCACTGGTCAAACTGGATCCTGACCCACACGGATCGCTTCAAGGCGATCAGCTCGGGCGCGGGCACCTCGAACTGGATCTCGATGTACGCGCAGAGCGACGTGCAGCGGAACCGCCAGCACTACCTCGGCGACAAGCTGCCGTACGAGGACTTCGAGCCGTACTGGAACCAGTCGCCGCTCAAGTACATCAGCAACGCGAAGACCCCGACCATGATCCATGTGGTGGAGGGCGACCCGCGTGTGCCGAGCCCGCAGTCGGTCGAACTTCACATGGCGCTGAAGAAGCTCAACGTGCCGACGGAGCTGTTCATGTATCCCGGCAACTCGCACGGCATCCCCGATGCGCGTAACCAGCTTGTGAAGTCCGTCAGCGAAATGGCCTGGATGGACTACTACGTGCGCGGCAAGGGCAACAAGTTCGCCTGGCGCGATGTGCTCAAGACGCTCGAAGAGCCCTCGGCCCCGCGCGTGACGACCAACAACAACTAGCAATTTTCAGATCCAACGGTGAGACCGGCCGCCCCTCCCGCCGGTCCCCTTCAATTGAAACGGTGAGCCGCTCCCGCCTCGAGCGCTCACCGTTTTTTTCATGCATTTCTCACCACAGTCCGTCTCGAAGGGAACCTCCCCCCTCACCCCTTCCCCCTCACCCCTCACCCCTTCCCCCTCACCCCTTCCCCTGACCCTCACCCCTTCAGCACTTAACATTTACCTGCAGTCGCCTCACCCCTTCCCCTTCCGTTCCTTCGTACCTTCAGAGGCTTGGCACTTACCCCTTTCTTCCTTGCCGTTCGAAATCAGCGATCATGCCGCCCTTCCGCGAACTCCTCGATCATCTTGCGATTGAACGCCGGGATATCATCCGGGTTGCGGCTGGTCACGAGCCCCTGATCGACCACAACTTCGCGATCCACCCACTCCGCGCCCGCATTCTTCAGGTCCGTCTTCAGCGACGGGTAGGACGTCACCGTCCGGCCATCGACAGCGCCGGCCTCGATCAGGGTCCAGGGGCCGTGGCAGATCGACGCGATCGGCTTGCCGGAATCGGAGAAATGTTTGACGAACTCCACTGCTTCGCGATTCATGCGAAGGTGATCCGGGTTCATCACGCCGCCCGGCAGCAGCAGCGCATCGTACTGGTCAGGGTTCGCATTTCCTACCCGCACATCGACCGGGAAGGAGTCGCCCCATTCCGTGTGGTTCCATGCACGAACCTGCCCATCTTCCGGTGAGATGATTTCGGATTTTGCGCCTGCCTCTTCGAGTGCCTTGCGTGGCTCGGTGAGTTCGACCTGTTCGAACCCTTCCGAGACCAGAATTGCGACGCGTTTCCCATTGAGATCCTGTGCCATGCCTCTGCTGCCTCCCGTTTGAGCTGTGCGTGCGGCTGTTGCAAGTCACATGCACAGCTCAGTCGATGATCAGCACACGGCGGATACGCGCGCCTTCCAGCATACGATCGACGACAGCCATCCCGCTGACGACCTCTGCGAAAACGGTGTAATCGTGATCGAGCCGGACGTTGTCGATGAGGTTGATGAAGATCTGTCCATCGCCTGTGTCGCGACCGCGGGTCGAGAGTCCGATCGTTCCACGCCAGTTTTCTGCTTCCAGCTCATCGCGCGTGAAAGGGCCATCGCCGGCGTATTCATTGGCGTGCGGGCTTCCTCCCTGCACAACGAAGTTCGGCACCACACGATGGAACGTCGTGTTATCGAAGGCACCCGCACGAGCAAGGCGTACGAACCGGGCTGTATTGGTCGGTGCGGCCAGCGGCAGCAATCGCACTTCGACAATTCCGCCATCGATCATCTCGATGCGCGCAGTCGCACGCACCCAACCGGCTACATCTTCGAACGTGGGTAACGGCTGTGCTGCCAGTGGCTGCGGCCGCGGTGTGACCTGTGCACCGGTCCAGTCTTTCAGGATCTCAGCGGCCAGTTTCGCGACTGCTGAGTCATAGTCGCTGAGGTATGGCCGCAGACGGTTTGCGAGTGTCTGGTCGCCGGTTGTTCCTATGGTCCGCAGCATTGCGATGCGCGAGTCGCGCATGGTCTCCCGCTTCAGGGCAGTCACGCGATCGAGCGCGTCGAGCACCTGACCTGCAACTCCACGGGTCGTGCTCGAGTCGAGCGCGAGCGCAGCGGTCATGAGCAACTGGTTGTCGCTCTCGGACAGTTGCGCGAGGTAAATCGAATCTGCCGAATGCGCTGCGATGCGCGAGAGTCCCTGGATTGCGGCAGTGCGCACATTCGGATGTGTGTCGAACGCAAGTTTGCGAACCGACGCACGATCGCTGAGCAGGCCCGCGGCCTCGGCGGCCCAGGTCCGCACAAAGAAATTCGGATGTGCAATGAACTGCGGCAGCACTGCGCTGGCCTCGGACTGTGCGCCCGCGGCGGCGAGGGCGACGAGTGCGTGTGCTGCAGTATGCCAACCGGTATCGCCGCTCGCGGGCAACGTGCGCGCTATCGCCGACAATTCAGGGATCGCCGAGGCCCGGTCCCCACACGAGCGGCCGAGCAGATCGATCGCGAGCAGCGCGACATGCGGGTTGTTGTCACGGCTCGCGGCGAGAACCGGAGCGCAGTCGATCGTACCGAAGCGCCGGCCGTACACGCGCACTGCCTCAACACGCACCGTTGCCGCCGGATCGCGCAGCGCTCGGATGAGCAGGGCGCGCGCGGCGGCGGTGTCCTGCACTGCCAGAATCCCCGCGGCCGCTTCGCGCCTGACCCAGGCATTCCCATCCTGGAGCAGTGTGGTCAGAGCTTCGGCGGTCGGTGGCGCGGCCGCGGCCAAGGTCGCGGCGGCAAGCGTGCGCAGCCGCGTCGCGAGAGGTTCCGGCGCGCGCGGATCGGAAGTCGCGATGCGCAGCAGTTCCGCACGTATAGCGGCATCGACCGAACCACGTGCGTTCGGCTGTCGCGTGAAGAAGTACATTCCCCGGACCGCACCCAGCCGAACATTCGGGTCGGAATTCCGGAGCATTGGCCCAAGTGCGCGCAGTGTCGTCGCCGCCGCAGTGCGGTCGGCGTGGCGTGTACGACCGAGCGTTTCCGCAATCGCCGCAAGGACAACGGGCTCGGATTCTGTGGCCATAACCGACAGCAGCACTGCCCGCGCGGGCTGGCCATCGCCACGCGAGACCGCCTGTCCGAGCGCGTGTGCCGCCGTTGCACGGACGCTCGCATCGCGGTCATGCAGAAGCGGTGCAATCCGCTCCACCAGTTGCGCGCGTTCGAGCCGGCCAAGTGCACGGACCGCGATGCGCCGGAATTCCGGCACGTTGTTCTGGGTGCCGGTGATCAGCCGGTCCAGGAGATCCGCGGTCGGGGCCCGGCTGTCCTCCGCGTGCAGCAGCAGCTCCCAGTCGCGCGAGTGTGGCCGCAACTGTTCCACTGCGAGCGAATCCGAGGGTGCGGTTCGCAACTGAGTAGCGGCTGCAGGACTCTGCATCACTGCTGCAAGTCCGATCATGAACACAATCGCGTGATTTTTCATGAAGCGATGATGGGGGAGGGCCGGATCCGGCGCCACGTTCGCACGCAAGTCGCGGAAAAGGCGCCAGCGCGCACCTCGATTGCGTTCGAAGCACCTCTGTCGCGGGCTGGCCGGTCCCGGGCGGTCAGTAGTTTGCGTATCGGAGCGCGGGAATCTCGAAGGAAAGGAGTCGAGGTACGCGGTGGCGGATGCCGGGCTCGAGTGGGCGCGCTGCATGCAGCGCGGAGATTACGAATCAGCCTGGGAGATCAGCGATGCAGTGCTGGCGTCACGGGGTCGCTGTTCGCCGACGATTCCGCGGCATCAGCAATGGCTCTGGGATGGCACACCGCTGGACGACAGGCACGTCCTGATCCACTGCTATCACGGCCTCGGCGATACCCTCCAGTTCATCCGATACGCACCCCTGGTGGCCCGACGAGCCCGCAAGGTCAGCGTCTGGGCGCAGCGGGCGTTGCTTCCGCTGCTGCGCACCGTGCGCGGGATCCATGAACTGCTTCCGCTGCACGAGGGCGATCCCGGCATCGCGCGCGACCTGGATGTTGAGATCATGGAACTCCCGCACATCTTCCGCACGACGCGCAGCACGGTCCCGGCGCAGGTCCCCTATATCGACGCTCGGCCGAGGGCAGGTGTACGCGTCGACGGCTGTAACGTGGGGATCGTCTGGGCGGCGGGTGACTGGGACAGCCGCCGTTCGATTCCGTTCGCCGAAATCGAGTGCCTGGCCGCCATCCCCGGCGTGAGGCTTCACATCCTGCAGCGCGGTCGCGCAGCCGCGGCGGTGCGAAACGGGTGGGGGCTGCCGAGCGGCTCCGACGAGATTCCGATGACCGCGGCCACGATGCGTGCGCTCGACCTCGTCATCTCGATCGATTCGATGCCGGCCCACCTGGCCGGTGCGCTCGGCGTGCCCGTCTGGACACTCCTGCACGACGACCACGACTGGCGCTGGCCTGCCGAAGGCAGCATCACCCCCTGGTACCCAACCATGCGGCTCATCCGGCAGCGGACCCCGGGACGGTGGACCGAGGTTATTGAGGAAGTGGTGAGCCGTCTGCGGATTCACGCATCCTGTTGGAAACCCTGCCACGATGGTCGACCTTGAATCTCGGACGGCGGATGCGTTCGCGCCCGTGCAGGTCGATGCGCGGCGAATCGGACGATAGACTGCCCGCTTCCCGGCTCGCCAGCATTCGCGTCAGCGTGTACGCGGTGGCGACACTCTGGTCGGCGCCGTAGCCGAGGTCCTGCAGTGACGCGATCGTGAGCGCGCTCATCGGATTGCCGCCCCTGGAGATCCAGCCCGTCATCAACTCGGTCCCGAACACACTCTCGCGCCAATGGCCGTCCCGCGTGCCGGCGGCTCCGGTATTCTCGACCGGCACGGTGCTCTGCGTACCGCCCATCGTCTGGTACGCCTGCACGGCATTCGGGCCGATGAACTGCGGATCCACGCCGCCACTCCCGACCAGCAGATTGCGATCCTGCCACAGCGTGCCGATCCCGAGCACGTGCCCGATCTCATGCAGGACCACGTCGTCCATGGTACCGTGCGTCTCCATGCTCGCAAGGTCCGCCGCATCGAGCTTCAAATGCCCCACGATCGGGAGCATGTTATCGCTCCGGACATAACACGGCCCCGCTTCGCCCAGCACTTTCCCGGGCCCGTCGATCTCCACGAACTCCACGAACAGCAACAGGTCGTCGATCCGCTCGTTGATCGCCGGCTGTGTGTCGAAACACGTGGCCGCCGCCACGTTCAGCGTCACGTCGCTGAGGTCCCGCGTGATTACCGATTCCCAGCGCGCAACCGCAGCCGTAACTGCTTGCTGCTGCCGTGGCGTCGCCGGCGCG
>Ga0182737_1003290_pt1 | contig 12094 bp, 13 predicted proteins | sample eDN5th30CBELigOP_FD_128878 | JGI IMG/M metagenome (GOLD analysis project Ga0182737, IMG submission 128878) | Enriched Organic Plus compost microbial communities from Emeryville, California, USA - eDNA 5th pass 30_C BE-Lig OP (version 2) (version 2) ... | reverse complement strand
GCCGTTGCCATGCCGTCCTGGATGTCCGCAATGGCCATGCCTCGTCCTGGTCCCGCCGCCACAAGGAAATACTGCGCGCAGTCTTGCCGGACAGGCTTAACGAAACCTGAAAAGGGCGCGCCGCCGTTCAGTTTTCAACAAGGATTGTGACCGGTGACTGTGCCCGGCGCGGTCCGGCGGATCATGGCGCGATTCGCTCCCGCTGTCGCCAAACCGACACGGCGATTGCCGCAACCCTAACCAATCGGCAACGCAAAGCATCGCATTCTCCGCGCCTTCGCGGAAGCGCCGGGCAACCGGCAGGGAGCAGAGTTGGCCATACCGGCACACAGGAGCGCGCGCGCCCCGGTCCATGACGCGGCCGCGCTGCTGGACACCCTGGACGCGCTGCGCGTCGCCCTGACCATTTTCGACGGCCAAGGCCGCCTTCTGCATGCCAACGCCCATCTGAACTATCTGCTGCGCGGGCTGCCCCCGGCGCAGGCGCTGATCGGCAAAAGCTATGAAGACCTGATCCGCCTGGAGATTTCGAGCGGCCACATCGCCCGGCCCGCGCTGGCCGGAGGGCCTGAAAGCTTCATCGCGCAGCGCCTGTCGCAGCTGCGCCCCGGCAATTATGCGCCGCTCGACATCCCCCTGTCCGACCACCGGGTGATGGAACTGAAGGCGCGCCACACGCCGGACGGCCATGTGGTGATCCTGTGGAGCGACGTCACCGCCGCCCGCGCCCAGATGGCGCGGCTGGAGGAAGCCGTGCGCCTGTCGGCCGACGCCTTCGCACTGTTCGACCATGACGACCGGCTGCTGATGGGCAACGAACTCTACGCCCAGCTTGTCGGCGCGAAGATGGACGAGCTGATCGGCATGCCCTTCCCCCAGATCGCCGCCAGGGTGGCCTTCAACGGCCGCCTGGCGCTGGACGAGCCGCCGGAGATCTGGCTGGAACGGCGCCTGAAAGGCCATCGCCAGCGCGCCGCGCACGCCACCTTGCGGACCAATGACGGCAAATCCTATCTGGTGCGCGACCGCGCCACCCCCGATGGCGGGCGCGCGATGGTCTTCACCGACATCACCGACAAGGTGCGGGCCGAAACCGCGCTGATCGAACAGCAGGGCGCGCTGGCCGACAGCCTGGAACAGGCCAAGCGGCAAAGCAGCTATCTGGCCGATCTCACCCGCCAGCTCGACCGGGACAGCGCCAAGGTCGCCAGCGCCAAGACCACCCTGCTGCGCACGATGGGCCATGAACTCAAGACGCCGCTGAACGCCATACTGGGGTTTTCCGACCTGATGGGCACGCTGGCCGACAATCTGACGCCGGACCAGGTGCGTGAATATGCCGGGCTGGTGCATCAGGGCGGCACCAACCTGCTCAAGATGATCAACCAGATCATGGACCTCACCAAGATCTCCGCCGGGCGCTATGACCTGCGGCGCGGCATGGTGGATGCGGGCGGCATCCTGTGGCTGACCCGCGATGTCTTCGCGGCCAAGGCCCAGTCGCGCGGCGTCACCATCAATGCCGACCAATGCCCGGTCGGCCTGATGGTGCATGCCGATGAAGCCGTCTTCACCGCCATGATGCATTCGCTGGTGGACAATGCCGTGACCTTCACCGCGCCGGGCTGCACCGTGACGCTGTCGGTCACCGCCGGCGAGGCGGGCATCATCGCCACGGTGGCCGATGACGGCCCCGGCGTTTCGTCCGATGACCTGGCCCGCATCCAGGAACCGTTCGAGCATGGCGGCCGCAACGAGGCGGCCGAACACGCCACGGGCGCGGGCCTGGGCCTGACCCTGGTCAAGGCCTTTGCGGAACTGCAGGACGGGCGGCTGGAACTGGACAGCAGTCCCGGCGCGGGTTTCCGCGCCCGCGTAATCCTGCCGCCCGCGCCGCTGCCGACGGCGTCCTGAAACCAGGCCGTCCCGGACCACGATTTCGCCGCATCCTTTAAGGGTTCCCGCGTCCGGGCCAGGCGCGGGCGGCTTTCGCCTTAACGCCCGCGCGGCATTTTCTTCAAATTTTAATCGTGTCCGATTCAATCGCGATTCAAGTTTGAATCGAAGCGAACGCGATCCGTCAGTCCCGCGTTGAGGATGGGATGCGGAAGCGCCAACTAGTTTCAAATTTAAAGAAAGAACTAAGCGCCCGGGAAGATGCGGCGGCCGATGCTGCCCGCGTTGGAACACCCAGGAACAGGTTATGATTATCCGGGCTGCATTCTGGATCGGGCTTGTGTCGCTGTTGGCGCCGCATGAGCCCGATCTCGGCCTGGGACGCCCAGGCGCCGGCATCGCGCAAGCCTCCCCCGCCGCCTTCCTGTCCGCCGCGACCGGTCTCTCGCGGACGGATGGAGATTGCGGTTCTGCGTGTGCCGGCGCCTCCGGCGGCCCGTCCGCGTCCTCGTCCGTTTCCGTGTTCGACAATGGCAATGTGATGGCGGGCCTGGCCGACGTGCGGGCCCAGATCGAAGCCGATCGCAGAGCCCGCGCGGCGCGGGGCAGCAGCGCCGCGCTCTAGAAAGATCTAGGACGCTTCCTCGGCGCTCCAGCTTCGAATGGCGCCTTTTTCACGCACTGCGTCAAAGCCGTAATGGGCGGCCAGCCGGTCCAGCGCGATCTTCAGCACCACCCGTCCCGACCGGCGGCTCCAGCCCCGCGCATCCTCGGCCCGCTCCAGCGCGGCCAGCGCACAACAGACATCGAACAGCAGGTCCGACAGCCCCGGCCCCACCGCCGCCAGCGCCCGGTTGAAACGCTGCCGCGCCGCCAGCGCGATATCGCTGACATTCTCGCGCCCCGCACCGCGCCCGCCCGACACCACCGGCGCGCTCCAGTCCACGCCCATGCGGGGGGCAAGCTGCCCCAGCGTATAATCGCGCCGCAGCTTTTCACCCGCCGCGAACTGGATTCCATCCACCAGCGCCCGCGCTTTCAGCCGCGCAAGGGGCGATTCAAAACTGTTGATCTTCACGCTGCGCCGGTCCGCTCCCTCCTCCAGCACCGCGTCCTGCAGCAGCCGGTGCTGGGCGGCGAAGCCGTCCGCCCCGCCCCGCGCCAGCAGGTCAAGTCCGGCCTGGGCGATGACATAGCGGTCCGGTCCCGCCGCCGCGATCCAGCCCGCGCGCAGGAAAGCCGCCACGAAATCGGCGCCCAGGGTGATGCGGCTGGCCGCCGCCCCCGAAGGCGCGCGCGCCACCGCATAGCCGCCGCCACGGGGCAGCAGCGCCGCCCGCGGACTGGCGAGGCGGCGCAGAACCCGCCGCGCCTCGCGTTCGACCTCCGCCTGGGCCAGCCGGCTCATTGCGGCATCCCGGCGGCGCGGCGCAACAGGGTTTCCATCCAGGACAGGGTGGAGTCGAACTGGTCGTTCTGCCCGCGCATCTTCTCGATCAGGCAGCAGGCGTGATGCACGGTGGAGCGGTCGCGCCCGAATTCCAGCGCGAGCTGGCGATGGGTCAGGTCGAACACCTTGCGGGCCAGGTGAATGGAAATCTGCCGGGCGCGGGCGACATGCGGACGGCCGCGCGTCGGCTTGCGAAGCTCCTCCACCGGCACGTTATACACCTGGGACACGATGAATTGCGCCAGGCTGGCGCGGCGCGCGGCCAGGAAAACCGCCGGATCTTGGATGCTGCCCATTTTCGTCCCCTTTTGTCTGGCATATCGCCGGCCAGAAAAGGACAACTGTCCTACTTGCGCAAGATGCGGGGATAGGCGTTTCTACCTTGGATTGCTTTTCTGGGGAAAATATACTTAAGGAAAAAGGATTTAAGGCCGCGAATTTATTTTTATCGGCGTAGGATAGGCTGGATTCCCTGCAGGAGGGAGAAAAGCCCAAGGGCTGTTACGGGGCCCGCACAAAAATATCTCAGGTTGTGGGATTAAAATCCCCGTCCGCTAGATATGCGTGAAATCCACCTTGGTCTTGCGGGGCTGGCGCATCCGGCGCTCCCGCCCATGAAAAGCGCCCCGCGCGCCGCGCCGGTCGGGACCGAAGAATTCCGGTGCGGCGATGAAGGGACGCGGCGCCTGGATCGCCGTCCGCAGCTTGGTCATCAGGGTGGCCGGGCTCATGGGCACGGTCAGCACATCGGTCGCGCCCGCATCGCGGGCCTTTTCGACATCCCGGCGGCGCGCCCGTTCTTGCAGCAGGAAGATCGGGAGCATGGGATTGACCATGCTTTCCTTGCGCCGGGCGGCGATGGCGAAGGGCATGCCGTCATAGTCCGCCACGCCATCCTCGAAGAAAACGGCGCTGAAGACGTCCATGCTGAGAAGCTCGATGGCGCGGCGGCTGTCCTCGATATGGACGACCTGGGTGATGCCCGCGATGTGCATCACCGAACGCAACAGCATCATGGGATGGCTCTTGCTGCCCACCACCAGCACCCGCATCGTGGAAAATAGCGTCTTGTCCATTCCGGCCCCGTCCTGCGCGCGAAATCTGCGCCTTTGCGCCCTAATCCGGGGTAAAACAGGATGGTAAACAGAAGGTTGGAGCCGCCCTTGCGCCTTGCCATCGCCGCCCTGCTGCTGCTGACGCTGACCGCCTGCGGCCTGTTCGCCGACAAGGAGACGCGCGCCCTGCGGCGCACGCCGGAATACCAGCAGGGTTATAGCGACGGCTGCAACAGCGCCTATGGCCCGGATGCCAACCGGCGGCAGGATACAATGGTGCGCGATGCCCATCTCTACAGCACCAGCAAGGCCTACCGGATGGGCTGGGGCCGGGGCAACGGCGCCTGCCGCCCCACCGGCTATAACGGCGGCGCCCTGCCGGGCACCATGCCGGGATCGGGACCGATCCGCGATCCCAATCCCGGAAATGGCAGCATTCCGTAGTTGGAATTAAGCGGAGGCCCGCCTCCCCTTCGTGCGCGTCAGCGCACAGGAAGGGGAGGTGGTTTCAGCGTTCGAGGTGAGCGGAGCGAACCGAGAAAAAGCTGAAACCAGAGGGGTCATTAAAGAAAGTTGGATTCCCGCTTTCGCGGGAATGACAACTTGGGTTCTGAAATACAGAACCGGCCCGCCTCCCCTTCGTGCGCGTCAGCGCACAGGAAGGGGAGGTGGTTTCAGCGAGCGAAGCGCGCGCAGGCGTTAAGCCGAGCACGCGAGCGGAAGCTGAAACCAGAGGGGTCAATTAAAGAAAGTTGGATTCCCGCTTTCGCGGGAATGACAATTTAGGTTCTGAAACAGAACTCAGACCCGCCTCCCCCTGATGCGCGTAACGCATTCAAGGGGGAGGTGGCTTCAACGTGCGAAGGCGACCCCTTGGGAGCCGAGCGCAAGTTGAAGCCGGAGGGGGTCAACCAAATTAAGCCGCAGCGCGGACAGGGTTGGCTTCCTTGGTGAGATTCTCCGAGGCGAACTCCCAGTTCAGGATCTTGCCCAGCACCGCTTCCAGATATTTGGGCCGCGCATTCTGATAGTCGAGATAATAGGCATGCTCCCACACATCCACGGTGAGCAGGCAGTTCACGCCCTTGGCCATCGGGGTCTCGGCATTGGGCGTCTTCTCGATGGAAAGCTTGCCCTCCTTGCTGACCAGCCAGGCCCAGCCGGAGCCGAACTGGGTCTTGCCCGCTTCGGCAAGCTGCGCGATCAGCTGATCCTTGCCGCCAAAAGCCGCGGCGATGGCGCTGTCGAGCTGGGCGGAGGCTTCGGTCTTGGCCGGGGTCAGGCTGCGCCAGTAGAAGTCGTGGTTCCACACCTGACCGGCATTGTTGAACAGGGTCTTTTCCTTGGCATCGGCCGAGCCGGCGGTCGCCTGCACGATCTCTTCCAGCTTCATGTCGGCGAATTTGGTGCCCTCGACCAGCTTGTTGAGAGTATCGACATAGGTCTGGTGATGTTTATGATAATGAAACTGAATCGTATTTGCGGATATGGTGGGCGCCAGAGCGTCCTCGTCCCAGGGCAAAGGCGCGAGCGTGAAAGGGGCGGGCATGAAAATCCTCCTCGAAATGGATTTGGCGGCTTCCCGGTAACGCGGGCGACGGCAGAACGCTCCCCCGGCAAAGCCAAAGCAAGACGCTAGACATATAGGAACGCCGGTTTCGTCCGCAACGCGACATACTGAACATAACCGTTCGCGCCTGCATCAAAAAGTAGCCATCCGCAGCCTTTGATGTAACCCAAATGTCATTCGACATTCGCGGCCGCGTCGCGCAAGAAGCCAACAAGCGGGGAGAAAAATCGGCTTACCGGAGGCGATCATGCCGGCCTATGAAATCCGTTACCGCGACCAGAACAGCGCCCTCACCTACAGCTTTTCCGCCACCTGCGATGACGACCAGCGCGCCCGTGTGCTGGCCCATGCCATGAAGACCCCCAGCGCCCGGCTGGTGGAAGTGTGGCGGGACGACGCCATGATCCATGCCCGCCCCAGCGTGACGGCGGCCCGGATCACCAGCGAACAGATGCGCAGGGCCGGCTAAAGCAGCCCTTTCGCTTAAACCGCCCTCGGTCCGGCCTCGTGCCGCGCTTGGCCGCGCGCCACTGCGGCGTTCGGGCGGGCGAAAGGTCCACTGGACCTTTCGCTTAAACCGCCCTCACCCAATTCAGCGTCCGGTCCAGGCCGCGCGTGAAGCGGTCGAACAATTCGTGGATTTCGCCTTCGCCGATCACCAGCGGCGGGCACAGCGCGATACGGTCGTTGATCAGCGGCCGCACAATGATGCCTTCCTCCTGGCAGAACTGGCCGCACATCGCGCCCACCTGTTTGGCGGCCTCGAAATTGCGCCGGGTCGCCTTGTCGGCCACCATCTCGATGGCCCCGATCAGGCCCACACCGTTCGCCTCGCCCACCAGCGGATGGTCCGCCAGCGCCTTCAGCCGGGCGTTGAACACAGGGGCCACCTTGCGGACATGGCCGAACACATCCCGCCGCTCGTAGATTTCCAGCGTCTTCAGCGCCACCGCCGCCGCCACCGGATGCGCCGAATAGGTGAAGGCATGCCACAACCCGCCGATGCGGGTGGCTTCCGCCTCGATGATCTCCACCAGCTCTGGCGACAGCAGCACGGCGCTGATCGGCACATAGGCCGATGACAGGGCCTTGGCGATGGACATGCTGTCCGGCTGGTAGTTCATGGTCTGGCAGCCAAAGGCGTTGCCGGTCCGGCCGAAGCCGCAGATCACCTCGTCATCCACCAGCTTGATGTCGTATTTCGCCAGCACCGGCGTGATCGCCTCGAAATAGCCGCGCGGCGGCAGCATCGCCCCGCCCGCGCCCATCACCGCTTCCACGAACATGGCGGCGATGGTGTCCGGCCCTTCGCGCAGGATGGTGGCTTCCAGGTCGGCGGCCAGGCGCGCCGAATACTGCTCATCGCTTTCGCCGTCCCGCGCATTCTTCCAGTAATGCGGACATTCCACCCGCACGGTGAAGTCGAAGGGCAGGTCGAAGCTCTTGTGGAAGGCATCCAGCCCGGTCAGCGAGGCGCTGGCCAGCGTCACGCCGTGATAGGCACGGTCGCGGGCGATGATCTTCTTGCGGGTCTTTTCGCCACGCGCATTGGCGGCATACCACATGAACTTGATCTGGGAATCGTTAGCTTCCGAACCGGAATTGGCGAAGAACACCTTGCCCACCGGCATGGGGGCGATCTCTTTCAGCTTTTCGGCCAGGGCGATGCCCGGCTCATGACTCTTGCCGCCAAAGATATGACCAAAGGACAGCGTCCGCATCTGCGCCGCCGCCGTCTCGGCCAGTTCTTCCTCGCCCCAGCCCAGCGACGTGCACCACAGACCGCTCATCGCCTCCAGATAGTCCTTGCCGTCGGCGTCATGGACGAAGACGCCCTTGCCCCGCGCGATCACGGTGGGGCCGGTCTCGCGCAGCCGGGCCAGGTTGGTGAAGGGATGCAGCAGGCTCGCCATGTCGCGCGCCTTTACATTGCTCAAGGGACCGTTGCTCATATCGCTCTACCCGGTGGCTTTGCCGGACTTTACCCGCTTCGCCCGGATTGGCGAGTGGCCCGCGCGCATGACGCCCCTGCCGCATGCCGGGTCCATGCCGGCCTGCGGCTTGCCTCCGGCGGGGCCGGAAACTAGGTTGCGCAAAACAGCCCGGATTTCCTTTCCCATGCGTCTCCAACTGCTTGCCGCGCGGACGGCCTTCGCCGCCCTGGTCCTGGCCATCCTGATCGCGGCCGGGGCCATCGCGGGCGTGCGGCTGGGCTATTTCCCCTTCGTCACCACCGGCCATGCCCTGATGATTCCGGCCACGCTGCTGGGCTTGGCGGCGCTGCTGGCGGCGCTGGTCTGGTTCCGGCAGGCCTTTGTGCGCAATGCCGGAGAGGGCAAGCGCATGGGCATGATCGCGCTGTTGGGATCGCTGGCCTTCCTGTACCCGCCGCTCAGCTATGCCTGGTATGGCCTGACCAGCCCGCCCATCCATGACGCCAGCAGCAATCCGGACGACGCGCCGCGCTTCGTGGCGCTGCTGAAACAGCGTCCGCCGGGACGCGGCCAGGCCGCCTTCGACGGCCAGCGCCTGATCCGTTTCCGCGGCGAGGAGATGACCGTCGCCTATGCGCTGCACGAATATTACGACGTCACCAAGCCGCGCGGAAAACTCTATCCCGGCAGCCCCGATCCGGTGAAAGCCCTGTTCTGGCGCTGCTTCGAGGCGGTGAAGGGGCTGGGCTGGACCATCGTGGATTACAGCGAGGCGGAGGGCCGCATCGAGGCCACCACCCGCAGCTTCTGGTTCGGCGAAGTGTCCGACATCGTGGTGCGCGCCCGCGCCAGCGGACGGCTGGGCGCACGCCCCGACATCCGCGCCGCCAGCCGCACCGTGGATCACGATCACGGCGCCAATCTGAGCCTGCTCGAAGCCTTCATGAAGCGGATCTGATCGCCGTCAGGTGGCCGTCCTCAAATAGTCCAGATGCGCCTGCACCTGCGCCGCCGCCGCGCCGCGCAGCGCCGGGTCCAGTTCCGGATAAAGCCTGGCGGCGATGTCGTCCGCCGTGTGCAGACCGGCCGCCAGCGCCGCCGCCACTTGCGCCTGACGCTGCCGCCGGTGCGCCAGCAGATCGCGCAGCCAGCCTTGCGGATCGGTGATGGGGGAGCCGTGGGCGGGATAGAGGATGGCATCGTCCCGTGCGCGCAACCGCTCCAGGCTGGCGAGATAGTCGCGCATATTGCCGTCGGGCGGCGCGATCACGCTGGTGGACCAACCCATCACATGATCGCCGCAGAACAGCGCCCGCTCCTCGCGCAGGGCATAACACATATGGTTGGCGGTATGGCCGGGCGTGAACAGGCAATCCAGGGTGAACCCCTCACCGGTGATGACGTCGCCATCGCGCACCGCGATATCGGGCACGAAGGTACGATCCGCGCCTTCCTCCACCGCGCCGCCATCGGGGCCATGCGGGCCGAAACCATATGTGGACGCCCCGCTCCAGGCCTTCAGCGCCGCCGCCGCCGGGGAATGGTCGCGATGGGTATGGGTGACCAGGATATGGCTGACGCGCCGCGTCCCGATGGCGCGCTTCAGCGCCTCCAGATGGGCGGGGATATCCGGACCCGGATCGATCACCGCCAGGCTGCCGCCCGCCCCCACCAGATGCACCCCCGTCCCCCGGAAGGTATAGGGCCCCGGATTGGGGGCCAGCAGCCGGCCCACGCGCCGCGACAGGGATATCGCCACGCCGTAATCGGCCTGCAGGGAGCGATCGAAAACCAGATTCATACCGGGGGCCATGCCAATGGTTACCGCAACGGCGCCAATTCGTTAACCCCGCGCGCCTGCCCGCCTTACCCATCGCCACCCTTACCGCCGATTGTCCCGTGCAAATAAAGCAATCCTTAGGGGAAAAGCGCCCATCCTGACCGTCACATTCCGCCAGCATGGATGATTGACGTGGCCAGCGACCGTTCCGTCCGCTTTCTCACCGCCCTGGGCGGCGCCTCGACCAGCCGGGTACTGAACCTGTTCCGCATCGCCCAGGACAATGTGGACAACCCCGAACACACGCAAAAGCCGCTCTTCATCTCGCCGGTGATCAACAAGGCATTCCTGATCAAGCATCGCACCCGCAGCGACGAGGCCTATCTGTTCGCCTCGCCCCGCGCGGTGTCCACCAAGATCGTGGTGCCGCTCGATTCCGCCGACCTGCGCGCGGGCGGCCGCGCCCTGTTCGTGGAGCAGCGCGGCTATGTCGAATCCCTGCGCCAGACCGGCCACTACAATTCCGAAACGCTGGAGCGCGACCTGTCGGTGCTGCGCCTGCTGCATGCGGTGCCGTCGCTCGACCCCTTTCTGCTGCGCGAACATCTGCGCAACAACGGCATAGACGTCGCGGCCTGCTATTTCTCGATCTCCGAGGGCGACCAGGAACGCATGCACAAATTCGTCAGCGAGGAACTGTCCAAGCTCATCATCCTGGCGGGGGGCAGCGGCAACGGTTCCAGCAACCGGCTGGTGTCGGCGATGCTGTCCAACGAGATCGACGAAAAGCTGGAGCCGCTGCGGATGACGCTGGGCCTGACCGGCAACGACTTCCGCGAAGGCGTGTTCAGCTGGCGCGGGTTCCTCTATTACAAATGGTCGATGGGCAAGTTCTGGCCCGACGTGATGGGCGTGCTGCGCGAGATCAACGCGATCCAGCCGCATGGCGGCCTGACGCCGGAACAGAAGGTCTATCTGGCCGGGGCGCGCCGCAACATCATCGAGATGGTGCGCGACAACGGCAATCATGTGACCAAGGCCCTGTCGGTCTATGACGCCTCGTTCCAGGACCTGGTGCAGAACCAGTCGCCCAAGACCTTCCGCGACTTCCTGCTGTCGGCGCCCTACATGTTCCTGGAGCTGGGCGAGAAGCTGGGCGCCATCTCCCATATCGTCAGCTTCTGGCGGTACCGCTTTCCGGTCGGGGCGCGGCCCAATATCGATGGCGACGAACTGGCGGCCATCTTCCAGGACTTCTCCAGCAGCTTCGGCGAGCGGCTGAAGGAGGAGATTTCGCCCCTGAAAAAGCCCATCGTCATAGACGTCACGGCGGCCTGATTTCCGGCCCTTCCGGCAAAATGCGACGGGCGGGAACTTTCCCGCCAAGGCCCGCGTTTCACCTGCACATATTCTCCCGGAAGGATTTTCAACATGCTGAAACAGCTCGCCAAACTGGCCTCGGCCGCCGCCCTGGCCGCCGCCGCCTTTGTCCTGCCCGCCCATGCAGACGCCGCCGACAATGACGCCCTGCTGCGGGATGCCAACCGCACCGTGAACCATCTGCGCAGCGACCCGGCCTTCGGGGCGGCCCGCAACATGATGCGCAACGCCCGCGCGGTTTACATCGTCCCCCATCTGGTCAAGGGCGGCTTCATCTTCGGCGCCGAGGGCGGTTCGGGTGTGCTTCTGCATCGCACCAAGGCCGGCTGGAGCAATCCGCGATTTTATGACATGGCGTCAGCCAGCTTCGGCCTGCAGGTCGGGCTTGAGAAAGCCGAGCTGGTCTTCATCATCAACAGCGAACGCGCCCTGCGCGGGATCGAAAAGGGCGAGGTCAAGCTGGGTGCGGGCGCGGGCCTCACCGTGGTGACCCTGTCCTCGGGCGCGGAAGGCGCCACCACCGCCCACGGCGGCGATATCGTGGTCTGGGCCTCGGGCACCGGCGCCTATGGCGGCCTGACCTTCAACGGTTCGGTCATCAAGCAGGACAAGGACGCCAACGCCATCGGCGCGAACGGTCCGGCGGCGTCCCAGTTGCGCCGCAACCTGGCCGGCTTCTAGGTCTGTTCAACGCCCGTCATTGGAGTAAGCTTCGGGCGCGCGGGAGGAACGGCAACAGCCGGGCCCGCGCGCCCAACTGCTTTCAGCCGGATACTTTCGCCAGAACTTTCAGAAGGAAATCCCCCATGAAGAAGATCGTCCTGCTCGCGGCCGCCTCGGCGCTGATCGCTTCGCCCGCCTTTGCCGATGTCGCCGCCCAGCTCACCGTGGCCCAGACCCATGCCGGCATGGCCGCCAAGGCCGCCGACCTGAAGATGGTCCAGACCCACCTGCATCATGCCGTGAACTGCCTGGTCGGCCCGGCGGGCGCGGGCTTCGATGCCGCCGCCGGCAATCCCTGCGCCAAGG
>Ga0182737_1003289_pt1 | contig 12095 bp, 9 predicted proteins | sample eDN5th30CBELigOP_FD_128878 | JGI IMG/M metagenome (GOLD analysis project Ga0182737, IMG submission 128878) | Enriched Organic Plus compost microbial communities from Emeryville, California, USA - eDNA 5th pass 30_C BE-Lig OP (version 2) (version 2) ... | reverse complement strand
CTCACGCAACTGGATGGTTGCGCTATCTTAGCGGCTCCACACGCAACCGTTTGGTTGCGCCTGACGAAAGGACGAACATGGAGTTCGAACCGAGATCGGCGCTGGTTCCCACCGTGGTCGAGCAGAGCGCCCGCGGCGAGCGGGCCTTCGACATCTACTCGCGCCTCCTCGACCAACGGATCATCTTCCTCGGCCAGGAGGTGGAGGAGCAGATCGCGAACCTGATCGTCGCCCAGCTGCTCCACCTCGAGTCCCAGGACACCGAGAAGGACATCTCCCTCTACATCAACTCGCCCGGCGGATCGGTCTACGCGGGGCTCACGATCTACGACACGATGCGGTTCATCAAGCCGGACGTTCAGACGATCTGCTTCGGGATCGCGATGTCGATGGGCTCCCTCCTCCTCGCCGGCGGCGCCGAGGGCAAGCGCTACGCGCTCGAGAATTCGCGCATCCTCACGCATCAGCCCTCGGCCGGGTTCCAGGGCAAGTCGACCGACATCGAGATCCACGCCCGGGAGATCCTCGACTCGCGCCGGCGGATCGAGGTGATCTACGCGGCCCACACCGGGCAGACCGAGGAACGGATCAACGAGGACATGGACCGCGACCGATTCTTCACCGCCGAGCAGGCGCGCGAGTACGGGCTGATCGACGGCGTGCTGGAGAGCCGGGGCACCGTCCCGACGCCGGTCGGATTCGGCGGCTGAGCGGCCCGCCGGTCCGGGGCTTCGGGGGCCGGCGGCACGGGTAGGCTCACCGCATGACCAACGCCCAGATCGCCGCCGCCCTCGAGGAGCTCGCCGTCCTCTACCAACTGGACGGTGCCGACCAGTACCGGGTGCTCGCCTACACGAATTCCGCCCGGACGATCAAGAACGAGGGGCGGTCGGTAGAGGAGATGGCGAGGAACGGGACGATCACCGAGCTGCCCGGCGTCGGCAAGACGCTCGAGGAGAAGATCGTGGCCCTGGTCGAGACCGGCGAGATCCCGGCCGCGGCGAAGCTCAAGGAGAAGATCCCGGAGGGCCTGCTCGAGATCAGCCGCATCCCCGGGCTCGGGCCCAAGACGGTCCGGCGGCTCCACGACGAGCTGGACGTGACCGGGCCCGAGGACCTGCGCGCGGCCGCGGAGGCCGAGCGGGTCCGCACGCTGAAGGGGCTCGGGCCGAAGGTGGAGGAGAAGATCCTGGCCGGGCTCGACAGGCTCGAGGCCGAACCCCAGGGGCCGGCCCGGCTCCGGCTCGACGAGATCATGCCGGTGGCGGAGGAACTGGCAGAGGCGCTGCGGCAGGACCCGAACTGCGAGCGCGCCGAGGTCGCGGGCTCCGTCCGGCGCCGCACCGAGACCTGCAAGGACATAGACCTGATCGCGACCTCCGACGCCCCGAAGGAGCTCGCGGCCGCGATCGCCGGCCACCCGCTCGTGGCCGAGCACGGCAACGCGAACGAGACCGGGATCAGGCTCACGACCAACTCGGGGATCGGGGTCGACGTGAGGTTCGTCCCGCCGGAGGCGTTCGGCAACCTCCTCCAGCACTTCACCGGCTCCGGACCGCACAACGCCGAGCTCCGGGAGCGGGCGGTCAAGCGGGGACTCCATGTCTCGGAGAACGGCGTGAAGGATGACGCGACCGGCGAGACCGAGTTCTTCTCCACGGAGCGCGAGGTCTACGAGCGGCTGGGCTACCAGTACATCCCGCCGGAGCTGCGCGAGAACCGGGGCGAGCTCGACGCGGCCGAGAAGGGGGAGCTGCCGGACCTGGTCGAGCGGGACCAGATCCGGGGCGACCTCCACTGCCACACTACCCTCTCCGACGGGATCGCCACGCTGGAGGAGATGGCGGCCGCCGCCGAGGCGCTCGGATACGAGTACCTGGCGATCACCGACCACTCCGCCTCGCACGGGTTCGGCAACAACGTCACCCCGGAGCGGCTCTGGGAACGGATCGGGGAGATCCGGGAGTTCAACTCCAGGAGCGAGGGGATCCGCCTCCTCGCCGGCTCGGAGGTGAACATTCTCCCCGACGGCTCGCTCGACTACGAGGACGACCTGCTCGAGTCGCTCGACTGGGTGATCGCCTCGATCCACACCGCCTTCAAGGATGACGTGGACGCGATGACGGACCGGATGATCGGGGCCATCCAGCACCCGCACGTCGACTGCATCGGCCACCCCACCGGCCGGCTCCTGAACCAGCGGGACGGCTACCCGATCGACATCGAGCGGGTCATCGCCGCGGCCGTCGAAGCCGGCACACACTTCGAGATCAACGGCAACCCGAAGCGCCGGGACCTGAACGAGATCCACGCCCGCATGGCGGCGGAGGCCGGCGTCAAGATCGTCCTCAACACGGACGCCCACCGGCCCGACACCCTGAGGTTCATGGGGTACGCGGTCGCGACGGCCCGCCGGGCCTGGCTCACGCCCGACCAGGTCCTGAACACCGGCTCCTGGTGGAAGTGACCGCGCTCAGTTGACGGGCGGCGGGTCGCCCGCCGCGCTGGCCGCGAGGGCCGGGTTCCAGTCGCAGACCTCGCACGCGTGGGCGAAGATCTCCCCGCAGAAGTCGATCACGGCGCGCTGCGGGTCCTCGGCGGCGGCCGCCTCCTCGTGGTCGAGCAGGTACTCGCCCAGCGCGTCGTTCCAGCCGCCCGGGACCGGCGACAGGTCCCGGCCCGCGAAGCCCTCCTCCGGCGGGTGCGCGTACGCGTAGAAGGCGGGCCTCGGGTAGCGGTCGTCGCCCGGCCACCAGCCCACTGCGACCTCCTGCGAATCCATCGCGTTGCGCATGATGAAGTCCGCCGAGGGGGGCGCCGCCGGCTTGCCGGAGAACAGGTTCACGGCCAGGTCGAACGATCCCCACCACGCGTTGACCGGAGTCGACCGGCCGCGGTAAGGAGCGCGGAAGTGGGCGAGCGCCATCGCCGCGACCGTCGCGCTCGCGAAGTAACCGGTGGCCTGCTCGGGGTCGTAGATCCGGTGCTCGCCGTCCTCGGTGAGCGGCACCGTCCAACTCACCTCCTGGGGGGTCGGGTCGATCGCCACCGGCCCCGCCAGCTCGGAGATCCCCGCCAGCGCCTCTCGCACGACCTCCCCGACCGGCCGGTTCGGAGCCAGGGCGATCGCGGCGCTCCGCCCGCCCGAGTGCTCGATCAACAGGTGGTGGCTGCGCAGGTCCAGGGCCACGACGAAGGCGCCGCTGCCGTCGGGCGCGGGCAGGGGCAGGGTCTCCCACCCGCGCGCGGTCAGGCGCAGCGCCGCGTGTTGGAGCTGCGGCTCGGGCGGGGCCAGCGCGACGCACAGCTTCCCGAGGAACTGGGTGTGGGCGTGGAGGGTGTCGCAGGTCTCGCGCCACTCCTCGTACGGGATCGAACTCCATCCGGGGGCCATGGTCCGCACCCTACCCGCGGGGTCTCGCCCGGTCCACCGTTTCGCGGGCGTCTCGGGGCCTCAAATACCAACGGCCCCGAGGAGGGGCCGTTGGCGAGGGAGGAGAGGTACTACATCGACTGACGAGGTTATGAGGTCAGCCGATCTTCTCCGTTTTGCCGCTCTCCTCGGCGAAACGGGCTAAGTGTTGGTCTAGACCAGAGCCGAAAGCTGCTCCGTGACCTTGTTGACGAGCTCCTGGGCCTTCTTGCCCTGCTCCTCGGCAACCTTACTGACATCCGCCTGCGCCTGCTGCGCGCGCTTCGTGACATCGCTCACGCGGGCGTCGAGCTGCTTGGTGACGTCCTTGTTGGTGGTCTTGACCGTCTTCTCGATGTTCTTGCGCTGGTTGCGGACGGTCTTCTCGAGCGAGTTGCGGCGCTTCTTGGCGCGCGTGGTGGCCTTGCGGCGGGTGGTGGTGCCGCGGCGCTCGGCGCGCTTGATCGTCTTGGTGAGGTCGGCGCGGTACCCCTTTACGCGCTTCTGGGCGGCGTTCTGGTCGGTCCAGTCCTCGATGACCTCGGAGACCTTGTCGGCCAGGTTCAGCGCGGCCCCGACGGGCACGTCGACACCCTTGCGGGCGTACTCGACGGCGGTCTCCTGGACCTCTTCGAGTCGGCTCTTGGCGTTCTCGGCGTCGAGCTTGGCGGCGTGGGTCGCCTTGGCACCGGCCTCGGCGCGGAGCTGCGCGGCGGTGCGGGGCTTGGTGGTCTTCTTGGCCGCCGGCTTCTTGGCGGTCGTCTTGGCGGCCGACTTCTTGGCAGCCGGCTTCTTGGCGGTGGTCTTCTTGGGGGAAGTCTTCTTTGCTTCGGCCATCGGAATCAGTCAGTCCTTTGTGTTGAAAACAGATTACTTACTTCTAAGGATGTTTGAAGTGTAGCAACGAAACACGAACACATGTTCTTTTTCGGTGTGACACCGATCACTGAGGCAGAAACCGCATCGGAAAGCCGAAAGTCGCGGGGAAACTCCCGCAACTTCGCGCCCGGCAGCCGAACCGGGAGCCGCCGGGAGGCCGAAGGATCGTGGGCCGGAGCTACGCCTCGCGGGTGGCGAGGAGAGTCTCGAGACCCTCGCCGCTGGCGGCGACGGTCACCGGGAAACGCTCCTCGAGGGCGAGCCCGACCTCGCTCAGCCCGCCCTCGCCCAGGTCGACCAGCGCGCCGGCCTCGCGGGCGATCAGCTGCGCCGCGGCGACGTCGACGGAGCGCGAGTGATGGGGAAAGGCCAGCGCGTCGAAGCGGCCGGCGGCGACCGAGGCGACCGAGATCGCGAGCGACCCGACGCAACGGACCCGATAGACCTTGCCGGCCATCTTCGCCAGCATCGGCGCGAGCTCGGCCGGGTCGGCCCCTTCGACCCCGACGACCTCGAGGCCGCTTTCCGGGTTGACCTTCAGGCGGCGCTCGTTGAGGTACGCCCCCTCGCCGCTCTGGGCCAGGAACTCGTCCCCGGTGCCGAAGTCGTAGACGTAGCCGAACTCCACCGCCCCCATGTTGGGGGCCGTGGCGACCGCGATCGAGAGGCTGTGGCGGGGGATGGTTCGCTTGACGTTGAGCGAGCCGTCGATCGGGTCGATCACGACCCAGACGCTGCCGCCCCCGTTGAACTCGACCGTGCCCCGTTCCTCGGAGATCGCGGTGAACGCCGCGTCGCCATCCCCGTCGCCGGCCAGGTCGGCCAGCTCGGCGAACACGATGTCCTCGCACTGGCGGTCGAGGACCAGGGTGCGGTCACCGCCCTCGCCCACGCCCTCGTACTCGTCCCGCTCGTCGACCGTGTCCGACTGGGCGAAGAGTTGCTTCTGCTGTTCGACGATCCGACGACAGATGCCCGTCCAGTCGGCGTCGAGGGCGGGGTCTGCGGGGAGTTGGCTCACCCCAGACATGCTAGAGGCCGAGGGCGGCCGGCCTGTCTTTGGCCGGGGCGCGAAGGGCGATAACTTGGGGGGATGAGCGATCCCGTTCCCAGTCCCGGCCGGGCGAAGGTCCGGGGCCACGACACCGGCACGCTGCTGATCCGCGGCGGCGCCGGCACCGGAAAGAGCACGGCCCTCCGGGAACGCGTCCTCGGCCTGACCGAGACCGGGCTCGACCCGTCCCGGGTCGCGCTCGTCACCTCGACCGTCCGCAGCGCCGCGGCCCATCGCGCCCGGCTCGAGGAACTGCTCCCCGGCCCTTACGAGGCGCTGTCCGTCTTCACCTGGGAGGACCTGGCGGAGGAGATCCTCCGCCACCGCCCGATCGAAGCCGGGCTCGGGCCGAGCTTCGAGGTGGTCGGGGCGGCCGAGCGCCTCGCCATGCTCCTCTCGCGGGTCGACGAGCTGCCGCTGCGAAACCACGAGATCCGCGGCAACCCCGCCGGCCTGCTGCGGGAGCTCCTGATCGGGATCGACCGGGCCAAGCGGGAGGGGGCCGAGGGGTCCGACCTGGCGGACCTGATCGCCGAGCACGACCGCCTGCTCGGCGCCGCCGACCTGCTCGACCGGAACGACCTGCCCCGGATCGCCCGCCGCCTGCTCGCGGACCCGGTCTTCGCCTCCGAGGCCGTCGGCCGCTTCCCGCACCTTGTCATCGACGAGCTCGAGGACCTGCATCCCGCCCGCGCGGAGCTGCTCGAGGCGCTCGCCGGCGCCGGGCCCATGAGCGTCGTCGCCGCCTTCGATCCGTCCCGGGCGATCTACGGACCCGGCGCCGAGGAGCGGTTCGTCGCGGCCCTGCCCGACCTGACCGAGATCACCCTCGACGACGCCTGGCGGCTCTCCTCGGTGCGGATCGAGGCGGCGCGGGCCGCCCTCGGCGACGGGCCCCTGCCGGAGGGCCGCTGGCAGGCCCGGGGCGACGAGGGTTCGGTCCGCTACTGGCGACCGACCTCCGCCCGGGCGGAGGCCCAGGCCGTGGCCCGCGAGGTCGAGCACCAGATCGCGACCGGCACCCCGCCGGAGGAGCTGGCGATCGCCGTGCCCGACGTGAACTCGCAGGGAGTGGCGATCGTCGGTGCGCTCGCGGAGCGCGGCATCCCGGCCCGGCCCGGCGGGGGCGCGGCCCTCTTCCGCCAGCCCGAGGTGCGGGACACGATCGCCTGGCTGCGGGCCCTCACCGACCCGACCGACGCGCGTGCCGTGACCCGGGCGCTCACCCGGCCGCCGACGGAGCTCCGGTCGCTCGACCTGGCCAAGCTCAACGTGATCGCGCGCCGGAGGAAGCTGGATCTGGTCAGCGCCTGCGAGGCGGCCTTGGAGAGCCCGCAGATGTCGCCGGAGGCGCGGGAGCGCATCGGTTCGTTCCTCGGCCTCTACCGCGCCGCCGCCGGGGCGCTCGACACGCGCCGGCCCGACGCCTACGTCCGGCGCCTGATCGAGCGGATCGGCTTCCGCCGGCAGCGCCTCTTCGCCGCCCGGCCCGAGACCGCGGAACGCCTGCTCGGGCTGTCCCGCCTGGCCGAGATCGCCACCGACTTCTCGCGGCGCGACCCGGACGCGTCGGTGCGGGAGTTCACGGTCTTCCTCGACGCCCTCGCCGACGGGGGGCTGGAACCGGCGGGCGAGTCGAACCTGCCGGCGCTCGGGGCGGTCGCGGTCGTGAACCTGGACCGCCTCAAGGGCGGCGAGTGGAACCGGATCTGGGCCCTGGGGTTGGAGCGGCGCTTCGGGACCACCCGCAACCCCGGCCCCGGCACCGACGGCGGCCTGACCCACCCGGGCGGGCCCGAGACGGCCCGGGTCGCGATCGCGACCGCGCTCACCTCAGCCCGCGAGGAGGTCGTCCTCTCCCGGGCCGGCGACGCGGAACCCGACCCGGTCGCCGCGATCCTCGAGGCGACCGGGGGCCTCGAGGAGATCCACGAGGAGGAGCTGTTCGGGCCGGCGGAGGACATCGCCGCGACCTACCGCTCGATGCGCGACGAGGTGATCGAGGCTTCCTGGCGGGCCGGCTCCGAGCTCAACGAGCCTCGGCTCGACACCGCGATCGACGTGAACCGCGCGGTCGCCCGCTACCTCGAGCTCCTGAAGCTCGCGGCGCTCGCCCAGCGCCCGGACGGCGTCGCCGACGAGGAGGCGATCGACGCGGTGAACGGGCTGCTCGCGCAGGTCGCCACCCCCGAGCAGCTGGTCGAGCTGGAGGCGTCCACGCTCGACCCGTACCTGCTCGCGAACGAGCGCGAGCGGGGGCTGCGGCAGGGCCTCGCGGATTCGCGCAGCGAGCCCTCCCTCGATGCGTTCCTGCCGCGGCGGGGCGACGCGCTGCGGCTCTCGGCGAGCGACCTCGACCTCTATCTGACCTGCCCGCTCAAGTACAAGTTCGCGCGCGTGTTCGGGATCCCCCAGCCCCCGACCATCAACATGCGCTTCGGGATCGTGATCCACAACGTGCTCCAGCGCTTCCACGAGGCCGAGCTCGCGGACGGGCCGGCCGAGGAGTCCGAGGGACTCGCGAGGCTGATGAGCCTGCTCGACGAGGGCTGGCGGCGCGGCGGCTTCGGGGAGTCCCACGACGAGCTCCAGTTCCTGGACCGGGCGCGCGAGGCGATGCGCGCCTACTGGCGGTGCGAGAGCGCCTCCCCCTCGGAGCCCGCGTTCCTCGAGCGTCAGTTCGAGTTTCGGGTCGGGCCGCACTTCCTGCGGGGCCGGGTCGACCGCGTGGACCGCAACCGGGATGGCGAGTACGAGGTGATCGACTACAAGACCGGCCAACGGATCGACTCGGGCCGCCATGGCGGCGACATCCAGCTCGCGCTGTACCGGCTCGGCGCCCGGGAGGCGTGGGGCATCGAGCCCGAGGCGGGCAGCTACTACTACGTGCTGGAGGGGGAGAAGGTCGAGGTCGAGTCGCAGCCCGACGACCGCGAACGGGTCGAGCGCACGGTGCTCGAGGTCGGGGAGGGCGTGCTCGGCCAGGACTTCGAGCCCCGGCCGTCCCCCGAGGTCTGTGGCTGGTGCGACTTCAAGTTGGTCTGCCCCGCGGCCGAGGCCTGATCAGGGCCGCGGCCGAGGCCTGATCAGGGGCCCTGCCCGCAGGACTCGCCGCTGAGCGGTTCCGGCCCGGTGCCGAACACGAGGATGCCGTCCGGGGCCTCCAACCTCGGCGGGTCTCCCCCGAGCAGCTTCCGGCACAGCCGGTCCACCTTCCGGATCGAGGCCTCGCCGGGCGGGAGCGTCGTGGAGATCGTGTAGCCGCCGTCGTTGGGGACGATTCGCTTGATCCCGAACCTCTTCGCGTCGCCGGAGGCCTCCAGGCTGATCTCGAGGAAGTACAGGTCGGCCCCGCGCGAGGCCGCGTCGGCGGTCTCGTCCACCGACTCGGAGACCTTCGCCAGGGCCTCCTCTCGCTTCTCTTCCTCCGACTTCGACTCGATCCCGAGCAGGGCTGCCGCTCCCCCGACCGCGAGGAAGATGACCGCCAGGATCGCCCTCCGCTTACCCGACGCGAAGAAAAGGGCCAACCGTCACTCCGAGTCGCGGTTCTTGAGGAACCGCTGGAACTCCATCGCGAGCGCGTCGCCGCTCGGCACGTCCAGTTCCGGCCCGCTCCGGCTGCGCTGCTCGGTCTCGATCCGTTCGACCAGCTCCTCCACCTCGGGGTCGGCGGCGACGGCGCGGCCGATCTGCTCCTCGTAGGACATCGTCTCGTCCTCGAGCCCGGAGATGTCGGCGGCGACCCGCGTGATCGATTCGAGCTTCTCGCTGAGCGCCAGCGCCGCCTTCGGGTTGGGCACTGCGGCGACGTAGTGCGGCACCGCGGCCCAGAGGGAGACGGAAGCGAGGCCGGCGGCCCGGCAACGATCGTGGATCACCCCGACGATGCCGGTCGGCCCCTCGTAGTCGGATCGCTCCAGCTCGAGGCTGCGCACCGTCGAGTCGTCGGTCGCGACGCCGGTGATCGGCACCGGCAGGGTGTGCGCGACCTCGGCGATCAACGATCCGAGCACGACCACGAGGCTCACGTCGAGCTGCTCCGCGACCTGGACAACCAGCTCGGAGTACGTCTTCCACTTGAGGTTCGGCTCGGTGCCGTCGAGCAGCACCAGGTCCCGCTCCGCACCCTGGGCGCGGGCGGCGATGAAGGTGTTGCCGGGCCAGTCGATCCGTCGCTGCGATCCCTCCTCGAGCCGGATCGTCGGCCGGTTCGCCTGAAAGTCGTAGAAGTCCTCGGGGTCGATCTCGGCGATCACGTCGACCTCGAGCGAGTCGGCGAGCGTCTCGAGCGCGGACGAGGCCGCACTCGCGGCGTCGTTCCATCCACGAAACGCGCAGACCAGCATCGGGTCGCGCAGCTTCGGTGGATTCATCTCCCAGCGCAGATGGTCCATTAACCCAATGTAGCCGACGGCGACCATGGGCCCGCCCGTCTGCCGGACCGGTCAGGATGTGGACCGATGGAAGCCGGCACCGCACGCAACGGGACCCCGCTCGGCGAGCTGACCCCGGGGCAGGCGTTCTCGGGGCGCTACGCCTGCGCCCGCAAGGACCGCCTGACCTCCAAGAACGGCTCCGCCTACCTGGCCCTGGAGCTGCGCGACCGTTCCGGCTCGATGCCGGCCCGCATCTTCCGCGACGCGGACCGGATCGGGATCGGCTTCGAGCGGGGTGACGTGGTCGCGGTGAGGGGCCGGGCCGAGCAGTTCCGCGGCCAGCTCTCCGCCGAGCTCGAGGACGTCCGCCGGGTCGACCCGGATCAGATCGACCCCGCCGACTTCCTGCCCACCGCGTACCGCGACCGCGAGGAGTTGGAGGGCTTCCTGGAGCACCTCTCTCGGGAGGTTCACCACGCCGGCTACCGCGCGGTGGTCGAGGACCTTCTCTTCACCGGCGAGACCGCCGAGCCGTTCCGGTTGGCGCCCTGCACCCGCAACGGGCACCACGCCTACCTCGGCGGTCTTTCGGAGCACACCGTCGCCGTCGGGACCCTGGTGACCGAGACCTGCGTGCTCCACCCGAAGCTGAACTCGGACCTGCTGATGGCGGCGGCGCTGATCCACGACGTCGGCAAGACGGGTGAGTTCACCTACGGGGCGGAGATCGGCCTGAGCGAGCGCGGCCGGACGCTGGGCCACCTCCAGATCGGGGCCGAGTTGATCGGGGCAGCCTCGAGCCGGGCGGGCCTGGAGCCGGCCGAGCGCGACGTGCTGCTCTCGACGGTGATGTGCCACCACGGCACGGATCCCCTGCGGCTCCGCCAGTTCCCCTCCGCCGAGGCGATCGCCCTCTATCGCCTGAACGCGCTCGACGCGCAGGTCAAGACCGCGCTCGAACACGGCCTGGCCTGACCGGCTCAGGGGCCCCGCCGGCGCGTCCGGACGCGCAAAGGGCGAGACGAGAGCCGGGGGATTGGAACCTGAACGGTCTGGTCTCGGTCCGGGCGGACCGGTTCAGTCCTGGTGCGGCTCGAAGTCGCCGATGCCGAGACGCTCGAGCTCGTCCTCGAGCTCCGTCGCCTCCGCCTCGACGACGACCTCGCGCGGCTGGGTCTCGACCGCCGGCAGCTCGGGGACCTCCTTCGAGGACTGGGCGCCGGCGTCCTCCATCTTCCGCAGCTGCGGCTTGACCCGGCTTTCGAAGGAGGCGACCGCCTGGTTGTACTGCGTCGTCGCCGTCGAGAGCGAACGGCCGACCTTCGCCAGCGGCTCGCTGAAGGTCGCGATCCGCTTGTGAAGCTCCCGGCCGACCTCGGCGATCTCCTGGGCCGACTGGGCGATCCGTTCCTGGCCCCAGCCATACTCGATGGCCCGGAGCAGACCGATCAGGGTGGTCGGGGTCGCGATCAGGACCTTCTCGGAGATCCCGTGCTCGAGCAAGAGCGAGTCCTCGGCGAGGGCCGCGTGGTAGATGCCCTCGCTCGGCACGAACATGACCACCAGGTCGGGGCTCTGCTCGAACTGCGACTGGTAGTTCTTGCTGCGCAGGGTGTTGACGTGCTCCCGGACGTGGCGGACGTGGCGCTTGAGCTGCTCTTCGCGCCTGGCTTCGTCGGTCTCGTTCAGCGCCTCGAGGAATCCCTCCATCGGTGCCTTGGCGTCGATCACCACGGAGTGCCCGCCCGGCATGTGGACCACCACGTCGGGGCGCAGCCTGCCCTCGTCACCCTCGACGGTCACCTGGGTGGTGAAGTCGCAGTGCTCGACCATCCCGGCGAGTTCGATCACCCGCCGGAGCTGCACCTCGCCCCAGGAGCCGCGGCCCATGGGCTTGCGCAGGGCGGCGGAGAGCCCGCCTGCCTCGCTCGCGAGCGCCTCGGTGCCCTCCTTCAGGTACCTGAGCTGCTGGTTCAGCTCGCTCTGCGCCTTGATGCGCTGCGCCTCCAGCTCCTCGACCTTCTTCTGGACCTCGGCCAGCTTCTCGGTCACCGGGCTCACGGCCGTCTTGATCTCGACGGTGCGCTTCTCCAACTCGTTCTTCGCCTGCTCGCGCTCGAGCTTCTGTCGTTGTTCGAGCTGCTCTTCGAGGTGGCGGGTGGTTCGCTCGAGCACGCTGTTGGAGATCGCCGTCATCTGCTCCCGCAGGCGCTCCTCGTCGGCCCGCATCGCCTCGACCTGCTGGGCGTGGTTGGCGGCCTGGGTCCTCAGCAGCTCGTCCTTGTGCAGCAGCTCGCCCCGGAGCGCGCGCAACTCCAGCTCGCTTTCGCCCGCCTTTCGCCCGAACACGACGTAGGCGGCGAGCGCGCCG
>Ga0182737_1003288_pt1 | contig 12099 bp, 9 predicted proteins | sample eDN5th30CBELigOP_FD_128878 | JGI IMG/M metagenome (GOLD analysis project Ga0182737, IMG submission 128878) | Enriched Organic Plus compost microbial communities from Emeryville, California, USA - eDNA 5th pass 30_C BE-Lig OP (version 2) (version 2) ... | reverse complement strand
TGTTGCTCCCTGCGCATATGGCGGCTGAGCGGATATTCGGCCCCCTCAAGGAGCGTCGGTGACCGTTGCTTATTTGATCAGCAATTATCATGGCTCCAGCACGGGCGCGGGGGGGCATTATTACTCCCTTAAGACTATGGCAGAGGCAATGGGCCAGCGCCACGAGGTTTTGACGGTCAGTGTCGGACAGGAAGTACCCAAGCCCTTCCGGAACATTCCAGCGCATGTGCATGTAAAGGCGTCATTGTTCTGGCAGGAGCGCGCGATTGGTTCATTGCTGAGCCTTTTCCGATCCAGGGGGGTCCGTGTCATCCATTCCTATGACGTGGCGTCCTCGTATCTGGGGTACGTGCTGGCGACTCTGCTCAAGGTGCCGTTTTTTCTCACCAAATGCGGTGGCCCGCGGCCTCGGAGCTTCTTTCCGAAAATTCCGCATCTGTTCGTGTTTCATATGGCCGATTTTGATTTCTTCAGGAAACTTCCCCGGCTGTCGGAAACGAAAGTAGAGTTGCTGCCGCATCGAGTCAATCCCCCTGTCTACGACGAGGAGCGGGCAGGGAGAATTTTTGGGAAAAAACCGGAAGGACAGATCGCGTTTTTCCGCATTGGTAGAATTGGTGAGGCCTACAAACACAGCGTCCAGTCAGCGATGGAGCTTGTGGAGAAGGCAAGGAGCGTGGGCGTCCAAGGGCATCTATACATTATAGGCCACGTTCAATCCGAGAAAGTGCTGGCGGGGCTGAAGGAGCGAGCTTCCGAGTGGGTCACCTTTGTCACCGAACCTGAGAATACAGTGAACGCCTCGGAGTTACTGGGATTTTCAGATGCTGTTATTGGGACAGGGCGTGGATTCATAGAGGCCCTGGCTTCTAAGAAGGTCGTTTTCTTTCCCGTACAGAATGAGAGGTTGCCCCGTCTGGCTTCTGAATGGACTTTTCCTCATGCCTTCCAGGAAAATTTCTCTGAAAGGGTAACTCTTCCAGAAACCTGTCTGCGACAGGACGACGATCTTGTTTTTTTGAATGATTGTCATTGGCAATCTGAGGTGGGAGAGTGGGGTTATCGGGTCTATAAGGAAAATTTCGATGCGGCTGTCGGGAGCGAAAGATTGTGCGCGGCATACGAGTCCGCTTCTCCTGCTGTGCTGAGAGGGTTCATGTCGAGTTTGTTGTTGCATCGAGTAAGCCTTTTTTGCCTCGGCTTGCTGAATAAATTGAGGTAAGCCGGTGATCGTATTTCAGCTTGTCTACGTCGGACTCTCAATCGTACTTTTCTTCTATTGCGTCTCCGGTCGGGAGAGGATGCTGCACGGATTCTCGCTAGCCTTGATGGTGAATAGCGTCCCACTATTTCTAATGCCTCAGTTCATCGGCTTGGAAGCACGCATAGGTGGCATCCCGATCGCGTATCTTCCCATCATGGCTGCGGCGGCACCTTTTTTTATACGCTGGCGAACCATTCCCAAGAAATTCCTACCTTTTCTCAGCGCGGGCTTGCTGTATATCTTGTACATTACCGCAACATCTTTTTTTCCAGTTTTTCGATTTGGAACGTTGCCGTATTATCTTGCCTGGGTTTTTAACTTTCTTCTATTCACGGCAGTTGCGTCCTTCTTCTACCGATTGGATCGAGATATTTTCCACCGTGTAATCGAAAAATTTTTCTATCTTTTGATTTTTGCATGTTTGCTCGGCATGTTGCGTGTGCTGATCGGTATCGCCGATGATGCGAACTTCATGCCAATGATGAATCGGAACGGGACGGTCGTTTTCATCGTTATTTCGGCACCTTTGCTCTACTATCTTCGAGACATAGGAAGAATTAGCCCAAGGCGATTCTGGCTCCTATTTTTTATAATATTGTCGACAGTAGTGCTGATCAAAAGTCGGGCAGGGATGATATGTTTTCTGTTCTCATTTTTGTTCATGCACGCTAGACTCAATATGAAAACATTGAAGTATCTCTTTCTCGCGGGAATCTTAGCGGCTGGGGCTTTCCTATTCGGTGCTGTCGACGTCTCGGTGGACAAGCTTCAGAGCGCGGGGACGACCGTCAGCAAATTCTTTGGCGATGCGGATTTCGATAGCACGGATGCAGATTATCAGCGGTACATGCTGGTCCAATCTGCGCTTGCAATCATTTCTGACCACTTCGTTTTCGGTGCGGGTGTTGGTGTTCCTAATTACCAAGCTGCATTTTCTGGATCAGTAGATTTCTTTGATAGAGACAGCAAGGCCCATAATTTCTATCTGTCCTATTTTGCCGAGTTGGGTTTGGTGGGCTTTGTGCTCCTGCTGCTGTGCTTTTCATTCGTCTACAGGTTTGTCTCCGTTAATAATGTTGAGTTTCGATCTTTTCGTGCTATTTTTCTTTCGGTCATGCTAGTAATGGCAATGAGTGAGTATATTTTGCTGCCTGAGTTGTGGTTTTTCTTCGGAATGCTTAGTGGCGTGGCCATGAAATACAAACGCGATGAAAGAATGGGTTATGAGTAGGGAGCTGCAGTTGTCTCGGGCGAATAGACTGTCATTGGTGTCGTTGATCTTGGTAGTGCGTAATTGTGCGGATATCGTGCACAAGAGCCTCGAGTCGTATAAAGCCTTGGATTATCCTCCTGAGTTGAAGGAGTTAATTGTTGTCGATGGCGATTCGCAGGACAAGACGCTTGAACGTGTTCGGCAGTTTCTCTCGGAGAACCCAGGTCAGTTTTCGAAGGTCACGGTTCTGTCCAACCCGAAACGTAGTCTGGCAACCGGCTGGAATTTGGGGGTTTGTGCGGCAGAAGGGGAATTTGTGCTCCGCGTCGACGCGCATAGTGAAATATCTCCGGATTATTTGAGAAAAGGCATCGAGTCCTTGTTGGAAAATTCCAGAATAGCTGCGGCTGGCGGAGTGCTCGCCGTTCGGCCTCGCAATGAAAGTCGTGTAGCCCGAGCGATCGTGCGGATTCTTGCTTCGCGTCTGGGAACTGGAAATTCGCCATTTCGCCACTCTGGCAACTTGAAGGCCCCCTTCTTCTCGGACACGGCATTATTTGCTGTTTACCGGAGGGAGATTTTTTCTAAGGTCGGCCATTTCAATGAGTCGTTGGAAAGAGGTCAGGACATCGAGTTTCATGACCGGGTGTTGGCAAACGGCTATAAGCTCGTAACCGATCCCTCCATGACCGCCCTATATTATGCCGTTGGGAATATGGGGGAGTTCATCTCAAAGGCTCGGCGAACCGGATTTTGGGCTGTCGCCGGAGGGGCTCCTCGGCGACGTCATCTCATTCCCGCGTTGTTCGTCTTATATTGCCTAGCTGTGCCTGTTGTTGCGGGAGTTCTAGCCCACTACGGCATGTCTTTGCTACTCACCTTGTTTCTGATTCCTGCCTCTGCCTATTTGCTGTTGCTATTCGGATCGGCTTTCATCGGACCCAAACTGGGTTTGTATTTTCCTCTCTTGGCGGCGTTTCATTTCTCGTACGGGCTAGGCGGTCTCGAAGCTCTCTGGCGGCGCTTGAGAAAATCGAGCTAATCATTCGCAATTTGTTGTCAGTAGACGGGAAGTGTACCGTGGCGAGGCGAAAGCCGAGGCAGTTACCGTTTGGTGGTGGTGCGTATCGGTTACACCTACTCTGGAATTTTTGCAAAGATTGCCGGTCTCATTGGACATAGTGAAAATAGGAGTCGGACGTCATGTCGCGGAGAGAGGTGCTTCGATGTTTGAGTGCGATTGTTCCGGCCGGCTATCTATGGGGTTATGCAAATACTGCAATTGGCTCCGTCATGGCTTCAGCGAATGGCGACAGTATAAAGAATGCCATTTACCTGCTGAACAGATGGTGTTGGGGTCCTAGTCCACAGGACCTGACCAGATTTCTGCAGCAGGGCCAGGCCGCTTTCTTGCAAGGCCAATTTTCGTCAAGTACCCAGGACGATTTGCCGCCTCGAGTCGCAGCAAGGATTCGAGCCATGAAGATAGAGTCTGCGTCGCTGCCCGAGCTTTACGCGGCAAGTCGGGAGGCCGCAGCGCAGAGTCCGAACGCAGAACAAAGAAAGAAAGCATTTCGTGCTGCGGCATCCACGCTGTTGCGGGAGGCGGAGGAAAGGGCGGCTTTGCGAGCAGTCCATAGTACTAGGCAGTTGGAGGATCGGCTGACTTGGTTTTGGTTAAATCATTTCAGCGTTTATAGGGGTAAGGCCAACATAGCGATTTTCCTGGCCGACTATGAAAAATCGATCCGGGCGCGAGTCTTCGGGAAATTTAAGAATCTGTTGCAGGCCGCTGTATTGCATCCTGCAATGTTGGTTTATTTGGATAATAATCAGAACAAGGTTGGGAAGATCAACGAGAATCTGGCGCGTGAGTTGATGGAACTTCATACGTTAGGGGTGGATGGTGGGTACTCGCAAGATGATGTAAGAAATTTGGCGGGGGTGCTGACTGGTTTGGAAGTCGACTTCTTCTATAAGAAAAAAAATCATACGCAGAGTTCGAGCGGTTTCGAGTCCGAGATGACAAGAATGGTCAAGAGCCAACACGATTCTAGCGAGAAAATGCTGCTAGGAAAACCCGTGCGAGGCAGAGGACAGGACGAGGTGTTCATGGCGTTAGACATGCTTGCCGGGCATCCTAGTACCGCCAAGCATATAAGTACAAAGCTTGTCATTTTTTTTGTTTCCGATCGACCACCGGCGTCTCTGGTGGAGACGTGTGCTCACACCTTTCTTTCGACTGATGGGGATTTGCCGTCAGTGCTTCGTACCATTTTTTCAAGTCAGGAGTTTTCTGAATCCTTAGGTCGAAAGGCGAAGCTTCCCGTTGCATTTATCTATTCAGCATTTCGGATGTTGGCGACGCGGGATGCTAACTTAGCTGAAGCATCTGTCATAAACAGCTACTTATCTATGCTAGGACAGCCCTTGTTCGGATGTATGACTCCAAATGGCTACGCCCTTACGGCCGATCAATGGCTCGGGCCTGGACAATTGACGCAAAGATTCGACGTGGCAAGAGCCATCGCCGCTACAAAAATCAGGGACAATAAGAAGCAAAGAACGGAGAGTGTCGAAGGTTTGTCCAACGTTCTGCTGTCAAGCGCGATCGGCGAGAAAATATTTAGCCAAGCCTCTTTAGCTGCCATTCGGGGTAGCAAGTCGAAAGAGGAAGAGTTGATTTACCTGATGGCATCACCGGAATTCAATCGAGAGTAGGTGCGAATCATGAAAAGACGTGACTTGCTTGGTTTGGGGTTTCTTGCTGCTTCGTCCAATGTAATGGCCAAGGTGGCGCAGGTACCCACCGACAACAAGTTGCTCTTCGTCTTCTTGCGAGGAGGTTATGACTCGGCAAATTTGCTCGTGCCGATAGATAGCGAATTTTATTATGAGTCGCGGCCGACGATTGGAATAAAAAAAATAGCCGAAACTGATGGCGACGGGGCGGTGCCAATTGCGGACGGATGGGGCCTGAATTCCGCTCTGCGCGAGACTATCCTCGAATGGTACAAGAAAGGAGAGGCGGCTTTTGTTCCGTTCGCCGGTATCGAGGAGTACTCAAGAAGCCATTTCAAAACTCAGGATCTCCTTGAACTCGCTCAGCCAGTTGACAGGCCCATGAACTACCAGTCCGGCCTCTTCGGGCGATTGGTTGACGTGCTGACTTCTGACAGGCGTCGTGCCAGACCGGCGGCGTTCACCCGCCAACCTCCAGTGATCTTTCGGGGGGGCGGAAACATTGTGAATATCGATCTGAATAGAAGGCCTTCAAAGCTGAGCGAAAGTCAGATTTCAATCATCGAGAAGATGTATGAAGGCACCGAACTAGGTGGCTCGGTGGGAGTGGGTTTTGAAGCGATGAAGGCGACACCAGCGGATGCAGAACGTGAAATGAAAGCGGCCAGCAGAAATGCGATGCTGCCCAGCGGCTTTAAAGGGGTGGCAGAAACCGTGGCAAAATTGATGCGAGATCAATATAGTCTCGGATTCATAGATGTCGGTGGATGGGATACGCATGTTCGGCAAGGCGGTAGCCGAGGATACCTGCATGATCGCTTCAGGGAATTGGGTGAGGGATTATCCGCTTTTCCAAAGACGCTTGGCGATACATGGAAAAAATGCATCATCCTCGTTGTAAGCGAGTTCGGTAGAACTTTTAGGGAGAACGGTAATGGTGGAACGGATCACGGAAGTGGAACCACCTATTGGATTTTAGGGGGAGGGGTGAATGGCGGAAAAATACTGGGGCAGCAGAGCGATGTGAAGAGAGAAAATCTGCACATGGACAGGGAATTTAAGATATTGAATTCATATGCTCAATTCGTGGGCACGGTCTGCAATCAGATGTTCGATTTTTCGTCATCGGATATGGCTAAGTTGTTAGCTGGTGCCAATTTCGAGAAAAGTTATCGAATAATATAGCGGGGAGTGTTAGACCCTGAAAACCGAGCCTGCCGCAGCGATGGTGTTTGCTTCCATATTGACTCCGTAGCCGACCACGCAACCTGCATATAGCATGGAAGAGCGCCCAATATGAACTCCGCCGGAAATTCTGCATCCTACGCCCAAGTGTGCCCAATCTTCAATGATGGCATTATGATCAAGTATGGTTCCAGCGTTGATTATTACTCCTCGCCCTATGCGGCAATTTATGCTGACCACTGATGCACTCATAATGATTGACCCTGCTTCGATGCAGGCAAGCGGACTGATAACTGCCGACGGATGTATGGCGGTCGCCAGCGGAATACCTATCCGCTGAATCGCTTCCATCTGGGCCTGACGGAGTTCATTGCGTCCTAAGGCAACCAAGGCATTATCATAGGAATGCGCTACCTTTTGCAAATCCATAAATCTTCCGACGATGTCGATTTTTGGGGAAATGTCTTTCGGCGTAAGGTTGTCGTCCAGAAAATGAACTTCGTGGTGCGATGGGGCGGCAGCAAGCTGGAGAGCTTCGCGCACCGCGAAGCCAAAACCACCTGCTCCAAGAATCAATGTTTTCATTTTTCCGATCCCGCTCGAAGCCATATTCCAGTTATGACTAAGGGGACATAAGCAATCGAGAGTCCCAGCCAGCCGGGAATAAAAGAACGGCAAACCAGCCATGCAATTGGGAGCAGCCAGAAAACGTTTATCAGTGCAACGCTAATGGTGACGCATTTGTGGCTATTGTATCGGACTGCCGCATGTTGGTAGGCGTGGCTTCGATGGGCTTCATACGGCTTTTTGCCTTGGAGGATTCTGCGGAGCAGGGTCAGGGTCGCATCCACGACGAAAATTCCGAGGAGAATCAGCCAGCTCCAGAACATGTTTGGAGACCAAGTTGAGTGCCAGCAAGCTAGCAGGCCCAAGGAAAATCCCAGAAATCCGCTTCCTGCATCACCCATGAAGATTTTTGCGGGAGGAAAGTTGACTACAAGAAAACCTGCAACAGCTGCGCTCAGAAGGAGCGGCCAGTAAATATATTCCTTGGGAGCATCGGCTAGGTATAGCAGCAGAGCTGAGCCGGCAAGCGACGTCACTGCTTCCATGCCTGCAATGCCATCAATTCCATCCATGAAGTTGTACAGGTTGAGCAGCCAAACAATAGCTATCGTGAGGACCAAGAAGGTGAAGACATTAGGCTCGAGTGTGAGGTCGCCGAATACCAGAACTGGCAGCGGCATGAAGGTTAGTGCAACCGCGGCACACAGGAAATGGGTGAGAAGCCGCCATTTGGCGTTGACATGCCCGTGGTCGTCGACAAAACCTATGGCTGCGACGGTAAGGCCAGCGAATGCTGTTGAATAGAAGAAAATTTGGGAAGAGGTATATTCCGTCGCGAAATACAACGCAAGAAGCACCGCGATTAAAACGATTGCAACACCCCCACCCCTGGGGGTGGGTACTTTGTGAGAGCTGCGCTGATTAGGCACGTCTACAAGATTGACTCGGAGGGCGTACGCCCGCATCAGGCGAGTGAGAATGGCTGTAAATAGAAAGACTGCCAAGATCTTGGTCATGCTGGTCATACGCCGAAGAGGAGTAAGGTCAAGGTCCACCGCAATAGTAGCGGAGCGAGTCCGTGCAAAAGAAAAATGTGGTAATTGCACCCGGGGGCGTCGCAGCTTGATTTAGGAATGAAAGCTCGGGTGCGGAATTATGAAGTATTTCCTCATCCATGTCAGGTTTTTCTCGTCACGAATTTATACTTGTGATGGTGAGTCCCTTGGATGGAAACTGGTCCAGTTGCGAAGCTCGCTCAGAGCGAATGTTGCATAAATTCCGGTTTGCACAACGTGATCGGCTGAGGTAAGCACTGTCTGCAGTGAGTCGTTGTAATGTTCATTACTTGATTTGGGGGTGGCCATCAAACCAATTTTTCTCGAGGCAGGCGCGGCGGTAGTCCTGTTGCCTATTTCCTTAATCATTTTTGCTGCTTACGCCGTACGAGAGGGGAGAGTTCGGGCCGTGCTATGGCTCAGAACATTTGGGACCGCATATGGGGCTGTGCTTGCGAGCAAGGCTGCTTTTCACTGGTGGGGAATAAGCATCGGTTCGCTTGGGCTCTATAGTGTCAGCAGCCATGCGATGCTCACGGCTGCTATATATCCTGTCCTTTTCCAGAGAGTAGCCTCTCTGTGGGGAGAGAGAGGGCAGGCCTGGGGATGGGGGGTGGGGTTGGCCGCGTCAATGACCATGTGTGTGGTACTGGCGCTGGGGTGCTTTCATACCGTCGCTGAAGTATTGTTCGGAGCGGTCCTTGGGCTATGGGTCGCGGTTGCGAATCGTGGGACGTTACAGACGACCGCCAAACTGGACGTGAAGAAAGGCGTTGTACTGGTGATCCTTCTGTTCGCGATTCTATCGTTGGTGGGGTATGTGAAGCCGATTAAGAAAGCTATTTGGAGAGAAATGCAGAATAGTTTTTCTTCCTTGCCAACCTATTCGCGATTCATGCGGAGCTCACCGGCTGGCATATGCCAGATCTCTGTTATCAAAATTGCGCCGCGGGGCCGCGAGTTCTAAATGCCCGATTTCTCAGGCTGGGTGGCCAACCGCGATGCTTTTGTTGGTCTGTGTCAATTTTTCAGTGGTCTGCCTTGCTTTGACTTCCTGGCCGATGTCCTGGTTGCTTCTAAGGCCCTCGGAAGAGGCGGACTCAGGCGCTTTTCTGGTAAATTGAGAATAGGGTGAGTACTCGGGTACCAGCTTTTGGAGAGCTTGGTGAATCTCCAGGCGTGAAGGGCCTTCGCATGCGCTTTGCAGGGATGCAAGCAGAGACTCCAGTTGAGGCAGGGGTATATAATGTTCACGGCTGCACAGGATGCGGGGGTGTTCGCTTGGTATAGTATCTCCGCCAATCAACAACTCTTCATAGAGTTTTTCACCTGGTCGAAGTCCCACGACCTTGATTTCGATATTGCCGTTTGGATTTTCGGCGGTCTTCTCGGTCAGGCCAGACATTTGTATCATGGTACGCGCGAGGTCGATGATTTTTACAGGCTCTCCCATGTCAAGCACGAAAACCTCACCCCCCTGGGCCATTGCACCCGCCTGAATTACCAACTGCGCTGCTTCGGGAATGAGCATGAAGTAGCGAGTGACCTCCGAGTGAGTTACTGTAATCGGCCCTCCGCGCTGAATTTGACCGCGAAAAAGTGGTACGACGGAGCCCGACGAACCAAGCACGTTTCCAAAGCGGACCATGCTGAAAACGGTTTGGTTGTTAGATCGAAGTGCGAAGGCCTGAAATATTAACTCCGCACACCGTTTTGTCGCTCCCATAACATTGGGAGGGCGGACTGCTTTGTCTGTGGAGATAAGAACGCAGGTTTCGATGTTGTTTCGGGCGGCAGCCATTGCCACCGACCATGTCCCCATGACGTTGTTGCGTATGCCGGCGGCAACGTTGTTTTCGACAAGGGGAACATGCTTGTATGCCGCTGCATGATAGATCGTGTCGACGTGGTGGTCGCGGACGATCGTGTCCACAAGACTCCCGTCGCACACGCTGCCCATATATGCATAAAGCCTCGTGCCTGGAAAGCGTTCGCGTAGTTCGTGTTCAATGGCATATAACGCATATTCCGAGTGATCCAGGAGAATCAGTTGCTCGGGTTTCTGGGATTCAATCTGCCGGCACAATTCACTACCGATAGAGCCACCTGCTCCTGTCACCAGAACTGATTTTCCTGTTACGCACTTGGAAAAAAGATCGCGTCGGGGGGGGACCGGTTTACGGCCAAGAAGGTCTTCGATCTGGATTTCCCGAATCGCACTCTCAAGTACTTTGCCTTCCACCATTTCCGCCATTGTTGGCAGGGTGCGAACGGGAATGCTGAGATGAGAGAGGCGCTTGACAATGGTTCTCCTGCGCTCGGGAGAGGCCGAGGGGATTGCCAGGATTATCTGTTGAATATCATTCTTATGGACGATTTCATCCAGGTTCTGCAGGGAATAAATTCGTAGCCCAGCCACGTGCTTGTTTTTAAGGCGGCTGTCATCGTCGAAGAAGCAGATTGGTGTATAGGCGTGGCTTGTCCGCATGGCATTGACGAGTTGAAAGCCGGCTTCGCCTGCTCCGTAGATTGCAACGCGCGGTGCGTGTATATTTTTCTGGCGTGGCGTACGAAGCAGATTTCGGGCACCAAAGCGGGAAATCACAACGTATGAAAATGCGATGAACCAGTAAATGAGAAGACTGCTGCGGGGTGGGCTCGGAGTGTTCAGAAGCACTGAACCTATATAGGTGCTGATGGCGAGGGCTGTTAAGCCAATTCCTGTGGACCTCAGCATCGAAATATCCAGATAACGGACGATGTTCCGATACAAGCCGCACATGTAGAACACTGGTATTGTTACCAGAGCCATGATGATCGGAGCACTGATTCCATATTTTTGCAGGATAACTGCATCGCCGAGGCGCAGGTAGAACGCCACGATCAGGCAAGCGGGGAGGGCTATCAGATCTGCAATTACCATGATCGCGATTTTTTGCGACCTGGGAAGGGAGAGAAGAAAGCCACGTACTTTGTTTAGCATGCTAAGTTAAACCATTTCCTGATAGGAAGCGGCTCCATTTCGAGGAGACCGCCACCGTGAGAGCTGGCCGGCAGGTCGGCCAGCTCTTGAAAATATAGGTGATAAGAAATATTGTGCCAACGTAATGGAGTTCTTCAATCCCTTGTCTTGGGGATTGCGGAATCGTAGTTCATAAGCTTGCGATGGTGACTTGGCAGGTTAGCACGTCGAGTCAAGACTAAGAGTGTCTAGGTATTGAGAGTTACATAAATTTGTGCGTTGCAGAAATATATTTATACCTGAAGTTTCAAGTGGTTTCTTGATAATGGAAAAAATCTATAGGTCCAATCAAGCGAGAGCTGTTGCCAAGCGATTGACACATCTGTCCGCCAATATCTCTTCGTCCGCTTCCACCATTAAACGCAGCTTCGGCTCGGTGCCCGAAGATCGAATAAGCACCCGCCCACGGCCACGCAGTGTCGCCGTTACCTCGCGGTATGCTTCAGCCAGGCCCGGATGTGATTCCCATTCCAGGTCTGGCTGGAGTCGCACGTTTACAAGCTTTTGAGGTAGCAGCCGCAGGTCGGCCGTCAGTTCCGACAGGTTTTTCTTGCTGCGCCGCAACGCCGCCAGCACTTGCAAGGCGGCGATGACGCCATCGCCGGTGGAGTGGCGATCCAGGCAAAGAATATGGCCCGAACTTTCGCCACCAAATAGCCACCCGTTTTCCTGCAAGGCCGCTAGGACATTCTTGTCGCCAACCTGCGTGCGAGTGAAAGGGAGTCCAAGTTCGGCCATACGCTGTTCGGGTGCGTAGTTGGTCATGACGGTGCCAACCACCCCGGCTACCGGTCCTTGAGCTAGACGATCACGCACGATTACATACAGCAATTCGTCGCCGTTATAAACGCGGCCGGTGGCGTCCACCATCTGTAGCCGGTCGGCGTCCCCATCCAATGTCACGCCGAGGTCGGCGCCACATTCCTGGACCTTTCTCGCAACAGTTTTGGGGTATGTCGCACCCAGTTGTTCGTTGATGTTGAAGCCGTTGGGTTCACAGCCGATGGGAATGACCGTGGCGCCGAGTTCCCGGAAGACGCTGGGGGCTATG
>Ga0182737_1003287_pt1 | contig 12104 bp, 8 predicted proteins | sample eDN5th30CBELigOP_FD_128878 | JGI IMG/M metagenome (GOLD analysis project Ga0182737, IMG submission 128878) | Enriched Organic Plus compost microbial communities from Emeryville, California, USA - eDNA 5th pass 30_C BE-Lig OP (version 2) (version 2) ... | reverse complement strand
CTTCAACCAGCTAATGATGTTATCCGCCCGCTCCACCCGGCGGCCCATGTCCAGGAAACGCCAGCCGTGGCCGCGGGTCATGTTTTCCATTTCCATGCCGACGAAAGCGGCGAGGTCCAGAACGAGCTTGTTTAACATGGAAAGCGCCTCAGGCACAGCGAAACGCTGGGATTTGATCTGCGCATCCAGGCTGAGCTGGTTGCAAAGACGCCAGGTGTCATCAGTGATACGGTCACGAAGGGCGAACGCGTTGTAGCGCACGCGGCCCAGCAGGTCATGAATGGCGCCCTCTTTTTTACGGCTTAACACCAGCACCGCCAGGCGAGCCAGCAGGGCCTTGCCAATCGGTTCATTGCCAAAGCGGTCAGGAAGATAACCGAGGCCGACCATCCATGGCACCATGGCCTGCAGTTCACGGGTCTGGTCTTCATTTCCCTCGCCTGCCAGGCGCTGCAAGACGGCGCGCAGGGTTCTGACCATGCCCTCCAGGCGCTCCACATAGCGGCCCAGCCAGTAGTAGTGATCTGCCACGCGGCTTGGCACTTCACCGGCATTTTTCTCTGAGCGGACCGAGAGCGCGGGGGGCAGCAGCAGGGTAAGCTGCTCTACGGGGGAGTTAGAAAGCACCCAGGTGTCTTTGCTGATGCCGCCGCTCTGCATGGACACGACCATGCCATGCGGTGAAGGGCTGACGCGGGTAAGGCCGCCTGGCATCACTGCCAGATCATCGCCATGAGAGACAATATAACAGCGCAGCACCAGTGGGCGTTGTTCCAGCCGTCCACCGTAATAGACCGGTGCGGTGGAGAGGTTGAGCAGTTCCTGTGCTGCGTAGTCATGCGGATAGGCCCGCATTCGCGCCAGTAATTCCTGGCGTTTTGCGCTGCTTAAGCCTGCGCCAAAAACCGGCTTGCCAGCACCGCCGACAAAAGCGCGTTTCACCACGTAGTGGTCAAGGTTCGACTCCACCTGCTCTAGAACGCGCTGCTGACCGCACCACCAGGTAACGGCGTTGGGCAGGACCAGTTCCTCGCTCATGAGGTGACGACACAGGCCGGGAAGAAAAGGCATCATGGCCGTGGTTTCTGCCACGCCAGTGCCCAGACCGTTGGCGATGGCCACGTTGCCGGCACGCCAGGCTTCCATCAGCCCGGCGACTCCCAGCCAGGTATCTCCGCGCAATTCCAGCGGATCACAGAAGGTGTCATCCACACGACGCAGAATGACATCCACCTGGCGCAGGCCTTCCAGCGTTTTCAGGAACACTTTGCGATCACGGACGGTGAGGTCAGCCCCTTCCACCAAGGTCAACCCGAGATAGCGCGCCTTGTAGGCGTGTTCGAAATAGGTCTCATTCAGCGGGCCGGGCGTGAGCAGCACCACCAGGGGGTCATTTTTATTTTGCGGAGCCATGGCCCGCAGGCCGTCGCGTTCAATCTGGAAGAAGCCCGCCAGACGCTGCACGTTCAGATCATGGAATTCATCTGGGAAAAGGCTGGTTAAAACGACGCGATTCTCCAGCGCATAACCTTTGCCTGAGGGCGCCTGGGTACGGTCTGCCAGAACGATCCAGCGGCCATCCGGCCCCCTGGCGAGGTCCACGGCATGATGGAAGAGAGAATAACCGCCCGCAGGCTCCAGCCCATGGGCCGCACGCAGAAATCCTGGATTAGCAAACAACAGCGCCGGGGGCAGCCAGCCCTCCTTGAGCAGGCGACGCGGACCGTACAGATCACGCACGATCATGCGCAGCAGGCGGGAACGCTGTTTCAGAGCACTTTCCAGCCAGTCCCACTCTTTTTCTCCGATGATGAGGGGTAGGATGTCCAGTTTCCAGTGTCTGTCAGCCTCCTGGGGATCATCATAAATGGTGTAGGTGGCGCCGTGCTCGCGCAGGAGGCGGTTTGCCTCCTCCTGCCGTCCTGCCAGGTCGTTGACCTCAAGCTCGGACAGTGATTTCCAGAAGCCCTTCCAACTATCCCGCGGCAGGCCGTCTATACCCCGCGACTCATCAAAGCTGCTCCCTGGGGCACGACAGGCCGCCAGCAGTGCTGCCACGCTGGGATTGGTGTTGGGGGATTGCATTATCAAACTGTCGTCGAGAATCACGCTTCATCCATGCTCAGACTCACGACGGACGCAAATCCAGTGTGAAAGGAAATTCACACGACCTGACCGGGAGCGGCGCTTCAATCGGCCCGGCAGTATGACCGATGGACTCGAAGCGTGAGAGGCGACGGCTTTCTGCCTCATAGGCATTCACCGGCAGCGTTTCATAGCTACGGCCTCCTGGATGCGCCACGTGATAGCGGCAGCCGCCGAGGGAACGACGGTTCCAGGTATCCACCAGATCAAAGGTTAACGGGGTATCCACCGGGACGAGCGGATGCAGGCAATTCGGCGGCTGCCAGGCGCGGTAACGAACGCCGCAGACGTATTCCCCATTGATACCGGTCGGGTGCAGCGGCATGCGTTTGCCATTAACCAGCAGGGCGTAACGATCTCCCACCATGCCAGCAAGCTTCACCTGAAGACGTTCCACAGAACTGTCCACATAACGCACCACGCCGCCAGCCGAAGAATCCTCGCCCAGCACGTGCCATGGTTCCAGAGCGCTGCGCATTTCCACTTTTACGCCGCGTTGCACGAACTCCCCGATGTAGGGGAAACGGAACTCAAAATGCGGAGCGAACCACTGTTGATCGAGTGCGAAGCCGCCGGATTGGAGGTCCGCGATCACATCAGAAAAATCATCCCACACAAAGTGTGGCAGCATCCAGCGGTCATGGATCTCCGTGCCCCAGCGCACCGGGTTATTACGATAGGGACGCTCCCAGAAATGCGCGACCAACGAGCGTAGCAGCAACTGCTGCGCCACGCTCATGCGTGCATGCGGGGGCATTTCATAACTGCGCAGTTCCAGCAGTCCCAGGCGTCCTGTGCTGGAATCTGGGGAGAACAGCTTGTCTATGCAGAACTCTGCGCGGTGGGTATTGCCAGTGGCATCTACCAGCAGGTTACGGAAAATGCGATCCACCATCCATGGAGCCAGGTAGGCTGAGCCCGGTTCAGGCACCTGTTTGAAGGCCAGTTCCAGCTCATACAGAGAGTCATTGCGGGCCTCATCCACGCGAGGGGCCTGGCTGGTCGGGCCAATGAAAAGTCCGGCGAACAGATAGCTCAGGGAAGGATGATTCTGCCAGTACGCCAGCAGGGATCGCAGCAGATCCGGGCGACGCAGCAAGGGCGAATCCGAGGGCGTGGCACCGCCTATGATGATGTGATTACCCCCGCCAGTGCCGGTGTGGCGGCCATCCAGCATGAATTTTTCCGCCCCCAGGCGGGTTTGCCTGGCTTCTTCATAAAGTGTCTCTGTTTTGTCCACCAGTTCATCCCAGGAGGATGAAGGGTGCATGTTTACCTCGATCACGCCAGGGTCAGGAGTTACTTTCAGCACTTCCAACCGTGTATCATGAGGCGGTGTGGAACCTTCTATAATGACCGGCAGGGATAACTGACGTGAACAATCTTCAATGGCGGCGATCAGATCCAGATAAGCCTCCGCCTCAGGAACCGGCGGCATAAAGATATGCAGGCGCCCATCACGAGGCTCAATGCACATGGCGGTACGCATCAACCATGGGGCGCTTTCATGAACCTTCGGCTCGCGTTCTGTCCGCTGCTGGCGCAATTCTTTCGCGTTGGCTTCAGCCGACCCTTCCACCTCCACATGAAGCTGGCGATCACGGCGCGGCGGCAGTGGCGGACGCGGCAAGGGTTTTTCCAGAGGGTCTTTGTCGTAGGCGTAGTCGACATCGCTTTCCTTCACCCATGGCAGCGCATCAATGGGCAGGCGGTAGCCCATGGGTGAGTCACCTGGGATCAGATGTAGCTTTTGCTCACGCATGAACCACGGTCCCGTGCTCCAGCGTATTTTGCTATCCGCCAGAATTTCATGCTTCAGCGGCAAGGCAAACCCCACCACGCTGCCAAGCCCCTGACGGAATATCTTACGGAGGCGTTCGCGCTCGCCTTTATCCTTCAGGCGGCTGTCGTCCACATCCACGTTCTGTGGCAGGCGGCCCTCACGCCAGAGGTAATAATAAAGGTCCTCATAGGCTGGCATGAGGTGTCTGGACGGGAGGTCCAGCAGTTCCATCAAACGATCTGCAAAGGCGCGCGCCTCGCGTGCTCCGTGTCCGTAGTCCACGGTTTCATCTGCGATCAATGCTTCATCCTTCCAGATCGGCTGGCCATCTTTGCGCCACCAGCAGCCCAGGGACCAGCGTGGCAGAGGCTCGCCAGGATACCATTTGCCCTGACCGTAATGCAGCAGGCCTGTGCCGCTGGCGTACTTATGCCGCAGGCGTTTGATGAGTTCCCCGGCCAGAGCCCGCTTCTTAGGGCCGACTGCGGTGAAGTTCCACTCCGGCCCGTCCATGTCATCAATGGACACGAAGGTGGGCTCGCCGCCCATGGTCAGGCGCACATCGCCGTATTTCAGGCGTTCATCCACGTTCTTGCCGACGCTGACGATGCGCTGCCATTCCTCCTCTGTGTAAGGTTTGGTCACTCGTGGGGACTCAAAGATGCGGGTGACCGCCATCTCATGATGCATGACGGATTCGCATTTTTCAATGGAGCCACTGACTGGTGCAGCGGTCATCGGCTCCGGCGTGCAGGCAAGGGGCAGGTGTCCCTCTCCTGCAAAGAGGCCGGAGGTGGGATCCAGCCCTATCCAGCCTGCACCGGGCAGATAGACCTCACACCATGCATGGAGGTCGGTGAAATCCACTTCTGTGCCGCTTGGACCGTCCAGAGATTTCACATCCGACTTTAGCTGAATGAGATAACCGCTGACAAAACGGGCGGCGAAGCCAAGGCCACGCAACACATTGACCAGCAGCCAGCCGGAATCACGGCAGGAACCGCAGCCCAGTTCCAGTGTTTTTTCTGGCTCCTGTACGCCGGGCTCCATACGGATGAGGTAATTCACCCGGTTTTGAATGGCGACATTGAGTTCTACCAGGAAGTCAATGGTGCGCATTTTTTCCTTGGCGGCCCAGGTATCTATCAAGGCCTGCACCTGGGGGCCAATGGGCGCCACTTCCAGGTAAGGGGCGAGGTCTTTCTTCAGCCAGTCTTCGTAGATGAAGGGGACGTCTGAGGCAGATTCTTCCAGAAAGAAGTCAAAGGGGTTGTAAACGGCCATCTCGGCCACCAGGTCCACGCTGACATCAAAGGTTCTGGTTTTGTCAGGGAACACCAGTCTGGCGAGATAGTTCGCATGCGAATCCTGCTGCCAGTTTATAAAGTGCTTGGAGGGCTCTACCTTGAGTGAATAGCTCAGGATTCGGGTGCGGCAGTGTGGGGCCGGCCGTAAACGAATGGTCTGCGGCCCCAACGAAATGGCCCGCTCATAGGTGTAGGTTGTCCGGTGATGGAGGGCAACGTGGATAGACATGCGCAGTGCATTTAAGCATGCAACATGCCGAGCGTCTCTCTTCTATTGTCCTTGTGGCGTAAAATTCATTCTGAGGAGAGGATTCTGTCCGTTTATACACCTTCAGCGCGCGCCAGTCGCAGCCTAGTGTCCTCTTGATGAAGAGATTGTGATGCCGAAGATTGGGGTTGGGAATGGGAAACCGCAGATGAACACGGATAGGGGTCGGCTGCGTTACACGACATCCGATGGAATGGCATGGCTTTGTGTGACATCGCGTTGGTGTTGGGTTTATCTTGCTGTAAGCAGAGGTGCAATGGCATCAAGGTCTACTCGCGCCGTCTCCGGGGCGCTGTGTTTGTTTGATGCGTACCCCGGGTTCCTGATGGCTGCGCCATCTTCACGACGGGGCTACTCGCCAATGTGAAGACGGCACTGATGAAGTTGGTGGTGACGGGGCTTTTTTTGCGGTGGAAGGAATGGGTCGTGGAGTTATTTGGATGGGAATAGTTTCTGACGAGCAGGAGCTCATCCCTACCGTAGGGTTTTGATGGCCGAAGGCCACGTGCGAACCGATGGAGCTTGCGGTATGCCGTGGGTGGCGGGATGGATCAGGACAGGATTTACAAAATTTTCAGGATTAACGAGTGAGGCGCGGAGTTGGGATTGAGGAGGAGAACCACGGATAGAGACGGATGAGGTTCGGCTTTGCCGAAGGTTGGGTTTGTTTGAGAGGATATCTTGGGAGATGAGCGCGTCTACTCGCGCCGCCTCTGGGGCGCTGTGTTTGTGTGGTGCTGGTCTGGGCTTATTGTTTGCGCTGGAAGGAAAGGTTCGTGGGGTTGTTGGATGGGAATAGTTTGGAGCACGGCGCAGAAGCTGTCTCGCATGCGTTTTTTACCAGCTTCTTTGATCTGGATAATCGTCTTCATTCAATTCGCAGGTTGTGGACTTCACCCTGCCATGCCCATGTGTCTGGATCTTTAGCAAGATCAGCGCGCACAGGGTTATGCCTCATATAATTTATTGTTTCCGCCAAGTGCGCATCAGAGCGTATGCGATGATGAAACACCCCTCGCTGCCAACACCACATTTTATTCTGTGTCTGTTTAGAAAAATTACTTTCCCAGTAGGCTGTCCAACTCTCGACGCCAGGATGTTCTTCCAAGTTGGTAAAAGCAGGACGGCATAAAAAATGCACATGATCTGGCATGATGACATAGCGCCCGACGTGCCAGGCCATATCATTTTGCAGCCATACACTATGCAATGATTTTTGCACGATTGACTGTGCCATCCATGGGTTTCTCTGATGGGTGCACACCGTGCAAAACAAGATCAAGGGCATGTCAGAAGACAAAACAATGCCTTGTTTTGGCGTATGCCTTCCAATCTTGTCCATGGCGCAAACTTGTTATATTGAGAAGGAAATCATGGAAAGCCAAAGTTGGTGTGGCTGTTAATTACATGTGAGCACGGATGCATTCTGAGAGTTGAAAATATACACAGAGACTTACACATGAATAATTTCGGACGAGCAGGAGCTCATCCCTACCGTAGGGTTTTGATGGCCGAAGGCCACGTGCGAGCTTCACATCAATATCGAGGAGCTGTTTATCTTAACTTTGTGCCGTCAACACGATGGTTTTTATAAGCCTCACCCCACTTTCTGCCACTGCTCAAAGCAACGAATGAAGCCAGGGGCGAAATCTTGAGGGCGAGTCTGAACCCACGTTTCGATCTGTTCTACACGGAAGAAGGAACCGGTGACGATCTCTTCTGGCGCAAATTTCATGGGGCCGTTGTGTCTGGCGAGATGCAGTTCTACGAACTCCCAGCCGGTGCGCTCTGAAGCTTCAATACGGGCGATGCATTCTGTGGCGGCCTGGATGCCCAGCTCTTCCGTAAGCTCCCGGCTGGCAGCCGTCGCGTAATCTTCGCCTGCATCCAGATGCCCGGCGGCGCTGGAATCCCAGGTGAGCGGCTGTTTATCCTTTAAATGGGAACGTTTTTGCAGCCAGAGTTCTCCCCGCTTGTTAAAAACAAAGACATGCACGGCGCGGTGCCATAGCCCCTCTGCATGCACCCTGGCGCGTGGAGCCTGGCCAATGACCTGATCCTGGTCATTCACGACATCAAAGATTTCGTCTTCACCCTGGCCCTTGTCCTCGCCGGTGCGGCCTTCATAAAAGCGGGTGAGGGCGACCCATTCCTGAAGGGAAAGTTCCTCTGCGCGAACATGCATTTCACGGTTCAGAAAGCTGGCCAATGCCTCCCAGCCGCCTGGCGCCTCTGGCAATAAGTTCTTGAGCTGCTTGCGACGCTGGGAAAACCCCATGCGCACCAGTTGATCAAACAAACGGCGATCATGTACGGCAAGGTCGCCAGGCGGACGCGGGGTCATGCGCACCACTGCGGAGTCCACCTTTGGGCGGGGAATGAACACTTCTGGGCCGACGATGCGGAGCATCTCCACGATCCAGTCATGCTGCACGAGCAGGCTCAGGGCACCGTAGGCATCATCTTCAAGACGGGCGGCGAGGCGCAGGCAAACCTCTTTCTGTAACATGAACACGCCTGCCGCAATGGGCGTGGGGGGTGTCATGAAATGGCGTAAAATTTCCCCGCCAACAGAATAGGGCAAATTTCCCACGAGTTTGACCGGGCCGGCGGCGTACAGGTCGCGCAGATCAAAACGGGTGGCATCGCCATGCCAGACTTCGACTTTTTGATCGAACGCGAAGTGAGCGCGCAAACGTGAGGCCAGCTCATTGTCCTTTTCAAGAAGCAGGAGTTTTTCTGGACGGCCTGCGAGGTGCCGCGTCAAAGCGCCCTGCCCTGGGCCTACTTCAATGACGAAGGGAGCGCTGTCTGGCTGAATCTGGTCTGCAATCCAGCGCGAAACCTCCTCATCCTGGAGGAAGTTCTGACCGAGACTTTTTTTCGGGGCGAAGGCCATGGGTTAAATATAAGCGGCTGGAATGAAGCTAGTGTAAAACGCCATGGCCAGCTGTCCGCTAAGCGTCTGCGGTTTTTCTATTGTCGCCTTCCACTACTGCCCATGCGTTGTGATTATGAATGGACTCGTAGTTTTCTGCCTCCACCTTAAACCAGGTGATGTGGGGGTGCACCTTTAGACGAGCGGCGACATTGCGCACGAGGTCCTCTACAAACACAGGGTTGTCATAGGCGGTTTCTGTCACGGCTTTTTCATCAGGCCGTTTGAGCACGCTGAACAGCTCACTGCTGGCGCTGGCCTCCACCAGTTCAATGAGGTCTTCCACCCACACTGGGGTGGTAAAGCGCACTGCCAGGGTGACATTGCCACGCTGGTTATGGGCGCCACGGGCTGAGATGGCCTTTGAGCAGGGGCAGAGGGTGGTGACGGGCACCTCCACAGTCACCGCAAAGTCCACCTCTTCCTTGCTGGCATTTACTTCAAAAATCACGCCGTAGTCGAGCAGACCTTCTGCGCCTGTGACGGGGGCTTTTTTGCGACGGAAATAGGGGAATTTGAACTCCACATGGGCTTTTTCTGCGTGGAGACGCTGGAGCAGTTCCTGCGGCATGCCGGCGATGTCTGCCACGTTCAATACGGAACCGTGGGCGTGCAAAACCTCCACAAAACGGCTCATGTGGGTGCCTTTGAAATGATGTGGCAGGTCCACCGCGAGAGACACCACGGCCACGGTGCTCTGTTCTGCATGATCCCGGTCGCGAATGCGAAGGGGAAAGCGCAGGTTTTTTACGCCGACCTTGTCAATGGCAATGCCGCGAGTGTCAGGCTGGTTTTGGGTGTCTTGCATTTGATGCGCGGAAGGAGATGGAAAGGCGGAAACGGGAGAGTGGGGTTCAAAGGCAGGCTAGAGGCCCCCCGCTGCATTTGCAGGCCACATGGGAAGGGAATGAAAACACAAAATGCTCCAGCCCGGAAGACTGGAGCATTACGTAAATCACAGGTCTAAGACCGCGTCAGAAGTACTATCTGCGGATCAAGGCAGCAGGTTCAGGGAACGAGCGCGTTTGATTTCGCGGTTGATGGTACGATGCAGGTGAGCAGAAACGCCAGTGACGCGACGAGGGAGGATTTTACCGGTCTCGGTCGTGAATTTGGCAAGGATTTCCGGGTGGCGGAAATTCAACTTGTCCATGGGGACGTCCATCCGGCGGCGTGGCAGCTTGCGGTTGGCGCGGCGGAAGTTGGCGAGGCGTTCGCGGGTCTTGGGTTGCATAACTAAACTAAAGTAAGAAGGCCTGGATTAGCGGATTTCGCGATGGAGCGTACGACGGCGCAAGAAGGGGTTGAACTTGACCTTCTCAAGACGGCCAGGAGTGCGCAGGCTTTTTTTGTTACGCGTGGTCACAAAGCGGGACGTAGGCTGTCCTTCAGCCTTGGCTTCTGTGCATTCGAGGATGATGATGTCGCGGGGCATGGGAAGAAAAGGGAGCGCAGTTTGGATTAATCCTTACTGAAGTCAAGCGAAGAATCGTTATTCGATCCAGATGAGTTATCATCATCGCGGTCATCATCATCGTCATCTCCATCATCCTCAAGGCCAAAGACCGAACGGACGATTGGGCGGCGATAGCGTCCGCCGATCTGGTCACGCTCGATTTGCTCCTGCATTTCGCGGGTGTAGCGGGTGTAGGGCAGTGCTTCCAGGCGCTCCTCTGGGATTTTTTTGGCGGATAATTCGCAAACGCCGTAAACGCCCTGATCGAGACGACGGAGGGCTTCGTTGATTTCATAGAGTGCATCCTGCTCTTTGCTCAGCATGCTGAGGGCAAAGTCGCGGTCATAGGCATCGCTTCCGGCGTCGCCCATGTGCATGCCGCCTACGTCACCCCCTTCAGGGCGGGTGCGGATGGCCTCGCGGGTGACGTCATCGAGGGAATCCAGCAGGGCGCTGCGAAGTTCGATCAGGCGGGCCTGCTGTTTTTTATAGAAGGGAGGCATTTTTGCAGGGTTGTAGGCCTGCGTGATGACGATTTCGATCTCCTCAACACCGTTGGAACGCTTGGAGGCGGCAGAGGCTGAGGAGGTTTTGGCTTTTTCTTTTTTCGCTTTGGCTGGGGCGGGTTCAGCTTTGGCTACGGGAGCAGGCGCTGGTGTAGCGGCCTTGGCAGGAGCTTCTTTTTCTTTTTTCGCTGGAGGAGCTTTTTTAGCTGGAGCGGTTTTGACTTTTTCCGTGGCTTTGGTTTTTTCAGCCTTTGGAGCAGGAGTTTTTGCAGGTTTTACAGCTTCTTTGGCGGGCGCCTTGGCTGGAGCTTTATCTTTATCTTTTTCTTTTTCCTTGGCTTTGGCAGCGGGAGCGGGAGCGGTTTTTGCAGCTTTGGGTGCAGTTTTGGCGGGAGACGATTTTTTGGGAGTGGATTTCACCTTGGTGCTTTTGTTCACGGCTGTCGGCTTAGGAGCGACTTTCTTCGGTGCTGGTGCTGGGGCAGTCGTGACTTTGGGTTTGGAATTGGACTTGGGCTTAGGCTTAGATGTAGGCTTGGGCGTGACTGGCGGTTTTGCCTGTTTTTTGGCTTTCGGAGTAGGAGCCTTGGCGGCTTTCTTTGCCGATCCGGCTTTGACCGGTTTGGCTGCGCTCTTGGGAAGTTTCTTGGCCATGGATTTGAAGGTTAAAGGATGGCAAAACCGTTGACGCTCATTTTCCGCACTTGAATGGATTCAAATGCTGGACGGAAAAAGAGGCGCGGATATTAACGGTTTCTCACAGCTCTGCAAGACTAAAAGAACAGACCGAATGGCGCCCTCCCCTTTCCACAGGAATGGAGCCTCCCAAAGTGCGGGAATCTGACGCCTGTGAAGTCACCTTTAGACCGCCGAGAAAGCGGGGGTCGTGGCCGACTCGGTTATTTCTTTTCTGCTGTTTTGGCGGTTTCCTCCGGCTTTTTCTCATCAAAAAGCTTTACCAGGTTGCCATAACCAGCCTCTTTCATCTTGTCTTTGGGGACAAAACGCAGGGCTGCCGAATTGATGCAATAACGCAGGCCACCCAGTTCTTTTGGTCCGTCGTTAAAGACATGGCCAAGGTGGGAGTCTGCCGTGGATGAACGGACTTCCGTGCGAATCATGCCGTGGCTGAAGTCCTGGATGTTTTTGACTTCTTCATCCGTTATGGGCTTGGCGAATGCGGGCCAGCCACAGTCGGTGTCAAATTTATCTTTGGAGGAGAAAAGCGGCGTGCCGGATACCACGTCCACGTAGATGCCTTCCTCGTCGTGTTTCCAGAATTCATTGGTGAAGGGGCGCTCTGTGGCGTTCTCACGGGTTACTGCGTACTGGATTGGGGTCAGCATTTTTTTCAGTTCAGCATCGGTGGGAAGGGCTTTGCCATCGTGGGACATTTTCTCTTCAGGCTTGGAATCAGATTCGGTATTCACGGCTTTGGTATCGTTTTTGCCTTCCTGGGTGCTCTTAGCTTCTTCAGCGTGCAATCCGATACTGGTCGCCAAAGCCAATGCTACACCTGTACGCCGGCAGGTTTGAAGTAAGGAAGCTCGTTTCATGAAAGACATAAGACACATACGCGCGAAATTCGTTGGGTTGGTCGGCTAAAAACTGAAATCAGCCACATTCTATCAAGGTATAACGGTTGAAAGACCTTTTTGATGGAGGATTTCGAGCACTTGCTGAAGAATTTTTGGCGCCAGG
>Ga0182737_1003286_pt1 | contig 12106 bp, 9 predicted proteins | sample eDN5th30CBELigOP_FD_128878 | JGI IMG/M metagenome (GOLD analysis project Ga0182737, IMG submission 128878) | Enriched Organic Plus compost microbial communities from Emeryville, California, USA - eDNA 5th pass 30_C BE-Lig OP (version 2) (version 2) ... | reverse complement strand
CAGGTGCCGCCGGAGCCATGGGCGGCGTGGCCGGAGCGTCGCCTGGCATCGGCGCCGGGGGCGCCGGATCGGTCTGGCCGCTTGCCTGGTCCGCGGGCGTTTCCGGCGTCTCAGGCATGGTGGCCTGCGGCGTGGTCACGGTTGCAGGAGACGAATCAGCAGGCACGGCGGGCGGACTGTTGTCCGCGACCTGGGTGCGCTCTTCAAAGAGATCTTTCAGCCATTGTGGGCCAATGGCCATCACAGCCACCACGGCCAGCAGCAGACCCAACAGCAGGATCGCGGCAGCCCGCCAGATTCCGCTGCCGCCATCGTGCTCGCGGAGATACTCGGGCACCTCGCGTTTCTTCTTGGACGGAGCGGGCTCGGGTGTGGTATCGGCTGTTGCCGCGGCGGTCTTGCTAGCGGCGCTACCGTTCTCGGCCGTTTCGGACTTGGCAGTTTGAGCCTTGGCTTCAGCCACCTTGGCGTCGTACTCGGCGAGCAGCCCATACATCCGGTTGCGGCTTTGCGGATCGACCTCGGCGGCATCGCCCAGCACTTCGGCCAGCACCTGGTGACAGGAAGCGACCTCGGCCAAGTAGACGTCGTTTTCGTCCATCAGGCAGATGCGCTCGAAATCGACCACGCGATCGGCCGGCAGGGTGTTATCGAGGTACTCGGCCACGGTGTTGGCGTCGACCGCGCGGCCGCCAATCTTGGGGGCCCCCAGCGAGGGGCGGCTCACCGCATCGCGAATCCGCAGCACGAGGTTGGATGCCGTCTCGACTTCGCTGATCTTCTTGCCGATCTGCTGGGCTTCGCTCGGATCGAGCACGTCGTCCAGGTAGGCCAGCATCGTTCGCAATGTGAGACGCATCTTCTCTTCCCCAAACCGGAGTGACTTCTAGCTAGCACGCCGCCACTAGCAGTGGCAGAAATGAGCCACAGACAACCGCCTTGCCGGGTTGAAACCAACCGCCTGATCAGCAGGGCTTTTTTCTCCCGCGCAAGTGGGGGTCAAGTGGTCCATCTGTAAGAATAGTGGCGATAGCCGCCATGTTTCGTGCATCAAAGGTCGATAAACTTCCAAAAATGCATCCCGGCCAAGCTGCAATGCGCGCAGAGCACGAGTTACAAGCTATTGATAAATAAGGGCTTGCAAGTCAGACCTGCGATCGGGGGGGCACGTTCCCACGCCAGCGTTGTTGCTTGCCCCCTGAAAAGGCCCCTAGAAAGGGAGGGGGCCTTTTGCGAGATTGCCGACTATTCCGCCGGCTGACCCCCCTAGGCAGTGGTAATAATTCATTGCCATGACCCGATGCGTCGGGTACCGGCACAGCGGCATCGTGTTATTCCCCTCCCCCCGTAACCCACCGAGAGTCTCACTCCCAGAACGCGGGCATTTCGGAAAACTGAGAAGGCTAGGTAGTTAGAATGACCATTCGAGTGTTGATCGCCGACGACCACGAAGTCGTCCGCTTCGGACTGGCCAACCTGTTCGCGAACACCGAAGTCGAGGTGGTTGCCCAGGCACGTAACGGCAAGGAAGCGCTGCAACTGGCGCGCGAGCATCGCCCCGACGTTATCCTGCTGGACATCCGCATGCCCGGTGGCGACGGCCTGGAGGCGCTGGAGAACATTCGGGCTGAACTGCCCGAAACCGCCGTGCTGATCCTATCGACGTTCGACAACCCGACCTACGTGGCGCGGGCTGTAGCGCTGGGCGCGAAGGGCTATCTGCTCAAGGGTGCAACCCAAGCCGAGTTGCTGGAGAGCATTCGGGCGGCTGCCTCGGGCCGTTCGCTGCCTTCGATCGACCAGTCGCGGCGGATCGCCGGCACGATGAGCCGCTCGCAAGACATCGTCGACGACGAAGTGACCCTCACCCAGCGCGAATCGCAGGTGCTGCGTCACCTGGCCCTGGGCCTGAGCAACAAGGACATCGGCCGCTCGTTGGACATCAGCGTCGAAACGGTCAAGGAACACGTCCAGAACGTGCTCCGCAAGATCCAGGTTTCGGACCGCACCCAGGCTGCCGTGTGGGCTGTCCGCAAGGGCCTGGTGTAAGCCACGTTGGCGGCAGCCAGCGGCTCGCGGATCCTACCTCCGCGCCGGCGTTGCCCGCGCTGGACGCACTGCCACGCGAGCCTGCCCCGCCCCCACGACTGCTGATCTTTCGATCAGACGATGCAACGCGCAGGCGAAGTACTGCACTTCGCCTGCGCGTTTTTTCTTGCGCTGTAGCTAGAACACGCGAACGTCGAAACCTCCCCACGAACCAGGAAGCGGCTGGTGCATTTAGAGGGGCAGGAGTTTCACTAGTGCGGCGTGTTTCACTGCTCTGTGAAACAGACTGTTTCGCGAAAACGTTTGCTTCGCGTCTTTCAGCTGAATGAGCACGCTTAACACGCGAGCATCATACAGCAGCAAGGCTGTCAACTTGCATCCAATGCGCGATCGCCCTGGGCAGCGATAACGTCCCAGGAATACAACGACCAGTTATTCAGCGGATCAACCATACCGTGCTTTATCGATCAGAAAAGCATGCAGTTTACGCAACACATCCACATACAGACGCTCGGGCGGGAAACTCCATCCAGAACCGATACGCCAATTTCCTGAATTGCTTCTCGAGCAACTCGCCACTGGTCTCGCAACGGCTATTTCACCGAACAAGTTGCCGCCCAGAGCTCAGGCCGGTAAAGAAAAACGTGTTCGACTAGGTTTGCCACCACACTCCGCGTACCTTGCCGTCCCACTTCAGAAGCGTTGGTGGTGCAACAATGGCTCGGCAATTCAGATCGGCATGGTTAGCAGGTGGCAGGCATCTCACTTTCTTACCGCATGAACCGTTTATTCTCGGGTAAACCCGCCCGCCGCGGTGATGGCATGAAGGCTGCAACATGACCGATGAACAACTTTCGGCTCTACTGATTGAACTGCTTTCGCTCCCAGCTGAAACGGAGTGGGTCGAATGGAAGCAGAACAATGGTGATCCCGAGATGATCGCCCAGCGGATTTCAGCATTGGCGAATTCGGCGGCCCTGCATGAACGGGACTTCGGCTACTTGATATGGGGCGTTGAGGACGGGACGAAAAACATCGTCGGCACGACCTTCCGACCAAGGCAGAGCAAGAAGGGCAACGAGGAACTGCAAAACTGGTTACTGCGGTCGCAGCACCCGCAGGTCAACTTCCAAATACACGAATGGTCGCATCAGGGCATACCAATGGTGCTGTTTCAGATTCCACATGCCAGTCAGGCACCGGTGCGTTTCGGCAGCGAAGCGTTCATTCGTATTGGTAGCCTGACGAAAAAACTCAGGGAGTATACCGAGAAAGAAGGACAGCTTTGGGCAATCTTGTCTCGCAAACTGTTTGAGACAGGCCTCGCCAAGGCAGATGTCGTTGGACCGGAGGTGCTAACGCTGCTCGACTTCGACCGTTGCTTTAAGCTGCTGCAAATTCCGCTGCCGACCGACCAGCAAGGCATTCTGCAAAAGTTGGTTGACGAAGCATTGATCGTGGCAAAACCAGGCGGCCGGTTCGACATCACGAACCTGGGAGCCATTCTGTTTGCCAGGGATCTTGGCACATTCGAGCGGCTCGGGCGGAAGGCCCTGCGGATCATTAAATACCGCGGCGACGGAAGAACCAACACGGAACGAGAGTGGCGTGACGCGCCATCGCAGATGGGCTATGCCGTTGCGTTTGAGGCGGCCGTGGCGTTCATCAACTCGCAGCTGCCGCAAAATGAACCCATTGGCCAGGCGTTCCGTGAAGAAGTACGTGTGTACCCTGAGAAGGCTATTCGGGAGTTGGTCGCGAACTGCTTAATTCATCAGGACTTCTCCGTGACCGGATCGGGTCCGATGGTGGAGATTTTCGACACCCGGATGGAGATCACGAATCCTGGTGAGCCATTGGTGGACACGCTGCGGTTCATCGACACGCCCCCCAGATCCCGCAATGAAACCTTGGCAGCGCTGATGCGGCGCATGAAGATTTGCGAAGAAGCCGGAAGCGGAATCGACAAAGTGATCGCAGCGGTAGAAGCATTTCAGTTGCCCGCCCCTGATTTTGCGGCCATCTCAACAGCGAAACCAGGATTCACCAGAGCTACCCTGTACGCTCCCCGCAAGCTAAACGAGATGGATGCAGTGGAGCGAATCCGCGCTTGCTACCAACACGCTTGCTTGTGCTTCGTCACCGGGAAGCGAATGACGAACGCCTCGTTACGGGAGCGGCTTGGCGTCGAACCGCAAAATTACGCTATCGTGTCCCGAATTATCCGCGATGCGATCAATGCGAACCTGGTTAAGGTTTACGACCCGAATACCAGCAAGCGTTTCATGCAGTACCTCCCCTTTTGGGCGTAGGCAGTTATGTGATGGATATGTGACGACAACCCGTCAATTCAGGGGAAACGCCCCCGGCCAGTCAACGCAACCACTTACGATTCAATCATTTACAGCACTGCCCCTGACGTGGTTTATGTGACGGACATGTGATCGCCCCCCTCGTAAATGGTGATGTTACATAATGTTGCGCTGATGCATGCACGACAACGGAGTTCGACAATCCACAGCTCGGTTAGAAATAAGCTGTAACACTCACGCTCAGACCAGGAGCACCGCTGGATGGACCTTGCCGCCGAGTTCTTATCAGCCATTGTGAGCACGTTTGAAGCCAACAAGCGGTTGGCGGATCGGGCGGTTGAGCAGGTGCCCGACGAGAAGTTGCACGTGGCGCTGGATGCGAACACCAATTCCATCGCCGTCATCATGAAGCATGTGGCCGGGAATCTGCTGTCGCGGTGGACCGATTTCCTCACGACCGATGGCGAAAAGCCCAACCGTGACCGCGACGATGAGTTCGTCGATACGTTTCGCAGCCGGGCGGACCTGCTCGAGTGGTGGGAACGCGGCTGGGGCTGCCTGTTCTCAGCCCTTCAAGCGCTCACGCTGGAAGATTGCGGCAAGACAGTAACCATCCGCGGCGAGCCGCATTCCGTACCGCTGGCCTTGGAGCGATCGCTCGCGCACACCTGTTACCATATCGGCCAGATCGTGCAGGTGGCCCGAATCCTCGCCGGCGAGCAATGGAACACGCTGACGATTCCCCGCGGCGGTTCCGCGCAATTCAACCAGGCATACTGGGGCGGCAGCAACAAGCCATCGGCGTAACAAGCAATGCCGAGCGCTGGACGCCGCTCAACTACACAATCTCGCGGCAGCGAGGATAGTTGGGGCAGCCCCAGAACGACTTGCCTTTGTTGTCGCCGCGCGTTGCCACGCGCTGCACCATCGGCACGCCGCACTTGGGGCAGGTCGGTTCCGCTTTGGAAGGGATCGTCCTAGGGGGCGGCGTGGCAGCGGCAGGCATCCGCGCCAAGTACGGTGCTAATTCCGCGGCCAATGCCTGGGGATCATAGCCGGATCGAGCAGGCACGCGAATCAGCGGCAAGCCTGCCGTAGCGAACACCTGGTTCACAAACTGATCGCGTTCGATGCGAACGGCCCTCTTGTGGCTGGCGTCATCCAATTCCAGGCCAACGAGCGGCTTGAGTGTCTCGGGCTGGAGCAACAGAAAATCGACGTGCTTGCGATCGATCTTGTTGCGGTATGCCTGATTCTCGTGCGGCCGGGCGACAAAGAAGATGTCGGCCAGGTTGACCTTCGCCAGCGCAATCGCCTGATCCTTCACGGTCAGTCGCAGGACGCGGTAAAACGACAACTCGGCCGGCGAGAGAAAGTCGTCTCGCAAACGATACGGGAGTTCTTCGCTGGTTGCCGGTCCGCCCAACCGGATGCCAAACAGTTGCAGGATAACGGCGAGACAGCCCTTTGGTTCGCTGGTGTGCCCCAAGATACGTGACTCCCAAAGCTATATGGAACGATGGGTGGCTATACGGCCCCCTGACCACCACTGCCCTGCACCAGATTTGGTGTCGAAGATTGCCACGCCACGAACAACCGTCAAGCGGTGACATTCGATGCGCAAGCCGCTGAAGCAAGGGCATTCTAGATTCGCGGCGCTAGACGATGGCTCTGGCGGCCAGCAACCACTTACCGCAGGTTGTCCGGGTCGATGTTGTGCTTCTCGAGCAGCCGGTAAAGGCTACGGCGGCTTACGCCCAGGGCTCGGGCTGCTTTGGCCTTGTTGCCCTTCTCGCGGCGCAGCACGTCCATCACGTGGGCGCGTTCCATGGAGGCCAGGTCGTCGCCGGGTGCGAGAGCGCTAGCGGCCGCTGTCTCGCCATTGCCGTTAACCTTGGCCACCGCTTCAGGCTCGCTGGTCGTTGGCCGAGCGACGATTGCACTTTTCTGCGGGTGGGCAATATGGGGCGGCAGGTCCCAGGGATGGATGCGGTTATCGTCGGCCAGGATCTTGGCCCGCTCGATCACATTGATCAGCTGACGAACGTTGCCGGGCCAGTCGTATTCTTCGAGCAGTCGCAACGCCTCGGGAGCAATCGACCACTCGCGGCCCAGGAACCGCCGCACCAAGAGCGGAATGTCGCCAGCCCGCTCGCGCAGCGGCGGCAACTGGATGGTCATCACGTTGATGCGGTAATACAGGTCCTCGCGGAACCGACCTTCGGCAACCTCGGTGGCCAGGTCGCGGTTGGTGGCCGACACCAGCCGCACGTTCACGCGGCGTTCCTTGAGCGAACCCAGCCGCCGCATCGAACCGTCTTCCAGCACCCGCAGCAGCTTGGCTTGCAAAGCGCCAGGCATCTCGCCAATCTCGTCGATGAACAGCGTGCCTTCGTCGGCCAGTTCAAACAGGCCCTGCTTGGTGTTGATGGCACCGGTGAAGGCGCCCTTCTCGTGCCCAAACAGTTCGCTTTCCAGCAGCGTTTCCGGCAGGGCCGCGCAGTTGATGACCACCATGGGACGGCTTGCCCGAGGGCTCGCGCGGTGCAGCGCCTTAGCCACCAATTCCTTACCGGTGCCGCTGGCGCCTTGGATCAGAATGGCCGTGTCGGTAGGGCCAGCCCGGCCGATCAGGTGGAACACCTCGCGCATCTGCGGCGAGTCGCCGACCATCTCGGTTTCGATCTGCTGCTGCCGCGCGAGCACTTCCCGGAGCTGAACGTTTTCTTTGCGCAACCGTCGATGCTCCGACGCGCGCAGCACAATCGTTTCCAGCTCAGCCAAAGCAAATGGCTTGGTGAGATAGTCGATGGCGCCCAGCTTCATCGCCTGCACGGCCGACTCGATCGTGCCTTCGCCGGTGAGGATGATCGCCTCGCAGTCGGGGTCGGTCAGCTTGAGCTTTTCAAGCAGCTCCAAGCCCGAGATGCCCGGCATGCGCATGTCGAGAATGGCCACGTCAAAATGGCGGCGTTCGAGCAGTTCCAGCGCAGCTTCACCGCTGGGGGCTTCATGCAGGTTGAAGCCGTGGCGGCGGAAGTGCCTCGAGGCAACCGTGCGAAACTCGTCGTCATCGTCGACGAACAACAGCTCGATATCAGACGGCTTGGTCATGGCTGGCTTTCATCCACGCGGCGCATGCCGGCGCCGCCGCATCCCCCCGCGGAATGCGGACCTGCTGGCCGGCCTGGCGGTGCTGCCCCCGGTTGATCTATAGCGTGGCGACGCGGCCCGAGTACAGCACTTCGGGCTCGGCCACGCCAGGCAGACGGAGAACCAGGCCGCCTTCGGGCGCATCGACATCGACCACGGCCCCAGGCTGACCGGCCGCATGCTTGGCCAAAATGGCCTCCATAGCATGCACCGCGGCCACCACCTGGCGATCGGCCGATACGTCGTTGTAGTGCAGGTTCCGGGCGGCTTCCAACCGCTGGGCACGTTCCTCGGCCGGACCGCCAAACTCGACCTGGGCCACTTCGCGAGCGAAGCGTTCAATCACTTCGATGCCGTAACCCCGCTGCGAGCGCTCGCCCCAGGGCTCGACAAACGAGCCGTTGTAGTGGTTGTTGATCGAGATCTTGGTCTTGAACGGCGTCTGGTCTTCAATCGTACATTCTACGCCGCGTTTGCGGCTATGGCCGTTCCACACGCCGTTATCGAAGCGGAACTGCACTTCCTGCTCGACATAGCCCGGGAAGTTGTTGGGCGTCACCCACGAAGTGTGAATGTCGAAACAGGCTTCGCGGCCCGAGTCGTACCGGTAGATCAGCCGCAACTGGGTGGAGTCCCAGGTGTCGCCGTCGGCCGGTCCCACGATGCCCCGCTGGCCGGTGCAGCTCACCTGCACCAGCTTGCCCCCGAAGGTGAAGTCGATCAGCTTGATGTAGTGGACCGCAACGTACGTGCCTGGATTGCGGCCGCGAATCCACTCCGAAAACTGCTCGCCGGAGATGAGCTTGGGCTCCAGCAGCGTGCAGTAGCCGTTGTTCACATGCTGGAGCTGCCCATCGTGCACCAGCGTGCGCAGCTTCTTGTGATCGGGGTCGAGCAGCTTGTGGTAGACCACCTTGGCCAGCACGCCGTTTGCGCGGGCGAGGCGGTCCAGCTCGTCCAGCTCGTCCAGCGACAACACCGAGGGCTTCTCAACCAGCAGGTGTTTGCCGGCCTCGAGCACGGCCTTGGCCGCCTCGAAATGGCGGTTGTCGGGCGTGGCCACGCACACGAAGTTGAGATCGCGGGCTTTGAGCAACTGGCCCATGGCGTCGGGCTCTTTGAAGCTCTCAAAGTCGCCCAGCGTGCCAGCCATGCGGTAAGCGTCGGCGCGGCTGCCCGTGCGACTGGCGACCGCGGCCAGATCGACATGGCAGATCCCGTAAGCCGGATCGTACAGCGGGCGGCGGCGTACCGCTTCAAAGAACGGGCGGTACGTTTCGTCAAAAATCATGCCCAGCCCCACCATACCGGCGGCCAGGCGGTTCACTTGGGTGGTTGGTGTATTCATGCCGCGTATAGTAGCCGAGAACCGCGGGGGTTTCCAGCATGGGCGGCAGCGGCCGCGCGGCGCTCTCCCCTAGCCGGTCTAGCCCACCGGAGTGACTTCGCGCTGCGCCAGTGCGTTGAGCAGAATCTCGCGTTCCAGCTCCAGCGCCAACCGGCCGGCGACGGCTTCCACCACCGCCACGTCGCGATCGTCGAAGGCACGCGGCCGATCATCAAACAGCCACAGCGTTCCCAGGATCTGGGTCGAACTGCTGACCGGCACGCACACGGCCGCGCCGCACGGCTCAGGCACGGCCCACGTTTCCATATCGTCGGGTGTTTCCAGCACCACGGCATGACCGGCCATGGCTTCCAGGTCGGCCACGGCATCAGCCAAACGCCGGGCAGGTTCCGCCAATTGCGAAGCCGGCAGACCGTACGCCACACGCAGCTTCAATTGCGTGGTGGCATCATCGAGCAGGTACAAACCGGCGGCCGTACCCGAGAGCGCGTGGACAACCGTTGCCAGCGAGGCTTCGAGCCGGCTGGCGATGTGCTTGCGTTCGCCACGGCGCGCCACCAGCGGCACGGCGGTCGCCAATTCCGCCTGGCTGCGGCGCAACTGATATTGGGCCTGGATCAAACTATTGAGCAGACCGGCATACGACGTGGCCAACTCCGCCGCCACTTCCAAGTCGAGCCGCCGGCCGGCAAGCGCGGGCGAACCGCCCAGCTCCAGCCGCAACTCGCCCAGCGTGCCTAGGCGGCCACCGACAGGCATGGCCCACAGCACTTCAGGATCGAGGTGCGAATCCACGGTTTCCACAAACCGCAGCGGCCAGCCGGTGCACTCTTCAAATGCCCGCAGAAAGTCGGCCAGGTAGGTCAACGCATCGGTGGCCGACGCCAACTTAGCCGCCTTGCCATGCACAAACGGTTTCACGCTTGATAGCCTCGCTTGGGGGGGGGCGATAACCCGGCGGGCCATCTTCAGCCGCGACCGAGTGCCGTGCCTAAGTGAGATCGGCCTGACCCAAGCGGGTGGTCAAAGATTTGCTAAACCTTGCGGTTTGCGCAGCCTGTACAGGCAATTACCGCCTCAACCGATGGGGAGATTTTGGTTTTTCTGATTTTTAGTAACAGGCGGGTATTCACCTACGCACATGCGTGTTCAGTTTGAACTTGCGGAGGCTGAGATAAGGATCGCTTGGCCTATACCTCGCAAGCGGGGCACCGCTCGCATCACGCGAATGTGCGCCTCCTGGTGAACGGCGATGCTATGTGGTTAAAGAATCATGCGGTTCAACGGTTAGGTGGTGGTCGACTCGAGCGGTGGGGACTGAGCCTGTGGTCCAAGCTGCAGATATCAGCCCTTCAATCGCGTAAAGATCAGCAGGTGGTATCCCTGCTCAAACAGGTCCGCAGGGAGAGGACCTCGCTGTTGAGCGCTTTCGAAGCGTACAACATCTACTCGCTGGCTCTCTCGATGAGCCGGCTGCCCGGTGCCATGGCTGAAGTCGGCGTCTTTCAAGGCGCTTCGGCCCGGCTCATCTGCGAAGCCAAGGGCGACAAAACCCTGCGGCTGTTCGACACGTTCGAAGGCTTGCCCCAAGGCTGCGACAAAGACAACGGCGTCCATCGCACCGGCATGTACGCGTGCAGCCTGGAATCGGTGAGCGAGTATCTCTCGGACTATCCGCAGGTGGAGTACTACCAGGGCTTGTTCCCCGACTCCGCTTCCGACACGCCCGACGGCGAGTACTGCTTCGTGCACTTCGATGTCGACCTGTACGAAGGCACGCTGGCCTGCCTGGAGTACTTCTATCCCCGGATGGTGCCCGGCGGGATCATGGTCTCGCACGACTATGGGCTGTTGGCCGGCGTGGAAGCCGCGTTCACCGAGTTCTTTTCCGATAAGCCCGAGCCGGTGATCGACATGCCGACCACGCAGTGCATGGTGGTCAAGTTAGGCTGAGCGGCCGTCTACCCCACTGGCGTGGGAAAACGTTCAACATCGGCCAATGTGTGGCAGAACGCATGGTCGGCTAGCTATCATCACGACTAGTACTCGCGGCCGGTGCTGCGCTATGCAGTTCCGGCCGCGATCGTCGGTTGGGTCACCGCGGCCCTTCTGGACCGCGGTGTGGTCGTGATCCATTTGCTGCTACTCCATCCGTTGAGGACGTTTCTCATGCGTTGCATGTCACTGCCCGTGATGTTGCTGGTTGCCGGTCTGATGGCCGCGGTCGCGCAGGCGGAAGACGCCAAGCCGCGCAGCCTGTTCAATGGTAAAGACCTGTCCGGTTGGCACGTCGACATTCCGGCCCTGGACAAGAACCCGGACGGCAAGTCGGCCTTCATCGTCCGTGATGGCAACCTGGTCAGCCTGGGCACGCCCGCGGGCCACCTGATCACCGACGACACGTTCGAGAACTACCGCCTGGTGGCCGAGTACCGCTTCCCGGGCAAGCCCGGCAACTGCGGCATCCTGGTGCACGCTTCGACGCCCCGAGCCTTGTACAACATGTTCCCCAAGTCGCTGGAAGTGCAGATGATGCACCAGAATGCCGGCGACTTCTGGTGCATTGTCGAAGACATCAAAGTGCCCGACATGGAGAAGCGCCGCGGCCCCAAGGAGAACTGGGGCATCACCGAAGGCAAGGGCCGCCGCATCGTGAACCTCACCGACGGCTCCGAAAAGCCGCTGGGCGAGTGGAATACGATGGTGATCGAATGCGTGGGCGATGAGATCAAAGTCTGGGTCAATGGCGACCTGGTGAACCACGGCCACGGCTGCACCGCCACCAAGGGTCAGATCGCCGTCCAGGCCGAAGGCTCCGAGGTCGAGTTCCGCAAACTGGAACTGACGCCGATCAAGAAGCTGAGCGAGTAAGCTCTAGCAGCCGGCCAAAAAGATCGGCCGCATCAGACCGGTCAGAGAGCTGCTGCCAGCAGTGGGCCCCCGGCGTGCCGTCGCGCGCTTTACTGCGTGCTTTCAGGCCGCTGGGCGGCTCATTCCCACCACTGCCGCACACGCTCGGCCAGCGTGCGCTGCTTCTGCGGTACGTCGACGCCCCGGGCAAACTCGGCCCAGGCCTTGGCGTCGCGGCCATAGTAGCGACCGGTGGAAGCTTGCAGCGAATCGATCGTGGAACTGACCACGGCCGGGTTGGGATCGTCCAATGCCACGGCCAGGGCCTGCACGGTCTCCGGCGACTTGATGTTGCCTAGCCCTCGAATCGCGGCCATCCGCACGGCCAGGTCTT
>Ga0182737_1003285_pt1 | contig 12112 bp, 6 predicted proteins | sample eDN5th30CBELigOP_FD_128878 | JGI IMG/M metagenome (GOLD analysis project Ga0182737, IMG submission 128878) | Enriched Organic Plus compost microbial communities from Emeryville, California, USA - eDNA 5th pass 30_C BE-Lig OP (version 2) (version 2) ... | reverse complement strand
TTGAAATCGCTGGCGTTACGCCCTGATCAGCTTAGAATATGAATCGTGTATTTCGACCGCTTCGATGCGTTACGGAGGAAGCGTGATTTCCCAAGAGCTTGAAGTCAGCCTGCATATGGCTTTCGTCGAGGCCCGCTCGGCCCGGCATGAATTCATTACCGTCGAGCATCTGCTTTTGTCGCTGCTCGACAACGCGTCAGCCGTGGAAGTCCTGCGCGCCTGCGCCGCCAATCTGGATGACTTGCGCCGTAACCTGCGTCAGTTCGTCACCGAGAACACGCCGGTCATTCCCACCGGCGCCGAGGTCGACACCCAGCCCACGCTGGGCTTCCAGCGCGTGATCCAGCGCGCCATCATGCACGTGTCGGCCGGCGGCACCGGCAAGAAGCCGGTCACGGGCGCCAATGTGCTGGTGGCCATTTTCGGCGAAAAAGACTCGCACGCGGTGTACTACCTGCAACAGCAGGGCGTCACCCGCCTGGACGTCGTCAATTTCCTGTCACACGGCATCACCAAGCAGCCCCAGGAAGAGTCCTCGGCCGCGCCCAAGGAACAACCCGGCCTGGAAGAGCCGGCCGAATCGCGCCAGTCGCCGCTGGACCAGTACGCCAACGACCTGAACGCGGCCGCGCTGGCCGGGCGCATCGATCCCCTGATCGGCCGCGAGCACGAAGTCGAGCGCGTCATCCAGGTGCTGTGCCGGCGCCGCAAGAACAACCCGCTGCTGGTGGGCGAGGCCGGCGTGGGCAAGACCGCCATCGCCGAAGGGCTGGCCTGGCGCATCACCCGCGGCGAAGTGCCCGAGATCCTGCAGGCCGCGCACGTGTACGCGCTCGACATGGGCGCGCTGCTGGCCGGCACCAAGTACCGCGGCGATTTCGAACAGCGCCTGAAGGGCGTGCTCAAGCAGATCCGCGGCAATCCCGACGCCATCCTGTTCATCGACGAAATCCATACCCTGATCGGGGCCGGCTCGGCCTCGGGCGGCACGCTCGATGCGTCGAACCTGCTCAAGCCGGCGCTGTCGTCCGGGCAGCTCAAGTGCATCGGGGCCACCACGTACACCGAGTTCCGCGGCGTCTTCGAGAAAGACCACGCGCTGTCGCGCCGCTTCCAGAAAATCGATGTCTCCGAACCCAGCGTCGAACAGACGGTGCAGATCCTGCGCGGCCTGAAGAGCCGCTTCGAAGAGCACCACAACGTGCGCTATTCGGCTGCCGCGCTCAGCGCCGCGGCCGAACTGTCGGCGCGCTACATCAACGACCGGCACCTGCCCGACAAGGCCATCGACGTCATCGACGAGGCCGGCGCCGCGCAGCGCCTGCTGCCGCGCTCGCGCCAGAAGAAGCTGATCGGCAAGATCGACATCGAGAACATCGTCTCGAAGATCGCCCGCATTCCGCCGCAGTCGGTGTCCAACGACGATCGCAGCAAGCTGGCCACGCTCGAACGCGACCTCAAGACCGTGGTGTTCGGCCAGGACAGCGCCATCGAGGCCCTGGCCGCCGCCATCAAGATGGCCCGTTCCGGGCTGGGCAAGCCCGACCGTCCCATCGGCTCGTTCCTGTTCTCGGGCCCCACCGGCGTGGGCAAGACCGAAGTGGCGCGCCAGCTCGCGTTCACCATGGGCGTCGAGCTGCTGCGCTTCGACATGTCCGAATACATGGAACGCCACGCGGTGTCGCGCCTGATCGGCGCGCCGCCGGGATACGTCGGCTTCGACCAGGGCGGCCTGCTGACCGAGGCCATCACCAAGCAGCCGCATTGCGTGCTGCTGCTCGACGAAATCGAGAAGGCCCACCCCGACGTCTTCAACATCCTGCTGCAGGTCATGGACCACGGCACCCTGACCGACAACAACGGGCGCAAGGCCGACTTCCGCAACGTCATCATCATCATGACGACCAACGCGGGCGCCGAGACCCTGAACCGGCCGGCCATCGGCTTTTCGAACAGCCGCGTCGTGGGCGACGAAATGGCGGAAATCCGCCGCATGTTCACGCCCGAGTTCCGCAACCGGCTCGATGCCATCATCCCGTTCGCGGGGCTGTCGCGCGAAATCATCCTGCGCGTGGTCGACAAGTTCCTGATGCAGCTCGAAGACCAACTGCACGAGCGCCGCGTCGAGGCCGTATTCACCGAGGCGCTGCGCGCGCACCTGGCCAAAGAGGGCTTCGATCCGCTGATGGGCGCGCGTCCCATGCAGCGCCTGATCCAGGACACCATCCGCCGCGCGCTGGCCGACGAACTGCTGTTCGGCAAGCTGGCCGACGGCGGCACGGTCACGGTCGATCTCGACGAGGCCGGCAAGGTGCGCCTGACGTTCGACGGCCCGGGCAAGTCGCCGGGCTCCGGCGCGCCCGACAAGCAGGAAGTCGAACTGGTCGATTGATCTTGCGCCCCGAGCCCCTGATTTCGTGCGAACACTGCGCAAGCATCTTTCGGCGCCACGAACTGAAGCCGGGCGAGACCGCCACCTGCGCGCGTTGCGGCACCATCCTGTGGCGCTATAGCGGCATCAGCCTGTCCGGGTGGCTGGCGCTGACGCTGGCCGCATTGGCCGTCTTCCTGACGGCCAATGCCTATCCTGTCATCAGCATGTCGGTGCGAGGCATGACGCGCGATGCATCACTGCTGGACGCCGTGGCCATGACCTGGCGGCAGGGCTATGTGGCCACCGCCCTCATGACGGGCCTGGCCGGCTTCGCATTGCCGCTGCTGCAATTGTGCGTGCTGCTGTGGGTCTTGTGGCCCCTGGCGCGCGGGCGCGAGCCGCGCGGGTTGCGGGGCGCGATGCGGGTGCTGGGCGCGCTGCGGCCCTGGTGCATGGTGCCGGTGTTCCTGCTCGGCGTGCTGGTGTCGGTGGTGAAGCTGGCCGGCATGGCCTCGGTCAGCCCGGCGCCCGGGCTGTACGCCTTCGGCGCGCTGACGGTATTGCTGACCATCCTGGACCGCCTATCGCCCCACGCGGTGTGGCGCTATGCCGAACAGGCGGGCGTGGTGCCGGTGCATGTGCCGCGCCGCGCCGCCGGCCAGGTGCTGACCGGCTGCCATGTGTGCGGCCAGGTGCAGGCGCTGCCCGCATCCGCCGCCCAGGCCGATGCCGCCCATCACCATTGCGTGCGCTGCCGCGCCGTGGTGCACTATCGCAAGCCCAACAGCCTGGGCCGCACCTGGGCGCTGCTGCTGGCCGCGGCGGTACTGTACATACCGGCCAATGTGCTGCCCATCATGAACATCAATTCGCTGTTGTTCGGCGACAGCGGGCATACCATCCTGGGCGGCGTGGTCGAGCTCTGGCACACCGGGTCGTGGGACATCGCCCTGATCGTGTTCGTGGCCAGCATCGTGGTGCCGCTGACCAAGATCCTGGCGCTGGTGACGCTGGCCGGGGCGGTGCAGTGGGGCAGCCGGCTGAATCTGCGTCCGCGCACCCGGCTGTACGAGATGATCGAATTCATCGGGCAGTGGTCGATGCTGGATGTCTTCGTAGTGATATTGTTGTCGGCACTGGCGCATTTCCAGGGCATCATGGAAATATCCGCCGGCCCCGCGGCCGGCGCATTCGGGCTGGTGGTGATCCTGACCATGCTGGCGGCGATGAGCTTCGACCCGCGCAGCGCCTGGGACCTCGAATCGCGCGCCGCGCGGCCGGCCGGCCCGGCGCGGGCGGGTTCCGCCCAGGACACCGCGTAGCAAAGAGTACAAGTACAAGGCAAGCAACGACATGGCCGATGAAAATCCTCCGCCTTCCGACGACGGCATCGATGCCCCGGAAGTGACCCGCAAGAAGCAACGGCGCATTTCCTGGATATGGCTGGTGCCGGTGGTGGCCTTGCTGGCCGGCCTGTCGCTGGTCGTGCGCACCTGGATGGAAATCGGCCCCGAAGTGTCGATCGAATTCAATACCGCCGAGGGCCTCGAGGTCGGCAAGACCCAGGTGCGCTACAAGGACGTGGTGGTGGGGACGGTGCAGAACATCCACTTCAACGACGACCGTTCCAAGGTCGTGGTGCAGGCGCAGTTGGCCAAGGAAGCCGCCGGGCTGGCCGCCGAAGGCACCAATTTCTGGGTGGTGCGGCCGCGCCTGGGGCTGAACGGCGTATCCGGCCTGGGCACGCTGCTGTCGGGCGCCTACATCGGCGTGGACGCGCCGGACGGGGCAGGGGCCTCGACCACCGCCACCAAGTTCGACTTCGTCGGCCTGGAAACGCCGCCGCCGGTCACCCACGACCGCGACGGCAAGCGCTTCACCCTGAAGGCGCACGACCTGGGGTCGCTGGATATCGGCTCGCCGGTGTACTTCCGGCGCATCAACGTGGGGCGGGTCATCGGCTACCAGCTCGACGAGAGCGGCGATGCCGTCAACGTCGAAGTCTTCATCGACGCGCCCAACGACAAGTTCGTCACCAACGGCGCGCGCTTCTGGAACGCCAGCGGCATCGACCTGGCGGTCGACGGCAGCGGCCTGAAGCTGCACACGCAGTCGCTGGTGTCGCTGGCCCTGGGCGGGGTGGCCTTCGCGCCGGTCAACCTGAACGACAGCGGGGCCGCCGATTCGGGCAGCGAATTCCAGCTGTACGCCAGCGAGACCGAGGCCAAGGCCAACCCCGACGGCGAGCCTTTCCCCATCCGCATGCGCTTCGACCAGTCGGTGCGCGGCCTGAGCGTGGGGGCCACGATCGACTTCCAGGGCATCGCCCTGGGCGAGGTCTCGCGCATCACCATCGATTTCGACAACGAGAAGAAGCGCTTCTTCGCCGTGGTGGACGCGGTGCTGTATCCCGAGCGCCTGGGGCCGGTCTACGACCGCGTGCGCGACCGCGCCGAAGCGTCGGGCGACGCCGCCGGCGGGCGCCTGCTGTCCAGCATGATCAAGTACGGCCTGCGGGGCCAGCTGCGCACCTCGAACCTGCTGACCGGCCAGCTGTACATCGTGCTCGAGCACTTCCCCAAGGCCGCGCCGGTCGAGTTCCACATGTCCGACCCCGTCGTCATCCCGACCATCCCGGGCAATCTGGAACAGCTGCAGCAGCAGATCACCAATATCGTCGACAAGATCGACAAGATTCCGTTCGACCAGATCGGCCGCGACCTGCGTACCACGCTGTCGAGCACGTCGCGCCTGATGGCGAACCTGGACAAGACCCTGGCGCCCGAGGCGCGCGCCACGCTGCGCGCGGCCCGCAAATCGCTGGACAACATCAACGACCTGCTGTCGAACGACGCCGCGCTGCCGGCCAATGCCGAACGCGCCATGCAGGAACTGGGGCGCGCGGCCCGCTCGCTGCGCGCGCTGGCCGACTACCTGCAGGCCAACCCCGAAGCCCTGATCCGCGGCCGCGGCGACGACCCGCTGCCCGGCGAACGGAACTGACCCATGCGTACGATGCCCATACCGTTCTTCCTGTCCGCCCTGGCGCTGTCGGCGCTGCTGACGGCCTGCGCCGGGTCGCCGCCCGCGCGCTACTACACGCTGCAGGCGCCCGCCCAGGCGGCGGCGTCCCAGGCGGGCCGGGCCGGCTACCAGATCGAGCTGGCCCCGGTCACCGTGCCGCTGCAGGCCGACCAACCGCAGATCATGGTGCGCGAAGGCGACGATGGCGCGCTGATGCCGCTGTATTCCGACCGCTGGAGCGCGCCGCTGGCCGACGAGATCGGCTCGGCGCTGTCCGACACGCTGACGCGCACCCTGGGCGCCCTGGATGTGCAGACGCTGAAGCCGGCCGCCGACACGCCGGTCTGGCGGGTGCAGGTCGATGTACAGCGCTTCGACATGCTGGCCGACGGCCCGGTTAGGCTGGATGCCACCTGGCGGGTACGGCCCATCAACCAGAAGGGCGGAGCCGCGCTCCTCTGCCGCAGCGTGGCGCAAGTGCCCGCCGACGGCACGGGCGTACCCGCGCTGGTGCGGGCCCAGCAGCAGGCGGTGGCCCTGCTGGGCCGGACCATCGCCTCGGCGGTGCAGTCCGGCGGGGCGCGGGCCACGCCGGCCAGCCCCGAGGTACAACTCTGGGGTTGCACCTGATTAAGGGTTTACCCTTAAAGGTTAACCATAATTCAAAGTGGGTTGCATCTTCCTTAGCATCTCGGTTTGACCGAGAGGCAGGAATCCCGTGCGCGCCGTGGCCGCGGGCTCCTCTCGCCAGCCTAGGAACCGAATTCAACATGGCCAGCATCACACTGGGCGTCAAGGTGGACGACACCTTGCGCGACCGCCTGAAAGCCGCCGCGCGGAAACTGGACTGCACCCCGCACTGGTTGCACAAGCAGGCGCTCCTGGCGTATCTGGACAAGATCGAGCGCGGGCAACTGCCGGCGGAAATCTCGCATCTGTCGTCGGAAGAGGGCGAGTTCGACGATTTCGACGCCGGCGCGCCCGCCGCGACGCCGCCGTTCTTCGAGTTCGGCCAGGACGTGCAGCCCCAGTCGGTGCTGCGCGCCGCCATCACGGCCGCGTATCGCCGCCCCGAGCCCGAATGCGTGCCGCTGCTGTTGGGCCAGGCGCGCATGCCGAATCCCGAGAAGATCCACGCCATGGCCACGCGCCTGGTGCAGGCCTTGCGCGCCAAGCGCGGCGGCGGCGGGGTCGAGGGGCTGATCCAGGAATTCTCGCTGTCCAGCCAGGAAGGCGTGGCGCTGATGTGCCTGGCCGAAGCCCTGCTGCGCATTCCCGACCGGGCTACCCGCGACGCGCTGATCCGCGACAAGATCGCGCGCGGCGACTGGCGCTCGCACATGGGCGGCTCGCCGTCGCTGTTCGTCAATGCCGCGACCTGGGGGCTGATGCTCACGGGCAAGCTGGTGGCCGTCAACAGCGAGCAGTCGCTGTCGAAGGCGCTGACGCGCCTGATCGGCAAGGGCGGCGAGCCGCTGGTGCGCAAGGGCGTGAACCTGGCCATGCGCATGATGGGCGAGCAGTTCGTGTCGGGGCAGAGCATTTCCGAGGCGCTGGCCAATAACCGCAAGCTCGAGGCCAAGGGCTTTCGCTATTCGTACGACATGCTGGGCGAGGCGGCCACCACCAGCGAGGACGCCGAGCGCTATTACGCCTCGTACGAGCAGGCCATCCATGCCATCGGCAAGGCGGCCGCGGGCCGCGGCATCTACGAAGGGCCGGGCATCTCGATCAAGCTCTCGGCGCTGCATCCCACTTATTCGCGGGCCCAGCGCGAACGCGTCATGGAAGAATTGCTGCCGCGCGTGAAGGCGCTGACCGTGCTGGCGCGCAGCTACGACATCGGCCTGAACATCGACGCCGAAGAGGCCGACCGCCTGGAGATCTCGCTGGACCTGCTCGAGGCCCTGTGCCTGGCGCCCGAACTCGAGGGCTGGAACGGCATCGGCTTCGTGATCCAGGCCTACCAGAAGCGCGCCCCGTTCGTGATCGATTACGTCATCGACCTGGCGCGGCGCAGCCGCCACCGCATCATGGTGCGCCTGGTCAAGGGCGCCTACTGGGACACCGAGATCAAGCGCGCGCAGGTCGACGGGCTGGAGGGCTATCCGGTCTATACGCGCAAGGTCTACACCGACGTCGCGTACCTGGCGTGCGCGCGCAGGCTGCTGGGCGCGCCCGAGGCGGTGTACCCGCAGTTCGCCACCCACAACGCCTACACCCTGGCGGCCGTGTACCAGCTGGCGGGCCAGAACTACTACCCGGGGCAATACGAATTCCAGTGCCTGCACGGCATGGGCGAGCCGCTGTACGAAGAGGTGGTGGGCCCGGTCGCGCAAGGCAAGCTGAACCGGCCGTGCCGCATCTACGCGCCGGTGGGCACGCACGAGACGCTGCTGGCCTACCTGGTGCGGCGCCTGCTCGAGAACGGCGCCAACACCTCGTTCGTGAACCTGATCGGCGACGAAAGCATCGCCATCGATGACCTGGTCGCCGATCCCTGCGACGTGGCCATGCGGATCGCGCCGCTGGGCGCGCCGCACGAGAAGATCCCCTTGCCGCGCGAACTGTACGGCCCGGCCGAGAGCGGGGCGCGGCTGAATTCGGCCGGCCTGGACCTGACCAACGAACACCGGCTGGGCTCGCTGGCGGCCGCCTTGCTGGGGAGCGCGGCCACACCCTGGCAGGCCATGCCCATGCTGGGCGAAGGCGCCGCGGCATGGGATGCCGAGCGGGCCGTCGAGGTGCGCAATCCGGCCGACCAGCGCGACGTGGTCGGGCATGTCATCGAGGCCCGTGCCAGCGAAGTCGACGACGCGTTGCGCACGGCCGCCAATACGGCGCCGATCTGGCAATCCACCCCGGTGGGTGAACGGGCGCAATGCCTGCGGCGCGCCGCGCAGCTGCTCGAAGAGGGCATGCAGCCGCTGCTGGGGCTGATCGTGCGCGAGGCGGGCAAGTCGCTGCCTAACGCCATCGCCGAGGTGCGCGAGGCGGTCGATTTCCTGCGCTATTACGCCGACCAGGCCGAGCGCGAGTTCAGCAACGATTCGCACCGGCCGCTGGGCACGGTGCTGTGCATCAGCCCGTGGAACTTCCCGCTGGCCATCTTCACCGGCCAGGTCGCCGCCGCGCTGGTGGCGGGCAACACCGTGATCGCCAAGCCGGCCGAGCAGACCAGCCTGATCGCCGCGCAGGCGGTGCAGGTGCTGCGCGCCGCGGGCGTGCCCGCCGGCGCCGTGCAATTGCTGCCCGGCCGCGGCGAGACGATCGGTGCGCAACTGGTCGAAAGCCCGGCCATCAACGGCGTCATGTTCACCGGCTCGACCGACGTGGCGCGACTGATCGCCCGCACGCTGGCCGGCCGGCTCGACGACCGCGGCCACACCATTCCGCTGATCGCCGAGACCGGCGGGCAGAACGCCATGATCGTCGATTCGTCCGCGCTGGCCGAACAGGTGGTGTTCGACGTGCTGAACTCCGCCTACGATTCGGCCGGCCAGCGCTGTTCGGCGCTGCGCGTGCTGTGCCTGCAGGAAGACAGCGCCGACCACGTATTGCACATGCTGCGCGGGGCCATGCGCGAACTGCGCGTGGGCAACCCGGACCAGCTGTCCACCGGCGTGGGGCCGGTCATCGACGCCGAGGCGCGCGACAATATCCAGCGCCACATCGAGGCCATGCGGGCGGCCGGCCACCGGGTCGACCAGGTCGAGATGGACGGCAAGTGCCGCTACGGCACTTTCGTGCCGCCCACCCTGATCGAGATCGACAGCGTCAGCGAACTGACGCGCGAAGTATTCGGGCCGGTGCTGCATGTGCTGCGCTACCCGCGCGACGGGCTGGACGAGGTGCTGGACCAGATCAACGCCACCGGCTATGGCCTGACGTTCGGCGTGCACAGCCGCATCGATGAGACCATCGGCCACGTCACGCAGCGGGTGCACGCCGGCAATATGTACGTCAACCGCAACATCGTCGGCGCGGTGGTCGGGGTGCAGCCGTTCGGCGGCGAGGGCTTGTCGGGCACCGGGCCCAAGGCCGGCGGCCCGCTGTACCTGTACCGGCTGCTGGCCACGCGGCCGGCCGGCCTGCCGCCGGGCGCCGATGGCGCCGGCCCCTTGCCGCGGGTGCTGACCCTGCCGGGCCCGACCGGCGAGCAGAATACCTACCGCCTGCAGCCGCGCGGCGCGGTGCTGTGCGTGGCGGCCACCGAGGCCGGCGCCCAGGCGCAGTGCGCCGCGGCGCAGGCCACCGGCAATGCCGTGCTGTTCCTGGACACGCCCGCTGCGCGAGCCTGGCATGCCGGCGCGGCAGCGGCGGCGCAGGTGTCGTTCCTGGCCGAGTCCGAAGTCGACGATGCCGTGTTCCATGGCGTGTTGTTCGAGGGTGACGGCGACGACCTGCGCGCCTGGAACCAGCGCATTGCCGCGCGCCCGGGCCCCATCCTGACGGTGCAGGGCCTGACCCCGGACGCCCTGGCGGGCGGTGCGGCCTATGCGCTGGAGGTGCTGGTGGCCGAAGGGTCCATCAGCGTCAATACGGCCGCGGCCGGCGGCAACGCCAGCCTGATGTCGATCGGATGAGCGGCCGGGCGGCCCCGCCGGGCGCGGGTTATCTCCAATAGCAGTCAGGGTTGCACCTGATTCAAAATCCGGTGCAACTTTTCGGGGCGATCCCAGCCGGGTGAACCGTTGCGCAACCGGCGCGGATCACCCATGATGGTTTGCCAATCAGGAAAAGGGCAGCCGCGCCACAAGCGACGGCATGCTTTTGCAGCACCCCATTCACACAGGAGGGTTCACATGAAATCCGCATTTTCCCGCCCGGCCTTGCTGGCCGCCCTGATCGCCGCCAGCCTGGCTGGCGCGGCCCACGCCGAAGACATCAAGTTCGGCTTCGCGGCGCCCCTGACCGGCCCGCAGTCGCACTATGGCGAAGACATGCAGAACGGCCTGACGCTGGCGCTCGAAGAAGCCAACCAGAAGGGCATCAAGGTCGACGGCGAAACCGCCAAGTTCGTGCTGGTGTCGCGCGACGACCAGGCCGACCCGCGCACCGCCGTGCAGGTGGCCCAGCAACTGGTCGACGAAGACGTCGACGGCATCCTGGGGCATTTCAATTCCGGCACCACCATTCCGGCCTCGCGCGTCTACAACGAAGCCGGCCTGCCGCAGATCGCCATGGCCACGTCGCCCGAATATACCAACCAGGGCTACGACACCACCTTCCGCATGATGACCAGCGACACGCAGCAGGGCGCGGCGGTCGGCAAGTTCATCGTCGAGAACCTCAAGGCCAAGAAGGTCGCCATCATCGACGACCGCACCGCCTATGGCCAGGGCCTGGCCGACGAGGTCGAGAAGGCCGTGAAGAAGGCCGGCGGCCAGATCGTGCGCCGCGAGTACACCACCGACAAGGCCAACGACTTCACGTCGATCCTGACCAACATCAAGGCCGCCGAGCCCGACGCCATCTTCTACGGCGGCCTGGACGCACAGTCCGGCCCCATGAAGCGCCAGCTGGTGCGCCTGGGCCTGAAGGCGCCGCTGGTTTCGGGCGAAATGACCCGCAGCGACACCTTCATCAAGCTGGCCGGCGACGCCGCCGACGGCACCTATGCCTCGCTGGCCGGCGTGCCGCTGGAAAAGATGGCGGCCGGCAAGGACTTCGCCCAGCGCTACGAGGCCCGCTTCAAGAAGGCGCCCGGCGTCTATGCGCCGTACGCCTACGACGGTGCCTGGAACATGATCACCGCCATCGAGCAGGCCGGCTCGGCCGACGCCGAGGACTACCTGCCCAAGCTGGCCAAGCTGCAGCGCAAGGGCGCCACCAGCGAGCACATCGCCTACGACGACAAGGGCGACCTGAAGGAAATCTCGGTCACCATCTACGAAGTCAAGAACGGCAAGTGGGAAATGGTCGAGACCATGGTCAGCCAGGCCAACTGAGCGGCCAGGCCGACGCGTGCGCGGGCGCATGGCGCCCGCGTCGCCGCATGACAGCCGCGCGGCATCCCGTCCGCGCGGCGCGGCAACTTTCTTTGTGAGCACCCGGCAGGCTCCGCGCCCCTATGGACATCTTCATTCAACAGCTTATCAATGGCCTGACGCTCGGCAGCGTCTACGCGCTGGTCGCGCTGGGCTACACGATGGTGTACGGCATCATCGGACTGATCAATTTCGCGCACGGCGACGTGGTCATGATCGGCGCGATGGCCGCCACCATGATCGCGTCGGCCATGGTAGGCGGCGACCCGACCGTCTCGGCATTCGCCGTGCTGGGGGCCGGCCTGCTGGTATCGGTGCCGCTGTGCATGGCGGTCGGCTGGACGGCCGAGCGCGTGGCGTACCGGCCGCTGCGCCGCGCGCCGCGGCTGGCGGCGCTGATCACCGCCATCGGCGTTTCCATCATCCTGCAGAACCTTGCCATGATGGTGTGGGGCCGCAATTACCTGAATTTCCCCCAGGTGCTGCAGCCGCAGGTGTTCGAGCTGGCCGGGGCCCGCATGAGCACGCTGCAGATGGCCATCGTGCTGATCGCCGCGCTGATCATGGGCGCGCTGCTGGCCGTGGTGCACAAGACCCGCCTGGGCACCGCGATGCGCGCCACCGCGCAGAACCGCGAAGTGGCCGGGCTGATGGGGGTGAACATCAATACCGTGATCTCGGCCGCGTTCCTGATCGGCTCGGCGCTGGCCGCCGTGGCGGGCAT
>Ga0182737_1003284_pt1 | contig 12114 bp, 9 predicted proteins | sample eDN5th30CBELigOP_FD_128878 | JGI IMG/M metagenome (GOLD analysis project Ga0182737, IMG submission 128878) | Enriched Organic Plus compost microbial communities from Emeryville, California, USA - eDNA 5th pass 30_C BE-Lig OP (version 2) (version 2) ... | reverse complement strand
TTCGCCGGCTGCGTGGCCACCGTGCTGCTCGCCGCCTTCGCGCCCCCGCTGGCCGAGGTCGCGTTCAAGTTCGGCCCCGCCGAGTACTTCTCGCTGATGGTGCTGGGCCTGGTGGGCGCCGTGGTGCTGGCCTCGGGCTCGCTGCCCAAGGCGATCGCGATGATCATCCTGGGCTTGCTGCTGGGCATGGTGGGCACCGACGTCAACTCGGGCGTGGCTCGCTACGACTTCGGCATCCCCGAACTGCAGGACGGCATCGACTTCGCCATCGTGGCCATGGGCGTGTTCGGCTTCGCCGAGATCATGACCAACCTGGAGCAGAAGGAGAACCGCGTCGATATCACCGACAAGGTGGGCACGCTGTATCCGAACAAGCAGGAGTTCAAGGAAGCCTATCCGGCCGTGCTGCGCGGCACGGCGCTGGGTTCGGCGCTGGGCATCCTGCCCGGCGGCGGCGCGGTGCTGTCTTCGTTCGCGTCCTACACGCTCGAGAAGAAGCTGTCGAAGAACCCCGAGCGCTTCGGCAAGGGCCACCCAGCCGGCCTGGGCGGTCCCGAGTCGGCGAACAACGCCGCGGCGCAGACCTCGTTCATTCCGCTGCTGACGCTGGGCATCCCGGGCAATGCGGTGATGGCGCTGATGGTGGGTGCGATGACCATCCACAACATCCAGCCCGGCCCGCAGGTGATGACGAGCCACCCCGAGCTGTTCTGGGGCCTGATCGCCTCGATGTGGATCGGCAACCTGATGCTGGTGGTGCTGAACCTGCCGCTGATCGGCCTGTGGATCAAACTGCTGAAGGTGCCCTACCGCATCCTCTTCCCGGCCATCCTGGTGTTCTGCACGATCGGCGTGTATTCGCTGAACTACAACACCTTCGACATCTTCACCACCGCCATCTTCGGCATCATCGGCTACATCTGGGCCAAGCTGAAGTGCGAAGGCGCCCCGCTGCTGCTGGGCCTGGTGCTGGGCCCGATGATGGAAGAGAACTTCCGGCGCGCCCTGCTGCTGTCGCGCGGCGACTACACCACCTTCGTCACCCGTCCGCTGTCGGCCACGCTGCTGGCCCTGGCGGTGGTGCTGGTGGTCCTGGTGGCGCTGCCGTCCATCCGCAAGAAGCGCGAAGAGACCTTCGTCGAAGAAGACTGACCCGTCCGTCTCTATATAGTAGATAGCAGGCAGGCGGGCCCGCAGCCTCCTGCTCCCGACAAGCCCCGGCCGCAAGCCGGGGCTTGTTGCTTTCCGGCTGTCCGGTTGCACTGGAAGATGCCAAAAAATATGTATAAACACGACTAATTATTTCTCAACCTCGGTTAAGCTAGGGGTTTACCCGCGACAACTGACGGCCTCATGACGTTTGACTGGACCAATCCGTACCCCGCCGCGCGGGCCCCCGCATTTGCCCGCAACCTGGTCGCCACATCCCAACCCCTGGCTGCGCAGGCCGGCTTGCGCATGCTGGCCCGCGGCGGCAATGCGGTGGATGCGGCGATCGCGGCGGCGGCCACGCTGGCCATCGTCGAGCCGGTGGGCAACGGATTGGGCGCTGACTGCTACGCGCTGGTATGGGACGGTGCGCGCCTGCACGGGCTGGACGCCTCCGGCCCCGCGCCGGCGGCCTGGAATCCGGACTACTTCCGCCGCCGCCACCAGGGCAGCATGCCTGCCCGCGGCTGGGACAGCGTGACGGTGCCCGGCGCCGTCGCCGGCTGGGCCGCGTTGCACGAGCGGCTGGGCAGCCTGCCCTTCGCCACCCTGTTGGAGCCCGCCATCGAGTACGCCGAGCGGGGTTATGTCGTCACGCCCGCCGTGCAGCGCAAATGGGCGGCGCAGGCCGATCTGCTGCAAACGATGCCGGGCTTCGCCGAACATTTCCTGCCGCGCGGCCGACCTCCCCAGGCGGGCGAGCACTTCACGCTGCGTGGCGCGGCCGACACGTTGCGGCGCATCGCCGAGACAGGCGCACGCGACTTCTACGAAGGCGAAATCGCTCACAAGCTCGTGGCGCACGCGCAGGCGCATGACGCAGCCCTGACGCTGAACGACCTGCGCGGCTACGCGGCGCAATGGGTGGAGCCCCTGGGGCAGAGCTATCGCGGCCACATGGTGTACCAGCTGCCCGGGGCGGGCCAGGGCCTGGCCGCCGTGACGGCGCTGGGCATCCTGCAGCACCTGGACCTTTGCGCGCAGGCGCCGGACCATCCCGACACCCAGCACCTGCTGATCGAGGCCATGAAGCTGGCGCTGACTGACCCGCCTTCCGCTTCGGCCCCAACGCCGCAGTGGCTGGCCGATCAGGCCGCGCGCATCGATCCGGCCCGGGCCCAGCCGTTCGGGCCTCGTCCCGCCCCTCCGGGCGGCACCGTCTACCTCGCTGCGGCCGACCGCCAGGGCATGATGGTCAGCCTGGCGCAGTCCAACCATATCGGCTTCGGCTCGGGCGTGGTGGTGCCGGGCACGGCGGTCAGCCTGCAAAACCGCGGCTATGCGTTCTCGGCCGACCCGTCGCACCCGCACGCAGTGGCCGGAGGAAGGCGGCCCCCCCGCGCCAGCACCCCGCTGTTCGTCACGCGCAACGGCGCGCCCCTGCTTAGCTGCGGCGTGCTGGGCGGCAACATGCAGGCGCAGGGCCACGTGCAGGCGCTGGTCCGCATGCTCGACCACGCGCAGCAGCCGCAAGCCGCGTGCGACGCGCCGCGCTGGCGCTGGACGCACGGCGTGGCGGTGGATGCCGAACCCTCAATGAGCCTGGGCGTGCTCGAGGCCCTGCGCGCGCGCGGCCACGGCATCGCCCGGGTGGCACCGGCGACAGCCGATTTCGGCTCGGGCCAGTTCGTGTGGCGGCTGGGCGATCCTGCCGTGCAAGGGTACGCCGGCGCCAGTGACGGCCGCCGCGACGGACTCGCCGCGGGGCTTTGATTTTGCGTTAAGGTTATCGGCGGCTTTCCCCGACAACATCGATCGCGCGCGGCCGTCGCGCGCGCCCTTACCGGAGACTCCCTCATGCCATCCATCGGTTCCAAGAGCTATGACGCCGTCCCGGCCCAGAAGGTCGCCTTCCTGGGGCTCGGCGTCATGGGCCTGCCCATGGCCGGACACCTGGCCCGCGCGGGCCACGACGTCACGGTGTACAACCGCACCCCCGCTAAGGCCGAGGCCTGGAGCCAGGAGTTCGGTGGCCGCAGCGCCGCCACCCCCCGCGAGGCCGCAGCTGGCGCGCAGATCGTGTTCGCCTGCGTGGGCAACGACGACGACCTGCGCAGCGTGGTGCTGGGCCCGGACGGCGCGTTCGCCGGCATGGCGCCAGGGGCCGTGTTTGTTGACCACACCACGGCCTCGGCCAACGTGGCGCGCGAGCTTTACGCCAAGGCCAAGGAACTGGGCCTGAACTTCGTCGATGCGCCGGTTTCGGGTGGCCAGGCCGGCGCCGTCAACGGCGTGCTGACCGTGATGTGCGGCGGCGAGGCGGCGGTATTCGACGCCATCAAGCCAGTGGCGCATGCCTTCGGCCGCGCCGTCACGCGCGTAGGTGAGCCGGGCGCGGGCCAGCTGGCGAAGATGGTCAACCAGATCTGCATCGCCGGCCTGGTGCAGGGCCTGTCCGAAGCCATCGCCTTCGGCCAGGTGGCCGGGCTGGACATGAAGGTGGTGCTCGACGTCATCAGCAAGGGCGCGGCCCAAAGCTGGCAGATGGAGAACCGCGGCAGCACCATGGTCGAGGACAAGTTCGACTTCGGCTTTGCGGTGGACTGGATGCGCAAGGACCTGGGTCTGGTGCTTGACGAGGCCCGCCGCAACGGCGCCCTGGTGCCCGTGACCGCCCTGGTGGACCAGTTTTATGGTGACGTGCAGAAGATGGGCGGCGGCCGCTGGGACACCTCCAGCCTGATCAAGCGCCTGCGCAAGTAATCGCGGGCAAGGCCGCGTGGCGACTGCCCCGGGCAAGCGCGCCCCCGTGCAACGGGTGGCGCGCTTTTTTGTTGCACCCCCAGGGAGGCTTGCGAGCGCCGGGATTTCGCTACAGCGCCAGGGCTTCGATGCGCTGCTTCGCGCGCGACAGGCCTTCCTGCGCCACCGCCTCGCCCATGGCCATGCCTTCCGCGGCCACGAACTCGATGTCGGTCATACCGAGAAAGCCCAGCATCTGGCGCAGGTAGGGCGTGACGTTGTCGTCGGGCGTGCCCGCCGCCTTGCCGCCGCGCGACAGCAGCACGTACACGCGCTTGCCCTTCAGCAGGCCTTCGGGCACGCCTTCCTTGGTATAGCGGAACGTGATCCCGGCGCGAGCCACGTAGTCGATGTAGCTCTTGAGCTGCGCGGGCACGCTGAAGTTGTAGACCGGCACCGCGATGACGACGCGATCGGCGGCCTGCAGTTCGGCAATCAGGCTGTCGCTGAGGGCCACGGCGCGGGCCTGCTCCGGCGTGCGGGCCTCGGCCGGCGTGAACAGCGCGCCCAGGACCTCCGAATCGAAGTACGGCAGCGGCTGCGCGGCCAGGTCGCGCACCACGATGCTGTCGGCCGGGGCGGCCTGGCGGATACGCTGGGACAGATGCTCGGCCAGCGCTTTGGAGGTGGAGCGCTCGCCCAGGACCGACGAGTGGATGACAAGGGTTTTCATGCGGATCTCCATGTTGGGGCGGACCGGGATGCCGCCGTAAGCATGGGACGTACTCTACGGATCTTCATTAACCGCATAAAGCCGGGTAAGATGAACTATTCGTTCCAGAATTAGAACAATGGCCATGCAAGACCTCAATGACCTCTATTACTTTGCCCAGGTGGTGGAGCAAGGCGGCTTCAGCGCCGCGTCGCGCGTGCTGGACATCCCGAAGTCACGCCTGTCGCGCCGCATCTCGCAGTTGGAAGAACGCCTGGGCGTTCGGCTGCTGCAGCGGACCACCCGGCGCCTGCGGCTGACCACGGCCGGCGAGCGCTATCTGCGCTACTGCCGGGAGATGGCGGCCTCGGCCCGCGCGGCCGATGACGCCATGCGCCAGTTGCAGGCCGAACCTTCCGGGCCGGTGGTAATGAGCTGTCCGGTCTCGCTGGCGCAGCAGTTGCTGGCCCCCCTGCTGCCCGAGTTCCTGGATACCTGGCCCTCGGTCTCGGTGCAGATGCTGGTCACCAACCGCCGCGTCGACCTGATCCGCGAGGGCGTGGACCTGGCGCTGCGCGTGCGCACGCGGCTGGACACCGACGCGGAACTGGTGGTGCGGCACCTGGGCACAGCCAACGGCATGCTGGTTGCCAGCCCGGCCTATCTGCAGCGCCACGGCACGCCCGACACGCTGGAAAGCCTGGGCGACCACATCACGCTTAGCTTCAACGATCCGCAGCCCGAGGTGCGCTGGACCTTGCACAGCGACCACGGCGAGGAACGCGACGTGACGGTACGCCCGCAGTTGTGCTGCAACGATTTCATCGTACTGGCGCAGGCGGCCGTGCGCGGCCGCGGCATCGCGCTGCTGCCGGCCGAGGCCATCCGCGAGTCCGTGCGCCAGGGCCAACTGGTGCGGGTGCTGCCGGAATGGCGCTCGCCCGAAGGAATCGTCCACTGCATCTACCCGTCGCGGCGCGGCATGATGCCGGCCGTGCGGGCGTTGCTGGATTTTCTGTCGGAGCGGCTGCCGCCGGCCTATCGCCGCAACGACATGCCGCCCGAGCTTCAGGCCGGCTGAAGCTGGCCGGCCTTTTTGGCCTGGTACAGCTTGCGCGCGTAGGCGCCCACCTGCAGCAGGATCAGCAACGCGCTGGCCGCGACGAACCAGGCGCTGATGGGACGCTCCACGAAGATCATCATGTCGCCGCGCGACAGCAGCAGCGCGCGGCGGAAGTTCTCTTCCACCATCGGACCCAGCACGAAGCCGAGCAGGATGGGCGCCACCGAGAATTCCAGCGTCATCAGGATCGCGCCGATCACGCCGAACGCCAGCACCTCCCAGATCTGGAAGAGGCTGTTTTGCGTGCTAAACACGCCGACTGCGATGAAGAACAGCGCGGACGGGAACAGGTAGCGGTACGGCACCTGCAGGAGCTTGACCCAGACACCGATCATCGGCACGTTCAGCACCATGAGCAGCACGTTGCCCACCCAGAAGCTGGCAATCAGGCCCCAGAAGATGTCGGGGTGCTCGGTGATGAGCTGCGGGCCGGGCTGGATGCCCTGGATCAGCAGCGCGCCCAGGATCAGCGCCATGACGGCGTCACCGGGGATGCCCAGGCTCATCGTCGGGATGAAGTCGACCTGCGTCTTGGAGTGCGAGGACGCTTCGGGCGAGGCCACGCCGGCAATCATGCCGGTGCCGAACTTCTCGGGCGTCTTCGAGATCTTGCGTTCCAGCGCATAAGACACGAACGTCGTGATGGTGGGGCCCGTGCCGGGCATGGCGCCGAACAGCGTGCCCACCAACGTGCCGCGCACCATCGGCAGGAACGCCGTCTTCAGCTCCGCCATGCTGGGCCGCATGTCGCGCATGCGCAGCTTGGCGTTGGTGCTGATGGCGGCCATGCGGTTGGCGCTCATCAGGAAGTCGGCCACGCCGAACAGGCCCATCGAGATGGCCACCAGTTCCAGGCCGTCGGACAGGTCGATGATGCCGAACGAAAAACGGATCTGGCCGGTGTTGACGTCGGTGCCCACGCAGCCGCACAGCAGGCCGAACAGCGTCATGGCCACGCCCTTGAGCGGCGAGCCGCGCGACATCGTGGCGCCAGCCAGCAGGCCCAGCAGCATGATCGAGAAGATCTCGGTCGGGCCGAACTTGAAGGCCACCTCGACCAGCAGCGGCGAGGCGAAGATCATCACGATGATGCCCACCGAGGCGGCGAAGAACGAACAGATCATCGTGATGCCCAGCGCCGTGCCGCCCTTGCCCTGGCGGGTCATGGGATAGCCGTCCAGGCACGTTACCGCGTGCGGCGGGTGCGAGGGCAGGTTCAGCAGGATGGCCCCGATCGCGCCGCCGTACTGCGAGCCGTAGAAGATGCCCGCCAGCATCAGGATGGCGGGAACCGGATGCATGACATAGGTGAGCGGCAGCAGGATGGAGATGGCCGACAGTGCCCCCATGCCTGGCAGAACCCCGATGAGGTTGCCCACCAGGACGCCGAAGAACGACCACATCAGGTTGTGCAGCTGGAACGCGACGCCGAATCCGTACCAGAGGTCGTGCAGAGATTGAGAAATCATGATGTTCAGCCCCACTGGAACAGCGGCAGCTGCAATTGCAGCGCCCACCAGAAAACCACCGTCGCGATGACGCACATGGACAGCGCCAGCACCAGCGCCTGCTTCAGGGTGTTGGTGCGGTCGCCCAGGGCCGAGATGAATACCGCGGTGAACGTGGCGGGCAGCAGGCCACCGTATTCGCCGAAGAGCAGGAAGGCCAGGATGCCCAGGATGATGCACGCGGCCGCGCGCAGGTCCGGAAAATCGGTGGGATGGGGATTGGCGGGGGCATCGTCGCTGGCCTCCGCCGGCTTGGCATTGCGGGCCGACAGCGCGATCAGCACGCCGGTAATGGCCAGCAGCGCGCCGATCGCGGCCGGGAAGAATCCCGGCCCCATGTGCGACAGCGCGCCGATGTGGTAGCCACCGGCGGCATAGATCGCCGCCAGGCCGACCAGCACCATGAGTGCGCCGCCGTAGTAATCCTTCTTGAACGTCGATGCTTTCTGCATATCTCCTCCTCGCGCCGGATGCACGCGGTCGTCATGCGCGTCTCCACGACGGACGCGGCCTGCCGCCCGCGGCACGCCGCGAACGGAAGTCAGCGAGGAGAATACGGAGCGAAGCTGCTAATTCGCTTTCTGCGCGCTGTCGGACTCCTGAATGCCAGGGTAATCCCTGAGAATCGGCATCCAGAGTACGGCGGCGAGGCCATGGCCACCCGCGCCATTGGGCTCGCCATCGCGCAGTTCGATGTCGCCATCGTTGCGGCGCGCATAGGCGCGCGCGATGGAAAGCCCCAGCCCCGAACCACTGGCCGACGATGCACGATCGGCGCCCACGCGGTCGAAACGGGCGAATGCGCGCTTGCGCAGCGCGGGTGCGATGCCCGGGCCGTTATCGGCCACGGACACTTCGGCGCGATCGTCCAGCCGCACCACCGAGACGGTGATGCGCGCGCCGGCCGGGGCATAGCGGATGGCGTTGTGCACCAGGTTGGAGAGGGCTTCGTGCAGTTCGGCTTCGCTGCCCAGTACGGGCACCGCGGCGTCGCCTTCGGCGTCCGCCCCGGCGCCGTCGCCGCGCGCATCGACCCAGCCCAGGTCCTGCTGTTTCTCGTGGGCCAGCGGCAGGTGCTGCAGCACCACCTCGCGCGCGACGTGATTCAGGTCGATCTGCTGGTGCGGCATGGCCTCGGCCTGGCTGGCGTGCGCCAGCGACAGCAGCTGCTCGGTGAGGCGGCGCGTGCGACCCAGCTGGTCGACAATGGCGCGCAGGCCTTCCTGGGCGCGCACGGTATCGCGCTCGCGCAGGGCGTATTGCGCCTGCGTGAGCATGATGGCCAGCGGCGTGCGCAGCTGGTGCGAGGCGTCGGCCAGGAACTGCGACTGTTCGTCGAGCACACGGCGATAGCGCGCGATGTGGTGGTTGACGGCCTCGACCAGCGGCTTGACCTCGGCCGGCACGCGCTGGGCGTCCAGCGGCGTGAGGTCGTCGGGCCGGCGCGAGCGCACGTCGTTGCGCAGCCGCACCAGCGGCCGCAACGCCCAGCTGACACCCCACCACAGCAGCAGCGCCACCAGCGCCAGCATGCGCGCATCGCGCAGCAGTTCCTGGCGCTGGGCGGCCGCCTCGGCGGCCTGGCGCTTGCCGATGCTTTCGGCCACCACCACCAGCACCTGGCGATGCTGGCCGCGGTAGTACAGGTCGCGCAGCACCGCGACGGCGCGCACGGGATCATTGCGGTAGATGCCATCGAAAAAAATCGGATCGCCGTTGCCGCGCGGCCACGCGGGCAGCCGCGGCATCTCGGGCATGCCCGCCAGCGTGCGGCCCGGCGGCGGACTGCCCGGCACGGTACCCGCCGGCACGGGAGGATCGATCTCTTCGATGCGGAAGTACTTGCGCAGCCCGGCGCGGGATTCGAGCATGACCTGCGCGTACAGCGGCGTGGCGACCTGCAGCCTGCCGTCGGGCGCGAATTCCACGCTGCTTTCCAGCACGCGGGCCGGCTCGAGCAACGCCGAGTCGTAGGCTTCGTTGGTGATGGTGGCCAGCGTGCGGTAGTCGTTGACGCTGTCGATGACCAGCAGAGCCACCACGCCGGGCAGCAGCAACATGATGAGCAGCGCCCGGACGCCGGGCATCCGCGGTTTCAGCCGCCGGAGAAAATCGGCGTTCACGGCTCGGAGGTTTCGCGCGCGATGCTTTCCAGCATGTAGCCCAGCCCGCGCACGGTGACGATGCGCACGTCGCTGCCGGCCAGCTTCTTGCGCAGGCGATGCAGCACGACCTCGATGGCGTCGAGGTTGGCCTCGCTTTCCTGGGTGAAGACCTTGCCGAAGAGGTGGGTCTTGTCGACGGGATAGCCGCTGCGCATGAGCAGCGCGGCCAGCGCGGCGTGCTCGCGCGGCGTGAGGAACAGCAGCGCGCCGTCGAGCGTGAAGGCGCGGCTTTCGCTGTCGTACGACAGCGAGCCGCACTGCAGGCGCGGATGCTGCCGCCCGCGGCTGCGCCGCACCAGGGCCGTGATGCGCGCCTCGAGTTCTTCCAGGGCAAAGGGCTTGGTGAGGAAGTCGTCGGCACCGAGGTTCAGGCCGCGCACCCGATCCTGCAGGCCGCCCTGGGCAGTAAGCAGCAGGACCGGCGTGCGGTCGTCGCGGTTGCGCATCTCGCGCAGCATGGCCAGGCCGTGCTTGTCGGGAAGGCGCAGGTCGAGGACGACGGCGTCGTACTCGTTGCCGGCCATCAGGCCTTCCGCGGTGCGCGCATCGGGCGCGTGGTCGGGCAGGAAACCGCTTTGAGTAAGCGCGCGCACCAGCCAGGACGCCATGTCCCGTTCGTCTTCAACCAGCAATATGCGCATGGCCGTCCGTTTCGGCGGGGGAGGGAATGTCGGACGAACGGGCCCCGTGCACGCGCTGGCGCAGGTAGCGGGTTTCGTGGTGGCGGCGGAACAGAATGGACGAGAGCTCGTTGAGGGCCTGGGTGTAGACCTCGCGTTTGAACTCGATAACCGCATCCAGCGGCACCCAGTACTGGCTCCAGCGCCAGGCGTCGAATTCGGGATGCTGGGTGGCGCGCAGGCATACGTCGCAATCCCGCCCGATCAGGCGCAGCAGGAACCAGATCTGTTTCTGTCCTTTGTAGTGGCCGCGCCATTCGCGCCGGACGAAATGGTCCGGCACGTTATAGCGCAGCCAGTCACGTGTACGTCCCAGAATGCGGACATGCTCGGGCTTGAGGCCCACTTCCTCGTGGAGTTCGCGGTACATGGCCTGCACCGGGCTTTCGCCGTGCTTGATGCCACCTTGCGGGAATTGCCAGGCGTGTTCCCGGATGCGCTTGCCCCAAAAGACCTCGTTTTTGCCGTTTACGAGAATGATTCCAACATTCGGACGGTAGCCTTCGCGGTCAAGCATGTGGCCACCCCTAAATTCAATACAATTACGGACGATTATACGTATCTGGTCTGCCCATCTCCATGCGCGCTTCCCACTACCATCTGAACACCCTGAAAGAGGCCCCCGCCGAGGCGGAGGTCGCCAGCCACCGGCTGATGACCCGGGCCGGCATGATCCGCAAGCTTGCGGGCGGCATCTATACCTACATGCCCCTGGGCCTGCGGGTCATCCGCAAGATCGAGAAGATCGTGCGCGAGGAAATGGACGCCGCCGGCGCCATCGAACTGCTGATGCCGGTGGTGCAGCCAGCCGAGCTGTGGCAGGAGTCGGGCCGCTGGGTGCAGTACGGCCCCGAGCTGCTGCGCATGAAGGACCGCCACGACCGCGACTTCGTGCTGCAGCCCACCTCGGAAGAGGTGATCACGGACATCGCCCGCAACGAGATCCACAGCTATCGCCAGCTGCCGGTCAACTTCTACCACATCCAGACCAAGTTCCGGGACGAGCGCCGCCCCCGCTTCGGCCTGATGCGCGGGCGCGAGTTCACCATGAAGGACGCCTACTCGTTCGACCGCGACGAGGCCGGCGCCCAGCGCAGCTACGACATCATGTACCAGGCCTACCTGCGCATCTTCCAGCGCCTGGGCCTGGAATTCCGCGCCGTGGCGGCCGACACCGGCTCCATCGGCGGCACCCGCAGCCACGAGTTCCAGGTCATTGCCGACACCGGCGAAGACCTGCTGGTCTACGATCCCGCGTCCGACTACGCCGCCAACATCGAGCTGGCCCCGGCTCCCAGCCTGCTGGCCGAGCGTGCGGCGCCGGCCCAGGCACTGGAGGCCGTGCCGACCCCCGGCGCCGCCAAGTGCGAGGACGTTGCCCAGCTGCTGGGGCTGCCGCTGGCGCGCACCGTCAAGTCGATCGTGCTGGCCACCGACACCGAAGACGGCAAGCCCGCCCGGATCTGGCTGTTGCTGCTGCGCGGCGACCACGACATGAACGAGGTCAAGGTGGGCAAGCTGCCCGGCCTGGAGGGATGGCGATTCGCCACTGAGGCCGAGATCGTCGCGCATTTTGGCTGCAAACCCGGCTATCTTGGGCCCATCCGCACGACGGCCCCGGTCAGCGTGGTCGCCGACCTTACGGTCGCCAACATGGCCGACTTCGTCTGCGGCGCCAACCGCGAGGACTACCACTACACCGGTGCCAACTGGGGCCGGGACCTGCCCGAACCCGAGCTGGTGGCCGACCTGCGCAACGTGGTCGTGGGCGACGCCGCGCCCGACGGCCAGGGCCGGCTCGCGATCCAGCGCGGCATCGAGGTGGGCCACGTGTTCTACCTGGGCACCAAGTACTCCGACGCGCTGAAGGCCACTTTCCTCGACGAGACCGGCAAGCCGGCCGTCATGCAGATGGGCTGCTACGGCATCGGCATCACCCGTATCGCCGGCGCCGCCATCGAACAGAACCACGACGAGCGCGGCATCGTCTGGCCGCGCGCGATCGCGCCCTTCGAGGTGGTGATCTGCCCCGTGG
>Ga0182737_1003283_pt1 | contig 12118 bp, 6 predicted proteins | sample eDN5th30CBELigOP_FD_128878 | JGI IMG/M metagenome (GOLD analysis project Ga0182737, IMG submission 128878) | Enriched Organic Plus compost microbial communities from Emeryville, California, USA - eDNA 5th pass 30_C BE-Lig OP (version 2) (version 2) ... | reverse complement strand
GTCAGGCCACAAGGCGGGGGCGACGGTGCGGTTCATCGCGGCTGCCCCCAGCGGCCCCTACTCGACGGAGCCTTCACTCGCCTGTCACGAACACGGGAGTGGGCGTAACCGGGACGGTGACGGTTCCGCCCGACGGCGCGACGACCGTCGCGCGCCCGAAGGCATCCGTGACAAGGACGGCCGAGTCGGTCTCGATGAGCGCAGAACCCGAACCTCCGGGCGCCCATGCGACCCAGGTCTCGTCATCTGGCTCACCGAACTCCTCGACGACGACGTCGGACCCGCCTTCGGAGCTGCTGTGCCCCTTCCCCTCCAACCGCTCGATGAGCAGCGCCTGCGTGAAGGCCGCCGGTTTGGGCGCAAGCGCGAGCGTGTCGGCACGAGGGGCGTACTCGTACAGTCCGAAGTTCCCCTCGTGGTCGGCCGGGTCGTCGGAGTCGTTGACGAGGTCGTACCAGAAGTACTTCTGGGCGCCACCGGCCAGGGAGGACACCTCGGCACGGACGAGCATCTCGGCCTGTGCTAGGCCCGAGTCTCCTCCGATCTTGGTCGTCCATCCGAGCTCAGTGATCCATACCGGAGGTTCGGCCCCACCGTGCGCACCCGCGTCGCTCCTCGCCTGCTCCACGATCACGCGGAGATCATCGGGGTTCGCGCCGACGACCTCGTAAGGGTGGAAGCTCATCGCATCCGCGTACTCCATCCCGCCCGCCTGCCACAGCTCAATGAAGAACTCCCGGTCGAACAACGCCGTCGAGCCGGCGACGATCGGCACGTCTGGGTGCGTGGCGCCGACCGCATCGTGCACCGCGCGCAGAAGGGGGGCATAGCAGGCGCCGCTGGTACCGCAGGCCGTGTCGTTGAACCGATCGTGGTTGAACTCGTTGAAGACCTCGAGCCCCACGAGGTCGAACCGATCGGCGATCGCCGCCGCGTATCGGCTGTAGGCTGCGATCTCCTGCGCCGACGCCGGTGCCTTGCCCTTGCCGTAGAGCTTGTTGTTGTAGTTCACGATGCCGAGGAGCTTGACCCCGTTCGCGTGCAGGATGTCGAACTCCCGCTCGTAGGGTTCGTACCAGTCGTACACCCCGGCCTCACGCTCATTGCGGTCCCAGAGGATGTCGTTGCGGGCCTCCCCGAATCCCAGCGCGGCAGCGTATCCGCCCGCACCCCGGTACCATTCCCGCTCGACGTGAAGCCCGACGCCGAACCGGGCGTCCTGCCCGACCGTCATCGCGTCGGTGTCGATCAGCGCGATGGCCGTGGACACGTCGCGGCCCTGGGAGTCCGTCACCTGCAGCTCGTAGTGCCCCTGCGGAAGACCGGTCAGCGGGATGACGTCCAGCCCACCGGCCACCGCAGCGGACCCGACGACCGGTTCTCCACCGGCGGTCGGATCTGCTCGCCACTGCACCTCTCCCTCCGGGAGGGAGACCGCGAGCGCCGCAGTTGGATTCGTCATCACGAGACTGTCATTGACGATGCCGTACGGAGCTTCGACCGTCTCGAAGGAGCCGTTCGCGACCGCCTCGGTGCCGTCCTCGGCACGGACTGAGATGTCGTCGAAGCTGAGATCACTCGCCGTCCCCGTGAGCACGATGCTGACGTCGACCCCACTCTCACCTGCGGATGCGGTGAACGTGCCGGTCGCGGTGGTCCACTCGGCGTCGGCCGAACCCAACGGGAGGGTGAAGTCCCCGACGCGTACCTCCGCTTCGACCGGCTGCGGGACAAGGGTCAGCCGGCGGTAGGACGCCGACACCGTGTACTCCTTCCCGGCTTCGAGCTGAACCACGGCACGGGCGGCGACAGTGTCGTCGTCCACGGTCGGCGCGTTCACCCGCAGCGCCACCGAACCGGTCGCGGCGTCGCCCACCTCGGGGGAGACCGTGGCGAGTGTGCCGGGAGCGGCGAACTCCCACCCCGGTGCGGTGACCCGCGCGACCGCGGTCAACGGGACCTCAGCGGCGGGCTCGGCCTCCGGCGCACAGGCGGTCAGGAGCAGCGCCGCGCTCGCGGCCACGGCGAGACGGATGACGCGCGTCTGCTTCAGCATCGCTCAGTCCCTCCCGTAGATGTCGCGTGTGTACACCTTGTCCGCGACCTGGGCGAGGTCCTCGCTTCCGCGGTTTGCGATGATGACGTCGGAGCGTCTGGTGAAGTCGTCGAAGTCCCGCACCACTTCGGACCCGAAGAACTCGTCGTCCACGAGCGTGGGCTCGTAGACGAGCACCTCGACACCCTTCGCCTTGATCCGTTTCATGACTCCCTGCACGGAGGAGGCACGGAAATTGTCGGAGTCCGTCTTCATCACCAGGCGGTAGATCCCGACGGTGCGGGGCTCCCGGGACAGGATGTCGCCTGCCACGAAGTCCTTCCGGGTGCGATTCGCCTCCACGATTGCAGCGATGAGGTTCTGCGGCACTTCCGAGTAGTTCGCGAGCAACTGCTTCGTGTCCTTCGGGAGGCAATAGCCGCCGTACCCGAACGAGGGATTGTTGTAGTGCGAACCGATCCTCGGATCGAGACCCACGCCCTCGATGATCTGTCGCGTGTTCAGTCCGTGCACGGCCGCGTACGTGTCCAGTTCATTGAAGTAGGCCACCCGGAGTGCCAGATACGTGTTGGCGAACAGTTTGATCGCTTCCGCTTCGGTCGGGTCGGTGAGCAGCACCGGAACGTCACGGTCCTCCGCGCCCTCCAGCATCAGGTCCGCGAACACGCGCCCGTGCGGCCCCCGGTCGCCGACGACGATACGGGAGGGATGGAGGTTGTCGTAGAGAGCCCTTCCTTCCCGCAGGAATTCCGGCGAGAAGATGACCTTGATGTCCGGGTGCATCCTGCTGATGCGCGCGGTGAAGCCCACCGGGACGGTGGACTTGATGACGACCACTGCCGCGGGGTTCACTGCCGCCACCGCCTCGATCACGGACTCGACCGAGCTCGTGTCGAAGGAGTTCGTCTGTTCGTCGTAGTTGGTCGGGGTCGCTATCACCACGTAATCGGCGACACGATAGGCGCCGGCCGCATCCAACGTCGGCCACAGGTCGAGCTCGCGGGTCGCGAGATACGCTTCCAGCTCGACATCGACGATCGGTGAACGGCGTGCAGACAGCGAATCGATCTTCCGCCGGTCCACGTCGACAATGAACACCCGGTGGTGCTGAGCGAGCACCACCGCATTCGACACACCGACGTACCCCGCCCCGACAACTGCGATCTGCATGTCGTAAGCGTATCCGTGCCCATCTGCTTCGCCCCGCGCGCCGCCGCCGGACGCCGGACTAGGATCGACCAGATGAACAGCGCGGCATTGGTCTCGGTCGTGATGCCGCTGTTCAATGACGCCGCGACCGTCGAGACGGCGATCCGTAGTGCGCTGAGGCAGACCATCGACGCCGTCGAGGTGATCTGTGTCGACGACGCGTCGAGCGACGACACCGTCGACGTCGTCGAACGGCTCCAGGCGACCGACTCCCGCATCCGGATCGTGCGGCACGAAGACAACCGTTCGGCTTTCCAGGCGCGCCGGAGCGGAGTCCTGGCCGCGACTGCCACCCACGTGCTCTTCCTCGACGGGGATGACGAGTTGACACCCGACGCCGCAGAGAAGGCACTGGCTGCCGCAACCGACTCCGGTGCCGAGATCGTCGGGTTCGGAGTGACCGTGGTGGAGCGGGACGGCCGCACGGGTGGCGCCTACGAGGCCCGGCTTGCGCCGCGGCCGGGGCCGCTGCACGGGAGCGCCGTGCTCAGGACGCTCTTCCCGATCGGGGTGCCCGCGCAGGGGCAGCTGTGGCGTTACCTGTTCCGCACCGATCTGCTCCGCGCAGCGTATGCGGCGTTGCCGACGTCGTCGATCCTGCCGAGGGTCAACGACCTTCCGCTCATGTTCGCGGCCGCTGCGCTCGCCCGGAGTTACGCAGCGATTCCGGACAAGCTGTACCGCTATCACTTCGGACGCGGCGGCAGCGGACATGACATCCGTTCCCTCAGCCGCGCGGAGTTCTACATCTCGGCGATCGATTCGATCGACAGCATCCACCCCAGCATCGAGTCTCTCGCCGCAACGCACGCGGAACCCGACCTGGTGACGCAGACCTATGGCTCGGTACGGGAATCGATCATCGGATACGTCTGCAAGCAGGTGGTCACACTCAGCACGGCCGACGTCCTGCCAGCGGCGCTGGATCTACTGTTCGCCACGGCGTCGGCGCAGGATGTGATCACCGCTGCCGCGCACCACTACCCTCAAGCGCTGTCCACGCTCAAGTACTCCGTTCCCCACCTGCCGCCCCTTGGTCGGCCGGTGCGCACCGTACTGCTGGCCACGGCCTCGATCAGGACCGGTGGGGTTTCCATGGTCATCGCCGCGCAGGCGAAGCACCTCGCCGCAGAGGGGTATCGGGTCATCGTGGTCGCGCGCGAAGGGGGGATCGAGCGTGGCGTGCTTCCTCCCGAAGCGGAATTCGTGCAGATGACCGCCCGAACCCACAGCGACCGGCTCGACGAATGGTCCCGCCTGTGCCGCGAGTACGACGCCGACGTCGTCGTGGACCATCAGATCCTGTACTCGGACCTGTGGCCCGAGTATGCCTTGATGGCCCGCGCCGAAGGCGCCGCCACGATCGGATGGCTGCACAGCTTCGTCCTCCGCCCTCTGCTCGAAGGAACCGGACGACTGTCATACCTGGAGCGGTGCGCCGCGACACTCACATCGCTCATCGCGCTGTCCCCCTTGGACGTGGCCTATCTGAAACTGCGCGGCATCGGGCACGCCGCGTACCTGCCGAATCCCCCCTCCCAGCTGCTGCTGGAAGACTCCCCACCGGCACGACCCGCTCCGACCGGGCGCCTCGAACTCATCTGGTGGGGCCGGCTGGAGCAGCGGACCAAACAGGTGTGGACCCTCATCGACATCTCGGAACAGCTGACCGCGCTGGGGGTGGACCACCGCCTCACGGTGGTCGGCCCAGGCTGGGACGACATCACCGTCGAGAAGTTCAACGCCGTCGCACGCCGCCGAGGCGTCGCGAGGCAGGTGAGCGCGATCGGACCCCGGCACGGTCAGGAGCTCCGTCGCATCATCGACAGAGCGCACCTGTTCGTCTCAACGAGCGTCATCGAGGGATATCAGCTCACGCTCGCCGAAGCGCAGTCACGGGCACTCCCCGTCGTCATGTTCGATCTCCCCTGGCTGCTCCTCGCCGAAGACAACGCCGGCGTGCTCGCAGTCCCGCAGGGCGATGTCGGAGCATTCGCCGCCGCTGTCGCCTCGCTCGCAAGCGACGATGAACGCTACGAGCGCATGTCCCGTGCGTCCCTGTCCGCCTCCCTGCGGGCCCGGAGCCATGACTTCCGCGCGCTGTACCGACAGCTCATCGAAGGCGCCCTCCCCTCGGGCTACTCACCGTCGCCCACGGCAGAGGACGCGGCCATGCTGCTCGGGTTGACCGTGCACTTCGCCGAGCTGGGGCAGCAGCGGAAACGTCCGCGCGCGAGCAGTACTCCCGGATGGGGCGCTCAGGTGTGGGGCCGCCTCGCCCCGGCCGGGCGAAAGGTCGTTTCCCGGTTCCCCGGCCTGCGGCCGCTCTCGCACCGCCTCAAGGGCTGGCTGCGCGCTCGCTGACCGCATGTCGGGCCGCCGCACGGAATCACTCGACGAGACCGTCTCCTGTCCCATCCTCCTGCTGCTCACTCTCATCCCCGTCGTCGGGCGAGGGCGGCTGGCTCGGGTTCGGCTCCTGGGAGGGGTCGTCCGTCGCCGGATCAGAGGGCACGGGCACCGGGTCCTCTGCAGGAGGCTGTTGCGGCTCCTCCGGTGCGGGGTCCTGGGGTTGCGCCGGCTGCTGAGGGCGGGAGGGCACGGGGTTCCGTCGTGGTTCGGGTACCTCCAGTCGCCGCGCCACAGTCACGACCGAGCTCACGCGAGCGCCGGCGGCGTTCTCGGCGGTGATCGTGTAGTCGACCGATTCGCTCGAGCAGGGGAAAGGAATCTGCTGGTCGGTCACCGTTAGTGGAAGACCGGACGCGACCGGCTCAGATGCACCGCTCCCGCTCGCTCCCATCGAAAGCGCGATCGACGCCGCGTCCTCGACATCCCAACTGAACCAGGCCTCCGCATTCCCCTCCGCAGCCGTGCACACCACCTCGGGAGTGGTCGTGCCGAAGGTCCGCACCAGCGGCGGCGAGGATGAATCGGTCGGCCGCGCGGACTGGGTGCGGAGGACGAGGGGAGCGATGGCCCGATCCGGCAGGTTGGCCGCGATCGCGAAGGCGACTCCGGCCCCGGCAGCGATGACGATCGCGGCGGCGGTGCTGATCGCGGCGATCAACCGCCGCTTCTGCTTCGCGTGCACGAGGCGGCTGCGCCGCCCGCGCCGCTCGACCACATCAGGCCGACTCTCGCCGTCGCCCGTCCCCCCGTCCGCAGCCGAGGACTTGCTGCTGACCGGCTTCGTCGATGCTGCACCGACGGCGGTGCTGTTCGGGTTCTTCGTCCACTTGACGTACTCGTCCACGACGTCCTGAGCGGGGCCGTCGGCCCGCAACTCCCCTTTGTGAATCCAGAGCACGCGTTCACAGGTGTCGAGAATCGAACCGTTCGAGTGGCTCACGAGCATCACGAGGCCGGCGGTGTCGCGGAGCTCCCGGATGCGTCGCTCGCTCTTGCGCTTGAACCGACGATCCCCCACCGACAGCGCCTCATCGATGAGCAGGATCGAATGCGCTTTCGCCGACGCGATCGCGAATCGCAGCCGCGCCCCCATCCCGGACGAGTACGTCCTCATCGGGTGGTAGAGGAACTCGTTGAGTTCCGCGAACTCGGCGATCTCGGGCACCCGCTCGGCGGCTTCCTCTGCCGTGAACCCCATGGCGAGAAGCCCCAGTTTGATGTTGTTCTCCCCGGAGAGGTCGGGAAGGAGCGCCGCGTTCACCCCGAGGAGCACGGGGCGATCGGCGGCCCAGATCGCTCCCTGCGAGGTGGGGACGAGTCCGGTCATCGCCCGGAACAACGTCGACTTGCCGGAGCCGTTGTGGCCGACGACGCCGATCGACTCGCCCTCGTGCGCACTGAAGCTCACGCCCCGCAGCGCATGCACCGACTGCAGGCCACGCCCACCGCGCAGCGCGTTCAGGCCGAAGACCGTGTCGCGAACGCTCAGCTTCTTCCCGGACGCATATACGCGGTATGAGACATGCGCGTCTTCGACGACCATCATCGCTCGCGGCGAAGACGCGTCAGGGAGGTGAGGGTCTCCTGGCAGCAGCAACTCAGTCACTCAGCCCATACCTCATCTCTGCACGCCAGAAGTAGACGACCCCAACGCTGATGGCGAGCAGCGCCCATATCGGTGCAGCCACGGCAGCAACCGTACTGACCGGGTGATCCACGAGCATGACACTGCGAACGAGTGCGATGAAGTCGTACGTCGGGACCAGATGCGCGATCGTAAGAAGGACCGGGGCATCGGCGAACACCTCATCGACCTGATAGAAGATCGAGCTCACGTAAAAGAGCACCCGGTTCGCGATCGGGACCATCTGTTGCACGTCTCGAGTCCAGACCGAGAGTCTGGCGAGGATGAGCACTACGCCCAGGTTGAAGACCGCCATCAGGAGCATGATCGGGATCACCAGCAACCACGTCACGCTGATCGGCACGCCGAATACCAAGAGGACGATGCACAGTAGGAGCAGGATGGGGATCATCGAGAGCGCCTGCTCGATCACCACGGAGATCGGCAGCAGGATCCGGGGGAAGCTCAAACTCTGAACGAGCTTCGTGTTGCTGGTGATCGACTTGGAACCGCTTCCGACACACCCTGTGAAGAACTCGAAGATGAAGACTCCGCTGACGACATAGGGCACCCAGTCCGTTGGGCGCGCTGCACTGGAGAGCAACCCCCCGAAAATCACCCCGTAGATGGTGGCCATTGCCAGCGGCTTCAGGACGAGCCACAGCACACCCAAACGGTTCCGGAGAAGACCGCCGACCAGGCGGTATGAAGCGAGTGTGAACGCAAACCGCCGCCGCTGCCAGGTCTCCCGGAGGTATTGACGGAACTGCGGACGCCGCCCGACCAAGAAGAGGCCCTCGGACGGCGCGAATACCTCAGCATCCGCCACGGAACTACCCCCATACGTCAGGCTCGCTCGCCGCTGTCAGGTGAGCACAATCGGAGCAATCTTACGCCGCATCATCGACGGCGCTCTGGCAGGCGTGCAGCCCGTTCGAAAAGACCTATGCCCAGGGACGGTGCGCAGCGGTCTCCTTTAGGATCACATGGGGGCGCTGTCGCGAGGCGATGGAGAGGTGCGCGTCTTCCTGGGCGTGGGGTCATGTCGACGCCCGCGCAGATGACCGCTGAACGAATCGGGTTGCAAATGTTGCCGCAGGTATCAATCGTCTTGCCCGTCTACAACGACGAGGAATGGATCGGTTCGGCGCTGGAGAGCTGCCTGGCGCAGACCCTCGCGGATATCGAAGTCATCGTGGTCGACGACGCCTCGACGGATGCGACCACGGAGATCGTCGAGCGCTATCGGAGCCTCGACCCCCGGATCACGTTGATCCGACAGGAGCGAAACCGCACCGCGTTCCAAGCGCGACGCCGGGGCATCGAAGCGGCGTCCGCGCGCTATGTCCTCTTCCTGGACGGCGATGACCAACTCGCCCCGGAAGCAGCCGAGACAGCGATGGCGCTGGCGGAGCGCGCGTCCGCCGACGTGGTCAGTTTCGGCGTCTCGATCGTCCGCCCCGACGGCACCTCGGGTGGCGGATTCGAACGCTCGCTCGAACCGCAGCACGCTGAACTGCGGGGCTCGGACATCCTCCCAACACTCTTCCCGATCGGAAAGACCGCGCAGGGCCAGCTGTGGCGCTACTTGTTCTCCCGCGAACTCCTTCGATCCACATACGATGCCTTCCCGCCGGACCTGGAACTCTGGCGCGTCAACGACCTCCCGATCGTCTTCGCTGCGATGATGCACGCGCGGAAGTACGTGTCGACCACAGCCAAGCTCTACCGCTACTTCTTCCGACGCGGCGCGAGCGGGCACCAGATGATGTCCTTCGACGACTATCTGTTCACCGCGGGGGCGATCGACTCGATCGATGCGCTCGCGAAGGTCGTAGAAGCCTCGGGCACCCGTGGCTCGGCGCAGCAGCGTGTGGCGGAGACTTATGCATCCGTGCGGCTCAGCGTCATCGGCCGCGTGCTCAAGTACGTCGTCGGCGTCACCGATTCCGCACTGCAGCACGAGTGTCTCACGCACCTCTCCGACCGGGTAGGGTCCTCGGTGCTGGTTGAAGCCTGCGCCGATTCCTGTCCCTCGGCACTGCCGCTGCTAGTTCGGTTCTACGGCGACCTTCAGCCGCAAGCTTCGGACGCAAAGCACATCCTGCTTCGCGTCGGAAGCCTGCGCACCGGCGGCACGGAGGGAGTCGTCGTCGCGCAGGCCGGGTACCTCGTGAATGCCGGCTACCAGGTGACCATCGCGGTCGACCGGGCGCCGCGCTCGCCCTTCCCCTTGCCTCCCGGGGTGCGGCTCGTCCACGTGCGCGGGGAGAGCCTTACGCAGCGAATCCGCGAGTTCGCGAGGTACTGCACACGGGAGCAGGTGGATCTGGTCATCGACCACTGGATCTTCTACAACGATCTCTGGCCCTACTTCGCGCTCGCGGCCGCAGCACTCCGGGTCCCGACCATCGGCTGGCTGCACACCTTCGCCCTTCGCCCGATCGTCGAGGGGACGCAGCGACTCTCGTTCCTCGAGCGGAATGTGCCGCTCCTGCATACGCTCGTCGTGCTTTCGAAGACGGATGTCGCGTATTGGAAGCTCCGTGGCGTCAAGCGCGTCGTCTGGCTGCCCAACCCGCCGTCGCCCCTGCTTCTCACGCTTCCCCCTCGGGAGACCGTCCGCGAAGCACCTGCCGAGCGCATCGAGCTGGTCTGGTGGGGCAGACTCCAGCAGTCCACGAAGCAGGTGCGCGAGCTCATCGAGATCGGCAGTGAACTCAAGCGCCGAGGGACCCCGTTCCGTCTGACCATCATCGGCCCGGACGGGCCGGACCTGACCGGGCGCGAGCTGAGGGAGCTGGCGCGTTCCCGCGACATCGCCGACAGCGTCGACATCTCCCCCACTGCGCACGGCGACGCGCTCGTGAAGGCCGTTGATCACGCACACATCTTCGTGAGCACGAGCCTGATCGAGGGGTACCAGCTCACACTCGTCGAGGCGCAGGCAATGGCCTTGCCGGTCGTCATGTACGACCTTCCGTGGCTCGCCGTCGTCGAAGACAATCAGGGAATCGTGTCCGTTCCCCAGCACGACCGTGCGGCCGCTGCCGAAGCGATCGTGTCCCTTGCCCGGGACCCCGAGGGGTACACGTTCGCTTCACGATCCTCCATCGAGGCCGCGGAGCGGGCTCGAGCGTACGACTTCGCCGGGCTCTACTCGTCGCTGATCCGAGGCGTGCTCCCCGCCGATTACTCGCCGGAGCCCGACGAGGCGTCCGTGCGCGTCCTCCTCGATCAGAACGTCCGTTATGTGGAGCGTCTGGCCTCAAGCGTCGATGGGCCTGCCAGAGGTGAGCGAATGTCCTCCCGCAACCCGTCACCCCCCTCTGTGCCCCGCTCCGGATGGAAGGGGCTGTTGCAGCGGGTCCTCCCCGCGACGATGCGCCAGACCAGCTTCTTCGCTCGTCATCAGTTCGCGACGTCCCTGCGACAGCACCAGGAGTCGATGCGGCTTCAACGGGAGTTGGGTCGTCGCATCGACCGAGTCGAACTCCTCCTCACCGAGCTCTCGGAATCCGTGACGAATGGGCTCAAGACCGTGGAGCGCGTCGAGCAAAACACGGTCACGAGCCGGGAGTTCCGGCGGGGCACGGCGGGGCTGCGGCGTGTCTCGGATGAGATCGTCTGGAGTCAGGTGTTCCACGACACCGTCGCGCAGAGCACCTGGTTCACCGACCAGGCGCTGTCCCCCGGCCGGTGGGCAGTCGGGTACCCGTTCCTCTACGTCCTCTACCGGGTCCTCGACGAAATGCGGCCTGCATCCACGCTCGAGCTCGGTCTCGGCCAGTCCACGAAGATCATCGCCCAGCACACCGCCGCCGTCCCCGGCAACCGTCACCGGGTCGTCGAACATGATCGGGCGTGGGTCGAGGCGTTCTCACAGAATTACCGCCTGCCCGACGGCTCCGAGATCGTCCATCTCGAGATGATCGAGGTGGATGCCCCGGACGGAACCCCTGTACGGCGGTACGACGGTTTCCAGGCGACGCTCGGCCAGGACCGTTACGACCTGATCGTGATCGACGGGCCGTTCGGGTTCAGGCAGAACTACTCACGGATCGATGTGCTCGATCTGATTCCGGAATCACTCGGAGACCGCTTCGTCATCATGCTCGACGACGTCGAGCGGGCGGGCGAGCAAGCCACGATCGGCCTGATCACCGAAGCGCTCGATCGCGCCGGCATCGAGTACGTCGCCACGACCTACCGCGGTGCGAAGGACGTCTGGGTCGCCACACACCCCGACCTCGCGTTCTTCACCTCGCTCTGACCAACCCGCCCGTTGCAGCATGCCTCCGTCTCCCGCGACGCGCACCTTCGTCTCACTGACCGGCCCCGCCGGGAACATCGGCGACGCCCTCATCCGACGCGGACAGCTCGACTGGGTGCGCGACACCTCCGATGAGCTCGTGGTCTACATCGGCGATGCCCCCGACGGCTGGATGCGGCACGTGGCCGTCCCCGACGATGCGATCCTCCTGCGGACCAAGCGCAGCGTCGGCCAGTGGCTGTGGCTCCTCGCGACCGCTCCGCCACGGCCGGTGCTCGTGTTCGAGGCCGGCGAGGTTCCGCTCGACCGTGGCAACGTCCTGCGCGAACTCGTGTTCCTGGCCGAGACCGTCATCGTCCGGCTCAAGCGCGGCGTCGTCATCCGACCGCCCCGAGGTATCCGGGCCCCCACCGACCCGGCCCGCCGCATCCACGCCCGCGCCGCCCGCATGTCCCGGTTCGCGCTGTGGCGTGACGCCGTCAGCGCGAACCTCGTCGGCGGCGGCCGTGTGGTCCCCGACATCGGTTTCGCCGCCGGCGTCCGC
>Ga0182737_1003282_pt1 | contig 12120 bp, 9 predicted proteins | sample eDN5th30CBELigOP_FD_128878 | JGI IMG/M metagenome (GOLD analysis project Ga0182737, IMG submission 128878) | Enriched Organic Plus compost microbial communities from Emeryville, California, USA - eDNA 5th pass 30_C BE-Lig OP (version 2) (version 2) ... | reverse complement strand
GAAATCGGCCTCGCGGCCCGCTCCGACACTTATCGCCTGTTCTCCGGTCCCGTCGGCCAATATCGGCTGGCGGTCGGCGTCAGCCTGACCGAAACCAATGCCATCGGCTGGATCGTCCTCACCTCGCTCGCCTGGACCATGGGCGCGTTGGTCCTCGTCCTGCTGCTCGTTGGCGTGGCAACCGCCACCCGCGGCCAGCGCCGCCTCGACAGCGTTGCCGAAACCCTGGAGCGGGTATCGCGCGGCCAACTTGACGCCCGCATCCCTCTCTCCACCCGCAACGACGATATTGACGCGCTGGCCGCCGACGTGAACGGCGCGCTCGACCGCCTGGCGGCCCTGGTCGAGGGTATGCGGCAGGTGAGTGTCGATATCGCCCACGAACTCAAGACCCCTCTCAACCGCCTGTCGATTTCGCTCGACAACGCACGCGACGCCTCGGACGGCCAGCCCGAAGTCCTCGCGCTCCTCGATGAGGCGCGCCATGAGGTCCATCAGGTCAACTCGATCTTTGAGGCCATGCTGCGTATCGCCCAGATCGAATCTGGCGCCCGCCGCGCCCGCTTCGCGCCCGTAGATCTCGGCGCTATTGCCGAGCGCGTCACCGAGGCTTACGAACCCGTCGCCAACGAGCGCAGTCAGTCTCTTGAGCTCTCTCTGCCTCCAACCCCTGCCATCGTTCCCGGTGACAAGGACCTCCTCACGCAAGCTGTGGCCAATCTCGTCGAAAATGCTATCCGCCACTGCCCGGAGGGCTCCGCGATCCGTCTGGCTGTCGCCGATGCCGATGGCAGCCCGCGGATCGTTGTCTCGGATGACGGTCCCGGCATTCCCGACGGTGACAAGCTTCGTGTCTTCGATCGCCTGTATCGTGTTGAGAAGAGCAGAACCACACCTGGAAACGGTCTAGGCCTCAGCCTTGTAAAGGCGGTTTCAGACCTGCACGGAGCAACGATTACGCTGGCGGACAACCAACCGGGGTTAAGAATTCAGATGGCGTTCGTGCACCGCGAATAGCGGCAATCCCGACCGATCTCGGTTATCGCTGTGTCCGCATCTGCAGATACTGGTCCAAGTTCAGAACTGCCCCATTCCCGCCAGTCTGACGCTATGCTGGTTCGAATTTTTGCTGAGCGATCCTGCATAGTCGGCGGAGAGGGTGAAATTTGTGTCGGTCTGGAATTTCAGACCCAGCCCCAGGTTGAGGCGGTCCGCCGCCGCCGAGGCGCCCTGGACAGAAAAATCCGCGTTGGTGCCTGCAAAGGCCATGGTCTGCGAGGGTGCTCCGAGAAGCGAATGTTGCCAGGCGGCACGGGCCGTTGCCGTGATGGTGCCGGTGTCGAGGGCGATTTCGTGCTTGACCTCGGCACCAAGCCCCGGAACGAGCCGACCCCACGATGCTTCTCCCACCGCGAGATTGAATGCACCTGCACCGGTTTCGGTTGCGGCACTACGATGGCCGAAGCCGGCGTCGAGAAGCGCTACCGAACCAGAGTCGAAGCCGATCCAGGCAGTAGAGTCGGTAATTTCTCCCCATTCTTGACAATCAGCGAGCCGGTGCCCTGGCCGCCGATCTTGCGCCACCCCCTTGGAGCCAGGCGCTGCCATCGACAACCGCCCTTCCGGCATTCCCAAGACTATCGCCCAGGGCACTGTCCTGCGTCAGCATGAGAGCGTTCGGTTGAATGGTGAGTTCGGGTCCTACGCCTGAGCCATCCACGAACAACGCATAGCTTTCGCCGATATTGTAATCGTAGAGGGAGACCGAACCCTCATGAATATAGGTATGCTCGCTGTAAAACGGGACAAAGAGGTCCCAATTATCAACGTCTTTCCAGTTGCTGTTTCCCGCGGCGCCGGTCCAGGTATTAAATCCGTCCTTCGCAAGAACGGCTGAACAAAGAGAAAATTGGATGAAAACGACGCAGAGAAGCGAACCTGCGCGCAAAGCGCGGTTCGAGATAGGATTCGCCACTTTGCCCCCGCAAGTAGTCGATGCAATGCTCAATCAAATGGATCAGATTATCTTTAAAGGCACAAGCTATGTGCAGGAAAATACACGCTAATCGTCGAACTGCTCGAGGCGGCAGGCATCCGGGCGAACGGCGCTTTGATCGACGGCCAAACTCAGCCATTGCGCCAGCTTCCGGGCCGGTGCCCGGAAGAGGACTTTGCTGGTTGAGCTATTCAGAGAAGTCGAACGGACATGCCTCCGTCGACCACCATGGGTGCTCCGGTCATGAAGCCGGCTCGGTCGGAAAGCATGAAGAGCGCCGCCTGGGCGATTTCTTTCGGTTCGGCCATTCGCTTCAGCGGGTGCAGCCCCGAAACAAATGCAAGGACTTCGCTGTTCCCTTCGCCCCCGGCAGGCGTGATCGTTCCTCCAGGCAGAAGGGAGTTTACGCGAATGCCTTCGGGCGCGTGCTCCGTGGCAAGTGACTGCACAAATCCGTTTATGCCGGCCTTGGTTGCCGCATAGGCACTCATGCCGGGCAGACCGCCGTTGCTGAAGCCGACGAACGACGACGTAAACACAATCGAACCACCGCCGCGCTTGCGAAGTGCGGGAATCTGCGCCTGAGCGGCATGGAAGCCGGAGGTGAGGTTGACGGCCACGACCGAGTTCCAGTTTTCGATCGTCATGCTCGCGATTGGCGTCATTTCGCCAACAATTCCCGCATTGTTGAACGCGCCATCAAGCCCGCCAAACTCTTCCTCGGCCAGCTCGACCAGAGACAAGGCATAGGATGGGTCGCAAACATCGCCGCTGAGCAGAACAGCGCGTCCACCATTCCCCTGGTTGATTTCGTCGGCGAGGGCCGTGAGTTCGCGCTGCCGACGTGCGCCGAGAACGACGTTGGCCCCTTCCTGGGCGAACAGGCGCGCCGCCGCAGCTCCGATGCCGCTGCTGGCACCCGTGATGATGATATTCTTGTTTTCGAGTTCCATGACCAAGCTCCTTGCTGTTGGTCATGTCGATCTATGCGGCCCTTCTTCGGCGAGCGACCCGATTTTTGCCGCGTCACACCGTGATTTGGGCTGACGACGTTCATTTCCGCGCAGCCGTATCGCAGCTTCTACCGAAGCGCGCTCCTTATCCGTTGACATGCTCAGTCAGAAATGGTCTCTCGTCTCCAGATTATACATAATGTACAAATCTGGAGGAGAGAATGTACAAGGGATTGGCTAACCCGTCGCGCCGTAAGGCCTTGAAGACGCTGGCTGCATTCACGGCAGGGTTGATGGTGTCCACGGGTTTCGCTGGGGTGGCATTCGCAGCAGCGCCTGACTATTACCCCGCTGACTACTCATCGGTGGTCGAGGCTTCGAAGCAGGAAAGCGGTGTTCTCGTCTATTCGAACATGGGCGAGATGAACTGGCGGCCGCTGATCGAAGCCTTCAACGCCGAGTACCCGTGGATCAAGGTGCAGACGCTCGATCTGGGATCGATCGAGGTTTTTGAGCGCTATTACGCCGAGACCGCCGCCGGCAACAACGCGACCGATGTGGTCGTTTCGCACTCGTCGGCAGCCTGGCTTGATTTCATCAAGAAAGACGGCGTGAACGCGGAGTACAAGTCCGCGGAAGACGGCAGGCTACCGGCGTATTCCAAGCCGGCCACGGGCGTTTATACGATCTCGGTGGATCCCTATTTCATCGTCTACAACAAGGCGCTGCTTGCAGAGAATGAGTGGCCCAAGTCCATTCAGGACATCGTCGATCTCGTTGCCAAGGATCCGCAGCGCTTTGCGCACAAGATCGCTACCGGCGTGCCCATGTCGAATGCAGCCGCCCAGAACCTCACCAACACATATTTTCAGCACGTGGGTGAAGAAAAAGCGCTGAAGCAATACGAAATCCTCGGTCAGGACGTCGACGTCTATCGCTCGGCGGGCCAGATCATGGAAAAGCTGACGACGGGCGAAGTGCTCATCGGGTTCATGCTTTCGGGCATTCAGGTGTTCCCGCTGCTTGCGGACCCTGCGCGCGCGCAGATTCTCGGCTACGCCTTCCCGAGCGATGGGACCGTCATGCTGATGCGGCACATTGCAATGGCCAAGACAGCAAAGAACCCCAATTCCTCCAGGCTCTTTATCGATTTTGTGCTGTCCAAGGCTGGTCAGACGGCGCTTTCGTCGGGCGGCCTGATGTCCTACCGCGATGACGTCGAGCTACCGGATGGGCCGACGGGATACACCTACAAGAAGATAGCGGCAGAGGTTGGCGACGCCAGCCTTGCGCCGACGAGCTTCGATCCAAAAACCATGATCCCGTCGCAGGACTTGATCGATAAGGTCAATGCCGCTCTTCACGTCCAACCCTAAGAATACGGGGCGGTATAGTCCATGTTGAAGTCGACGGATCAAACCGCTCCGTTTTCCTCTGAACCAGCGGGTGTGCATCTGCCCGCTGGCCTTCCATCCTCAAGGGCGCTGCGGCAAGCCCAGGCGGCTTTGCCTCTGGCGATCCGCTGGGCCTTTGCCTTGCTGCTGCTTGTCCTGCTGATCTCGCCGATGTTGCCGCTGATCTATCAGGCCTTCATCGATCGCTCGCTCTACGAGGCCGGCGGTGCGGTCACATTCGACAATTTCCGACGTCTCTTCGCCGATCCGAGCTTCCAGAGCGCCACCGTCAACACGCTGTGGTTCTCCATCATCGGTACGGTGGTTTCGACCGTTGTCGGCTTTACGTCAGCACTCCTGCTCGAGCGCCTAGATTTGCCTGGACGCAAGACGCTGAAGATATTGTTTTTGGCGCCGATTTTCGTGTCGGCCCTGATCCTGGCGCTGTCGTGGTCGATGCTCTACGGGCCAAGCGGCTACGCGGATCTGTTGCTTCGCTCGGTGATCGGCCTGGGGCTGCCCAATCTCAATTCGCTCGGCGGCATGGCTGTACTTTCCGGGGTGTCATCGGCCCCCGTCAGCTACCTGCTTTTTGCGGCCGCTATGTCGAACATACCTTCAACTCTCGAGGATGCGGCGCGCGCTGCAGGAGCAAGCCCTCTGCGAGCCACGTTCTCCATCGTCGTGCCGTTGATCAGGCCGTCGCTGCTGTACTGCGTGATGCTGAACTTCGTGCTCAATATCGATCAACTCGCAGTGCCGCTGATCATCGGCGGTCCGGCACGGGTACAGGTGCTCTCGACCTACCTTTATGACAACGGCATCGCCGTGCGCGCAGACTACGGCCTCGTCGCCGCCGCGGCGGTCGTCATGCTGCTGATCATCCAGGTGTTTGTCGTCGGACAGAAATACGCCTTGGGCGACCTCAGGCGTTACACCACGGTGGGCGGGAAGAGCTTGCGTCGCGGGCTTGTTCCCGTTGGTCGTGCCGGCTGGGCAATCTCAGGGCTCATCCTGCTCTATATCGTCGTCACGACGCTGATACCCAGCCTCTTTCTGATCCTGAGGTCGTTCACCTCGTTCATCTCGCCCTTGATACCGATCACGAGCGTGCTGACGCTCGACAACTTCAAGTTGATTTTCGGCTACGAGGCTTATGTCCGCTCAATCATCAACACGATCATCGTGTCGGTGGTCGGGGGGCTCGCGGCGACCTTCCTGACGTTCTTTGGGGGTGTTGTTGCCTATCGATCGCCGCCGGCGCTGCGCCGTCTCGTCGAAACCTCCGCATTCATCCCACGCGCTATTCCGGGCATCGTGGTTGGTATCGGCATATTTTACGCAGCAGTGATCGTACCGGGCGGCGCCTACCTAAACGGTACGCTGGTGATACTCATGATCGCCTTCACCATTCGCTACTACCCCACCGGCTTTGCCATGCTCGGACCATCGGTATTGCAGATCGATCGGGATATGGAGCGCGCCGTTCGCGTGTCCGGTGGAAGCGAATGGCGTGCGATTTTCGCCGTCATGCTGCCGCTTCTCAAGCCGGCGATGGTCGGCTGCTTCCTGCTGTACTTCGTATCGTTCTTCAAGGAATACGCGGCGGCATCCTTCCTTTTTGGACCGGATACCGCCGTTGTCGGCACGACCATGCTGCAGCTCGACATGATGGGCAATCTCGGTCCCACCGCCGCGCTGTCGGTCGTGACGTTGGTGCTCACCTTGCCGATCGCCATCTTCATTTATGCAAGGGACTAAGATCGTGACCAATGCCGTCCAACTTCGGGGCATAAGCAAGTCCTACGGCAGCGTTAGGGTGCTCGACGACATTGATCTCGACGTGGCGGAAGGCTCGTTTACGTCGCTGCTCGGACCCTCCGGCTGCGGCAAGACCACGCTGCTTAATATTATCGGTGGTCTCGATCGTCCAACTGAAGGGCAGATCAGCTTTGGCGATGAACTGATCTATTCGGCCAAAGATGCGGTCGACCTGCCGACCGAGAAGCGCAACGTCGGCTTTGTTTTTCAGTCCTACGCGCTCTGGCCGCATATGACCGTTTTGCAGAACGTCGGCTTCCCGCTGCGCATCCGCGGTCTCAGCTCCCTCGAACGTGACAAGCGTGCAAGGGAGATGCTGGAGCGACTGGAACTGGGGGCCTTGGCTGACCGCTATCCCTACCAGCTCTCGGGCGGCCAGCAGCAGCGTGTCGCGATTGCCCGCTCGCTCGTCTACCAGCCGCGTCTTCTGCTTCTCGATGAACCGCTTTCCAATCTCGACGCCCAATTGCGCGAGCGCGCTCGCACCTGGCTCAAAAGCGTCCATGAGAGCTTTGGGCTCACCATAATTCTCGTGACCCACGATCAGGCCGAGGCGCTGTCCCTGAGCGACCATGTCGTGCTTCTGAGCAAGGGCCGGATCGAGCAGCAGGGTTCTGCCACGTCCATCTACGAACAGCCGCGCACCGCCTATGCTGCCGAGTTCGTTGGCAGCGCCAATGTGCTGATGGGGACCATCGCTCCGGATGGCCGGGCGATAGTCGCCAACGGAACGTCGGTCCTTATGGCGGCTGGAGGAGGGACGCCCGGAGCCGCTGCCGGCATAGCCATTCGCCCGCAGGCTATCCGGTTTGCCGAGACCTCTGACAAGGAGCGGCCCGGTACACTGGTTCCATTCCAGGCTGAGACCGTTCTCTACCTGGGTGGCATTTACGAGGTCACTGGCAGCACTCCGCTGGGCAAAGTTCGGATGCTGTCCTCGACCGCACCCTCCCAGAGCGGAGAGAAGAGCATTTTTCTGCCCGCCGATGCCTGCCTTCAGGTCGAACTATGACGCAGCAGCGTCTTTCACTCTTTTTGCTTTTCGGGGCCATCCAATGACCGCTTCAACCGCCATCGATACTCGGCTCAACGCACCGGCTGCCGGCATAAAGATCACCCAGGTTTCAACCGCCGACTACGAATGGAAGCGCGAGCGTGCCATTACCAACGGCCTCCATACCTATGAAACCTCCGACATGACGGTGGTAAAAATAGAAACCGATGCCGGAATTACGGGCTACGGGGTAGGGCGGCCACGTCCAGGCGAGAAAGAGTTTCGCTCCCAGTTCCTGTCCACGCTTGTCGGCAAAGACCCGACGATGACGGAGGCAATCTGGTCCTCGCTCTGGAGCCCTAAGATGTCGGGCCGCCGCGGCTACGAAACGCGCGCGCTCTCTTCGATCGACATCGCCCTGTGGGACATCAAGGCCAAGCTCGCCGGCCTTCCGCTCTACAAACTGCTGGGCGGCTATCGCAAGGAAATCCCGATCTATATCGCCGGCGGCTACTATTCGACGGGCAAGGGCCACAAGGAACTGCAGGACGAAATGGCCTCCTATGTCGCCTTGGGCGCCAAGGCGGTCAAAATGAAGGTCGGCGCGGTTCCAATCAAGGATGACATCGCTCGGATCAAGGCCGTGCGCGAAGTCATCGGGCCCGACATCGCGTTGCTGCTGGATGCCAATTGCGCCTACAGGGCCTACGAGGCAATCCAGTTCGCCAAGCGCGCGGAGGAGTACGAGCCGTTCTGGTTTGAGGAAGCCGTTCAGCCCGACGACTACGACGGGTTCGCCAAGATCGCTGCCCAGACGACCATTCCCCTGGCTACCGGAGAGAACGAGTACACCAAGCACGGTTTTCGCGATCTCATTGAAACCAAGGCGATAGCAATCCTCAACCCGGATGTGCGCTATATGGGCGGCGTCACCGAATTTATGAAGGTTGCGGCAATGGCGCAGGCCAATGGCCTCGACATTGCGCCGCATGGCGACCAACAGGCGCATCTGCACCTGCTCGCTGCCATCCCGAATGCACGTTTGCTGGAATTTTATCCGCCCGAGGTCAACGCCATGGCGGTCGATATCTATCTCCACGCGCCTCGGGTAAATGCAAACGGCACGGTTACGGTGCCCGACGTGCCCGGCGCCGGGCTCGATCCCAATGACAAGGCACTTGCGCCTTACCGCATCGGCTAGGCGACGATACCACAAGAGGATAGGAAAAGGCATTGAGTCGAGCGGACCAAACAGGTTTAGCCATGGACGACGCCTTCATCGCCGGCACCAGCTACGCGCGCGTCCGCGACGCTATCCGCGATCGCATCGTCGGCGGGACTTATCTTCCCGGTACGCGGCTGAAGATCAATGATCTTTGCGAGCAGTTTGGCATTAGTTCGAACCCCATTCGCGAGGCGTTACAGCAGCTGCAGGGGGAGGGGCTCGTGGTGATCTCTCCTAATCGGGGCGCAACAGTCCGTCTCATCGATGAGCAGATGATCCGCCATATCTACGAAATCGGCGAGGCTATTGATGGAATTCTGGCCAACCGCTGCGCCGCTATCGCAACGCCCCCACAAGTGGAGCAACTCCGGGGCATTCAACGCAAGATGGAAGCAGCGGCAGCGGCCGACGACGCTGTAGCGCGAGCCGATTACAACGGCGAATTCCACACTCTCCTCGGCACGATCTCGGGCAACACCGAAGCCGTGGACATTCGGCGCAGGCATCAGAACCTCATTCGCACCATTCGCCAGAAATACGGTTACTCGCCCAAGCGCCTCGAGCAAATCCACATCGAGCACTGGGCCATCATCGATGCAATCGCCGACCGCGATGTAGCCGCCGCCGAGTCCGCTGCCCGCATCCATGCGGTCCGCTCGCTCGAAGACATGCTGGCGCGCTATGTCGGCCCCGGTCGGGCGTAGCGAAATAGCTGCTGGCTGGTCTAGTCCGGCTTGGTGAGGATGAGACCGGCGCGATCTGCGGTCTGCCAAACTACGCGGAATGGCTCCATCCGGCGTGCAAATAGGACATATCCGCCATCGCTGATTTCCGTTTGGTGAGGAACCTGAACACGTAGTCCCTCCGCCGACAGGTCCTCCAGCGTCGCATGTATTCGTACCCGCCCGTCGTCCAAAACGACCGTGGCGGGTAATTTCATTTTCTCGCGAGGTTTGGAGCGGCGCTCTACTTGCATGGGCCGAATATAGGTCTCGCCGCCAACCAGTTTGTTAAACTGACCAGGAAAATTGAGCAGACCGGTATCGTCCTCAAGGGCGCCTGGTATCTGGTGGCACAATCTGAGGGCGGCGTCCGCACCTATCGCGTCTCCACCTGGGCTTCGTGCCGAGCTCGCGGGGATCGCTCGCATACTCGCGGACGCCTACGCGCAACGATGAACGGTCACGCGACACGCGTTTGTCTGCCGCGCCCAAGCAACGACGGTATCTCTGCAGCGATAATCTGTCCGCATTCCGCAATGGCATCGACCATCGGCGATGTCCGGCGCCAGTGAATGGCGACGCTGCGCTGGAAGCTGGCGCGCTGGAAGGGCAGGACGCTATAGCCGCGGAAATCGAGCGAGGCGGGGAGGCAGGCAAGGGCCGGCAGGAAGGTCATGCCGACGCCGGCCGCCACCATCTGGCGCAGGGTCTCGAGGCTCGTGGCGCGAAACGTGGTCTCTTCGCGCGCACCCACCTGCCGCGATGCCTCGAGCGCCTGGTCGCGCAGGCAATGGCCCTCTTCGAGGAGCATCAGCTTCTCGTCACGCAGGTCGCCGGGCTCGACGAAATCCTGGCGCGACAGCCGGTGGCCGCTGGGTACGGCGAGGAGAAACGGCTCATCGAAGAGGTGCAGGCTGTCCTGCTGCGCGTCCTCGGACGGATCGGCGAGAATGGCGGCATCGAGCTGGCCCGAGGCGAGCTGCTGGCGCAGCACGCTGCTTTTTTCCTCGGTGAGCAGCAATTCCATCTCGGGAAAGCGCTCGCGGATCGGAGGGATGATGTGAGGCAGCAGGTACGGGCTGAGCGTCGGGAATACGCCCAGCCGCAAGCGGTTCTGCGCGCCGCGCCGGGCCGATGCGGATTGCTTGAGCTCGGCGAGTTCGGCGAGGATGCGGCGGGCGCGGGCCACCACATCGGCGCCCGCGGCGGTGAGGATCACGTTGCGCGGAATGCGCTCGACCAGCGCGACGCCCAGCTCGTCCTCGAGCTTGCGCAATTGCGTGGAGAGCGTGGGCTGGCTGACATTGCAGATCTCGGCCGCCCGGCGGAAATTCCGCTGGTCCGCCAGGGCGACGAGATATTCGAGATCGCGAATGTTCATGCCGGCCCTCTGCCTCAGGCGGCCGCCTCGGCAGCCGGCGCGCTGGTGCGGATCAGGTGATCGAAGGCCGAAAGAGCGGCCTTGGCGCCTTCGCCGGCGGCGATGACGATCTGCTTGTAGGGCGTGGTCGTGCAGTCGCCGGCCGCGAAGACGCCCGGCAGCGAGGTTTCGCCGCTGGCGCTGACGACGATCTCGCCGCGCGGGGAGATGTCGAGCGTGTCCCTGAGCCATTCGGTATTGGGCAGGAGCCCGATCTGCACGAAGATGCCGTCCACCGCCAGCGATTGCTGCTGGCCGTCAGCGCGGTTCTCGTAATGGAGGCCGATGACCTTGCTGCCGTCGCCGATGACCTCTGTGGTTTTAGCGGAGGTGAGGATGGTGACATTGGCGAGCGAGCGCAGCTTGCGCTGCAGCACGTCATCGGCGCGCAATTGCTTGTCGAACTCGATGAGGGTGACGTGCGCCACCAGCCCGGCCAGGTCGATGGCCGCCTCGACGCCGGAATTGCCGCCGCCGATGACCGCCACGCGCTTGCCCTTGAACAGCGGGCCATCGCAATGCGGGCAGAAGGCCACGCCCTTGTTGAGGTATTGTTCCTCGCCCGGCACGCCCATCTTGCGCCAGCGCGCGCCGGTGGCGAGGACGATGGAGCGACCGGTAAGGCTCGCGCCGCTTTCGAGCGTGACCTTGTAGCCATCCGCGACCGGCTCGAGCTTTTGGGCGCGCTGCAGGTTCATGATCTCTACGTCATAGTCGCGGACATGGGCTTCGAGCGCGGCGCCCAGCTTGGGGCCTTCGGTATGCGGCACCGAGATGAAATTCTCGATGGCCATGGTGTCGAGCACCTGGCCGCCGAAACGGTCGGCCACGACGCCGGTGCGGATGCCCTTGCGCGCCGCATAGACGGCAGCGGCAGCGCCGGCCGGGCCACCGCCGACCACCAGCACGTCGAAGGTTTCCTGGGCGTTGATCTTCTCGACCGCGCGATCGGCGGCGCCGGTATCGAGCTTGGCCACGATCTCCTCGGCGCCCATGCGCCCGGCGGCGAACGGCTGGCCGTTGAGGAAAATGGTGGGCACCGACATGACCTGGCGCGAGGACACTTCCGCCTGGAACAGCGCGCCGTCGACGGCGACGTGGCTGACCTTGGGATTGATGGCGGCCATGAGGTTGAGCGCCTGCACCACGTCCGGGCAGTTCTGGCAGGAGAGCGAGAAATAGGTTTCGAAGCGCATCTCGCCAGCTAGCGCCTGGATCTGGTCGAGCAGCGCCTGCTCGGCCTTGGGCGGATGGCCGCCGACCTGGAGCAGCGCCAGCACCAGCGAGGTGAACTCGTGGCCCATGGGCAGGCCGGCGAAGGTGAGGTTGATGTCCTGGCCGGGCGAACTCAGCGCAAAGGAGGGCACGCGATGGCCGGCGGGGTCGCCGGCGACGACCGTGATCTTGTCCGACAGCGCTGCAATCTCGGCCAGCAATTCATCCATCTCGCGCGCCTTGGGCACGTCGCCCGAATAAGCGGTGATGACGACTGGGCGAGTCACCCGCCCGAGATAGGCCTTGAGCTGAGCCTTGAGATTTGCGTCCAGCATGGAAATACCGTTGATAGAGCCAAAGACAAGACGCCGCCCGGCTCG
>Ga0182737_1003281_pt1 | contig 12121 bp, 5 predicted proteins | sample eDN5th30CBELigOP_FD_128878 | JGI IMG/M metagenome (GOLD analysis project Ga0182737, IMG submission 128878) | Enriched Organic Plus compost microbial communities from Emeryville, California, USA - eDNA 5th pass 30_C BE-Lig OP (version 2) (version 2) ... | reverse complement strand
TTCGCCGTGGGCAGTTTCCAGATGCGCACCATGCCATCCGCGCCGGCCGTGGCAATAGCCAGCCCGGTATCGGCAATGGCCAGGTCATGTATGGCGCCCTCGTGACCTTTGTGCTCGTGCGTTGTCTTGCCGGTCTGAGGGTCGAAGATCTGAAGGATTCCGCCGTCGGTGGTTCGCAGCAGGCGTTCACCCTTGGCATCGAACGCCAGGTCGGTACCGCCTTGCGGTTGCGCCTCGCTGGAATGGAGTAGCTTGCCGGTAGTGCCATCGTAGATGCGGATGATGCGGTCATTGCCTTCAGCGGCGATGCGGCTGCCATCGCTCGTGATGGCCAACAGCCGCCACGGTTGCTCGCCCTGCGGGAAGGTTGGCCCAGCCGGCAGCGGCACCTGCCAGAGTTTCCAGGTGCCGTCGGCTCCGCAGGAAACCAGGCCGCCTTCGCCCGGCAGAAACTGCACACTCCGCACGCCGCCCGCGTGAGCTCCGAGCGTGCCGGCGGCTTGCAGCTTCTTTGCCTTGCCAGGAGCAAACAGGTGAATCGTGCCGGCGGCATCGCCCACGGCGATCAAGCGGCCATCGTCGCTGACGGCCATGCACGCGGCAGCCTGCGGCAGGTTCTCGGCGGTGTGCGTTCGCTTGGCGTCTGGCAGGGTCCACAGCGAGAGCGTTTTATCGGCACCGGCCGTGACGGCGAACTTCCGATCGTGCGATACGGCCAATGCCGCGATCGCTTGTTGATGGGCTTCAAGTTCGACGGGCGGCTGCGGCAGCTGCCACAGGCGCACAGTACCGTCGGCCCCGGCCGTGATCAGGCGTTGATGGTCGGCGGCAAACCGCAGCGAACGAACGGCACCTTGATGACCGGCGAGACTGCCGGCCGCTTTGCCTTCGCGCACGTCCCAGAACGTGATCACGCCCTGGTCGCTCCCGGCAGCCGCCAGCGGCGAATCCTCATGCGCTACGGCGATCGATGCCACTGGCCCGGCTGGGTTGGTCAGGCTGTGCCGCTGCTCGCCGCTTTGGTTGTTGAAAACGCGAATGGTTTGATCGGCACTGCCGGCGACGGTACGGCTGCCATCGGCCGTAACCGCCACGGCACGCACCTCGCCACCGAACGCTGCCAGTTGCCGATTCGCGGCAACAGGCCAACGCAGTAGCCGCAGCAATCCATCGCTGCCGCCAGTAGCCAGCAGATTGCCTTCAGGATGACTGGCCAGCGAGGCCAGCGGCGGGCCTGCCCAATCGCCCAGAGGTTTACCATCGGCCAGGTTCCACGCGCGGAGCGAACCGTCTTCGGCCGCGGCCAGTACGGTTTCGCCGTCGGGCAGCAGCACCACGCCGACCACGGCAGCGGTACTGCCGCCGAAGTCGCGCAGCGGCTGGTTGTTCTCCAGGTTCCACCGCCGCACCAGGCGACCGGCATCACCTGTCACCACGCGTTTGCCGTCAGGCGAAACCGCCAGCGCGGTGGGATCGCCTGAAAAACTGGTGAACGCAGCGAGCGAGCCACGGAACGGCAGATCATACACACGAATGGCTCGATCGATGCCGGCGGTAGCAAACTGCCGGCCGCCGGGCGCGACCGCTACGGTCAGCACGGCCCCACGATGATCGCGCAGCGAACGGATCGGCTGGCCACTGGCGCGATCCCAGACGATGACACCGCCGGTAATATCCGACGCTACCAGCGTTTTGCCGTCCGGTGCGTAGCGAACCGCGTACAGCGGGGCCGTGTGCCCAGTGAGCCAGGTGATCTCCTGAGCCACGGCCGCGGAGGCTGCCAGCAGTCCGCCAAGGCAAACCAGCATGCGGAGGCAGCGATGACGCATGGGCGCATCTCCCGAGCAAGCGGTGCAGATCCTGTTGCCGGAACACCAGGATAGCGTTCCGGGGGGTTAGGTACACAGGAATCTGCCGAGAGCACCGCCGTGGAGGCACGTCGCCACGAACACGTATTGAGCATGCGCACGGCACGTGTGCCCGTTGCTCACGGCTCGGGAGAGCCATGGCACACAGCTACCGCTGCGCACCGTTTGGCACGTGTACCAAGTGCTCACGGCTCACAGAGCCGTGGCACGCAGGACATATGTAAGCTTGCTTGGCACCCGCAGTTATTCGTCGGCCGCCAGGCTCACGCAGATCAGTTCTTCATCGTTACGGGCAAAGACATGCCGATTGGCATAAGCCGGGTGTGCCCAGCAAACGCCATCGCGGCGGCGCAACTGTTCGCGCGTGGGATCGATCAGCTTGGCGCGGTCGATCTCCTCAAAGCCTTGCGGCGAGAGCTTGCAGATTACCAGTTCGCCCGCCTCGTTGAACATCCAGATGCGGTCGCCATTGCGGACCATGTGGATGTTGCTCCAGCGGTTGGGCGGCGTGGCGGTGCGATCTTCCCAGACGCGGTCGCCGGTGGCCGCTTTCAAGCAGCGCAGCTCGCCGTAGCTGTCCACGCCATAGATGTAGTCGCCATCCAACAGCGGCGTGGCCATGATCGAATGCAAGGCGTCGGTCTTGCGTTCATCGGGGCCCAGCCGCCGCCACACGGCCTTGGCCGCCAGCGTATCCTGGCTCAGTTCCAGTAGCAGCGAACCGTCGTAGAACGACGTGACGAAGAGCCGCGATCCGTCGACCACCGGCGTGGCAATGTTGATCACCATCCGCGTGGGACGGAACGGGTGTTGCCACAGTAGCTTGCCTGTTAGCGGTTCCAGGGCGGCTACGTGGTCGCCGGTCCAGGCAATCAGCACGTCGCGGCCCGCCTGTTGAATGATGATAGGCGCCGCATAACTGGCCCGATCTTTGAGAGCCGTCCACACTTCCTCACCGGTCCGCTTGTTGAACGCCACCAGGCAAGCGTTCTCGCCGCCCACTTGAATAATCAGCAGGTCGCCATAGACGAGCGGAGCGGCGGCGATACCCCAGTCGGGCATGCGGATCGAATACAGGGCATCCAGGTCTTTCTTCCACAGCACGTTGCCATTGGCGGCATCGAAGCAGTGCAAATGGCCCATGGTGCCCAACGCGTAGGCGCGGCCTTCGTCGATGGTGACGCTTGCCCGGGGGCCGGCCGTGTAACTCACGTTGCGGTATTCGCACGGATAGCTGAAGTTCCAGACGGTCTTGCCGGTGGCGGCGTCGAAGCAATGCACACGTTCGATCTGCTCCGGCTCCGTTACGCGGTCGGTGACGTACACGCGGCCGGCAGCAACGGTTGGCCCGCTGTAACCTGCCGAGATCGGCACACGCCACTTGGGCGTGAGACGCTCGGTATCAAAACGCTGGACGAGGCCTTTCTCGCGCCACACGCCATCGCGCATTGGTCCACGCCATTGCGGCCAGTCGTCGGCCATGCCCACGGACGGCAACACGGCAAGCTGCCAGGCACAGGCGAACAAGCATCCAAGGCAAAGCAGGCCGATTCTCATGGGATTCACCCTTGGCGTTAAACAGGTAGGGCAGGGGGCCGCGCGGCGGCAACCACCTAAGGACGGCGCGGTGATGGAGGTCCCATCAGGCGTCCGCGACTGCTGGCAATCGCGTTCAGCACGCCCCCCACAGTAGCCGACGCCGCGATTACGGGAAAGATTGAGCCGCCGCCCGGCGACTGCTGCCATGGACCGGCGTAGACGTTCGTGCCATCATGGGCGGCAGGCCCGGAGCCGCTCTGCCCGGGCGGAGAACAAGGATCGATCATGGATATCCACATGACCGTTCGCACGGCCGCCTGGTTGGCGGCGCTGGTTTGGTGGCTCCCAACGTGCGGTTTGCGCGGTGATGAAACGCCGCGCGCGGCCAGCGACACCGCCACGCCAGCGCGTGCCCAGGCCGATGCCAAGCCGCTACTGCAACTGCCCGCCGAAGGACGGCGGACGGTGGTTTGGATCAGCATCGACGGGCTACGAAGCGATTACCTGAGCCGCGGCGACTTTCCCACCTTGCACCGGCTACAGCGCGAAGGCGCGTTCAGCCGTCAGCTTGTGCCGGTCTTTCCCTCGCTGACGTTTCCCAGCCATGTATCGCAGGCAACCGGCGTACGGCCGGGCGTGCACGGTATCGTGGGCAACGTCTTTTACGATCGCCAAACTCGCGAGCATTACTATTACCCCGGCGATGGCCGGCTGCTGGATGCCGAGCCCATCTGGCTGACGGCCACTCGGCAAGGCGTTCGCACCGCCGTTTATGACTGGACGCTCTCGCACGGCCAGCACGGAGACGTCCGCACGGCGTATCACGGCGAGAAGTTTGATCCGCGTCTTACCGATCAGCAGCGGCTCGAACAACTGCTTCAGGCCTGGGAGAACGATTCCGCGGAGCCGCAGCCGCTACGGCTGCTGATGTGCTACATGGAAGGGCCCGACGCCGCCGGCCACCGCTTCGGCCCCGATAGCCCCGAGATCGCCCAGAAGCTGAAGCAGGTGGACCACGACCTGGGCAAGTTCCTGGAGCGGGCATTGGCGGCCTGGCAGCGGACGCGGCAACCCGGCGATACGTTCTATCTGCTGGTGACCACCGATCACGGCATGGCCAAGGTCGATCAGTTGGTGAACCTGAATGCGCTGGCCGGGCTCGAAGGCGAAACCGGCATCACCTCGGCGTTCACCGGCAACGTGGCACACCTGTTCTTTGACGATCCCAACGCCGCCACCCGGCAGCCGCAGCGGGTGGAAACGCTGCTCAAGCGTGTGCGGCAGCATAACTTCGCCAAAGCATACCGCCGGGACGAACTACCGCCGCAGTGGCAACTCGCCCATCCCACCCGGACGGGCGACATCGTGATTGTGCTGGAGCCGGGCTACGCGTTCGGCAACCGCGTCCCTGGCCTGATGGCGACCCCGGCCGAGGTAGCAGGCCCGCAAGGCATGCACGGCTACGATCCGCAAACCAACGAGCAGATGCTGGCGTACATGGTGCTGTGGCGGGCGGAAGCTCCCCTAGGCGGCGTTGACTTGGGCCGCGTGGATGCCTTACGACTGCATCCGACCGTGGCAGAGCTGTTGGGCATTCAACCTGCCGCCAAGGCCAAGCTGCCCCCACTGGTGGAGGGAAAATAAGCGTAAGGGGCAGGGCCAGCAGCCCCCCGCTAGATGGTGGCGAGGATTGTTTGGGGTTCCCAGATTCTCTACACTGTCTGTCATGCCAGTTCGCGCTCACGAACCGGCATCCCCCGCCCGAATCGTGATTCAGTGCGAGTCGGTTTCCCACCTGCCTGGTTGATCCCGCCTATGAAACGCTCGCTCGCTTCGATCCTGACCGCTTGCCTGTGCGCCATTGCGGCCGTGGCAAGCTTCCCAATGCAGGCGACCGCCGACGAACAGCCTGCTGCCGCGGCCGAGGCATCCAAAGCTCCCGCCGACAAGGCTGCCCAGACCGATAAGAAGCCCGCCGATCCGCAAGCCGACGAACAACTTGCCGCGCTGCTCAAGCGTGGCAAGGCCGTCTACGCCTTGCAATGTGCCGAGTGCCACGGCGACAAAGGGCAGGGCGTGAAGGATGTGTACCCCAAGCCGCTGATCGGCGATGAATCGCTGTCGTCCCTCACGCGGCGGATCGAAGAAACCATGCCCGAGGGCAACCCCGAGGCCTGCGTCGGCGAGGAAGCCGCCGCGGTCGCCCGGTACGTGTACGACACGTTTTATTCGCCGCAAGCCAGGGCTGCCGCGCTCTCGCAGCTCAAGCCCCAGTTGCAGCGTTTGACAGTGGGGCAGTTCCGGCGTTCGGTGGCCGATCTGGTGGGCAGTTTCCGCCGCGATTACGACAAACCGTACACGCAGAAGCGCGGCCTGACCATGCGCATTACCGGCCGCCATCCCAGCGAGAAGGACAAGAACAACCAGAAGAAGTGGATCGGCCGGCAACTGGCCGACAGCGAACCGTTCATCGAAATCGCCGATAAGTCGCCGTGGGACGACCTCGACCGCGCCGAGCGGATCAGTGCCACCTGGACCGGCGCCTTCATGGCCGAAGCGACTGGCGAATACGAGTTTGTGTTCCGCACGCCCAACGGCTTCCGCGTCTGGTTCAATGCCGTGGGCGGCGAGGCGTCACCGCGCATCGACGGCACGGTCGTCTCCGGCGAAGGCATCCGCGAAGAAAAGTTCTCCGCCTACCTGATCGCCGGCACGGCGTACCCGATCCGGCTGGAATGGGGCGTCGGCGCGAAGGAGCCGCAAGGCTCGTTCGAGATGCTGTACAAGCCGCCCGCCGGACCGCTGCAACGCGTACCTGCCCGGGTGCTGATCCCGCAAACCACGCCCAAGGTCGTGCTGATTGCCACGCCATTCCCGCCGGATGATGCCAGCTTGGGCTACGAGCGAGGCACGGCGATCTCGGCAGCCTGGCACGAAGCCGTGGTCCAGGCAGCGATGGAAGTTGCCGCCCAGGTGGGCGACGACTTGAACGCGCTAGCCGGCACCAAGGCCGACGATCCGCAGCGGGCCGAGAAGATTCGCAAGTTCTGCGATGAGTTCGTTACGCGTGCCCTGCGGCGCCCGCTTGACGACGCCATGCGTAAGCAGTTCGTCGAGCTGCCGTTTGCCAGTACCGACAACGCCGACCTGGCAGCCCGCCGCGTGGTGCTGCTGACGCTTTGCTCGGCCCGGTTCCTGTATCCCGAGGCCGGCGTGGAACAGCCCGACGATTACACCGTCGCCAGCCGGCTCGCCCTGTACCTGTGGGACTCGCTGCCCGATGCTTCGCTGCGTGAGGCGGCTGCCCGAGGCGAGCTGACCAGCCCCGAGGCGATCCTGGGCCAGGCGCGCCGGATGCTCAACGACCGCCGGGCCAAGGCCAAGCTCGACGAGTTCTTCCTGCACTGGCTGCAACTGGAACGTGCCGTCAACGTCGACAAGGACGGCGAAGTGTTCCCCGAGTTCGACGGCGCGCTCCTGGCCGACCTGCGGGTGTCGCTACAGAAGTTCATCGATCACGTGGTCTGGTCCGAGAAGTCGGACTACCGCGAGCTGCTTCAGGCCAACTACCTGTTCCTCAACGACCGGCTCAGCAAGGTCTACGGCGTCCAACCGGCTGCCGCGGACGAAGCCGCTAAAGCCGATGCCGCTAAAGCCGAGAGCGAACAACCGGCTGAAGAAGCCAAAGACAAAGAAGCCAAGGATGCCCAGGGCAAACAAAAAGCAAGCCAGCCCACGGGCGATGACTTCGAGTTGGTGGTGCTCAAGGATGAGCCGCGGAGCGGCGTGCTCACGCACCCGTACCTGCTGACGGTGTTGGCGTACCGCGACAACACCTCGCCGATTCACCGCGGCGTATTCCTTACGCGGAACGTGGTGGGGCGGCAGTTGAAGGCCCCGCCCAACGCCATCGAGTTCAACGACACGCACTTCGATCCCAACCTGACCATGCGCGAGAAGGTGACCCTGTTCACCAGCGACTCGGCCTGCATGGCCTGCCACAGTACGATCAACCCACTGGGCTTCAGCCTGGAAAACTTCGATGGGCTAGGCCGCTTCCGCACCGCGGAGCGGGGGAAGCCGATCAACGCGGAAAGCGATTTCCCGGCTGACGATGGCAGCAACGTCCGGCTGCGTGGGCCTCGCGATGTGGCTCAGCTAGCGGTACAATCGCCGCTGTCGCGTCGCGCGTTCGTGCGACAGCTCTTCCAGCACGCGGTGAAAGACGATACCACGTCTTTTAGCCCGCAACTGCTGGATGAGCTGGAGTCACAGTTCGCAAAATCCGATGCGCATATTCGGAACATTCTGTCTGTGCTAGCGGCGAAAGCTGCCAGCTACGGGCTGGATTTACCTGCTGGTGGTATCCATTCGGACACGGCTGCAAATACTGCGGCTCAGGGTGGCCGGTGAACCAAGCGACGAGGAGTGACAACATGAGCAAGACTACCCGCCGCGACTTTCTGCGAGAGCTGGGCATTAGCGCAGCCGCAGCGCCGTTCCTGATGGGACTGTCGTCCCTCAGTGGCGCGCCCTTGGAGCCTCGGCCCAAGCGGCTGATCATCATGTTCTCGCCCAACGGCACCATCCCCGACGCCTTCTGGCCCGATGCGCAGGGCGAGCTCACCGAGCTGAAGCCGATTCTCAAGCCGCTGGAGCAGTTCCGCGACCGCACGCTGGTGCTCAAGGGCGTTTGCAACCAGGTCCGCGGCGACGGCGACGCGCACATGCGCGGTATGAGCTGCTTGCTCACCGGCCACGAGTTGTTCCCCGGCAACATTCAGGGCGGTTCGCACACGCCGGCCGGCTGGGCCAAGGGCATCTCCATCGATCAGGAGATCCGCAACTACTTCCAGGCCCACGAACAGAGCCGCACCCGCTTCGGCAGTCTGGAGTTCGGCGTAGCCGTGCCGCACCGGGCCGATCCCTGGACCCGCATGTCGTACGCTGGGCCCAACAAGCCGGTGGCCCCCATCGACGACCCGCGGCAAATGCTGCATAAGATGTACGGCGCCACCAAGGACAAGGAAAGCCTGCTGAGCATTGTCGACGGCGTGAAGGAGGACCTCCGCCGCGTGTCGGGTAAGCTCAGCCCCGAGGATCGCCGGATGCTCGAGGAGCACATGGCGCTGGTGGCCAACCTGGAGAGCGAACTGCGCCAGGTGAACGACGAGCAGGAGCTCAGCCACCCGGTGCCCGAGGTCGATCCGCACATCGAATTGGTGAACGACAATACGCCGCAGGTCAGCCGGATTCAGATCGACCTGCTGGTTAACGCCTTCGCCAACAACATGGCCCGCGTGGCCACGCTCCAGTACATGCGTTCGGTGGGCGAGGCCCGCATGAACTGGCTGGGCGTGGAAGAAGGCCACCACTCGCTGTCGCACGAGCCGGACAAGAACGAAACGGCCCGCGATAAGCTGATCCGCATCAACACCTGGTTCTGCGGCGAGCTGGCCTACCTGACCAAGCGGCTGGCCGAAACGCCCGAACCCGGCGGAGTGGGCGGTTCGATGCTCGACAACACCCTAATCGTGTGGACCAACGAGCTGGGTAAGGGCAACAGCCATACGCTCAACGACATCCCCATGGTGCTGGTGGGTGGCGAGAAGCTGGGCGTGAAGACGGGCCGCTCGCTCCACTTCCCCAAGGTGCCGCACAACCGGCTGCTGATGTCGCTGGCCCACCTGATGGGTCACCACATCGACGTATTCGGCCTGGAACGGCTCTCGGTCGACGGCCCGGTCGACCTGGGCTAAGGCCGGTCTGGCCCGCACAGCCGAAGCCTACGCAATGCCTTACAGAACAATGACTTAGGCAAAACGAGGCAACTTCACAGCTAATCAATCAGACGGCGCCGGGTTCACGCCCGGCGCCGTTTTTTGTTGCGCGTAGCGCTCAGGCGCAGGGTAGATTGGCACTGACGCGCAAGTGCATAGCGGCGCATCGCAATTTACTTGCCTTGCCTGTTTTGCCCAATTACCATCGAAAGAACGCACTCGTCGCGGGTTTCCGGCCCCCAACTGCTATCGCATTCTTCCGCCGGTGCGGTCGATTCAACCAACTCGCTCCCGCTCGCTGTGGCCGCCCATGAAGCTGCCGGCGGACACGTGGGGTGGGAGCGTAACGGTCACCTCTTCGGAACAGGAGTAACTGGCATGTGGCGCAAGATCCCTCGTTGGCTCGCCGCCTTCACGGTATGTGCCGTGTATTCGGCGGGCTCGTGGGCATGGGCTCAGCAGAACGCGGGCGTCTTCGTCGACGCCGAAGGCGTGCTGCGCAAGCAGGAGTTTAACGACCCGAACGGGCAGCTCACCCGCGAGCGGATCGAAGCCCAGCTAGCCGCATTGGATCCCGATATCGCCAAGCCCAGCCCGATGCGATACATCTCGCTCAATCGGCTGGAAAAGGCGATCGAGGGCCGCATCGCCCAGGGCCGCCATCCCAGCGATGAGATGCAGGCTTTGGCCGGGCTGACCCGCGTGCGGTACGTGTTCTTCCTGCCGGAAACCGGTGACGTGGTCATCGCCGGTCCCGCCGAACCCTGGGCCAAGGACCTCTCGGGCCGCACCCGCGGCATCAAGTCGGGCCGGCCCATCGTCGAACTGCAAGACCTGATCGTGGCCCTGCGGGCGTATCCGCCCGGCGTGCGCGATCGCGGCGTGGTCGTGGGCTGCTCGATCGATCCCACCTCGGAAGGGCTGGCGCGGATGCAGCAGTTCCTGCGGCAGGTGGGCGGACGGGCCACCCCGCGCGATACGCAGTTCATCGTCGACGGCCTCCAGAAGTCGCTGGGCCGCCAAGTGGTCACCATCCAGGGCATCGATCCTGAAACCCACATGGCCCAGGTGCTCGTGGAAGCCGACTACCGCATGAAGCTCATCGGCATCGGCCTGGAAAAGCCGCCGATCAAGCTGACCAGCTACGTCGATCGGGCCAGCGCTTCGCAAGTGAGCCGCAACGCTATGCAGCGGTGGTTCTTCGTGCCCGACTATGAATGCCTCCGCGTGGCCGAAGACCGGCTGGCGGTGGAACTGGTGGGCGACGGCGTGAAGCTGCTGGGTGAAGACGAAGTGGTGTCGGGCGACGGCCAGCGGCTGGTGCAAAGCAGCACGCCCAACATCGCCAGCAAGGGCTTCGTGGACGACTTCACCCGCAACTACGGCCGCCTGGCCGACAAGAGCCCGGTCTACGCCCAACTGCGTAACTGCATCGACCTGCTGGTGGCCGCGGCCTTCATTCAGGACAACGACTACTACGGCAAGGCCGGCTGGGACGCAACCACGCTCCGCAGCGAGGAGAAGGTGCCCGTCCGCACGCTGAACGTGCCCAAGAACGTGGAAACGGCCGTCAACGCCATGTGGAAAGGCAACCGGCTGATGACGCCGGTCGGCGGTGGCGTGCACATTGAGCCGGCCATGGCTCTCGCTTCCGACAAGCTGCTGGCCGACGAAGGCGGCGCGGTGGCCCAGAAGCGGCAGCAGTTGAACCTAAAGGACCTGCCCGCCGACCAGTGGTGGTGGGACTAACAGGCAGCCCGAAAGCGATAAGCGGCGTTTGCACGTCGCACGCCCGAATGTAAGAAGCCTCTCCGCCGGCATGCCCGACGGAGAGGCTTTTTGTGTTTACGGCTTCCTTCGTAGGGTCCGCTGTGCGGACCATGTACGAGGTACACGCGCGTTCTTGGCTTACACTGACGGGCTAATGTGTAGGCCGGGTGCTCGCCACCCGGCAATGGCGCGATATTGCATCGCCAAGGACATGTTGTGATACGAACGACTGCTGCCTTGCAATGTCTTGCGGTCATGAGCGATGATCGACGTTGGCATGTCCGTGGTCGTCGCCGTGGTCGTCGTTCCACCGTCACGTGAAGGCCGCGCGAGTACGCACCCGATTGGCGTTGCTCGCCCGAGGTATTTGGCCAACAATTTGATGAGACCGCATAAAAGCGCCGAATCTGTCAGCCGCGTCGACGTCCATCCATTTGCCTACGGCTACTTCAAGAGAGATCTTGATATAAGGGGCAATTCCCGGCGCAGCCGTAAAGACCATATTCAATCCTTAGCTTAGGATGACTCATTGAACACTACAGTCGAGCTTGTGGAACGGGCGTGTGCCTTCTGCATATCTCTTAGGCAGGGCGATGGACTACGCAATGACGAGTTAGAACTACTGAAGGAAGTTATTTCACGATTTTGTGCGGAGCATGCAAATGCCGAATCCATTCCCAAAGAGGCCGCGAGGGCCTTGGTTGAGCTGATTCCAATTATTGATTCGGCGGCATCAATGTATTCTGGAGATGAGGCCGAGGAAATACGGGATGCGTCGGCGTCTTTATTTGACCTGATTCTTTCAGAGCTTTAATCGGCGGCGGGGTGGCACCGTCGCATGATCTCTTTTTCGGGTGCCACTAGCTCCGGCTCCGCCAGTTCTGGAGGGCCGCCTGCTCTACTGCCCTTTGGGCGGTGCCGCCAGACGCCGGATTGGCGGCGAATCGCTACGGTCGAAACTTCAACGCACACGCTTGGCCAGCGGCGCCATTTTACGCCGCTCGCCCCCACCTGGAGAACACAACTGGTGCCATTCCAGTATGCTAGGCCGGGTGCTCGCCACCCGGCAATGGCGCGGCATGGCATCGCCAAGGCCATGTTGCGTTACCAACGATCGCTGCTTTGAAATGTATTGCGGTCACGAGCGATGATCGACGTTGGCAT
>Ga0182737_1003276_pt1 | contig 12128 bp, 12 predicted proteins | sample eDN5th30CBELigOP_FD_128878 | JGI IMG/M metagenome (GOLD analysis project Ga0182737, IMG submission 128878) | Enriched Organic Plus compost microbial communities from Emeryville, California, USA - eDNA 5th pass 30_C BE-Lig OP (version 2) (version 2) ... | reverse complement strand
GTGATGGTGGAGATCCTCAACCTGCTGATGCGCCGCCGCGCGGCGCAGAAGCGCGTGCCGGGCGCGGGCGAGTGGTGATCGCCGCCTGAACCCGGCGTGGAGACGGGCCCGGCAGGTCGCTTGCGCGGCTTCCGGGCCGGTGCTGGAATGCCCCGGAGCGGCGGTCCGCCGCACAGGAGCAATGCCATGCAGGGAATCGTCCGCAGGTCCTTGGCCGTCCTGGCCATGCTCGCCGCCGCCGTGCTGCTCTCCGGCTGCGGCTACAACGACATCCAGCAGAAGGACGAGGCGACCCGGGCCGCCTGGTCCGAGGTGCTCAACCAGTACCAGCGCCGCGCCGACCTGGTCCCCAACCTGGTGAACACGGTGAAGGGCTACGCCGCGCACGAGAGCCAGGTGCTGACCGAGGTCACCGAGGCGCGCGCCCGCGTCGGCCAGGTCCAGGTGAACGCCGACGACCCCGAGTCCCTGCAGCGCTTCCAGGCCGCGCAGGGCGAACTGTCCTCGGCGCTGTCGCGGCTGCTGGTGGTCAGCGAGAACTACCCGACGCTGAAGGCCGACCAGTCCTTCCGCGACCTGCAGGCGCAGCTGGAAGGCACCGAGAACCGGATCACCGTCGCCCGCGGCCGCTACATCGCCGCGGTGCAGGACTACAACACCTACATCCGCTCGTTCCCGCAGCTGGTCACCGCCAAGGTGTTCGGCTACGCGGCCAAGCCGAACTTCAGCGTGGAGAACGAGGCGCAGATCGCGCGCGCGCCCACGGTCGACTTCGGTGCCGCGCCGCCCGCACCGGCCCGGCCGCAACCGCCCGCGCAGCCCGCGCCGGGCAACTGACCCTGCCCGCCGCGATGCGTGCATCGCTGCTGTTCCGCCTGTGCGGCCTGTGGCTGCTGCTGGCCTGCGCGCCAGCCTTCGCGCAGGCGCCGGCCGCGGCGATCCCGCCGCTGGACGCGCCGGTGGTCGACACCACCGGCACCCTGGACCCCGCCACCGTGCAGCGCCTCGACGCGCAGGCGCGCGCGCTGCAGCAGCGCAAGGGCAGCCAGCTGCAGGTGCTCGTCGTGGCGTCGACCCGGCCGGAGAGCATCGAGCAGTACGCGGTGCGCGTGTTCGAGGCGTGGAAGCCGGGCCGCGCGGGCGTCGACGACGGCGTGCTGCTGCTGGTGGCCAAGGACGACCGGGCGGTGCGCATCGAGACCGGCTACGGCCTGGAGGGCGCGATCCCGGACGCGGTGGCCAACCGGGTGATCCAGGAGTACCTGGTGCCGAAGTTCCGCAACGGCGACTACGACGGCGGCATCGAGGATGCCACCACGGTGCTGGTGAAGCTGGTCGATGGCGAACCGCTGCCGGCACCGGTCAGCCGCAACACGCCGCGCGACTCGCGGGGCACGGCGCTGGGCGCCCTGTTCCTGCCGGCGCTGTTCGTCGCCTTCGTCGTCGCCCAGGTCGCGCGCGGCCTGTTCGGCCGCCTGCCGCTGGGCGTGCGCGGCCTGCTCACCGCCATCGCCGCGGGCGCGGCGGCCTGGCTGGTGTCGTCGCTCGTGCTGGCCGGGCTGGCCGGCGCGGTGCTCGGCGCACTGGTGGGCATGGTCAGCTTCGGCGGCGGCCGCTACGTCGGTCGTGGCGGCAGCGACTGGGGCGACTGGGGCGACTGGGGCGGCGGCTTCGGCGGGATGGGGGGCATGGGCGGCATCGGTCGCGGGGCGGGGCGCGGCATGGGCGGTGGTCGCCGCTCCGGCGGCTTCGGTGGTGGCGGCGGCTGGTCGGGCGGCGGTGGCCGTTCCGGCGGCGGCGGCGCATCGGGGCGCTGGTGAATCGCTGGCTGCGCCACCTGTTCGCGCCCCCGGCGGCGCGGCGCTTCCCGGCCGACAGCCTGGAGCGCATCGCCGCGGCGATCGCCGAGGGCGAGCGCCGGCACGACGGCGAGGTGGTGTTCGCGGTCGAGGCCGGGTTGCCGCCGGGCGAGCTGTGGCGCGGCTGCACCCCGCGCGAACGCGCGCACGAGGTGTTCGCCCGGCTGCGGGTCTGGGACACGCGCGACAGCAACGGCGTGCTGCTGTACCTGCTGCTGGCCGACCACGCCATCGAGATCGTCGCCGACCGCGGCCTGCACGACCGCGTCGTCGCCCAGGAATGGGAGGCGGTGTGCGAGGCGGTGGAAGCCGGGCTGCGCGCCGGCGCCGCCGAAGCGGCGGTGATCGACGGCATCCACCGCATCTCCACGCTGCTGGCCGCGCACTATCCGGCCGGCGCGGAGAACCGCGACGAACTTCCCGACCGCCCGGTGCTGCTGTGAGGCCGGCGCGCCGCGGCGGCCTGCTCGGGCACAATAGGCCGCAATGACCCGGAACCCGGCACCATGATCGTCCTGCACCAGATCGACCCGATCGCGTTCTCGCTGGGCCCGCTGCGCGTGCACTGGTACGGGCTGATGTATGCGATCGGCTTCCTGGTGGCGTGGTGGCTGGGCCGGCTGCGGATCCGCGCCGGGCGCCTGCCGGGCGTCGACGGCGACGCCTTCGCCGACCTGCTGTTCTACTCGATGCTCGGCGTGATCCTTGGCGGACGCCTGGGCTGGGTGCTGTTCTACGGGCTTGGCGAACTGGTCCGCGATCCGCTGATGATCATCCGCGTGTGGGATGGCGGCATGAGCTTCCATGGCGGCCTGATCGGCGTGCTGCTGGCCTCGTGGCTGTGGTCGCGCAGGCACCGCCTGCACTTCTTCGACACCATGGATTTCGTCGCGCCGCTGGTGCCGCCGGGGCTGGGCTTCGGCCGGATCGGCAACTACATCGGCGGCGAGTTGTGGGGCAAGTACACCGAGGCCGGCTGGGGCGTGGTCTTCCCCAGCGGGCTGCCGCGCGAGCTGCAGGGCATGGACCCGGCGATGCTGCGCGCGCAGTTCGAGGCCGGCGCGCTGGATGCGTACGCGCGCCATCCCTCGCAGCTGTACCAGGCCGTGCTCGAGGGGCTGGTGATGTTCTGTGTGCTGTGGTGGTTCTCCGCCAGGCCGCGGCCGCGCTACGCAGTGTCGGGGATGTTCGCGCTGCTGTACGGGCTGTTCCGTTTCGCGGTGGAGTTCGTCCGCGTGCCGGACGCGCAGCTGGGCTACCTGGCCTTCGGCTGGCTGACCATGGGCCAGGTGCTGAGCCTGCCACTGGTCGCGCTGGGCCTGTTCCTGCTGTGGCGTTCGCGCGGCGCGCCGGTGCTGCAGCCGCAGCCGGTGGTGGAGGAGGCACGATGAGGCAGTACCTGGATCTGCTCGGGCACGTGCTCGAGCACGGCACCGAGAAGTCCGACCGCACCGGCACCGGCACGCGCAGCGTGTTCGGCTGGCAGATGCGCTTCGACCTGGCCGAAGGCTTCCCGCTGGTCACCACCAAGAAGCTGCACCTGCGCTCGATCATCCACGAGCTGCTGTGGTTCCTGAAGGGCGAGACCAACATCGCCTACCTGAAGGAAAACAAGGTCAGCATCTGGGACGAGTGGGCCGACGAGGACGGCGAGCTGGGCCCGGTCTATGGCAAGCAGTGGCGGCGCTGGACCGGCAGCGACGGCAGCGAGATCGACCAGATCCGCTGGGTCGTGGACGAGATCCGCCGCAACCCGGATTCGCGCCGGCTGGTGGTCAGCGCCTGGAACGTGGCCGACCTGCCGAAGATGGCGCTGATGCCGTGCCACACCATGTTCCAGTTCTACGTCGCCGGCGGGAAGCTGAGCTGCCAGCTGTACCAGCGCAGCGGCGACATCTTCCTCGGCGTGCCGTTCAACATCGCCAGCTACGCGCTGCTGACCCACATGGTCGCGCAGGTGACCGGGCTGGAGCCGGGCGACTTCGTCCACACCCTGGGCGATGCGCACCTGTACTCGAACCACTACGAGCAGGCGCGCGAACAGCTGTCGCGCACGCCGCGCGCGCTGCCGCGGCTGCGGCTCAATCCGGAAGTGACCGACCTGTTCGCCTTCGGTTTCGACGACATCGCCATCGAAGGCTACGACCCGGCGCCGGCGATCAAGGCGCCGGTGGCGGTCTGAGCGCGATGCGCCTGGTCCTGGTCGCCGCGCTGGACCGCGACCGCGCGATCGGCCGCGGCAACGACCTGCCGTGGCGGCTGCCCGACGACCTCAAGCGTTTCAAGGCGCTGACCCTGGGCCGGCCGGTGCTGATGGGCCGGCGCACCGCCGAATCGCTGGGCCGCGCCCTGCCGGGACGGACCAACCTGGTGCTGACCTCCGGTGCCGGCGTGCCGTTCGAAGGGATGCGCGCGGTGGCCTCGCTGGACGAGGCGATCGCCGCGGCGGAAGCCGAGGGCGCGGACGAGCTGTGCGTGATCGGCGGCGGCAAGGTCTACGCGCTCACCCTGCCGCGCGCCGACGTGCTGCAGCTGACCCACGTCGACACCCGCGTCGAGGGTGCTGATACCTGGTTCCCGGAATGGGATCCGGCGCAGTGGCGAGCGGTGTGGCGCGAGGCGCATCCGGCCGACGCGCGCCATGCGCAGGCGTTCGAGTTCGTCGAGTACCACCGCGTCGCCGGCGGCGACCGCTAGCCCCGGCTCAGTCCTTGTCCTTGCGCAGGTGCGGCGGCAGCGCGGCCACGTCGCGGCCGGGCACCTGCAGCACGCGCAGTTCCTCGCTGTCCAGCTGCAGCGCGGTCAGGCGCCCGCCCCAGACCGCGCCGGTGTCGATCGCGTGCACGCCCTGGGTGATGGTCAGGCCCAGCGTCGACCAGTGGCCGCAGACGATCTTCAGGTCGCGCCCGGCGCGGCCCGGTGCCTCGTACCAGGGATAGAGCCCGGCGGCCTGCGTGCCCGGCGGGCCCTTCTCGTCGATGGCGATGCGCCCGCGCGGCGTGCAGTAACGGGCGCGGGTGAGCCAGTTGATGATCGAACGCCAGCGGTCGTGGCCGCGCAGGCCCGGCGACCAGTTCGGCTTGTCGCCGTACATGTTGCGCAGCAGCCCGCGGTAGCCGTCGCCGCGCAGCTGGCGCTCGACCTCGGCGGCGTACTGCTCGGCCTGCTGGGTGGTCCACTGCGGCGCCAGGCCGGCGTGGATCATCATCCAGCCCAGTTCGCGGTCGGCGTGCAGCAGCTTCTGCCGGCGCAGCCAGCCCAGCAGCTCGGCGCTGTCGTCGGCGAAGACCACGCGCTGCAGGTCCGGGTTGACCTTGCGCCGCTCGGCCGGGGTGCGCTCGCCGATCGCCAGCAGCGACAGGTCGTGGTTGCCCAGCACCACCACGCTGCGCTCGCGCAGCGAGTGGACCAGGCGCAGGGTTTCCAGCGACTGCCCGCCGCGGTTGACCAGGTCGCCGCAGAACCACAGCGTGTCGGCGGCCGGATCGAACCGGATCTTTTCCAGCAGGCGCTGGGTTGCGTCGTAGCAGCCCTGCAGGTCGCCGATGGCCCAGATGCTCATCGTGTGGCCTCAGTGCAGGGTGCGTGGGATGGTGAGCAGGAACGGGGCGATGGGCGCGTCGAAGCGGGTGCCGTCTGCGGCGAGCATGTCGTAGCGTCCCTGCATCGCGCCCTCGCCGGTCTCCAGCACCACGCCGGAGGTGTATTCGTAATCCTCGCCGGGCTCCAGCCACGGCTGTTCGCCGACCACGCCGTCGCCGTGCACTTCCTCGGTACGGCCGTTGCCGTCGGTGATCTGCCAGTGGCGCGCCAGCAGGCGCGCGGCGACCTGGCCGCGGTTGTGGATGCGGATCGTGTAGGCGAAGACGTAGCGGCCGGCTTCCGGCGCGGACTGCTCCGCGAGGAAGCGCGGTTCCACTTCCACGTCGATCGAGTAGGGCACCGGTTGCTGCATGGCCGACAGTGTAAGCAAAAAGCGCGTGATGGCCGAGGCGAGGGCCCCGGCCGCGTGACGCAGGCGCGGTTTCAGGCGCCGGCGTTGGCCAGGCGGATGAAGGCGGCGACGTCGATCTGTTCGGCGCGGGCGTCGGCGGAGACGCCGGCGGCCTCGAACTGTGCCGCGTCGCAGACGCCGTTCAGCGCGTTGCGCAGGGTCTTGCGGCGCTGGCCGAAAGCGGCGCGGACCACGTTGGCGAAGCGGTCGCGGTCGCGGATCGCGATCGTGGCCGGGTCGCGCGGCACCAGCCGCACCACCGCCGAGTCCACCTTCGGCGCCGGGCGGAACGCGCCCGGCGGCACCACGAACAGCGGCGTCACCGTGCAGTAGGCCTGCAGCATCACGCTCAGCCGCCCGTAGACCTTGCTGCCCGGGCCGGCGCCCATGCGGTCGACCACTTCCTTCTGCAGCATGAAGACCATGTCGCGGATCGCCGCGGCATGCTCCAGGGCATGGAACAGGATCGGCGAGGAGATGTTGTAGGGGAGGTTGCCGGCCAGCTTGATGCGCTCGCCGCCGGCCAGTTCGGTGAGGTCCACCTGCAGCACGTCGCGGTGGACGATGGCCAGCTCGCCGACGCCTTCGGCCATCGCCGCCAGCGGCCCGACCAGGTCGCGGTCGAACTCGATCACGGTCAGCGCGCCATGGCGGCGCAGCAGCGGCAGGGTCAGCGCACCCTGGCCGGGGCCGATCTCGACCACCCGGTCGCCGGGTTGCGGGTCGATGGCCTGGACGATCCGCTCGATGTAGCTGCGGTCGTGCAGGAAGTTCTGGCCCAGCGATTTCTTGGGCGTGTGATTCGCGGTCATGCGCCATTATCACCGCTGGCGGGGCGGTGGCGCAGCCGATGGGCCGGACGGTGCGGGAAGGCGGCGCGCGGTCGCCTCAGTCCATGCCCAGCTTCTTGAGCTTGTAGCGCAGGGCGCGGAAGGTGATGCCCAGCTGCGCCGCGGTGCGGGTCTTGTTCCAGCGGTTCTCTTCCAGCGCCTTCTGGATCGCCGCCCGCTCCAGCTGCTCGATATAGGAGGGCAGGGCGCCGGTGCCCGGATCCAGGTCGATCACCGCCTCGGCCTGGGCCGGCGCGGCCGGGCTGCTGGCTGCCGGGGTGGCGGCGCGCGGCGCCGGCTGCGGCAGGTGCAGGTCCGGCGCGTCGATGGTGTCGCCCTCGGCCAGGGCCAGGGCGCGCTCGAGGATGTTCTCCAGCTCGCGCACGTTGCCCGGGAAGGCGTAGCCGGCCAGCGCGGCCAGCGCGGCCGGGGTCAGTTCGGGGCTGGGGCGGCCCTGCCCGGCGGACAGGCGCTGCAGGATCGCGTTGGCCAGCTGCGGCAGGTCGGCGGTGCGTTCGCGCAGCGGCGGCACGCGCAGCTCGATGACGTTGATCCGGTAATAGAGGTCGTGGCGGAAGCGGCCGTCGGCGACCAGGCCGGACAGGTCCTTGTGCGTGGCCGAGAGGATGCGCACGTCCACCGGCACCTCGCTGGAGGCGCCGACCGGGCGCACCGACTTCTCCTGGATCGCGCGCAGCAGCTTGACCTGCATCGGCAGCGGCAGCTCGGCCACCTCGTCCAGGAACAGGGTGCCGCCGCTGGCGGCCTGGAACAGGCCGGGCTTGTCGGCATGGGCGCCGGTGAAGCTGCCCTTCTTGTGCCCGAAGAACTCGCTTTCCATCAGCTCGGCCGGGATCGCGCCGCAGTTGACCGGCACGAACGGCCCGGCCGCGCGCGCGCCCTGCTCGTGGATGGTGCGGGCGACCAGCTCCTTGCCCACGCCGGACTCGCCGAGGATGTAGACCGGGGCCTGGCTGCGGGCGACCTTGGCGATGGTCGCGCGCAGGGTGGCCATCGCCGGCGATTCACCCAGCAGGCGGCTGGCCTGCTCCGGCGGGGTCGGCGGCGGCTTGGGCCGCTCGGCGTTGTTGAGTTCCAGCGCGTGGCGGACCAGGCCGCGCAGCACGTTGATGTCGACCGGCTTGCTGACGAAGTCGAAGGCGCCGGCCTTCAGCGCTTCCACCGCCAGGTCCATGTTGCCGAAGGCGGTGATCATCGCCACCGGCGTCTGCGGGTGGTGGCGGGCGATCTCGCCGACAAGTTCGATGCCGTTGCCGTCGGGCAGGCGCATGTCGGTGAAGCAGAGGTCGTAGCGGTTGCCGGAAAGCAGCTCGCGCGCTTCGGTCAGGTTGGCCGCGGTGTCGACCCGCAGCCCCATCCGCCCGAGCGTCAGTACCAGCAGTTCGCGGATATCGCGCTCGTCATCGACGATGAGGGCACTGCGATTGGGCGTCATACCTGAACGATAGCCGACCAGGGCCGCCGCGGCCAAGCCCGCGCGGGCGAGGTCATGGCGGCAGGATGGTGTTGGGGCCCTGCATGGCGACCCGGAAACAGGCGCCGCCGCCGGGGACGGGGACGTATTCCAGCGTGGCCTGGTTGGCCCGGCACAGCTCCCGGGCGATGTACAGGCCCAGGCCGGTGCCGTGCTCGGACGTGGTGAAGAAGGGCCGGAACAGCTGCGCGGCGACGCCCTCGGCGATGCCGGGGCCGCGGTCGAGCACGTCGACGAAGGCGTTGCGGCCGTCCTGGAACACCCGCAGGCGCACCCGCGCCGGTTCGTCCATCAGCCGCCCGTACTTGAGCGCGTTGTGCACCAGCGCGGTCAGCAGCTGCTGCAGGTGGCGCGGGTCGACCATGGCCGGCACCGGCTGCGCGGGCACCACCGCCTCGAGGCTGTCGGTCTCGATCGACAGGGTCAACCGGTAGTCGTCGACGAAGCGGCGGACGAAGGCGCACAGGTCCAGGTTCTCCGGGTTGGCGCGCTCGCGCCGTGCCAGGCCCAGCACGCTCTCGACGATGCCGTTGGTGCGCTGGCACTGCTGGTGGATGATCTGCAGCAGGCGGCGGTCGGCCTCGTCGATGTTGCGCGATTCCTCCAGCAGCTGGGCGGCGTAGTTGATCGCCGCCAGCGGGTTGCGGATCTCGTGGGCGAGGCTGGCCGAGAAGCGGCCCAGCGCGGCCAGGGTCAGCGATTCGGCGCGGCGCGAGACCACGGTGGTGTCGTCCAGGAACACCAGGGTCAGGTCGCTGTCGGCCAGCAGCCGGGCGAAGCGCGGCTGTACCTCCGGCTGGTCCGGCTGCAGCTGCATCGGCGTCTCGTCCACCTGCCAGCCGTTGCGCCAGCGCTGCAGGCGACGGGCCAGTTCCGGCGCGATCTGGTTGAGGTCCATGCTCGCGGCCTGGCTGCCTTCGCCCAGCAGCAGTGCGGCGGCCTCGTTGGCCAGGGTGATGCGGTTGTCGGCGTCGACCACCAGCACGCCGGTGCGCATGCGCCGGATCACCAGCTCGTTGATCTCCACCAGGTTGGCGACCTCGGCGGTGCGCTTCTCGGCCAGCTGCTGGCTGGAGCGGGCGCGCTGGCCGATCCGGTAGCCCAGCCAGGCCAGGGCCAGGTAGCTGGTGACGAACATGCTCAGTTCGGCCAGGGTGCGCGGCGCGCCGCCGTCGGCCAGGCTGCTGAGGATGTATTCGCCGACCAGGGCCGCGCTGGCCAGCAGCGCCACCACCAGGCCCTGGCGCAGCGGCAGCAGCATGGACGCGGCGGCCACGTTGAACAGCAGCATCATCGCGATGCCGGCGGCCACGGTGGGCAGGGCGTGGGTGGCCAGGGAGGCGGCGAGGATGTCGATGCAGGCCCCGCCGAACACCAGCTGGGCGAACCAGCGCTCGTTGCGCCCCAGCACCAGCAGGACCACCGCCACGACCAGGTAGGCCACGGCCACCGTCGAGGCCAGCCCCGGGTTCCGTGGCGCACCAATGAGTTCCGCCATCGGGCTGAATACGAGGGCGGCGATGATCCCGGCTTCCAGGGTCCGGTACAGGCCGAAGAAATACAGTTCGCGCCGCGGAATCGACTCGATGCGGTCTATGAGCGATGCGTTCGGCAAGCCCTGATCTCCCCGGTCCAGGCCGGGGCCAGTATAGGCGCAGGCGGGGCGGGGAGCCGGGGTTTCCCCGGGGGCGTTTTGCACCGCCGAGGCCTTGTCGGCGACAATATCGCCCCCGCCCGCCAGCCCCCCTGGCCGCAAGGCCCTGGCCGGACCAGCGTGGCGGCGTCCCTCTCCTCCACTGGTGAAGCATGAATTTCCACGAGTACCAGGCGAAACAACTGTTTGCCGGCTACGGCATTCCGGTCCCGGCCGGGCAAGTCGCGTCCACCCCGGCTGAAGCGGTCGATGCGGCCAAGGCCCTGGGCAGCGGCCCGTGGATGGTCAAGGCGCAGATCCATGCGGGCGGCCGCGGCAAGGCCGGCGGCGTCAAGTTCTGCAAGACCACCGACGACGTGTTCAACGCCGCCATCGGCATGCTCGGCACGAAGATGGCCACCTACCAGTCCGGCGGCGTGGCCCTGCCGGTCAACCAGGTGCTGGTGACCGAGGCCGGCGAGATCGCCAAGGAACTCTACCTGTCGGTGCTGGTGGACCGCGGCAGCAAGTCGATCACCTACATCGCCTCGTCCGAGGGCGGCGTGGAGATCGAGAAGGTCGCCGCCGAGACCCCGCACCTGATCCACACCCTCAACGTCAACTTCGTCGAGGGCCTGCAGCCGTACCAGGCGCGCAACATCGGCTTCGCCCTGGGCCTGAACGCCAAGCAGGTCAACCAGCTGGTCAAGATCATGACCGGCCTGTACAAGCTGTTCAACGAGAAGGACCTGTCGCTGGTCGAACTGAACCCGCTGGCCATCCTCGACAACGGCGACCTGTACGCGCTCGACGGCAAGGTCAACTCCGACGACAACGCCAGCTTCCGCCATCCGGACCTGGTCGCCATGCGCGACAAGAGCCAGGAAGACGAGACCGAGGTCCTGGCCAGCCAGCACGACCTCAACTACGTCACCATGGACGGCAACATCGGCTGCATGGTCAACGGCGCCGGCCTGGCGATGGCGACCATGGACGTGATCAAGCTCAACGGCGGCGAGCCGGCGAACTTCCTCGACGTCGGCGGCGGCGCCACCAAGGAGCGCGTCACCACCGCGTTCAAGCTGATCCTGTCCTCGGACAAGGTGAAGGCGATCTTCGTGAACATCTTCGGCGGCATCGTCCGCTGCGACATGATCGCCGAGGGCATCATCGCCGCGGTCAAGGAGGTGGGCGTGAAGGTGCCGGTGGTCGTGCGCCTGGAAGGCACGAACGTGGAAGAGGGCAAGAAGCTGCTGAAGGAAAGCGGCCTGGCCATCATCCCCGCCGACGACATCAACGACGGCGCCAAGAAGGCCGTCGCCGCGGTCGCCTGATCCTGACCCGACGGCACCGGATGGCGTGAATTCCGACCTCCCCCCCTTGAGTCAAGGGGGTGGATCGCCGCGAAGCGGCGAGACGGGGGTTGTGGAGGCATGCAACGGGGCATCGGCGCCAGCCGATGCCTGGTTTCCGGAGCCGGCACCTTTTACGAAATTCGAGGACTTCAAACCATGTCCGTGCTTATCAACAAGAACACGAAGGTGATCGTGCAGGGCTTCACCGGCCAGCAGGGCACCTTCCACGCCGAGCAGATGGTCGAGTACGGGACCAGGGTCGTCGGCGGCGTCACCCCGGGCAAGGGCGGCCAGGAACACATCGGCCTGCCGGTCTTCAACACCGTCGCCGACGCGGTCGCCGAGACCGGCGCCGACGCTTCGGTCATCTACGTCCCGCCGCCGTTCGCGGCCGACGCGATCCTGGAAGCGGCCGCGGCCGGCATCAAGGTCATCGTCGCCATCACCGAGGGCATCCCGGTGCTGGACATGCTGCGCGTGAAGAACGTGCTGAAGGGCTATGACGACGTGGTCCTGATCGGCCCGAACTGCCCGGGCATCATCACCCCGGGCGAGTGCAAGATCGGCATCATGCCGGGCCACATCCACAAGCCGGGCAAGATCGGCATCGTCTCGCGTTCGGGCACGCTGACCTATGAAGCGGTCAAGCAGACCACCGACGCGGGCCTGGGCCAGTCGACCTGCATCGGTATTGGCGGCGACCCGATCAACGGCCTGAACTTCGTCGACTGCCTCAAGCTGTTCAACGAGGACCCGCAGACCGAAGGCATCATCATGGTCGGCGAGATCGGCGGCAGCGCCGAGGAAGAAGGCGCCGAGTACATCAAGAACCACGTCAAGAAGCCCGTCGTCGGCTTCATCGCCGGCGCTTCGGCCCCTCCGGGGAAGCGCATGGGCCACGCCGGCGCGATCGCGTCGGGCGGCCAGGGCACGGCCGAGGGCAAGTTCGCGGCGATGGAAGC
>Ga0182737_1003275_pt1 | contig 12129 bp, 8 predicted proteins | sample eDN5th30CBELigOP_FD_128878 | JGI IMG/M metagenome (GOLD analysis project Ga0182737, IMG submission 128878) | Enriched Organic Plus compost microbial communities from Emeryville, California, USA - eDNA 5th pass 30_C BE-Lig OP (version 2) (version 2) ... | reverse complement strand
GCCCAGCCGCCCTTCCGGCCCGAAGCGGCGGGCGATGTCGGCCGAGACCTGGCCCTGGCTGTCGCTGGTCCAGCCGGTGGTCAGGCGGGTCAGGTCCTCGTTGGGCGCGCGCTTGGGCAGCAGGTTGATGACGCCGCCTATGCCGCCGCCGGAAGGCGCGGCGCCGGTCAGGAAGGCCGAGGCGCCGCGCAGCACTTCCACGCGCTCGAACAGCTCGGTGGCGATGTACTGGCGCGGCAGCAGGTTGTACAGGCCGTTGTAGGCGACGTCGTCCGAGCCCAGGATGAAGCCGCGGATGAAGTACGACTCCTGGAAGTTGCCGAAGCCGCGCGCCACGCGCACGCCCGGGTCGTTCTGCAGCACGTCGGCGACGCTGCGGGCCTGGCGGTCCTGGATGAACTCGTTGGTGTAGCTGGTGATGCTGAAAGGCGTATCCATGTTGTCGCGCGTGCCCAGGATACCGGCACGGCCGCCTCGCGCGACCTGCCCGCCGGCGTAGGCGGGCGACAGGCCTTGTGCGGAGGCGTCGGCGCTGGCCTCGACCTGCACGCTTTCGAGCACGGTCACGGGCTGGTCCGGGTTGCCCGCCGGCTGCTGGGTCTGGGCGATGGCCGCGCAGCAGGGCAAGGCCACCGCCACATATGCGAAGGTCGGAAGTTTCATGTCTGGTCCACTCCAGGGGATTCGGTATCGCTTGGTATCGCAGGGGAAACCGGGCGTCCGGCGCCGGCGCGCCGCAGCGCAGATCCTGCCCCCGCGGCAGGTCGATGAATCATATCAATAAAGAATGATTCTCATTATTGAATTTGTTTCCCTACTTACAAAATGTTGAATAAACACAACGCCCGGCCCCGTTTTCTGCGGGCAATCCCCAGGGGCATGACGCACCATATCGAGGCAAAATGCGCGATCCCAGTGCATCGGCCGGCCGCTCCCGCCGTCGCCTGCCCCGGGGGCCCGGGGTTGGCACGGCAATTGCTTATGTACCCCTGCCAGCGGCTACCCGGATGCCGCTCCGTACGATCCAGTACACGTTCCGTACACCTATAAGCACCCCCGGGGGGAACTACATGCATGTCCACATGCATAGCGCCAAGAAAGGCGTATTCGCGGCCCTCAAGTCGCGTTTGCTGTACACGGCCCGCCTTGCCGGTCCGGTCGCCGTCCTGGCGGCCGGGCTGGCGGCGGTGCCGCTGGCGGCTTTCGCCGCCTATCCCGACAAGCCCATACAGGTAGTGATCTCCTTCCCGCCCGCCGGCGCCACCGACGTGCTGGCGCGCGCGGTCGGGGCCGAGCTGTCCAAGGAGCTCGGCCAGTCCGTGGTGGTGGAAAACCGCCCGGGCGCGGGCGGCGCCATCGGCCTGGCGGCCGCGGTCAAGGCGCCCGCCGACGGCTACCACCTGCACCTGTCGGCGGTGACCAACCAGGCCATCGCCGCCGCCATCTACGCCAAGCAGCCCGGCCACCTGGCCGAGGATTTCGTGCCCATCGCCGGCATCGGCGTGTCGCCGCACGCGCTGGTCGTGCCGGCCAGCCTGGCGGTCAAGGACCTGCCGGCGCTGGTCGATTACCTCAAGGCCTCGCCCGGCAAGTACAACTTCGCCTCGCAGGGCACGGGCACGCTGTCGCACCTGGAGTCCGAGCTGTTCCTGCTCAAGACCGGCGCGCAGGCCATGCACATCCCCTACAAGGGCAGCTCGCTGGCCCTGCCGGAAGTGGTCAACGGCTCGTCGGTGATGATGTTCGACAGCATCCCCGGCTCCATGCCGCTGGTGCAGGCGGGCAAGCTCAAGTTCCTGGCGGTGGCCTCCAGCCGGCGCGTCAGCTCGCTGCCGGACGTGCCCACCGTGGCCGAGGCCGGGGTGCCGGGCTTCGAGGCCGACAACTGGTTCGGCTTCGTCGCGCCCAAGGGCACGCCCCAGGAAGCGCTGGACGTGCTCAGCCGGGCGGTGCAGAAAGTCGTGGCCCAGCCCGACCTGGTCAAGCGGCTGGCCGCGCAGGGCGCGGAGCTGCGCTACCTGCCGCCGGCGGAGTTCGCCACGCTGATCCGCCAGGAGCACGACACCTGGGCCGGCGTGGTCAAGGACGCCAAGGTCGAGGTGCAGTAGGCCCGACACCCGCCGGCCCGGCCGGCCCGGCGCCGCGGGGCGCCATGATTTCTCCTCTCCGATGTACTACTCTAGGCGGCTGCAACCCAGCCGCCTTTTTTTTATCCGCGCTTATCCGCGGCGCCATCCTGCCCCCTCCAGAACAAAAAACCTTTACCTTCCACCCCCCATGCAGACCATCGATTCCCCCTTCTGGCAGTTCCCCTACCCCTCCCAGCGCATGCCCGTGCTGGCCGACAACGCCGTGGCGACTTCGCAGCCGCTGGCCGGCGCGGCCGGCCTGCACATGCTGGCGCGCGGCGGCAACGCCGTGGACGCGGCGCTGGCCACGGCCATTGCGCTGTCCGTGGTCGAGCCCTGCATGAACGGCATCGGCGGCGATGCCTTCGTGCTGATCTGGGACGGCCAGCGCATGCACGCGCTCAACGCCTCGGGCCGCGCGCCGCAGGCCGCCACGCCCGAGCGCTACGCGCACCTGGACGAGATGCCCTCGCGCGGCTGGGAAAGCGTGACCGTGCCCGGCGCCGTGTCGGCCTGGCGCGCCGTGTGGGAAAAGTTCGGCACCCTGCCCTTCGAGGACCTGTTCGAGCCGGCGCTGCGCTACGCGCGCGACGGCTACATCGTCTCGCCCACGGTGCACCGCCAGTGGCAGTCGCAGATCGAGACCATGCTGCCCCACCCCGGCTACCGCGAATCCTTCGCGCCCAATGGCCGCGCGCCGCTGCCGGGCGAGCGCTTCGTCTGCCCCGGCCAGGCCGATACGCTGGAGAAGATCGCCCGCAGCAAGGGCGAGGCCTTCTACCGCGGCGAGCTGGCCGCGGCCATCGCCGCGCACGCGCGCGCCACGGGCGGGCTGATCACCGAGGCCGACCTGGCGGCCCACCAGGCCGACTGGGTGGACCCGCTGTCGGTCGCCTACCGCGGCATCGAGCTGCTGGAGATCGGCCCGAACGGCCAGGGCATCGGCGCGCTGATGGCGCTGGGCATGCTGCGCCACTTCGACCTGCCGGCCATGGCGCCGGATTCGGCGCAGGCCCTGCACCTGCAGATCGAGGCCATGAAGCTCGCCTTCGCCGACCTGCACGCCTACGTGGCCGACCCGGCCTGCATGAAGGAGGTGCGCGCGGCCGACCTGCTCGACGCGGACTACCTGGCCGCGCGCGCCAGGCTGATCGACCCGGACCGCGCCTCGCGCCCGGCGCACGGCCAGCCGCACAGCGGCGGCACGGTCTACCTGACCGCGGCCGACAGCCGCGGCATGATGGTGTCCTTCATCCAGTCCAACTTCAAGGGCTTCGGCTCGGGCGTGGTGGTGCCGGATACCGGCATCGCCCTGCACAACCGCGGCTGGGGCTTTTCCACGCGCGCCGGCCACCCCAACCAGGTCGCCCCCGGCAAGCGGCCCTTCCACACCATCATCCCCGGCTTCCTGATGCGCGGCGGCGCGCCGCTGGCCAGCTTCGGCGTGATGGGCGGGTCGATGCAGGCGCAGGGCCACGTGCAGATGGCCTGCCGCATCGGCGACTGGGGCCAGAACCCGCAGGCCGCCAGCGACGCGCCGCGCTGGCGCGTGCTGGACGACAACCACGGCGTGGCGCTGGAATGGAACATCCCGGCCGCCACGCGCGACGGGCTGGCCGCGCTGGGCCACCCGGTCAGCGTGGCACCGCGCTTCGACCTGGAATTCGGCTGCGCGCAGATGATCATGCGCGCCGAGGAAGGCTACGTGGCCGCGTCCGACCACCGCAAGGACGGCTACGCCATGGGCTGGTAGCGATGGACTTCGCCGCGCTGCAGATGCTGGTGTGGGCGGTCGAGGAGCGCAGCGTCGCGCGCGCCGCGGCGCGCGCCAACCTGGTCGCCTCGGCCGCCAGCAAGCGCATCGCCGACCTGGAGCGGCGCGTCGGCACGACGCTGCTGGTGCGCCACAACCGCGGCGTCGAGCCCACGCCGGCCGGGGCGGTGCTCTACCACCGCGCCCGCGCCATCCTGGACAACGTCCAGGGCCTGGAAGACCTGTGCCGGGAATTCGCGCCGGACGGCATCCCCAAGGTGCGCCTGGCCGCCAACCGCTCGGCCATCGTGCAGTTCCTGCCGCGCGAGCTGCACGCCTACCAGGACGGCAACCCGGGCGCGCGCATCGACCTGGTCGAGGCCTACAGCGCCGACATCCCGCGCCTGGTGTCGGACCGCGACGTGGACCTGGGCATCTACCACGCCAGCGCGCCCGCGCCGGGCGTCGTGTCGCTGCCCTACCGCACCGACCGCGTGGTGCTGGTGGTGCCGGCCAGCCACGAGCTGGCGCGCCGCGACGCCATCCACCTGGACGAGGCCAGGCAGTACGACTTCCTGGGCTACTTCCCGCGCCATTCCTTCGAGTCCTTCCTGGAGCTGGCCGGCAGCACGCTGAGCGGGCCGCTCAACGTGCGCATACAGGTGGCCAACTACGAGGCGCGCTGCCGCATGATCCGCGAGGGCCTGGGCCTGGGCGTGATGCCGGAGCTGATCGCCGACACCTATCTGTCGCTGCTGGGGCTGGCCAAGGTGGCGCTGCGCGACCACTGGGCGCTGCGCCAGTTCTACGTGTGCGTGCGCGACCGCGCCGGGCTGCGGCCCTCGGCCGCCGGCCTGCTGGCGCACCTGGCGCAGGCCGGGGAACCCGGCCGGGCGGCGGGCTGATTCAAACCGGCCCGAAGCCGTACAGCCGCGCGGGGTTGTCCACCAGCACCTTGCGCAGCAGCGCCTCGTCGCCCAGCCACTCGTGCAGGCGGTTGGCCAGCACGCCGTCGTCGGGCACCTGGCCGGGCTCGAAGTAGTTGATGTGCGGCCAGTCGCTGCCCCAGACCAGGCGGTCGGGGTTGGCCGCGGCCAGCGCCCGCATGAAGGGCGCCGCGTCGTCGAACGGCGCGCCCTGCGCCGTGATGCGGTCGGCGCCCGACAGCTTGACCCAGGCCCGCCCCTCGCCCACCAGCGCGCGCAGTTCGCGAAAGCCCGGGTCGTCCACGCCGCGCGCCGCGCTCATGCGGCCCATGTGGTCGACCACCAGCTCCAGGCCCGAGGCCAGCAGCTGCTCGCGCAGCGCGGGCAGGTCGGGCGCGTGGATCCAGATCTGCGCGTGCCAGCCGCGCTCGGCCAGGCGCGGGGCCAGGGCCTGGAAATCGTCCAGGCTGGCGCCGTTGCGGTAGACCGCGTGGCCGTCGCGGCGGAACAGGTTGAAGCGCGCGCCGCGCACGCCGGCCGCCGACAACGCGTCCAGCTCGGCGTCGGACACGCCGGCGCGCACCACCGCCACGCCGCGCAGGCGCTGCGGGTGGGCGCGCAGCGCGTCCAGCACCGGCCCGTTGTCGTCGCCGTGCGCGCTGGCCGTGACCAGCACGCCGCGCGCCAGGCCCAGGCGGTCCAGGTGCGCCAGGAAATCGTCCGCCCCCTGCTCGGCCGGGGTGTAGCTGCGGTCGTCGGCCAGGGGATAGCGGCCGTAGGGCCCGAACACGTGAGCGTGGCTGTCGCAGGCGCCCGCCGGCATGGCGAAGGCGAGCGGGGTGAAGCCGGCAAGCGGGTCGAGGCAGGGTCGTGTCATGATGCAGTGCTACTCCGGTTTCAGCGTGCCGCTGTCGATGGGGGATGGGAATCGGCCCGGCCCACGCCGGGCCGGCACGATGCGAGCGATGCCGGGCGGCGTCATTGCGCCGTGGCGTTGAACTTCTTCACCAGCACCGCCCACTTGTCGTATTCGGTGCGGATGAACCGGCCGAACTCTTCCGGCGTGCCGCCCACCGGCTCGGCGCCTTCGCCGATCATCTGCTGCCTGAGCGACGGGATGGCGGCGCCGACCTCGCGGTTGATGGTGTCCACCACCTGTTGCGGCGTGCCCTTGGGCGCGAAGAAGCCGAACCAGGAGCCGGCGTCGAAGCCGGGGAAGCCGGATTCGGCCACCGTGGGCAGGTCGGACAGGCCGGTCGAGCGCTGCACGGTGCTGACCGCCAGGGCGCGCAGCTTGCCGGCGCGGATGTGGCCGATCACCGAGGGGATGGTGGCGAACATGAAGTCGATGCGCCCGGCCAGCAGGTCGTTGACGGCGTCCGCGCCCTTGTAGGGAATGTGCGTGGCCTCCACCCCCAGCTGGTCCATCAGCATGAAGCTGGCCAGGTGCGAGGACGTGCCCACGCCGGTGGAGCAGTAGTTCAGGCCCTTCTTGCCCTTGACGTACTCCACGAAGCCCTTGAAGTCCTTGGCCGGGGAATCGGGCGGCACCACCAGCACGTTGGGCACGGTGGCGATCTGCACGATGGGCACCAGGTCGGTCAGCGGGTCGTAGGACAGCTTGGTGAGCGTGGGGTTGACCGCGATGGGGCCGACCGAATTGACGATCAGCGTCTGGCCGTCGGGCTCGGCGCGCACCACGTATTCGGTGCCGATGTTGCCGCCGGCGCCGGGGCGGTTCTCGACCACGAAGGGCTGGCCCAGCTTCTGGGTCAGGATGTTGGTCATGCTGCGCGTGAGCGTGTCGGTGGTGCCCCCGGGCGAGAAGGCCACCACGACCTTGACGGGGCGGCTGGGGTAGTCGGCTGCCAGGGCGGGCAGCGCGATGGCGCAGGCGGCAGCGCCGGCGAGCAGGGCTCGGACGGTTTTCATGATGTCTCCTTTATGGATTTCTAATGGTCATGGCGCCGGCCGCGCGGGCCGGCGGTACTGCCTGGACTGCCGCCTAGTCGCGGTAGCTCGGGTCCATGCGGTCGAGCTTGCGCAGCAGCGCGGGCCATTCCATCTTGCCATAGGGGCGGCGGGTCTGCGGCTGGTAGTTCATGTAGGTGGCCTGCAGCACCTCGTCGGGCACCGGGCGCAGCGGCGTGTTGCACGCCATGGCGGCCAGCTGCGCGCGGCAGGACAGCTCCAGCCGGTGCATCCAGTTGAAGGCCTCGCCGATGGTGCGGCCGACCGTCAGCAGGCCGTGGTTGCGCAGGATCAGCGCCTCGCCGTCGCCCAGGTCGCGCACCAGCGACTCCTGCTCGGCGGTGTCCAGCACCACGCCCTGGTATTCGTGGTAGCCCACCTTCAGGAAGCGCATCGCGGTCTGGTTGATGGGCAGCAGCCCGCAGTCCAGCGACGAGACGGCCATGCCGGCCCAGGTGTGGGTGTGGATCACGCAGGCGACCTCGGGCCGGGCCTCGTGCACGGCGCTGTGGATGACGAAGCCGGCCTTGTTCACGCCGTAGTCCAGCTCGCCGAAGTCGGGCGAGGACAGGATGTTGCCCTGGTGGTCGATCTTGAGCAGGCTGGAGGCGGTGATTTCCTCGTACAGCAGGCCGTAGGCGTTGATCAGGAAGGCGCCTTCCTCGCCCGGCACGCGCAGGGAAATGTGGTTGGCGATCATGTCGGACATGTCGTAGTGCGCCACCAGGCGGTAACAGGCGGCCAGGTCCACACGGGCCTGCCATTCCTCTTCGGAGCAGCGCCCGCGCATGGAGGGGATGTTCAGCGCGCCTACGGCCTGCGCCGCGGAGCGCGCCGCATCGAGGGAAAGGGTGTTCATGGGATGCCTCCGATGTATCGGGTGGTGTGTCGGGTGTCGCGAATCTTTCGATGTTAGGACGGCCGGCGCCCGCCCGGTGTGAAAATTCGTGCCGGCAGCGTTTCCGCCAGCCGATGGCTGGGGCGGCGGCGGAGCCTCCGGGACGCCCGGCGGCCCCGGCCGATCCCGCCCGGGCCGGCCGGGAACTTGCCTTGGTCTTTCATGTCTTATATAAGACATAAGACTGACGAGAATCGCAGCCTTAAGCTAGACTAATCGACTGTTTCCCTTGCCGGTCCTGCCCCTCACCGCGGTCTCATCACGGAGTCCATCATGCCGCACAACACCTTCGATACCCTCAAGTCGTTCAAGATCGGCGCCGAAACGGCCCGGTTCTACTCCCTGCCCGCCCTGGGCAAGGCGCTGGGCGTGGACGTGCAGCGCCTGCCCGTCTCGCTGCGCGTGGTGCTGGAGTCGGTGCTGCGCAACTGCGACGGCAAAAAGGTGACCGAAGAACACGTGCGCCAGCTCGCCGGCTGGCAGCCCAACGCCAGGCGCGAGGAGGAAATCCCCTTCGTGGTGGCCCGGGTGGTGCTGCAGGACTTCACCGGCGTGCCGCTGCTGGCCGACATCGCCGCCATGCGCTCGGTGGCGCAGAAGATGGGCCGGGACCCCAAGACCATCGAGCCGCTGGTGCCGGTGGACCTGGTGGTCGACCACTCGGTCATGGTCGATTACTTCGGCAGCAAGAACGCGCTGGACCTGAACATGAAGCTGGAATTCCAGCGCAATAAAGAGCGCTACCAGTTCATGAAGTGGGGCATGCAGGCCTTCGACACCTTCGGCGTGGTGCCCCCCGGCTTCGGCATCGTCCACCAGGTCAACCTGGAATACCTGGCGCGCGGCGTGCACCGGAACAAGGCCGACAACGTCTACTACCCGGACAGCCTGGTGGGCACCGACAGCCACACCACCATGATCAACGGCATCGGCGTGGTGGGCTGGGGCGTGGGCGGCATCGAGGCCGAGGCCGGCATGCTGGGCCAGCCGGTCTACTTCCTGACCCCGGACGTGGTGGGCGTGGAGCTCAAGGGCAAACTGCGCGGCGGCGTCACCGCCACCGACCTGGTGCTGACCATCACCGAGATGCTGCGGCGCGAAAAAGTCGTCGGCAAGTTCGTCGAATTCTGTGGCGAGGGCACGGCCAGCCTGTCGGTGGCCGAGCGCGCCACCATCGGCAACATGGCGCCGGAATACGGCGCCACCATGGGCTTCTTCCCGGTCGACGGGCGCACCATCGAATACTTCCGCGGCACCGGCCGCACCGATGCCGAGATCGCCGCGCTGGAGGCCTACTTCAAGGCGCAGAAGATGTTCGGCGTGCCCAAGGGCTCGGACATCGCCTACAGCAAGCTGCTGACGCTGGACCTGTCCACCGTGGCGCCCTCGCTGGCCGGCCCCAAGCGGCCGCAGGACCGCATCGAGATCGGCAACGTCAAGAACACCTTCGTCGATCTCTTCAGCAAGCCGGTGGCCGAGAACGGCTTTGCCCAGCCGGCCGGGAAGCTGTCGCAGCCCTTCGTCACCAGCGCCGGCACCACGGTGCGCAACGGCGACATCCTGATCGCCGCGATCACCTCCTGCACCAATACCTCCAACCCCAGCGTGCTGCTGGCCGCGGGGCTGCTGGCCAAGAAGGCGGTCGAGGCCGGCCTGAAGGTGCCCAGGCACATCAAGACCTCGCTGGCGCCCGGCTCGCGCGTGGTCACCGAATACCTGGAGAAGACCGGCCTGCTGCCCTACCTGGAAAAGCTCGGCTTCGCGGTGGCCGCCTACGGCTGTACCACCTGCATAGGCAACGCCGGCGACCTGACGGCCGACCTGAACCAGGCCATCGTCGAGAACGACCTGGTGTGCGCGGCCGTGCTGTCGGGCAACCGCAACTTCGAGGCGCGCATCCACCCCAACATCAAGGCCAACTTCCTGGCCTCGCCGCCGCTGGTGGTGGCCTACGCGCTGGCCGGCACCGTCACGCGCGACCTGATGACCGAGCCCGTGGGCCGCGGCAGGAAGGGCGACGTCTGGCTGGGCGACATCTGGCCCACCACCGACGAGATCGAGGCGCTGCTGAAGTACGCGCTGGACCCGGACGCCTTCCAGGCCAACTACTCGCAGGTCAAGAGCAAGCCCGGCAAGCTGTGGGAGAAGATCGAGGGCGTGTCCGGCCAGGTCTATGACTGGCCGGAGTCCACCTACATCGCCGAGCCGCCCTTCTTCCAGGGCTTCGCCATGCAGCCGGCGCCCATGCCGGCGGTGCGCGGCGCGCGCGCGCTCGGCATCTTCGGCGATTCGGTCACCACCGACCACATCTCGCCGGCCGGCTCCATCAAGGAGACGTCCCCGGCGGGCAAGTGGCTCAAGGAGCACGGCGTGCTCAAGGCCGATTTCAACAGCTACGGCTCGCGCCGCGGCAACCACGAGATCATGATGCGCGGCACCTTCGCCAACGTGCGCATCAAGAACCTGATGATCCCGGCCCGGCCCGACGGCACGCGCTTCGAGGGCGGCGAGACCCTGTTCCAGCCCACGGGCGAGCAGATGTCGATCTACGACGCGGCCATGAAGTACGTGGCCCAGGGCACGCCCACGGTGGTGTTCGGCGGCGAGGAATACGGCACCGGCTCGTCGCGCGACTGGGCCGCCAAGGGCACCCAGCTGCTGGGCGTGAAGGCCGTGGTGGCGCGCAGCTTCGAGCGCATCCACCGCAGCAACCTGGTGGGCATGGGCGTGCTGCCGCTGCAGTTCAAGGGCGGCGACAGCGTGCAGTCGCTGGGCATCACGGGCGAGGAAACCTTCGACGTGGAAGGCCTGGAGAACGGCATCCGGCCGCAGCAGGACGCCACCCTGGTGATCCGCGGCAAGGACGGCACGGAGCGCCGGGTGACGGTGCTGCTGCGCATCGACACGCCGATCGAGGTGGACTACTACAACCACGGCGGCATCCTGCCCTTCGTGCTGCGCCAGTTGCTGGCGGCGTAGCCGGAGCGCAACGGGCCGGCATGGCGCCGGCGGATGCGCGAGCGGCGCCGGGCCTGCGGGTCCGGCGCCGCAGGCCAGGGGCCGGAGCGCCCGCGCCATTGGCCCGCCAAGGTTGACCGGGTATGATCGCGCGGCCCCTCTGGGGCTGCCCGGGCGAGCGTTTCGGATTCGGGCAATGCCGCTTCCTGGACCCGATACGCCGTGCGATCCGAACCGTATGTCTCGCAGTCCCAGCCCCTGCCTGCCGATACCGCTCCCCCGCTTTCCGATGACCCGCCGCCTTCCGGCGACGGCGGCGGCCGCCTGCTGCCCTGGCGCTTCCACGGCACGGCCGGGGCCTACTTCGGCATCTGGATCGTCAACCTGCTGCTGACCGTCGCCACGCTGGGCGTCTGGTCGGCCTGGGCCAAGGTGCGCGCGCAGCGCTGGTTCAACGCCAATACCGAGGTGGACGGCCACGTCTTCGAATACCACGCGACCGGCTGGCAGATCTTCAAGGGCCGGCTGCTGGCCCTGGCCGTGGTCGTGCTGGCGGCGCTGCCCGGCATCGTCTGGCCGCAGGCCAACGTGGTGCTCACCCTGGTGCTGGTGGTGGCCATGCCCTGGGCGATCAACAGCGCCCTGCGCTTTCGCGCCCGCGTGACCAGCTGGCGCAATGTGCGCTTCGATTTCCGCGGCAGCTACGGCCGCGCCTTCCTGCTGTTCGTGGTGATGACGCTGGCCTCGCTGCTGACGCTGGGCCTGCTGCTGCCGCTGGCCACCCGCATGCGCGTGCGCTACCTGGTCGGCGGCCACAGCTGGGGCGGCGCGCCCATGCGCTCCAGCCCGCCGCTGGGCCGCTGCTACCGGGCCGGCGCCATGGCGCTGGCGGTGGGCCTGGCCGGCGCGGCCGCGGCCGGCGGCATCGTCTACCTGCTGGCCGGCCTGGTCGCCGGCGGGACGGCGGCCGCTTCCGGCGGCCGCAGCGTCGCGCCGGTGGCCGCGATCATGGCGGCCATGTACGGCGGGCTGATCGTCGGCGCGCTGTACTACGCGGGCCGGGTCCACCAGTTGATGCTGGACGGCCTGCAGGTGCAGGGCGGCCACGCGCTGCAGGCGCGCATTTCCGCCGGCCGCTATCTGTGGATCACCGTTTCCGGCCTGCTGGCCACGGTGTTCAGCCTGGGCCTGCTCTACCCCTGGGCGCGGGTGCGCCGCTACCGCTACGTGGCCACCCGCCTGGCCCTCTCGGCCGCGCCGGGACTGGACGGCTTCGTGTCCACCCACCGCGACTCGCCCAGCGCCTTCGGCACGGAATTCGGCGCGCTGGAGGGGCTGACCGACGGGCTGGCCTAGATAGGCTCAGGGCCTGGCATCCCGCCCGGTCCCGCGCTTGGAAACCGCATGCCGACGCCGCATAGCCCCACGCCCCATGACGACCCGGCCCGGCCCTCCGCCGGAATTGCCGGACGAGACGAAGCGCCACCCTTGCTG
>Ga0182737_1003272_pt1 | contig 12133 bp, 9 predicted proteins | sample eDN5th30CBELigOP_FD_128878 | JGI IMG/M metagenome (GOLD analysis project Ga0182737, IMG submission 128878) | Enriched Organic Plus compost microbial communities from Emeryville, California, USA - eDNA 5th pass 30_C BE-Lig OP (version 2) (version 2) ... | reverse complement strand
GTCGGTACGCTGGAGCAGGAAAATCCCCGCAACCGTCCTTTCGCGCAACTGGCGCGCTATGGCTATGTCGTCGCCGTGGCGGACGTGCGGGGCAAGGGATCGTCTTTCGGGGTGCGTTCCGGCTATGCCGATCAGCATGAGGGCGAGGACGGCCGCGATCTGGTCGAATGGCTCGCGGCCCAGCCGTGGTCCGACGGGAAAGTGGGTATGTTCGGCTGTTCCTATGTCGGCGGCACCCAATGGGCGACCGCGCGCAATGTGCCGCCGCATCTGCGCGCGATCTTCCCGCAGGCGGCGCAGTTCGACAGCTATCGCAATGTGCGGCGCGGGGGGCTCTCGGGCCAGTTCAACACCCGGCCGCAAAGCATCGAGGAGGATTATCCGACGGCGCCTGTCGATGCCGACCGCGATGGCGCGTTGAAGGCGGCCGCGTTGCGTCAGCATGAAGGCAATGTCCAGATGATGGACCTTGTGAACGAGCTGGAATTCCGCGACGACCGTACCCGCGCGCAGGATATCCAGTACTGGCCGCTATCCTCCCCCTATCCCCGTATCGCGGCGATCCGCGACGCGGGGATTTCCGTCTATACCTGGGGAACATGGATGGACGAGCCGGCCGATCAGTCGATGCTCGGCTGGGAGAACAGCCGGGGCGGCAAGGGGCTGGCAAAGCTTATCATGGGGCCGGGCGGCCATTGCGATGTCGATACCATCGACAGTTTCGCGGAGCATCTGCGCTATTTCGATCATGTGCTGAAAGGCGTGGACAACGGCATAGATCGCGAACCGCCGATCTGGTTCAAGACCATCGGCCTGCCCGCGCAGAGCGCCTGGCGTTTTGCCGAGAGGCTGCCGCTTACCGATGCGCCGCCGATACGCTATTTCCTCACCGCGGACGGGGCGCTTTCCGATCGAAAGCCGGCCGGGCGGCGCAAGGACCCGTATCAGGTGAGCTATGCCGTGGGGTGCTCGCCCCCCGCATGGTCGATGCCGCGCCTGCGCGATGCGACGCCCACGCCCAGGACCGAAGGCGCGTTGCCGGAACCGGGCATGTGGGCCTGCGTCAACCCCGCCGTCGCCAAGGGCTATGCGAGCGCCCCGATGACCGAGGATATGTGGCTTTCCGGTTTCTCGCCGGTACATCTGACCATGGCCTCGTCCTCGAAAGAGGCGCCCATCTTCGGCTATCTGGAGGATGTCGCGCCCGACGGCGAGGCCACGCTGATCGCCCACGGCCGCCTGCTGGCCTCGCATCGGGCGGAGGGGGTGGCGCCCTATCGGAATTTCGGACTGGTCTGGCACAGCGACGCGCGCGCGGACGCCCGTCCGCTGACGCCGGGCAAGGCGGAGACGATGACCTTCGATCTCAGCCCCACCTCCCGCATCATCAGCAAAGGGCACAGGTTGCGCTTTTCCATCACCGGCGCCGATCAGCGGCAGCGCAACATCGCGTTGCTGAAGCAGGATCCCGCACCCGTCTATACCATCGTCACCGGCGGGCCGGATGCCTCGTCGCTGGAGATGACCCTCATTCCCGCCACCAGGCTGACCGCAGGGGAGAAAGCGCAATGAAGAAAGGATCGTTCCTGATCGCGGCCTCTTTGCTGGCCGCCGTTTCTCTGCCGGCTCCCGCGCAGGACCGGGCGGGCGCGGAGAAGCTTTCCGCCTTCGGCCGCTATGAAGGCTATTCGCCGGAAAGCTACGACGGGCATGTCCGGGAATCGCGCTATGTCACGGTGCGCGACGGCACCCGGCTGGCGGTGGATATCTACCGTCCCACCCGGCAGGGCAAGGTGACGGACGAGAAGCTGCCGGTCATCTGGCTGTTCACCCCCTATAATCGCGCGACACGCGATGCGTCGGGCCGGATCGTGCCCCACAAGGCGATCACCATGGGCTTTACGCGGCACGGCTATGTCCTGGCCATCGCGGACGTGCGCGGGAAGGGGGCCTCCTTCGGCATTCGTTCCGGACCGGCGGATGCGAATGAAACGCGCGACGCCTACGACCTGACCGAATGGCTGGCGAGCCAGCCGTGGAGTTCGGGCGCGGTCGGCATGACCGGCTGTTCCTATTATGGCGCGACCGCGTTGCAGGCCCTCAAGGCGCGCCCTCCGCACCTGAAGGCGGTGTTCGCGGGCACGACGACCTTCGATCAATATGAAACATTCGGCCATGGCGGCATCACCTCCGCGGGCCTGGCCGACGACAGCCGGGCCGCCGAAGCGGTGGTGGAGGTCGATGCCGATAAGGACCGGAAGGACTGGAAGGCGGCGATGGCGCTCCATGCGCAAAATCCCAAGACCGGCACCTTCTTCGCTTCCACGCCGTTCCGCGACGATGTGAACCCCTATACCAGGGACGACTGGTGGCGGACCGGGAGCTTCTATCCCTATCTGGAAGCGATGAACGGGGGCGCGGCGCTCTATCTTTACGGCGGTTATCGCGACGTGTTCCCCGATCAGACGATCACCCATTATCTCAACGCGGGGCCGAATACGAAGCTGGCCTTCGGCGACTGGCCCCACTGCGAGACGCCGGGTTTTCCGATGGATACGGAAAGATTGCGCTTCTTCGATCATTGGCTCAAGGGCATCGACAACGGCATCATGGCCGAAGCGCCCGTTCATGTGCAGGTGCGCCGCGCGGTCGATGGCTCCGAATGGCGCGCGCTGGACCACTGGCCGACGGAGGCGAAGCGCAGCCGTCTCTTCCTGACGATGCAGGCGCCGCCGCAGCAGACGGGCGTACGCGGGGAGATCGCTTCGCTGTCGGCGTCCGCGCTTTCCTCCACCCCGCCGGGGAAATCGGGCGAGATCGTCCTCAAGGATGTGCCCCCAACCATCCCCAGCGTCGAATATGGCCTGCCGCGCACCGGCGTGGATGCCTATAGCGCGACCTTCACCCTGCCCGCGCAGGACAAATGGCGGGAAATCATCGGGTCGGGGAATGTCCGGCTCTGGATGTCCACGCCCGCGCGGGACGCCGATATCTATGTCTATCTGGAGACGGTGCATGTGATGGGCGGTGTCGATGTGGTCGCGCGGGGCTCTCTGCGCGCCTCGCATCGCAAGACGGGAACCGCGCCCTACAAGGTGGACGGGGTGCCGTGGCAGACACATGCGCGCGCCGATCATCAGCCGCTGACACCCGATGAGCCGGTCAGGCTCGATATCGCGCTGACGCCGACGGCCGTGACCCTGCGGCCGGGCGACCTGCTGCGCCTTGCGGTGACGAGCCGGCCCCCGGTGCCCCGGCCTGATGCGCCCGCGCCGGCGCCGATCACCCTCTATATCGACCCCGCCCGGCCTGCATGGCTGGAGGTGCCGGATGTCGATACACGGGCGCAGGCGATGGTGCAGACGCTGGGCGCGAGCGAACCGGAACCGATGATCGGTGAGCCGGTGAGGGCGCTCCGGCCATGAGAATATCCTGCCCGCGCTTCCCTCTCCCGGTCCCGGCTTTCGACAGATAATCCCGCATGGCAGTGCCCGCACCCTCCGAAAATGCGCAGGATCGGCCCTCTGAGGAAAACACGGCGCGGGTAATTCCTCGCTGGCCCGCGCGTCTGACCTTCGTCCTCGGGGCCGTTGCGCTGCTGACCGCGATGGTCACGGACACCGTTGCGGTGGCGGGGCGGCATCTGGGCGCTCCGCTGCTGGGGTCGATAGAGATCGTCCAGACGGCGATGAGCATCGCGGGGTCTTCCTCCATAGTGGGGGCGACGCTGATGGGCTTTCATGCCTCGATCCATGTCCTGACGGACAGGGTTTCGCCCTCGGCCCGTCTCCTGCTGCTGGTGATGGCGAACCTGCTTGCGGCAATTTTCTTCGCGATATTGAGCTTCGGCTGCGCGTGGATCGCGTGGGATTTGCACGATGGGCAGGAATTGACCGAGTTGCTGTCCCTGCCGCTCCTGCCCTTCCGCATCTTCGTTTCCTGTGCGTTCGCGGTCACAGGAGCCGCCTTTGCATGGCGCGCGTGCCGGAGTGCGCGCGCATCATGATGACGCCCGAGATCATCGGCATTGTCGCCATCCTCATTTTGTTCGCCCTGCTGACGACCGGCATTCCCATCGCCGCTGCTCTGGGACTGGTCGGTGTCGTCGGCCTTGCCGCGCTGACATCGCCCGAAGCGGCGATCATCAAGGCGGGCGTCATAGGGTGGGAGACGATATCCCGTTATGAACTGGGCGTGTTGCCCCTGTTCCTGCTGATGGCCCATCTCTGCTTCGCCGCGGGGGCAAGCCGGGATTTTTTCGATGTCGCCGCGCGCCTGTTCGGCCACAGGCGAGGAGGCCTTGCGATAGCATCCATTGCCGGCTGCGGCGGTTTCGGCGCGATAAGCGGGTCCAGCCTTGCCACGGCGGCGACGGTGGGGCTTGTCGCCCTGCCGGAAATGCGCAAGCGGGGCTATGCGCCCTCTCTCGCCACGGGCGCGATAGCGGCCGGAGGCACGCTGGGGGCGCTGGTGCCGCCGAGCGGAATGCTGATCGTCTATGGCGTGATCGCCGAACAGCCGATCAGCAAATTATTCACCGCCGCCCTTGTACCCGTCGCGACGCAGGCGCTCTTCTATATCGTCACGATCATGATCCTGTGCCGGATGAAACCGGAGCTGGGACCTGTCACGCCGCGCGCGACATGGAAGGAACGCGGCGCGGCGATCGCCCGTGTCGCCGATGTGTCGCTGCTGATCGCGATCGTCATCGGCGGGCTCGCGATCGGCTGGTTTACGCCTACGGAAGCCGCTTCGGTGGGATCGGTACTGGCGTTGCTGCTCTGCCTCCGTCGCGGCAAACTCAACAGGGAAACACTGTCAACGGCGTTGCGGGAGGCGCTGCGCACGGCGGGCCTCATTTACGCGATCATCATAGGCGCGATCATTTTCAGCGTGTTCCTGGGCAGCACCCGTATCGCCGGACATCTCACGGATTTCGTCGTTGCCTCCCATCTGGGCGCGGCCGGTGCGGCGGTGCTGATCGTCATCGTGCTGTTGCTGCTTGGTTCGCTGCTGGACGGCATGGCGCTGATGCTGCTGACCGTGCCGATCTTCCTGCCGATGATGACGGGGATGGGGATGAGCGCGATCTGGTTCGGCATCTTCGTTGTGCGCACCATAGAACTGGGGCTGGTGCATCCGCCGCTGGGGATGAATGTCTATATCATACAGGGGATCGCGAAGAATGTGCCGCTGGGTACGATCTTCCGGGGCGTGGTGCCGTTCCTGATTTCCGATTTCGCGCATATCGCGTTGTTGATCGCCGTACCGGCCACCGCGCTATGGCTGCCCGCGGTGCTGGCGGGATGACCGGGATGCTTCGTTTTTTGTATCGCTCCGCGAAGAGGCTTTGCGGCGCGATCCCGGTTTCCTTCGCGCTCCTGATGCTGGCCGCCTGCTCGTCCGCTCCCGCGCCTGATGCACCCTATGTGCTGCGATATGCCTCGCCCTATACCGCCGGTCATCCGCTCAGCCGCGCCGATCGGAAATGGATGCGCTATGTGGAGCAGGCGAGTGGCGGACGCCTTCGTATAGAGCCTTTCTGGGCTTCCGGCCTGATCTCGTCCGACCATAATATGGAGGAGTTGCGTCACGGCGTCGTGGATGTCGCGACGATCACGCCCATTTACACGCGCGCGGGCACCCACGCCATTCGCGGTCAATCCGGCTTTTATGGTGGGGAGCGCTCGATCGATCAGCAGGTCGGCGTCTATAAATGCCTCGAAGCCGCCTTTCCTGTCTTGCGGCGGGAGGTGCGGGGGCTCGATATACTGGCGATACAGGGCGGCAACCAGCTCGGACTGGTCACGCGGGACCGGCCGGTGCGCCGGCTGGCCGATATCCGGGGCTTGCGCCTGCGCGCGCCCAGCGAACTGATCCCGCTGTTGCGGACGCTGAACGCCGATCCCCTCGATATGCCGATGGGCGATGTGTACCCCGCGCTTGCCAAGGGCGTGATCGACGGCGTGGTGGCGCCGATCGATACCGTCCGGAGCCTGCATTTCGGGGAAGTGGCGCGCTATTACAACGAAATCAGGATCAGCCGGGGCGCCTATCCGGCACGGGCGATTTCGACCCGGGTGATGGCGCGCCTGCCTGCCGACCTGCAACGCCTGATCCGCGAGAGCCAGCCGATATGGGAGGCGGCGATCCGTGACGAAACGGTGGAGGCCGCGCGGAGCGGCAAGGACTATGCCGAGGCGCAGAAAATGCGGTTCATCGATTTCGATCCCGCCTCTCAGGCCCGCTTTGACGAACTCTATAATCTGCAGGCAGTCCGCACGGCGGTGGAAATGCGTGCTTTCGGCATAGATGCGATGCCGATGCTCCATCTGGCCCAGACCATGATCGAACGGTTGAATACGGGGCGGCATCCTGCCTGCCCGCGCCCGTCCCAGGGGAAGGAGGGGTTGTAATTCCCGGCCGATTGTAAAAGAGGGAGCATCTGCCATTACTCGGGAACCTTGCCTCATGCCTTCTGCGCCGCCCGTTTCGGAGGAACGCGACGAACAGGTCAATCTGGGTTGCCTCACGGGGTTTATCGGTTTCCGGCTCCGGCGTATCCAGATACATTTGTCGCGCGCCTTTTCGGAACGCACGCAGGATTATAATTTGCGCAGCGGCGCGCTGAGCGCCCTGGCGATCATCGACGGCAATCCCGGCATTTCACAGTCCATAGTCGCTCAGGAAATCGGGATGGACACCTCCGCCGCCGTCGCGCTGCTGGATGAACTGGAGCAGCGGGGGTGGATCAGGAGGAAGAGGCTGGCGCGAGACCGGCGGCGCTATGCAATTCACGCGACAGAGCTGGGCAAGTCAATATTGCAGGAACTCTGTGGAATATTGGCCGAAACGGAAGATGTGCGGCTTCAAACCCTGACATCGCAGGAGTTGCTGATCTTCACTCATATCCTGGACAAGATATACAGCAATTGCCTGAACAAGGAGCTGGGATGATGGTGATGGCGCATAATGTCGCCATCGGTTTCCGCGCAGCCCTTCACCTGTCGGTGTTACGGTCCTGAGGCGTTGCGGGGCCGCGTATATTGGCCGAGTCGCTTCAGGCGTTCTCGCCGAAAGCCGGAGCAGGGGGGTGCTGCCATTTAATGGTGCCGGCTAGAGGGTTCGAACCCCTGACCCCCTGATTACAAATCAGGTGCTCTACCAACTGAGCTAAGCCGGCGTCGCGGCTTCCATGCATAAAGGCCGGGCGAAGGTCCAGCAAAATCGGCATCCGGACATGCCGGACGGGCGGCGAAATTCTTCGCCGCCCGTCCGGCCGCCGGGAGAAATCGGCGCGCTGTCAGCGGCACCGGCGCTTGGAATCGACGCTCTTGCCGATCAGGCCGCCAGCGGCGGCGCCCAGGATCGTGCCCATCGCGCGGTCGCCTTCCGTATCGACCGCGCGGCCGAGCAGCGCGCCGCCCGCCAGGCCGACGACCAGACCCGTGGTGCCGTCCGACTTGCGGCAGTACATGCGCCCGTCGCGACCGCGCCATTCCTTGTAGCCATGCTTGTGGTGCGCGCGGGGGCGCGCATCGGCGGCTTCCGGCACCAGCATGGCCGGGGCCATCAGCGATGCGGCCGCCGCGACCGCCAGAGACCGGCTCATCGGAAACTTGTGCATTGTGCGTCCTTTCATTTTCTTGTCATTGATCCGCTTGAAAACGCGGTCCAGTGTAGCAAGGTTGCATGAACGCCCCACAACGAGCGGGAATTGCGGAAACGGCTGGCAGACGAGAACGCACGCTTCGCCGCATGATCGCTTTTTTCAATCTGTGTGGCGCAAAAAAGTAATTTCACGATTTAATCCCTTGCTGCTAACAGCAGGACATCAGTTTCAACCCGCCAGCAATGGAGTTCCCAAATGGCTGTCATCAATACCGAGATCAAACCCTTCACCGCCCAGGCGTACAAGGACGGCAAGTTCGTCACCGTGACCGATGCCGATGTGAAGGCGGCCGGCTGGTCGATCTTCTTCTTCTACCCGGCGGACTTCACCTTCGTCTGCCCGACCGAGCTGGAGGACCTGGCCGATCTTTATGGCGAGTTCCAGAAGCTGGGCGTCGAAATCTATTCCGTGTCGACCGATACCCATTTCAGCCACAAGGCCTGGCACGACACCTCGCCGGCGATCGGCAAGATCAAGTACACGATGATCGGCGATCCCTCCGGCGTCATCACCAATAATTTCGACGTGATGCGCCCCGGCGTCGGCCTTGCCGACCGCGGCACCTTCGTCGTCGATCCGCAGGGCGTGATCCAGGTGATGGAAATCACCAGCGAGGGCGTCGGCCGCAACGCTTCGGAACTGCTCCGCAAGGTGAAGGCCGCGCAATATGTCGCCGCTCATCCCGGCGAGGTCTGCCCGGCCAAGTGGGAAGAGGGGGAAAAGACCCTTGCCCCGTCGCTGGACCTGGTCGGCAAGATCTGATTTCGTCAAACCCGCATGGCGGCGCCTTCCCGGCGTCGCCGTGCCCCGGCCGCCCGGTTTTGCCCACGCAAACGGCTTCCCGCCATGGGAGGCAGGGGCGGCTTTTTTGCGCCCGTAACCGGCGCTCAGGAGGATTATGATGCTCGACACCGCAATGAAGGATCAGCTCAAGAGCTATCTGACCAACATCACCCAGCCGATCGAACTGGTCGCCTCGCTGGACGAGGGCGCGAAGTCGACGGAACTCGCCGGCCTGCTGGAGGATATCGCCTCCCTTTCGGACAAGGTGAGCTTCAGCCGCGCGGGCACCGATGCGCGCAGGCCGTCCTTCCTGATCCGCCGCGCGGGCACCGATATCGGCGTGACCTTCGCGGGCATACCGATGGGCCATGAGTTCACCTCGCTGGTGCTGGCGCTGTTGCAGGTGGGCGGGCACCCGTCCAAGGCCGCGCCCGAACTGCTCCAGCAGGTGCGGGATCTGGACGGCGACTACAGCTTCGAGACCTATTTCTCGCTGTCGTGCCAGAACTGCCCGGACGTTGTGCAGGCGCTCAACCTGATGAGCGTGCTCAACCCGCGCATCCGCCATGTCGCGATCGACGGCGCGCTGTTCAAGGAAGAGGTGGACGCGCGCAAGGTGATGGCGGTGCCGACCGTCTATCTGAACGGCGAGCTGTTCGATTCGGGCCGCATGGAGCTGGAGCAGATCGTCGCGAAGCTGGATACCGGCGCGGCGGCGAAGGCGGCGGAGAAGATCGCGGCCAAGGAGGCGTTCGACGTCCTCGTGGTCGGCGGTGGCCCGGCGGGCGCGGCGGCGGCGATCTACGCGGCGCGCAAGGGCATCCGCACCGGCATCGCGGCGGAGCGCTTCGGCGGGCAGGTGCTCGACACCATGGCGATCGAGAACCTGATCTCCGTCCCCTATACCGAGGGGCCCAAGCTGGCGGCCGCGCTCGAAACCCATGTGAAGGAATATGATGTGGACATCATGAACCTTCAGAAGGCGAAGAAGCTGATCCCGTCGGCGAAGCCCGGCGGCCTGATCGGCGTCGAGCTGGAGAACGGCGCGAGGCTGAAGGCGAAGACGGTCATCCTCACCACCGGCGCGCGCTGGCGGCAGATGGGCGTGCCGGGCGAGGACGACTATCGCAATCGCGGCGTCGCCTATTGCCCGCACTGCGACGGCCCGCTGTTCAAGGGCAAGCGCGTCGCGGTGATCGGCGGCGGCAACAGCGGCGTCGAGGCGGCGATCGACCTCGCAGGCATCGTCGCGCACGTCACGCTGATCGAGTTCGACAGCCAGTTGCGCGCCGACGAGGTGTTGCAGCGCAAGCTGCGCAGCCTGTCGAACGTGAGGATCGTCACTTCGGCCATGACGACCGAGGTGCTGGGCGACGGCGACAAGGTGACGGGCCTCAGCTACAAGGACCGCGACAGCGGCGATGTGCATCATGTCGAGCTGGAGGGCATTTTCGTCCAGATCGGCCTCGTGCCCAATACCGAATGGCTGAAGGACGACATCGCCCTGTCGCAGCGCGGCGAGATCGAGGTGGACGTGCGCGGCGCGACCTCCATACCCGGCGTGTTCGCGGCGGGCGACGTGACGACGACGCCCTACAAGCAGATCGTCATCGCGATGGGCGAAGGTTCCAAGGCGGCGCTGTCGGCCTTCGACTATCTGATCCGTCAGGTGCCGGTGGACGAAAGCGCCGGGGCCGAAACGGAGGAGGCGTCCGCCGCCGCCTGAGCCGAAGCCTGACCGGAACCGAGCAGAATCCGGCCCGCATCGACCCTTTGGGACAGGCGGGCCGGGTTTTCGAACAGGCGCTGGAGGGTCGATTCGATCAGCGTGGCGATGGCCGACTGGCTCGCCAGGCCGCCCGAAATGAGGCAGCGGGCATGCAGCACCCGGCGGAAAGCCTCATATTTCGCCTTTTCGGGTGGTGTCGGCGCTGTCCAGAACTGGTCGAGCCGCCCCTGATGGGTGATGCCGGGAATGTCGTATATGGCGCTGCCGAGCACGAACACCGGCGTGCCCGACGCCAAACCCAGCGTGCCCGAGGTGCTGTTGACCGTCACCATGCCTAGGCTCTTGCGCGCCATGCGCCGGAGATCGCCCCCGTCCACATGGATGACCCGATCCTCTATGCCGAGCCGCCGCGCCTGCTTCCGGACATAGCCGAACCAACTACGATAGCTGCAATCGAGCGGGTGTTCCTTGATGACCAGCGTGGTGTTGGACGGGGCGTTGAGCGCGAAGCTTTCCATCACGTAGAGCGTCGCGTCCCGCATGCTGCTGAACGGGGAATGGGTGCGGATCTGATAATCGGAATTGAGCTGGAGCGGGAACAGGAAATAGGGGCTCCGGCCGACTTCCGTCAGCCCTTTTTCGGTGCGGCCCCGGTTCAGCCGCTGCCGCGCGAACTTCAGCAGCCAGCCGCAGCCTTCCGCCACCAGCGAGCCGGGCCGGTGCGAGCGGTAGAGCGGGAATTGCCAGCGGGTAAGGCAATCGGCGGCATAATAGCGGATGGAGTCGCGCGCGCGCCGGTTGAAGCTGGCGGTGATCGGGATGGGCGGCGGCACCGGGGGCAGCGTTTCGGCCTGCCGCACCAGCCAGTCGGGATCGCGCGACAGGGTGGAATTGCCGTTGACGCCATCCGGCTCCATCGTGATCCAGTGGGGGCGGATATAGCCTTCCTCGAACACGTGGATACGCACGCCGCGCAGCTTGGCCATGCCGTGCGCGGCATTGTGCAGCGGCCGGCAATCGCCGAACAGCAGCATGTCGGTTATCCCGTGGTCACGGAGATAATGATCGAAGAAGCGGTTCCAGCCCGCCTGGCCGCCCCGGTAGTTGACCGCCTGGCCCGGCCAGTCGACCCGGTCCCCGCCATTGAAATTGATTCGGTGGATGCCGTGGCCCTTCTTCACCAGTTCCTGCCCGAGCAGCCAGAAGAAGGGACCCGGCGGGCCTTGCAGGAACAGGAACTGCCGCGCTGTGGGAAGAGGACCGCTCATGCCGAAACCTCGGATGAGGATCGGGGGAAAGGAAGCCGGGTATCAGGCGGATAAACCGCGAACTGCCGGAGCCTTTCCCTGCAATCAACCCAAAGAGGCTTCATGAAAAAGGGCACAGGGTACTTCATCGCAATGGCTCGCCGACAACCAAAGACATGAAATGGATGACGTGCTCGTCTTTCCATCGTTCCCCTTCTTCTGTGTCAATAACGACAGACCGTTATCCATCATTGTCCGATGGCTTGCAACCTTCCGGTACAAATCACCCCGGACAAACGCAACGCTTCACCGCGATTTTCGTTGCGGTTTATTTCAACGCTGCGCTATTTTTATGACAGCTTCTGGGAGGAGCCGCCGAAATCGGGCGGTATTCTCCCGGCTTCCTGCCATGGCTGGCCTATCCATCGCTTCAGCCTGTCGCGGATCGCCCAGAGCATCGGGATGCGCCGCTCCGCGATGCCGGGCAGGCTGAGGATGTCGCCCCCCAGCCACGGAAGGAAGGGATTGCGGCGGCTATAGGCCCAGATCTCGATCCGCATCGAGGGGCGCAGCGCCCGCCCGCGCGCGTGGAAGCCGCAGGTGTCCACCACCACCAGCGTGTTGGCGGGCACGGCGAAGGCGACCGGTTCGGGCAGGCCGAGCCGGGGCAGTTCCTCCGGCTCGATGCGCATGGAGCCGCGC
>Ga0182737_1003271_pt1 | contig 12133 bp, 16 predicted proteins | sample eDN5th30CBELigOP_FD_128878 | JGI IMG/M metagenome (GOLD analysis project Ga0182737, IMG submission 128878) | Enriched Organic Plus compost microbial communities from Emeryville, California, USA - eDNA 5th pass 30_C BE-Lig OP (version 2) (version 2) ... | reverse complement strand
TCAGGCGAGTGTGAAGGCGTATGTTGAGAGTGTTAAAAACGATCTTGAGGAATATGCGGACAACTCAGTAGCAGCATTACTGACGTCTATCCTTAGCGAGCTTGTTCCAACAGGTTCTGTGCAATCCTACGCAGGCTCCGCTGCTCCAACGGGCTGGGTTTTGTGCCATGGGCAGGCTGTAAGCCGTTCCACTTATGCGAACTTATACACTGTCATTGGCAACACTTACGGTAGCGGAGATGGTTCTGCTACTTTCAACCTCCCAGATTTACGCGGAAGGGTAGTGGCAGGTAAAGATGACATGGGTGGGGCATCGGCTAATCGGTTAACGAATACCGGTGTCGGAAATCCGGGTATCAATGGTGCTGAATTGGGTGCGGCAGGAGGAGGTGACCGACATCAATTAACTGAAGGGGAGATGCCGAGTCATACGCACGATGTCTCAAACGGGAGTTTCGCGAGGCTTGGATTGCCTCAACAAATTATCATAACTGGAAATGCAACTGGCAATGGTTCTCTTGTTGTCCCAACGACAGAGAGTCGAGGCGGCAGTGAAGCTCATCCTAATATGCCTCCGGCTATCATACTGAACTATCTTATAAAGTATTAATATGTTTGCCACCGTTGAACTCATTGAGCCCGCCATTACGCCTCTCTGGCAGACGTTTCTTGCAACGGGCTCCTCTACTGTACTGTTGTTGATTGCGATCCGCTGGCTGGTGGCGGGGCAGGATAAGCTAATTGCTTCCCTGGATAAAGAACGGACAGAGCGCATCAATGATCTAGATGAGCGTCTGAGAGAATCGGAAAAGCATATCGTTGAATGCAACGAAGACCGAAAATCAATCCGCGAACGTTTTATCCAACATCTGGAGAATATATCTAAAGTTCCGCTGATTTTGCTGGCCTGCCTGCTGACCTGCACGTCCTGCCAGTCCTGGCACGCAAGAAGATCGTATTCTGTGTTTATAGAAGATGCGCAGGGACGTAAAGCCGGGGTTGGTGTGTTAATCGAGCCAATCCGATCAACCACAAATAAGTAAAACTTACGAGTTCTGTTTTTTAAAAAGATAATTCATGGACACGCAGATTTTCTCTGCGGCCAGTTAATTCAACAAATCTATTATCATTTGATTATGAGTGATCCATTCGCATCCAAAGGCTACGTTGTACTTCAGGGTTCTTCGCCCATTGATCTTGGCACGACACCCGTTTTTGGTTTTACCACACTTGAGGAGACAGTGCTCAGCAGTGTCACGCATCCGCCTTCCATGCATGGCTGTGCTTATTCAGGTGATGCTGCTGATCTTGCTGGCAGGACGCTGCCAGCAGGGTTGTTTTATCCCATTCCTGCCACGGCGATTACGCTGACTTCCGGAAGCGCGATTGGCTGGTTATCATGATCAGTCGTCGTAAGTAAAATGCAAGCTCGGGACATGGTGGAACCCGGCATGCAAACCAAAGGGGGCAAGGATTATGCGACTATCATTGGGTGTATCTTTAGGTGGGCAACAGAGGCCACGGTTGGGTGAGATTATTGAAGCCTTACCAGAAAATCTTTCGCTGCCGGTGATCAGCGGTGATCCGGCCACTGGCGTTACGTTAAGCAGTACGTCTGGCGCCTGGTCAGGAGGCAACCTGACAGTAAGCCGACAGTGGCAGCGGAATGAAGAGAACATCGGAGGACAAACCGACGTCACATATATCGTGCACGAGGATGATTATGGTCAGGAGATTCGTTTGAATGTCACCGCGCAGAACTCCGAAGGGAGCGCCACGGCCTCAAGTAACCCGATACAGATCCTTTTTGCCGTACCCAATTTTACGGTGAATCCTGTTATCACAGGCACACCTGAGCGGGATGAAACTTTATACTGTAGCAATGGCATCGCCACAGGTAATGTAAGCTCTTACAGTTATCAGTGGTATGTTAACAACTCTCCGGTAGCGGGCGCGATTGCAGCTACTTATATTATCCCAGGGGATGCGGAAGATGATGATGAAATTCACTGTGAGGTCACTGCTGCGAATATGGCGGGTACAGATGCGGCGCTGTCTAATACGGTATCTGTTGAGGTAGTTGAAGGAGGCGCCCCAGTTATTAGCGGGACAGCGCATCCAGGAAATACGCTAACATCAACCCAGTCAGGCCAATGGTATTTGAATGGCTCCCCTATCAGTGGCGAGACTGGCGGCACTCTTGCGCTTGCATACACGGCTATAGAACCAGACGATGAAATCAGTCAGCAGGACAGCAATGTCCTGACTGTTCAAAGTTATGATACGGATGCAGCCACGGATATCGCTGCGGTTATTTCTTCAGGATCAGACTGGGGCACAACGGATGCAGAGCGACGAAACAATAAATGGCGTTACAGTGAACTTGTCACAGCATGGAAGAGCGCGGGTGTATATTCCACCAGCTATTTCTATCGGGTGCTCGCGGGCCCGACTTCACTGGATGGCGTCTTTGCCTGCGGACGCAACGGTAGCATCACCAACACCAACTTTGTCAGCGGTGACTTGAACAGGTTAACCGGCCTGAAAGGTTCCACGAATAAATATCTAAACACGGGGGTACCTACAAATACTTACCCTACAGATGATTGCCTGGTGGGAATCTATCTTACAGAAACTCTTACCACAGGACCTGTAGGTGGTGCAGCTATTTTTGGTGATGCCGGCAGTGGTGTGGCTGGATCCATTCAGCTATATAAAGATTCCACAGATCGCTCTAACATTCGCTTTAGAAGCTCGGGTGCGCTCATCAACACGGTAGCAGTGCCATCTACCTGGGCCCGCTTCACATCGCTGGGTCGTAACAACGCCAGCACTTGCGAGTTTCACACCAATGGTTTGAGCGAAACAGAAGCCTTAACAAGCAGCGGCTCTCTTACCACCCATATGTATTTCTATTCACGGGCGAGCAGCCTGCCTTCTGATCCACGGGCTGCTTTGCTATGGTTTTCCAACTTTGAGGATGAGGCGGCCATCGACGGTCCCATGCAAACCTATCTTACCAATCTGATCTGACTGATACGCCATGACACAAGAAGAAGAACAGATCATGCAACAGGCCAGCGCCGCCATGGTAGATACCCCTACTCCATGGGCCAGTCTCACTCCTTTGCAGCAATTGATCTTTCGTGGCCTGATGCCGCAACCCTCTTTTACACCCCAGCAGCATGAGTATATCTCAAGATGGTGGCTGCCCTTGTCCAATCAGCAGCTTTCGGATATCAATGCATTATGTCCCGCTGATACAAGGGTAGAAGGACGGGAAGATGGTCATGGTCAGCTTTATGTATCTTGTGACCTGCTAAGTGATGCATTAGATGGCGGCAGACTTTGGGCGCTGTTACCTCTGCTGGAGACTATGCCGCTCACTTATCTTCTTCCTGAAGCGTGGCCATCTTTATGAGTAACCACCGAATTCTTGTCCAGCCTTCCATCACACCTGTGATGGGTAGAGGAGGAAAACGGCTTTACCGTCTGGATGATGATTACACTTATACCTGGCAGGCAGAGGGGCACGCCTGGCGCGTGCGTGTTCCCGCAGGTTTTGAATATGATGGCGCCAGTAATCCCTGGTGGTTATGGACCATCACACGCATCCTGCCAGATGGTCTGGGGCGAGCTGCGGCACTGGTGCATGACTGGCTTTACATTCACGAAGGCCGCTTGCCGCACGGAAGTTTTTATAAGCTGATTGAAAAGACATGGGTGGCTGTGCCCACATCCTGGCGGCGCAGACAGGCTGACAAATTGTTTGCCAATATGCTGAATGAAGCGGGTGAGACAAGAGTGCGCAGACGCATCATGTATCTAGGCGTAAGGCTGTGCGGCTGGATATTCTGGAGAAGTTAGAAAAGAAAGAAACCAAGGGGGGGCGATGAGCAAGGTGGAGGACAATGATAGCTTTGTGCGGCAGATACAAACCGCACTGAAAGGGGCCGGATGTTATAGTGGTGACCTGGATGGATGGGCGGGATCACTTACACGGCAGGCTTATGAAAAAGGCATGCGAATCATTCCATGCAATGATTCAACTTCTGGTGACAGACCAAGTAACATCACCACCAGCCAGAATCTATACAGCCACGCCTGGAAGGATGCCGGTCTTCGAGAGAAACCTGGCACAGAGTCAGCAGAGCGGATTCGCCTTGCCATCGAAAGCGCCGCTGCATGGTTGAACCCGGATGACAGCCAGACGGCCTGGTGCGGTTGCATCCTTGGCCTATGGTGTCGGGAGCTTAACCTGCCGGTGCCGCAGGAATATTATCGTGCCATCAACTGGCTGAGTGTAGGCAGGCTTGTTACCATCAATGATGCACAGCGCGGCGACATTGTGGTGCTAACGCGGCCAGGCGGCAGTCATGTGGGCCTGTATCATACTCATGATCACACCCACATCACACTGCTCGGCGGTAATCAATCAAACGCTGTGAACCTCACCCGCTACAGCCTGGCTTCATTGCGCGGTATTCGACGGTTATTAGATATAAGTTAACTTACAAAGGGTTGTCATTCATCAGCTTTGGCTTCCTCAGCGGCGGGGGGTGATGTTTCCTTCATTTCTTCAAAGGCGCTCTTGCGGTCTGCATCAGAGATCTGTGACCGCCCCTCGCGCTTTGCGATCTCCGCGGCCCGTGCATCCACTGCGTCCGTCTTATTCTGCGCAGGCGTTTCATCAGTTTGATTCTGGCTCATAAAGGCTGGTTTACGGGTTAGGGGACCCAAAGGCGAACAGCATCTGTTCAGCATTCTGTCCCACGACAAGCGTTAAAGGCTGCGGTTACGCCACCTCGTAGTCTTAAAAATGAAACGTAGCTCCCAGTCCACACGGCGGTATCGGGAAAAATTGTATCCCTCCTTGCGCAAGCATACATCCGCTCTGTATCCGCCAACCGATGCTCTGCTGATTCTATCTCACACACACGTGTGCATTTTGCTGTCGCGCTGCCCGGGCTGCAATGGGCAACTGTGCCAGGGGGTTGAATGCAGCCGCCACTTTCCTGCTCTGTTTTGTGAACTTTATCCACCTCTTGCAGTGACTCAGATTCAAACCCCCGCCCATTCTCATTCGGCATTGCCAAACCACCCTTCTCTCTTCATGTCATCTCACCAGCAGAACGCCCAGGACAAGGAGCCAATGCTAGGCCAGAATATGACTATTGAAGAAGAGCGTACCCGTATCAAAAGCCTGGTCCGCAAGCACGTGCATGATGTGCGCAACTATGTGAACTGCGCCAACATGGAGGCCACATTGCTTAATGAAACCACCATGGATCAGGAGATGGCCGATGGTCTGGCAAGCATCCGTGAGCAACTGGAAGCCCTGGATAAAATCATGTCTGACTTCGCACGTCACTTTAGGCACTACCCTGATCCGGAAGATTTCTAGGGTCTAATAAGGGTGCGTTTACATCGTCTTAGAGAGTACAATGAAAGCGATCCATAACACCCTTAGCGCCTGACCGCTGATTCTCTAGTTCGTTTGTCCTCTCCGCTGCCGCCAAATCTGCCGCAACCTTGCCGACTTGTTTCCAGCCCATGCTATCTGCGTCTTTCCCCATCAACATGTCATCCGATTCCGCCTCCGCCTCCCCTGCTGCTAAAAAGCGATCCACACAAATCAGACTCGCAGCACTGGATGATCATTCCATCATCCGCGCCATCATCCGCACCATAGCTGAAGATGCGCCAGACATGGAACTGGCGTGGTCCGCACATAACATCGCAGATGCACATGAGAAAATGTCAACGGACGTGCCTGATCTCATGCTGGTAGATGTCACCCTGCCTGATGGCGAGGGATATGATTTTGTACAGGAGGCATTAAAAAAACACCCCCAGCTTCCGATCTTGATGATCTCCATGCATGACGAAGAAAGTTATGTACGCCGCGCTCACGCCGTCGGCGCCCGTGGTTATGCCATTAAAAGCATATCCCCGCAGGAGCTGGTGCGCGCCATGCACCGCGTGCTGCGCGGTGAACTGGTGTTTGATCCAGCATTGCGCCTGTAACAGAGCAAGCGTTTAGCTGGCCCTGATCACACCCTGAATCAGGAGCATCACTAACAGCCACACGGACAGTGCAAGCCGGCATCTGTGAAAAAGTTGCTGCACTTTCCATCAGACTAGGCCCGCTCCATGCTTAGCCTGTTACTGTGCCATGTTATAAACCTGACATGACCTGGGCTGCACTGGCTGGAGGTATAAAAGTTCGATCACCATTCATTTGCTCGAACTTTTATACAGCCGGCCACCAGCGCGTCTGCGTTTGCACTCGATCCATTTTCAATCTGGCTAATAAGTCGCCAGTCTAAATGCATCCAGTCCGTGGCATCCATTTATTCTCAAACAAGCATCCGTTGCCTGTCGATCATCACGCCCTTTATTTAAATCTACATTCCATTATCCCCTGCCACATGAGCACCCCGCTATATATCAGCCGTAACTACACCGAGATCGGCCCTTTCTCGCCACTGGAAATTGCTGACTTTATCAAACGAGGCATCCTGCGTGGTGGCGATCACCTTCGCCTGCACGGCGACGATGAATGGACCGAGGTGGAATCATGGTCGCTGCCCCCTGAGGCTGCCGCTGTTGAAGCTGAGAAGATTGTGCCCAGTCACCCCCTATCAGACGAGGGTACAAGCACATTGCCCGCCCCTGTCTCAACCAAGGCAAAACCAGCCAGCAAAAAAACCGCGAGTAAGAAGGCGGCAGCTCCGGCAAAAAAAGCCAAAGCCCCGGCCAAAAAAAGCGCCAAGAAAGCGTGAAACGGGCATACCCCCATGGCTAAGTTCCATCTTATTTGAAGAGGAGTCATCGAGTTACTCTGACTCTATTTCCTTTTGTTGAAATCGCGCAGCGTCTCAACACTTCAAGAGCATCTGCACTACAGCAGAAAAATCATCCGCGATCAAGGAAGGCCTCGTGGTTCCATCCGTGGTCTCTTCATCTTCAGGCCGATATTTCCCCGTGCGCACCAGAACTCCCGCAATGCCGCATGCCTGTGCGCCGCCGATATCATCATGTAGATCATCGCCAATCATCAACACCTCGTCCGCAGTCAGCCCTACGCTGTTCAGGGCTGCATTAAAAAAAGCTGGCGCAGGCTTGCCCACCACCTCTGCTGTGACGCCCGCTGCAAACTCAAGTGCTGAAACAAAGCCGCCCATGTCCAGAGACAAGCCCTCCGCCTCTTTAAAATAGCGGTTCTTTGCCATCGCCATTAGCGGCACAGACGGCTCCTTCATCAGCAGGCGAAACGCGGCGTTCAGATTGTCATAAGTAAAATGCTCCCCCGCATCGCCCAGCACCACCGCATCCGGATCCGCCGCGCTCTCGCCCATTTCTTCTGCCATATCGGGATGCACCAGATAGTGCGGACGCAGGCCCCGCTGTAGCACCAGCTTCCTGGCCGCGCTGGCGGCCGTCAGGATTTCATCAGCATGAATCTCAAAGCCCATGCGCTGAAGCTGCTGCACGATCCTGTCTCTTGGCGTGCGGCTGGTGTTGGTAATGAAACAAAGCGGCAGACCGCTGGCGCGAAGCCGCTGCATCGCCTCCAGCGCACCGGGCACCGCCTCACCGCCGACATAAAGCACCCCTGCCAGGTCAATGAGCAGACCTTTGACCGAAGTAAAATCTACGCTGGATTGCGACTGCTGCATGGTCGTGTTTCCTTTCTTTCAGCATGAGGAATATTATACCTTCCATCTCTATTAGGATCGTGCGTAAGGTAAGATTGGTCTTTAATAGAGGGCGTCAATTTAATAATAACAGGTAGCCCTTTCCCATGGATAGCATTCTATCAGTGGGAAATATTCGATTGTGACCCCGACCTGAATTTGCTACCATAGCCCCGTGAAGCTAAGTGCCTTGCTATCCTGCTGCTTGATTGTGAGCGCCATTCAGGCGGGCGGCATGGGCGCGGCGGCGGCGGAACCTTCGCACGCAAGTTACAGAATACCCACCTCTGTCCTTAAAAGTCTGAATGAAGCCGGGCAGATTTTGCAGGGCCTCCAGCTTACAGACGGCAAACGCGCGGTCTATTATCCTGAGTACCAGATTCTTACCATCCAGGCCAGGGAAGATGTGCATCTGCTGGTGCAGGCGCGCATAGATGAAGCAAACGCTGCTCCCACTGTGGCGCAGGCGGAGGCCCGGGCTTTGAAAGAAAAACTGGATGCCGCCTTTAACAAGATGAATCCTGATAAAATACGCGATTATCTGCGTCAGGTGGATAAACTAATTCAGGAAGGCCGCCACGCTGAGGCAAAAAGATTACTGAAGTTATGCGAGGATACGATCCAAAGGGAGCTGATCAATCCTGATTCAAAAGACCATGAACGCTGGCTAGCCCTGCTGACTGAAGCGGAAGAAAGGCGTATTGTTCTGGCACTGAAGTCGCGCCAAGGGGCGGCCATTACTTCCACCCAGCCTGATTCAGCCTTTAACAAGATGCCGATCGTTCAGCCGCCGCCTTTGCTTGATCATTGGCAGGATAAGTCAAAGCCCTTTGAGTTTAATGGGGAAACCTATTATAACATGCCGCTGCCACCGCGCCGTTAGCGGTAACGCAATTCCTTGGCCTTTGCTATCATTATGCCGCTTCAACGACCCACGCCTCAAACTCAAGATCAAGTCGCATACCCCCTCACCACCCAGACCCTGAAGGGGTCGAGGATATTAGCCAGGGGTAGAACGCAGCGATACCCCTGGTTGTGGGGGAACAGTCTGCCACTCTGAAGGAGTGGTGGAAGTATTCAACTCACCGAGGGGCGTTTCAGCATTTCCAGCACGCCCTTCAGGGTGCCTTCTTTTTTAACATCTACCGGAGGTATCGGTCACTACGTTTCCTCAACCACACGGCTACTATCCAGCATGCCTTCAGCATGCGGGTCGGGAGGTTTACGCGAAGCGCTCAATCGCGGATCAACATGGTTTCTATTTTGACTGTGTGGGGTATTAGCGATGCACTTCAAGAGTTAGCACCATCTGTCGCGCCGCCTCCAGGGCGCTGTGTTTTTTTGATGCTGGTCCGGTAGTTCCCGGCCTCATGCTTCGGCCTTCACCACCGACTACTGGCCGACGTGCCTCCGGCACTCCTGAGCGAATTCCATTGACGCTTATAACTTGGGTTAAAATACTCCAACGTACCCCCTCACCACCACGACCCTGAAGGGGTCGAGGATATTAGCCAGGGGTAGAGCGCAGCGATACCCCTGGTTGTGGGTGAACAGTCTGCCACTCTGAAGGAGTGGTGGAAGTATTCAACTCACCGAGGGCGCGGCAGCATTTCCAGCACGCCCTTCAGGGTGCCTTCTCTTTTTAACATCTACCGGAGATATCGGTAACTACGTTCCCTCAACCACGCGGCTACTATCCAGCATGCATACGGAATACTTGAAACAGGCCCACAGAGGCTCAATCATTTCTCTAATTTTCAACTGGGCGAGATATTACATCATTTATGATGATGTAATCACTGCTATACCATAGATTTTGATTGAAGGGGCAAGTGTAGAGCCAGGGCAACGCATCCAATAACCAGAATACTATAACTTCTGTTATCTGTAATCTGGCAGTCTGTTATCTTATCACGGCCGACTTATTAAACCATCCATCGCTTACGCTCAGGCCAGCAGATTCCCGTAAGCGGGCACAGAAAGCAGGCTCTGTAACTTATCCACAACCTGATCTGCCTGGGCTTCAGACTGATCTCTGGTGCGCAGGTTCTTGATGCTGATCAGCGGGTATTCGCCACCGATCACGATGGCGAACTTCGCCTTCGCATTTTCTGCCGCCTGGAATTGTTTGCCGACTTTCGCCGGGTTTAAAGAGTAATCTACCTTCAAGCCCTGATGACGCAGTTGCTGCAAAACCGCCAGCGCCTCAGGGCTGCGGGCATCATCGGCAATGACCACGTACGCATCCAGCGCGTTGTGTTCAGCGATCCATGCTTTCATGGCGCTTAGCGCGCCTTCATGGCGGTTGATCAGTTCTGTCAGCACCACATCGCCCATGGCAAAACCACAGGCAGGCATCTGCACGCCGCCATCGCTCAGCAGGCTGATCAAGTTGTCGTAACGTCCCCCGCCTGCAATGGCGCGCAGGTTGTGTTTAATGTCAAAAATCTCAAACACCGTGCCGGTGTAATACGCCAGACCACGCACAATGCCGGGGTCAATTTTTACATACGGCCACAGGCCGCGTGCGCTCAGGTCTTCGCGAATGGAGGCAAACACCGGATCAGCCGCCAGCGCGGCATCGGCATTGTCACCGGAGTAGGACGCCATGAAGCTTTCCAGCCCATCAATACTTAGACCGATCTCGGCTAACTTCTGCGCCGTCACCTCGCGCGGGGTGCGCTCCATTTTATCAATGATCTGGAGAAAGACGCCATTGTGTTCCTCCGCAATGTTATGGTCCGTCAGGAAGCGGGTCCACATGCCGCGGTTGCTCAGACGCACAATGAAGTCATCCTTCTGGAAGCCAAAAGCCAGCATGGTATCAATGGCAAAGGCCACCAGCTCCGCATCCGTCTGGGCCGGGGCGCTGTCACCTGCGATGTCCACATTGAACTGAATGAACTCGCGCGTGCGGCCACGCTGCGGTTTTTCATAACGGAAGCAGGAGCCGATCTGGTACCACTTCAGCGGTTTGGCAAAGTTACGCTGGTTCGCCGCCACCAGACGGGCCAGCGTCGGGGTGACTTCAGGGCGCAGGGACACATCTTCATCCCCCTTGGTGATGAAGTTAAAAAGCTGGCCGGTGATTTCATCGCCGCTTTTCTTTTTGTACAGGTCCGTCGGCTCCACCACCGGGCCTTCGTATTCCACAAAGCCATAGGCGCGCGCCACCCTGTGCCAGCGGTCAAAGATATAGTTACGCAGTGCGCAGTCTTCAGGGAGGAAGTGACGGAAGCCCTTAACAGTTTGAAATGTAGCCATGATCGGAAGCGGAGATCGGTACGGAACACCGGGCCGATAGTCATGCCTCAGGAAAGGGCAAAAAGCAAACGCCGATTGCTTGTTGGCTGCTGCGGTTTTTTTGTTTTATCTAGCGACCGTCAAGGATCAGGCACCGGCAGAACGCCGGTTGCCTGCATCCGATTGTTCGCTGTTGGGTTATCTTGGGAAAGTTCACTGCGGATCCAAAGTGGGTCTTTACGTAAATCGAGCACGGCTACCACCTGAACCACTGCATCAGTGATCTCGTAGTAGATTCCAAAAGGAAATCTGTCGGCAAGCATGCGGTGATAATTGAAATGAATTGGATGGATGCCATGAAACAGTCGGAGGCTTTCAATGTCAGACAGTAGCGAATCCACAAAATAGTCGCCAACACCGATGTCTTGAGAATGGTAAAAATCTCTTCCCATCTCCAAATCCTCCGCTGCCTCGGAGAGAACAATGACATTCTTCATCGAGGCTGATGCAGACGCTTGCGGAGCTGCTCAATCGTAAGAAATTCAGCTTCACCCGCTTCAATTTTGGCACGTCGCACAGCCAGAACCTTTTCATGCCACGCGGGAGAATCAGGAGAATTGCTGGAACGAGAAATCGAGTTCCACAAAAGCTCTATGGTTTGCAGGCGCTCCCCTACACTCATACGCTCAATATCTGAGGCTGCAATCATGCTGAAAATTGTAGCAGATTCTGCGGTGAACGCAAGGGCTGTAGATGGGTCGGTTGTTTCAGCGAACTAGTTGATGGGTAACAGTCCTGTTTGCTTGGTCACCGGGCCGATAGTCATGCCTTAGGAAAGGGCAAAAAGTAAACGCCGATTGCTTTTTGCAAGTCGGCAGACATGGCGTCTCCGGCGCCGGATTCCAGCCAGCCCAAGCCGCTGACGCTAGCGTACGATCCTGTCAAAACGGGGCCTTGTAGGATGGCATCGAACCATCGCGCTGCCACCCGATTACAAACGAGTGGTTCCATTGAGGGCGGCGATTGAAGACTTCCTACGAATTCAACGTCATCTCGAAAGTAAGGTCGCCGCCGCTCAGAAGAAGCTCGAAGCCTTCGAAAAGGCTCACGCCTAGAACGATTTCCCCTTGGCCAGGAGTATTCGGTGCCGTCACAGTTGATCAGTTTGTTTGCTGGTTGGCTGTGGCGGT
>Ga0182737_1003269_pt1 | contig 12135 bp, 11 predicted proteins | sample eDN5th30CBELigOP_FD_128878 | JGI IMG/M metagenome (GOLD analysis project Ga0182737, IMG submission 128878) | Enriched Organic Plus compost microbial communities from Emeryville, California, USA - eDNA 5th pass 30_C BE-Lig OP (version 2) (version 2) ... | reverse complement strand
TACGAGGCCCTGCGAGGAACGGCGGAGCGCCTCTACACCCAGCTTGTCCTGGCGGCGAACAACGAGGCGCTGCCTCCGCCCTGGACGCCGCTGCGCTTCCTCAACTACCTGAAATGGGCCTGGCTGATCGAGGGCGGGGCCCAGCACTTCGCCCGCCAGGTCGACTACTTCCGGGCGGCGGTGATCCGTCGGCTCCGCGAGGGCCGGAGGCCGAGCTTTCCTCCCTCGCGCCGCGACGCGATCATCCTCGGGGGCACCATCTTCGACCTGCTGGAGGACTACCGCGGCGGCGGTGCCTGCGAGCTCTTGATCGGCCGCCTCCGGCGGGACGGCCCGATCGCCAATCTCGAGGTCGCGTTCGACCTGCGCATCCGCGAGGTGGAGGAGATGTGGCGGGACTACCTCAGGGACCTGGCCCGGCCGCAGGCCGACGCCACCTCCCTGCCCTCGCCGGAGGAGCTCCTCGGACCGATGGAGCCCGAGCCCTAGAGCGGCCAGTCGTGCTTCGGCTTCTTGCCGATGCGCGGGATCCTGACCTTCCTGGTGACCTTGACCGTCGCCCCCGAAGCGTCCTTCATCCGGACGATCAGCTTCGCCTTGCCGGCGCGGACCCGGCGTGGGACCCGGCCCCGGAAGACGCGCTCCCCGGGCTTGACGGTCCGCGGGCCCTTCCGCACGATCACCTTCCCGCCCCTGCGAAGGGTGTGCCGGACGGTGAGTCGCTCGGCCGTGTCGACCGTGAGGTAGATGCTGCGCACGCCCCAACGTTCGACCCGCTTCGGGCCGATCAGGTCCGGCTGGAGATGGACCTCGGCGAACCCGACGCCGGCCGCCACCTTGCTCGCGCCCAGCGGCCTCTCGCCCGGCTTCAGCTCGTAGGCCCCCCACGGCGGGTTCGCGTTGACCACCCTTCCCGGCTTGCACGTGGCGAGGAAGCTCGCGAACCTGGCCCCGGGGCTGCTCGTCACCACGCGGTAGGTCCCGGCGGGGACCACCGGCCAGATGATGCCGCCGTCCTCGGAGGTCTCGCTCTCGGTCACGTCCGGGATCACGAACTCGTTGAAGTAGACGGGCTTGCCGAGCGAGGGCCGGGCGACCGCTGTCGCGCCGGGCACGCCGTGGCCCCCGAAGGTGTTGGCCCAGAACGTCGGGTAATCGACGCCGCGGACGTCGCGCTGCGAAGCGGTCGTGACGATCGCGCACTGCTCGGGCCGGCCGTCCTCGCGGGCCGGCACCTGGAGCAGCGCCTTCAATCCCTCGTACTCGACGTCCCCGGGGGCCTGGAAGTTGGCGTTGACGATGTCCCTGCCGCGCGTGTGGAAGGTCTGGAGGTCGATCTCGTTCCAGTGGGTCTGCGCCTGCCCCGTGGGGCTGTCGTCCGTGGGCGAGGCGTGGCGGGTGAGGAGGCCCTCCCCGGAGAGGATGTAGGGCGTCACGTTGCGGTCGTTCGGGACGCGGAGCTCGTAATCGCCGAGCTCGTCCGTCACCGTCGAGAGCTTCGGGAACTCGCGGACCTTGACGGTCGCCCCGGAGATGTAGGTGTCCATGTGGTTGAACACGTAGGCCCGTCCGCTGATCTTCACGGTCTTGGGCGCGGCCGCCGACGCCGCCTGCGTCCCCGCGATCCCCACCAGTGCGACGCCGACCATCGCCAGCGCGCCGGTCAATCTCCTCATGTTCCCTCTCCGCGTGTCCGGGTCCGGCCGAGACCGGACGAGCCTGTCTTCGTGTCAGGCATTACAACAGGTCTTGCCCGGCCCGGTTGCGGCCGGCGAAGGGTCCCGCTTCGGGAGAAGGTTCGGCTCAGTGCTCGAGGACGAGGCCCAGGAACTGCTTCGTGCGCTCTTCCCTGGGGTTCCCGAGCACCTCCTCGGGCGGGCCCTGCTCGACTATGTAGCCGCCGTCCATGAAGATCACCCGGTCCGCGACCTCCTTCGCGAAGCCGATCTCGTGGGTCACGCAGATCATCGTCATGCCCGAGTCCGCGAGGCCGCGCATCACGTCGAGCACCCCCTTGACCAGTTCCGGGTCGAGCGCGCTCGTGACCTCGTCGAAGAGCATGACCTCCGGGTCCATGGCCAGCGCGCGGGCGATCGCGACGCGCTGCTGCTGGCCGCCGGAAAGACGATCGGGGTACTCGTCGACCTTCGCCTCGAGCCCGACCTTGGTCAGCTCCTCGACGGAGCGCCGATCCGCGTCGTCCTTCTTGCGGCCCCGGACCCGGACCTGGGCGATCGAGACGTTCTGCTTCGCGGTCATGTTCGGGAAGAGGTTGAACGACTGGAAGACCATGCCGGTGTCCTGGCGCAGCTCGTCGAGCTTCTCGGTCCGCTTGCCGTCGAAGATCGTCTCCCCCTTCAACTCCAGCGTCCCGCCGGAGGGCATCTCCAGGAGGTTCAGGCAGCGGAGCATGGTGCTCTTGCCCGACCCGCTCGGCCCGAGGACGCAGATGACCTCGCCCTTCTTGATCTCCAGGTCGATGTCCCTCAGCACCTCGAGGTCGCCGTACACCTTGCGGAGGTTGTTGATCCTGAGGATCGTCTCGCCGCGCGAGGCCTGCCGGGTCGATTCGGCGCTCACGTCGCTCATGCCAGGCCTCGCTGGAACTTCTCGTCCTGGCGCTTGATCTGCCAGTCGACCAGCCGGGCGAGCGGCAGGGTGACGACGAGGAAGAGGATGGCGCCCAGGGTGAGGGCGGAAGGATTGAAGGTCGTCGAGTAGATGTCGGAGCCGACCCGCACCACCTCGGGCATGCTGATCACCGAGACGAGCGAGGTGTCCTTCATCAGTGCGATGTAGTCGTTGAGGAGCGGCGGGATCACGCGCCGCACCGCCTGCGGCACGATCACGAAGCGCATGGCCTGGTTGTGGCTCATGCCGAGCGAACGGGCCGCCTCCATCTGGCCGCGGGGAACCGACTCGATGCCGGCGCGGTAGACCTCGGCCATGTAGGCGCCGTAGGTGAGGGTCAGTGCCATGACGCCGTACCAGAAGTAGCTGGGCCAGCCGAAGTATTCCGGCAGGCCGATCCACTGCGGGATCGTGCCCTCGGATTGCAGCGTGCCGAGGCCGCCGTAGATCAGGAGCAGGGTGAGCAGCATCGGGATGCCGCGCAGGCAGTCGATGTACGCGATGACGACCCAACGCACCGGGGCCAGGGCCTTGCCGGGGGCCTGCCTGAGCACCGCGAGGATGAGGCCCCAGATCAGGGCGAAGACGCCGCCGAAGATCGAGAGGCGGATCGTCCACCAGAACCCTTCGAGGACGTCCCCGAAGTAGTCCCCCATCAGGGAGAAGTCGAAATAGGTGTTGAAGAACTGCTCCAAGGTTGCCTCTCCCCGTCTCCGCGATGAAGAGTACTAAGCAGAAGGGGCGCCGAAGCGCCCCTTCTGTCTCAGTACGCCGGGACTACTTGTTGGTGGTCGTCCCGTCGATCACTTCTTCCGGCGCGTCGATCTTGAACCACTTCTGGTAGATCTCGTCGAGCTTGCCGTCTTCCTTCATCTCGGCGAGGGCGCCGTTGACGGCCTCCAGCAGAGCCGGGGTGTCCTTGGCCAGGGCGAGGCCGTACAGCTCACCGGTCGGGATGGTGGTCGCCACCTCGAAGCCGGTCTGGCCCTTGTCGATCGCGTCCTGCGCGACCGGCTGGTCGATGATCGTCGCCTCGACCTGACCGTTGCGCACGGCCTCGATCGAAGCGGGGCCGTTGGGGTAACCCTGGACGGCGCTGGCGTTGGTCTCGTTCTCGGCGAAGTCCTTGCCGGTGGTGCCGTTCTGGGCGCCGACGGTCTTGCCGTCGAGATCCTCGACCGTGGCGATGTCCGAGCCCTCGGGCACGAGCAGGGCCTGCTGGGCCGAGTAGTACGGATCGGAGAAGTTGACGACCTTCTTACGGTCCGGGGTGATCGTCGAGGCCGAGGCGACCAGGTCGAACTTGCCGTTCGCGACGTCGGTGAAGATCGTGTCGAACGAGGTGTCGACGTACTTCGTCTCGAGACCGAGACGGTCCGCGATCTCGTTGACCATGTCGACGTCGAACCCGTCGTAGTCCGGGGCGCTGCCGAACTCGAAGGGCGGGTAAGGGGTGTCGGTTCCGACGGTCAGCCTGCCATCGGCGTTCAGCTCGGACGAGACGTCGCGGCTGGCGGTGTTGGAGACGCTCTCTCCACCGTCACCGCTTCCGCTGTCGTCGTCGTCGGAGCCGCAGCCCACGACGAAGGCCATCGCCGCAACGATCATCAGCGCCGAGAGCAGCGCGATCAATCGGGATTTCTTCATGCCAGGTTCCTCCAGGAAGGGATTGTTTGCTGGACGCGCAACCCGGTCAGTAAATCACGATTCCAGCCGACGTCTTCGGACCGGCGTCCAAGCGACTACACTTAATGAAGTACGGCCGTCCAGCCGACCACACCGAACATGAGCCCTTACTACGACCTCCTCAACAAGCCCTGCGGGGGAACCTTCGACGACATCGTCGATTCCATCGGCAACACGCCCCTCGTGGAGCTGAAGACCCTCTCCCCCAAGGAAGACGTCCACATCTACGCGAAGCTCGAGTCGGCGAACCCGACGGGCTCCGTCAAGGACCGCGTCGCCCGCTCGATGATGGCGAAGGCGGAGGTCGAGGGAGCGATCGCGCCCGGCCAGACGATCCTCGAGCCGACCTCCGGCAACACCGGGATCTCCCTGGCCATGATCTGCCGCCGCAAGGGCTACCCGCTGAAGGTGGTCATGCCGGACAACGTCACGGCCGAGCGGACCCAGCTCCTCGAGATGTACGGCGCCGAGATCGTCTACTCCGAGGGGGCCAAGGGATCCAACGGGGCGGTCGAGCTCGCCCTCGAGATGGCCGAGGATTCGAAGTACTACATGCCCTACCAGTACGGCAACGACGCCAACCCGAACGCCCACTACGACGGCACCGCGGTCGAGATCCTCGAGGAGCTCGACGAGGTGACCGCTTTCGTGGCGGGCCTAGGCACCGGCGGAACGCTGATGGGCAACGGTCGCCGGCTCAAGGAAGAGAACCCGGAGACCAAGCTGGTGGCGGCCGAGCCGATGCAGGGCGAGCTGGTCCAGGGACTGCGCTCCCTGGACGACGGGTTCATCCCGCCGATCATCGACCTCAGCCTGCTGGACCGGAAGATCATGGTCTCGAACCGGGACGCGATCGTCTGGACCAAGAAGCTCCTCGACCAGGAGGGAATCTTCGCCGGCGTGTCCTCCGGCGCCGTCGCCGCGATCGCGGTGCGGATCGCCAACGAACTCGACTCCGGCAACATCGTCTTCCTGATCCCGGACGGGGGCTGGAAGTACCTCTCCTCCGGCGTCTACACCAAGTCGCTCGAGGAGCTGGGCGACATCGACGCGACCAACTGGTGGTAGGGATGAAGGTCCCCAAGGCCCTGCTCGACGAGATGATCGAGCACACGAAGGCCGACGACCCGAACGAGTGCTGCGGCCTGATCGGCGGCCTCCCCGGCGAGGCGATCACCCTCCACCGCATGGAGAACACGGCGCACAGCCCGCTCCGCTACGAGATGGACTCGAAGGAGCAGCTGAAGGTCTACAAGGAGATCCTCGAGGCCGGGCACGACATCGTCGGCATCTACCACTCCCACACCCGCACCGCCGCCTACCCCTCGCAGACCGACATCAACCTGGCCAGCGGCTGGCCGGACGCGGTGTACTTCATCGTCTCCCTCGAGAACCCGGAGGAGCCCTACGTGCGGGGCTTCAACATCCGGGAGGGCCAGGTCGAGGATGTCGATATTCAGGAGACGTGAGCGGACGCCGGACCCGGTGAAGGTCGCCTGGGCCTCCCATCAGGCCGAGGCCGAGCTGATCGCGAACATCCTCAGGGAGGAGGGCATCCCCTCCCTGATCAAGCGCAACAAGGGCTTCGACGTGCCCGACTTCCTCGCCGCCGGCGCCCGGGACGTCTACGTGCCCGCCTCCGCCGCCGAGCGGGCGAAGGAGATCCTGGACGACCTGAGGTCGTCCGAGGAAGACCTGCCCGGCAGCTGACGGCTAGCGGGAACCGCCGGCCATCGCCGGCAGGATCATCACGGTGTCGCTCTCCGAGACCCCGGTCTCGAGACCGTCTAGAACCCGGACGTCCTCGTCGTTGAGGTAGACGTTGACGAAGCGGTTGAGCTCGCCCTCGCCCGAGAAGAGCTGCTCCTTCGTGTCGGGGTACTCGGCGACGAGGGCGTTCAGCACCTCACCGACGTTCGAGCCGGCGACCTCGACGGTGTTCTGGTCGCCGGTGTGCTTGCGGAGTACGGGCGGAATCTTCACGGACGGCATGTCGCTGATCCTAGTTGAAAATCGAAAGGGCCTCTGACGTGCCCTGAGGGCGCGCCTGACCAAGCAGATCGAGGATTCCGCGTTCCCGCTTGCTGGTGGCAAGTGGGAGCGCGGTTGACGAAGATATGCGCAGTGTCAGGTGCGTCATCGGGGTGCGTCAGGAGCCGGTGTGTCCGCCGCAGAACGCTTCGTAGTCGGGGAACTTGCCCATCTCGGACTCCGGGACCTCGGGCGCGTTCGGACCGCAGATCGGGCACTCGGGGTCGCGGCGGACCTTGAGCTCGGTGAACGAGGTGCCGAGGGCTTCGTAGAGCAGCAGGCGGCCGATCAGCGGCTCGCCGATGCCGAGCACGAGCTTGAGGACCTCGTTCGCCTGGAGCAGGCCCATCTGCCCGGCCATCACGCCGAGCACGCCGTTGGCGGAGCAGCTCGGGGCGAGTTCCGGCGGCGGCGGGGTCGGGTAGAGGCAGCGGTAGCACGGCCCCTCGTAGGGGACGAAGGTTGAGATCTGGCCGTCGAACGAGAGGATCGAGGCCGAGACGACCGGCTTCTTGAGCCGCACCGAGGCGTCGTTGAGCAGGTACCGGGTCGGGAAGTTGTCGGCGCCGTCGACGATGATGTCGTAGTCCTCGATCACCTCGAGGATGTTGCCCGCGTCGAGGCGGAAGTTGTACTCGATCACCTCGACGTCGGGGTTTAGCTCCTCGATCGTCTGACGCGCGGAGGAAGACTTCGGCGTGCCTACCCTGGCGGTGTTGTGGATGACCTGGCGTTGGAGGTTCGAGGCGTCGACCACGTCGTCGTCGACGATGCCGATCGTGCCGATGCCGGCGGCCGCCAGGTAGAGCGCCGTCGGGGCTCCGAGGCCGCCGGCGCCGAGCAGCAGCACCTTGGCCTCGAGCATCTTGATCTGCCCCTCCACTCCGACCTCCGGCAGGAGGATGTGACGCGAGTAGCGGTCGCGCTGCTCGGGGGTGAGGTTCACGTTGGACTCGACCGGCAGGCCCTGCGCCTCCCACTCGAGGATGCCGCCCGCCATCGAGGCCACGTTCTCGTAGCCGAGCGACTTGAGGACGACGCCGGCGTCATAGGAACGGGCGCCGGAGCGGCACTGGAGGATCACCCGCTGGGACTTGTCGGGCACGGCGGCGGCGATCCGGTCGGCGATCACACCGGGCGGGATCAGCTCGGAGCCCTCGATGTGGGACTCCTCGTACTCGTAGGGCTCGCGCGTGTCGATCAGCTTGGCCGCGCCCTCGTCGAGCTCGGCGAAGGCCTCCTGCGGAGTGATCTCTTCGACTGTCTGCGTTTCGGTCGCTTCCGGTGCCATGGGCAAAACCCCTGAATCTCTATCTGGATTTAGTTACTTCAAAAAGTATAGCGAGCCATGGAAACCCTGAATCTCCGGCCTCGCTCGGGACACGAAGGGTACAGGTGCCCGGGCCCGGCGCGGGAAGCGGCATACCGAAGCCCGTCCGATTAGGGTGAACTGGTTGTACAAGTTGAACTGACCGGCTCGGGGGAGCCAGAGGAGAAAATGAACCGAATCGCCGCACCGGCCTGGCTGCTCTCGTTGGCCTTCGCCGTCCTGTCGTTCGCCGCGCCCGCTCAGGCCGCGGACACCGTGACCCTGGAAGGGCACGTGTGGGGAGCCAGCCTGGACGGCCTGACGATCGAGGCGCACCGCGGGGGCGGGGCCACCGTCTACGTGGCGGAGCGGCCGGAGCTCACGACGACCGCCGGCCCCGACGGGCGCTGGAGCCTGGAGGTGCCGAACGGCGAGAACGTCACCCCCTGCGCCGAGCTGGCCGGCCACCACGAGACCTGCAACCAGACCTACTTCACGAGAGGCCGTGACCTCGCCCAGGTCAACTTCCAGATGGTCGACCACCCGATCGCCAGCATCCTCGGCACCTTCTCGGGCGGCGAGATGCTCAAGGACGAGAACGGCAATCCGCACGTGAAGCGGTGCGCGATCGTCTCCACCTTCTACGAGCGGGAGAAGCGCACGTTCCTCGACTTCCAGGACTTCCTCGACGCCGCGCCCCATGGCGTGGCCGGAGCGACCGCGGTGGCGAAGGGTGCCGACGGCGCCCCGCTGCCGGGGCCGATCTTCTTCAACGAGATGGTGCTGCCCGACCACGCGCTGGGCGAGTCCTCACGCGACGGCGGCGTCATGTGGGTCGAGGTGCCGCCGGGCGTCTACACGATCACCGGCGCGCATCCGACGGACCGCTTCGCGCCCTTCCAGGCGACCTGCGAGGACGGCCGCCTCGTCAACGCCAGCCCGCCCTGGGGCCTCTACGAGATGTACGGGACCGAGGAGCCGAACCCGGCCGTGCTGCCGGGCGAGGTCGCGGCCGACACGACGCTCGACGCCAGCGTGACCAACGCGAAGGCCGTGAAGCGCGGCAAGACTCGGAAGGTTCAGGTGAAGGTCGCCACGACCGAGAAGGCGACCGTCCAGGTGACCGCGGCGCAGGCCGGGCGCAAGGTCAGGCGCCGGGCGACGATCGGCAAGAGCGGCAAGGTCGCCGTGAAGGTCGGGCGCCGCTTCAAGGGCGGTTCGGCGAAGGTGAACGTGAAGCTGACCGACGCCGCCGGCAACGGGGGTTCGTTTGCCACCGTCGTCGCCATGCCCGGCAAGGGCCGGAGGGCCGCGTCGATCAAGGACGCGAAGCCCACCGGTACCGCCCCGTCCCCCGCCCCCGACCCCGGGAAGGTGACGATCAGCGGCAACGCGTACGCCTTCATCTTCGCCGGAGACATGCGCCGTCTCGAGGGGGCCGTCGTCCGCGTCGTCGAGTTCCCCGAGCTCCAGACGGTGGCCGGCGAGCAGGGTGCCTGGTCGCTCGAGGTGCCCGACGACGCCGACGTGACCCCGTACGCGACGTTCCCCGACACGACCCCGGAGGACGGCGACGACGACTACTTTCCGGTCTACGCCCAGACCTTCCACACCCGCGGGAAGGACATAAACCGGATCAACTTCCAGATGCCGAAGCAGTGGGTGGTCGAGGCGCTGGGCGGGATCATCGGCGCCGAGATGGACGGCCCCGCGGGCAAGAAGACGATCCGGAGCTGCGCCGTGGTGTCGACGTTCTTCCGTCTCCAGCGGACGAAGGACGGCGAGCTGATCGACGGCCGCACCTACACGGACTTCGACGACTTCCACGACTACCGCGCGCACGGGGTCGCCGATTCCACGGCCACGCTCTCCGACGACTCGGGCCAGATCCCGCGCGACCCCGTCTACTTCAACTCATCGGTGATCCCTGACCCCGCCCAGCCGGTCTCTTCGGGCGACGGCGGCGTCGTCTGGGCCAACGTTCCCGCGGGGACCTACACGCTCCGCGGCAAGCACGAGACGAAGCGGTTCGCCGAGGCGCGCGTGAGCTGCGAGCCCGGCCGGCTGGTCAACGCCAGCCCGCCGTGGGGGCTCTACGAGCTGGCCGGCAACGAGGAGTCGAACCCGGCCACCATCCACGACGCCCCGGCGCCGGTGGCCGACCGTCGGGTCGACTCGCGGCTCGGTTCGGCCCGGATCAACCGTAACCGCCGGATCGTCCTGAGCGTCTCGACGAGCTCCGGCGAGCCGGTGTCGGTCACCGTGAACGGGCGGCAGGGCAAGCGCCGGCTCGAGGCGCTCCGCCGGTTGCCGTCGGGCAAGGGCGTCGTCAAGGTCCGACTGCCCGGGAAGATGCGCCGCGGCACCGTGAACGTGGGCGTCGCGATCACCGACGAGGCCGGCAACAAGGCCTCCTTCTCCGCTCCCCTCCACAATCGTCGCTAGGGCGAGCGAGAAAAGCGCAACGAAAAAGGGGGCGCCGGACGGCGCCCCCTTTTGTTGTCAGCTGCCCGCTAGAGGGAGGGCCGCATCTGGCGCAGGCGCCGGACGCGCTCCTCGATCGGGGGGTGGGTCGAGAAGAGACCCGCAAGGCCCTTGGCCTTGAAGGGCTTGACGATGTAGAGCGGCTCGGAGGCCTCGCTGACGTGCCCCCTCATCGGGATCGCCTCGGCGCCCTGTTCCAGGCGCAGGAGCGCGCTGGCGAGCGACTCGGGGTTGCCGCAGATCGCGGCGCCGCCCGCATCGGCCGCGTACTCGCGCTGGCGCGAGACCGCGAGCTGGATGATCGAGGCGGCCAGCGGTGCGAGGAGCACCATCGCCAGCGAGCCGATCAGGCCCATGGGCGAGTTGTTGTCGTTGCCGAACCACATCAGCATGTACGCGATGTAAGTGATCGCCGCGCCGATCGTCGAGGCGATCGACTGGATCAGGATGTCGCGGTGCTTGATGTGGGCGAGCTCGTGGGCCACCACGCCGCGGAGCTCGTCGGTCGAGAGCAGGCGGGTGATGCCGGCGGTGACCGCGACCGCCGAGTGGTTGTAGTCCCGGCCGGTCGCGAACGCGTTCGGCTGATCCTGCGGGATCACGTAGAGGCGGGGCATCGGGATGTCTGCTCGCTGGCAGAGCTCCCGCACCATCTGGAAGTACTCCGGGTTCTCGGACTCCTCCATCGGCTGGGCGCCGCTCATCTTCAGGGCTAGCTTGTCGCTGAAGAAGTAGGAGAAGAAGTTCATCGCGACCGCGATGCCGAGGAAGAGGAGCGCCGTCTGCTGGCCGCCGATCGCGAACCCGATGACGACGAGGAGCCCGGAGAGGGTCGCCAAGAGGATCGTCGTCCTCAGGGTGGCGCCCCAGGTTGATTGCCTGGTTGTGGTCATCGAGCCTCCTACGGTCGATTTGGGTCGAAAGTACGGGCATTGTCCCGCGCGGGCCGGCGCCCGTCCATAGGGGCTAGCCCCCATTCGCGCTCGGCCCGGGGCTCGCCCCCGGGGTCCGGCCGTCCCGCCTGCGACGATGCGAGCGAGAGATGAAGCGCCAGCCGATCTTCACCGAGGTCCTGTTCCTGAACGCGGCGATGGTCGCCCTCGCGACCGCCGGCGCGGCGCTCGTCACCGGCTTCTCCACCGATCACGTCGAGAGGCTGATCCTGATCGCGGCGGCCGCCGCCGGGATCACGGCCCTCCTCAACGTCGCGGTGCTGCGGCGCCGCTTCACCCCGCTCGAGGACGTGATCACGGAGATGGAGAAGGTCGACCTGAGCCGGCCGGGAGCCAACCTGCCCGACTGGATCGACGGGGTCGCCGAGACCGAGGAGGCCGAGCGGCTCGAGCTCGCCTTCCTGCGGATGATGCGCCGGCTCGAGGCGGAGCGCCGGCGCAGCTCGAGCGCGGCGTTGCGGGCGCAGGAGGAGGAGCGGGCCCGCGTCGCCCGCGACCTCCACGACCAGGTAAACCAGTCCCTGACCGGGGTGCTGCTCCGGCTCGAAGCGACGAGGTCGGAGGCTCCCCCGGAGCTCGAGGCGGAGATCGAGGAGACCAGCCGCCTCGCCCACCAGGCAATGGACGAGCTCCTGACCGTCGCCCGCCAGCTCCGCCCCACCGCCCTGGACGACCTGGGGCTGAGGGCGGCCATCGCCGGGCTGGTGGAACAGCTCGACCTGCCGGGACTGACCGCCACCTTCGAGTGTGACGACGACCCGGCGGGCCTCGACCCGGACGTCCAGCTCGTGATCTACCGGGTCTCGCAGGAGGCGATCGGGAACGCGGTGAGGCACAGCGGGGCGGCCCGCGTCGAGGTGAGCCTCGCCCGTGAGGGCGAGCGATTCGCCCTGACCGTGGCGGACGACGGCAGCGGCTTCACGTTCGACCAGGCCACCTCGGGTCTCGGGCTCGGCGGGATGCGGGAGCGGGCCATCCTGGTCGGCGGGGAGATCGACATCGAGTCGCGTCCCGGCCGGGGCACGACGGTGCGGCTCCTGG
>Ga0182737_1003268_pt1 | contig 12139 bp, 11 predicted proteins | sample eDN5th30CBELigOP_FD_128878 | JGI IMG/M metagenome (GOLD analysis project Ga0182737, IMG submission 128878) | Enriched Organic Plus compost microbial communities from Emeryville, California, USA - eDNA 5th pass 30_C BE-Lig OP (version 2) (version 2) ... | reverse complement strand
GAGAAGGTCCTGCAACTGGCCACTCCGGTAGCCGTGGGCAGAGCCGGTAGCCAACTCAATTGGGATGTGCTGGCGCCACTGGTGGAGCCTGAGCGGCTGGAAACCTTCCGCAGCCTGGCCGTGAACATGCCGAGCATCGAACTGAGCAGTTCGGAGATTCGCCGCCGGGTACGCGAAGGCCGCAGCATTCGCTACCAGACGCCCCGCGCGGTGGAAAAATACATCGAAACCGCCGGGCTGTATCGCGACACCCCCCAGGTGTAACGCAAAGCGGCTCCAAACGGCAGCGCGGCATTCTGCCGTGTAAAGCTACACGGTTTCAGGCGGCTCGAAGTCAAAGTCGCGCCATTTCATCGGCCGGCGGAACGGTTCGATCCGCAGCACCACTTGGCCGTTCTGAAACAGCCGCACCGTGCCGTTGCTTTCGCTGACGGCAATGGCGATCGCCTTGGTCGCCCGGCTGATCGCGGCGGCAGCCCAGTGCCTGGCGCCGAGCCCTTTGCTGAGCGTGATATCGGTGGCCGGGGCATCGATGTACCGGCAAGCGGCCAGCACCGTGGCATCGGCCGAAACGATGAATGCCCCGTCCATCTGGGCGATTTCCTTGATGCCTTCGCGCACGCGGGGCGACCGCAGGTTGCGGTCCTTGCGGCTGTAGCCTTTGACCGGGTCGAAGCCCTGTGAGTGCGTCGAAGCCAGCACCTTGCGGTGGTCGCCCACGACAAACAGCGTGCCCACCGGTTTGCCTTCGCGGCCCTCGCGGCCGATTTCCAGGGCCAGGTTGACCACGATCTGGAGTGTATCCAGCGGCACGCTGGTTTCCAGCTTCCGCAGGTCGCGCACGGTCAGCCGGCCCAAGTGGTCGCTGAGTTCGATCAGGCTGAGGCTGTCGATCTCGCCGGCCTCAAAACCGCTGTAGAGAGCGACGACGCGGGCCCCAGGCTCCAGAATTTCGTCAGCCACGGCTTCCAAAAGTGCCTGGGAGAGCTTCTCGTAGATCGGGCTCTCTTCCATGTCCAGCAGCACTTCGTGCAGGCCCGCCGCCTGGGCACCTTCCAGTTTTTCGTGGCGATCGGCGGTAACGATCAGCTTGACGTCGCCGCCGCGGTTCCGCAGTTCCTCCCAATTGGTGGGGCCGTCCAGGGAAACGAGCACCGCGCTGGCCGACTCGCGACCGGCAACGACCACGGCGGCATCAAACAGGGTGGCAAATAATCCCGAGAATCGGTGCGGCTTCATCCACTGGCGGGGGCAAGGAACCGGAGGGACGGCAGGAGAAACGCGAAACCGAATGTACGGGTTTTGCCCAGCCACCGCAACCAGAACCGGCGGCCAAGTCGGGGGATGTGGGGTCGCCAGCAGAGCCTGCGCGGCGCGAACAACAGCCTGGGCTGCACTGTCCTTGTGAAGTGCCGTTTCCCCTGGCGATGCAAATCGCAATACTTGTAACAGAAGGACGCGGCTTTCGCCGCAGTAAGCATCCGCCGGCCTGGCGCTTCAGGCCGCGGCTTCCCCGCCCCCCTGGCTTCCTCGCCCACCTTGATCCTGCCCTATGAACCATGCACAGCGGCCCGCGGCGGAGTTGGATGCCCTGCACCATATCGCCGTTAGTACCCACAACTTGCCGGAAACCTTGCGGTGGTACCGCGAGCATTTCCGCTGCCAGGTCGTGTACGAAGACGACACCTGGGCGATGCTGCAATTTGCCAACGTGCAGTTGGCCCTCGTCGTACCGCAACAGCACCCGCCGCACCTGGGCTTTGCCGTGCCCGACGCCGGCCGCTTTGGCCCGCTGAAAGAGCACCGCGACGGCACGCGTTCGACCTACGTGGCCGATCCTTCCGGCAACGTGGTCGAAATGATCGAGGCAGAGAGCCTGGCCCCGGCAGCGGCCGACCCGGCTACCACCGACACCGTTCCCTGGCCGGCCGGACGCAACTAGCCGCGCGGCCCGGCGACAGGTTCACGATTCAGCCGCGGGGGAAAAACGCCATGGATCACGCGGCGGCCTATCAGACCGACCTGGCCTACATCCACGACGTGGGCTATGGCTGGTTTGCTGCCGGCTCTGCCCCCGGCTTGCTCCACGAGCTGCACGCGGCCGGCATCGATGCTGGCTTGGTCGTCGACCTGGGCTGCGGCTCCGGCATTTGGGCACGCCACCTGGTGGACGCCGGCTACGACGTCGTGGGCATCGATCTTTCGCCCGCCATGATCGAGCTGGCGCGGCAGCGCGTGCCCCAGGCTCAATTCCAGGTGGGCTCCTTTGTCGAGGCAACCTTGCCGCCATGTCGGGCCATCACCGCACTGGGCGAGGTCTTCAATTACCTGTTCGATGAGCGGGTGTCGCTCGACACGCTCCAAGCCGTGATTCAGCGGGCTTACGATGCCCTCGCCCCCGGCGGCCTGTTGATCTTTGATGTGGCCACGCTGGACCGGCACAGGAGCCGCAAGCAGGCCTTCACCGAAGGCGACGATTGGGCCTGCCTCGTGGAGTATCAACGAGGCGAGGCCCGGCGGCGGCTTTCGCGACGGATTGTCACCTTCCGCCGCATCGGCGAAGCCTATCGGCGGCACGTAGAAACGCACGTCCAGCAGCTTTTCGACCCGGCGGAGATCCTGGCCTGTTTGCGGCAGGCCGGCTTCACCGCTCGCACCATTCCCAGCTATGGAACCTACCCGCTGGGCGAGGGCGTGCTGGGCTTCATCGCCGCCAAAAGTTCATAGCTGGCCGCTTGGTAAAGTCTTCGCGCGGACACGCCCGCTGCCGGTACGAATCTTGCCGGGCATGGATCGTTAATTGCCTGTTGGCCCAGCGATAAGGAGTCACGCCATGCAGTACGAGTTTGTGGCGATTCCCGACGACGAGATCCCGGTCGCTGTCGATCCGGTCTTTCAGCACGTGGTGACCACGTACGTCAGCGAGGCCAACAAGACGGCGAGCATGTGGCGGGCTGTGCCCGACGAGGTGCTGGACTTCAAGCCGCACGAAAAGTCCAACACCGTGCGCACGATCATGGTCCACCAGCTTCTTTCCGAGCGGCGGTTCTTTGCCGAGTTCGTGGGCACGCAAGAACCGGCCGTCGAGGAACTGCTGCCCCAGGGTGAACAGCCGCCAACCCAGGCCTACATCGACAAGTACCTCTGGCAGGTTCGCGGGCGGCTGCCCCAGCTTGCCGCCGCAACCACCGCGTGGTGGCTGGAGGAACGGGCGTTCTTCGCTGGCTTGAAGCGGCAGCGGATCTGGATCTTCTGGCGGCGGGTGCTGCACACCTGCCACCATCGCACGCAGGTGCAAACGTGGCTCCGACTCGCCGGCTGCCACGTGCCAGCCATTTACGGCCCCTCGGGCGACGTGCACTGGGACGGCGCCGACCCCACTTATTCGCTCGACGCCGCGCGGCGGGGGGCCTGATCCTGCGCCGTCGTGGGGCGAGCCGCCCCGGGCGGGCAATCCCCAGCGAAAACTTCCATCGCCCCCGTCTTCTCATTAAGCTGGGGAGTTTGCAGGAGTTGAGCGAAACGCCTGCGACTGGGGTTCCAAGCCGACCGTTTCCCGCCGTGGGAGTCCATAGATGCGAACGCTGAGCTGGTTGCTGGTGATTGCGTGGGGTTGCGCCGCTGTCACGCCGGCCTGGGGACAAGACAAGGCCGCCAATCAGCCCAAGCCCAAGCCGGCCAAACCGGCCGCCTACACCAACGAGGCGGAAGCAGGCGTCGACTTCCAACTGCAAGGCGAGTACGGCGGCCTGATCTCCGGCGGCTACCGGCAGCAGCGTGTGGGCTTGCAGGTGATCGCCCTGGGCGATGGCACGTTTCGCGCGGTGGAGTTCGCCGGCGGCTTGCCCGGCGACGGCTGGAACGGGGGCGACCGCGTTGAATACGAGGGCCGCCGCCAGGGCCGTCTGGCGGTTTTCAGTGGTCCCAAACGCTACGGCGTGATCGTGCCCGGCGCGGTCTGGGTCCGCGAGGCCGGTTCCGACACGCTGCTGGGCGTGCTCAAGAAAGTCCAACGTCGCAGCAGCACGCTAGGGCTTCAGCCGCCCTCCAACGCCGTGGTGCTGTTTGATGGCACTTCCACCGAGCAATTCGTCGGCGCCCGGCTCACCGAAGACGGCTTGCTGATGGAAGGCCCCACCACGCGCGACCCGGTGGGCGATTTCAACCTGCACTTGGAGTTCAAGCTGCCGTTCATGCCCGGTGCTCGCGGCCAAGCCCGCTCCAATAGCGGCGTCTACATCCAGCGGCGGTACGAGGTGCAGATCCTCGATTCGTTCGGACTGGAACCGCAGTTCAACGACTGCGGTAGCTTGTATCGCCAGCGCCCGCCGGAACTCAATATGTGCTTGCCGCCGCTGTCGTGGCAGACGTACGACATTGACTTCCAGGCTGCCCGATTCGATACCGAAGGGCGTAAGATTCAGAACGCCCGGATTACCGTGCGTCTCAACGGCGTGCCGGTGCAGAACAACGTGGAGCTGAGCAGCAAGACCGGCGCTGGCCAGCCGGAGGCTCCGCACCCGCTGCCGATTCTGCTGCAGAACCACGGCGACCCTGTCCGCTTCCGCAACATCTGGATCGTGCACAACAGCCAGCAGGGCGAAATATTGCCGCCGCTGGTTGCCGGCCAGCGTTAGTTGCCGCTTTAGCACTCAAGCTTCGCGCAGGTAGAACGTGTCACCCGCTGTCCGCAACTGGAGCGTGATTCTGGCCATCCTGGTGTGTGTAACGGCCGGCACCGCTTATGTGCGGTTCAACTCCCAGCAGGAGCTGCCCCGGCCTACGCCGGCGGCGCAGAAGCTCGATCCGCCGCACGTGGTGCGAACGGTCAAGCATGTGGATAAGTACACGTACCTGGAGCTGATGGACGCGCCGGACTCCAGTTACTGGATCGCCGGGCCCCGCATCGAAGTTCAAGTGGGCGACCAGGTGGCGTACAGCGGCACGCACGAGATGCGGAACTTTCATAGCCCCACGCTGGGCGTGACGTTCGACCGCATCTTGTTTGTGGACCTGGTTCACGCCATCACAGCCGACGGCCGGGTCGTGGCCGGCAGCGACCACAGCCATCAGGCACCCCTGCGGCCCGAAGCGGCCGTGCTGAGCGACAGCGTGGCCCCGGACTTTGATCCGCGGCAAGCACCGCCGGCAAAGCCGTAACTGCCTCGCTCGCGGATTATTCTGCCGCTGGCTCGGTGGCAGCGGGCTGCTGCTCGCCGCGGCGAGCCGTCGCCAGGTACACGAGCAAAAAGCCGACCAGCGGGCCAATCGTGCCCAGCAGCAGGATCTGGCCCGGCAGGTGCTCCACCTCATCGAGCACGACCTGCGACCGCAAACCGAACCAGCGCAGCACCCCCTCCACCGTTTCGATCCGTCCAAACCGGCCCAGTTGGTACAGGGCCAGGCACATCAAGAAGCCGTTGTGGCAGACGTGCATCAGGATGCCCGGCCTCACGCTGCTGCTGCGCCACGCAATCCATCCGAGGATGAGCCCTAGCATCGTGCTGGGCAGCAGCCGTTCGGTCGCCAGCGTGGTGCTGATCACGTGGAAGGCACCAAACACCAGCGCGCTGATGACGATGGTGCCAAAGGCCGAAAGCCGCGTTTTCAGGGCTTCGAACGTGAAGCCACGAAAACACAGCTCCTCGAAAATGCCCGGCGACAATGCCATCGCCGTCAGGAACAGCCACGCCGGGGCCAGTGCCAGATCGCGGACACGTTCGTTGATTTGGTGCAGATAGTCGCTGTTGAAGCTGTTCAGTCCCAGTTTCTTGCCCAGCCACACGGCTTCATGGGCGGCAGGCCAAAGCGTCAGCCCCAGGATCACCGCTCCCAGGTACGCCAGCGCCGGCGTCCGTCGCCACCCGAAGGCCGAGCGCAGCCGCACCTTCCGCAGCAGGGCAACCAGCAGCGGCACCCCGCCAAACAACAGCGCCGTCAGCGTGGCCGTGGTGGCAAGCAGCGGAACACGGTTCAAATCCTCACTGGCGACCACCCCTTGGGCGGCGAAGTACAGCGGAAAGATCAACGCCAAGGCCAGCATCGCCATCGGGATTGTTGGCGAGGCGGTTTCGTGCCGTGGGCGGCGCAAGAGTTCGCCCCAGGTGCCGCTGCTGCCGTACAAGATGGCGTCGGTGCCAAAGATTCTGGCCGCCAGGGCCAGCGTGGCCGCCGCATATAGAGCGGTCGAAACGATGGCCACCGTCGCATAACTGAGCTGGGTTTCGCCGGCAAACACGTCGCGTGCGAGCAGCACCATATTGATCAGCGGCACCACCGCCAACGTGCCTTCCAGCCGCGTGCCTGGCATCAGACTCATCACGCCCGGCGCGAGCGACAACAACATCAGCGGAATCAGGTACGCCTGAGCCTCTTTGAAGCTGCGGGCAAAACTTGTCACGGCCAGCAGCACCGCCGAGAAGAAAATGGCGAACATCACCAGCAGGGCGAACACCAGCAGGATCGATTGCAGCGACAAGCCGGCCTGGCCGAACAAAGCCTGCCCTAGCCCCACGGTTTTGATCGTGATGGTCATGGCCACCAGGTTGACCACGGCTGTCAACAGAGCGACCGCCACCACGGCCACATACTTGCCAAAGAGCAACGTCATGCGCGGCAGCGGCGCCGCCACCAGGGCTTCGAGCGTGCCGCGTTCGCGTTCGCCCGCCGTGAGGTCGATCGCCGGGTACACCGCGCCGGTGATCGTCATCAAGATCAGGATCAGCGGGATCACGGTGGCCAAGGAAATGCCGTACACATCGCGCGTCTGATTGGGCACGTTCACGTACCGCAGTTGCAGCGGTTCGCGCAGCTCTTCCTCGCGCACCAGGCCGATCAAGCCTGTCCCGCCAACAACCGGTAGCAACGACAGATACCGGCGCTGATTGCGAAGCTGGTCGCGATAATCCTGCCAGGCCATGATGCGGGCTTGCATGTGTTGCAAGGCCGCCATGCTGGCTGGCGATTCGCGCTGGTAGACCAGTTCGATCTCAAACCGGGGCGGCCCAGGACTCACATTGGCAATGGCGTCTTGCAGCGGCCGGGTGCGCACGCCCACGTCGAACGCGCCCTCGCCCACCAACTCTTCCAGCGGCGGATCGCCGTGTTTGACGAAGTCGGTGAGCAGTTCCATCTGCGACTGTTCTTTGGGCGGCAACGGCCACTCGCCGTCCTTGCGCAGTTCGTGCAACTGCTTCTCGGCCTGGCTGAAGAACGAAGCCAGCATGAAATGCGCGCGGCGGTCGCCATAGCCGATCACGTACTTGGCGTCGCGGCCAGGCAAGGTCAGCACGAACTTCTGGAACACCACGCCCAGCAGCGGATACACCAACAGCGGCATCAGAACCAGCGTGATGATCGTGCGGCGATCGCGGAGGATTTCACGCAGTTCTTTCAGCGTTAGCCGCGTCAGCCGCCCCAGAAAGTGGCGAGGGCGAAGATTGCCAGGCGCTGCGGCCGAGCCATCGCTCTGCGCATCGTGTTGAGACATACGGCACGTTCAGCAAGTTGGAGAGGCTCGCCGCCATGTTTGCCCGGCGCGAACCTTTAAACTCATGCGGTAACGGACTCCCGAAGTGCCTCATCTCCGCGCACGTAACGCATCATGATCTCGACGAGATTGTTGCACCCTGTCCTGGCGCACAACTCGTCGAACGTGCCCTCCTCCACCATGCGGCCGCGGTGCAGCAGCCCGAACCGGTCGCACAGCCGGGCGGCTTCGTCCAGTTGGTGGGTACTGACAATCACCGCCTTGCCCTGTTGCCGCAGGTGGGCAATGTAATCGAACACTACCTGGCTGCCTACGACATCCAGCCCTCGGGTGGGCTCGTCCAGCAGCATGATCGGCGGATCGTGCATCAGGGCCCGGGCCAGGTTGACGCGTTGCTTCTGTCCGGTGGAAAGCGTGGAACACCGCCGGTCGAGGAAGGAGTGCAGGTCCAACACGTCGGCGATGCGTGCCAGGTTGGCCGCCGTCTGCTCGGCCGACATGCCATACAAGTCGGCAAAGAACTCCAGCATCTCCCGCGGCGAAAGCCACTGGTACAGCCCCGCGCTGGTGGAGACCAGGCCAATCCGGCGTTTGACGTCGTCGGCCTGCTGATCGCTGCGGACGCCGTCCACTTCAGCATAGCCCGAGGTAGGTGTCAGCAGCCCCACAATCATCCGTAGCGTCGTGGTTTTGCCGGCGCCATTGGCTCCCAGCAGGCCATACACTTCGCTGGGACGCACGGTAAACGAAACCCGGTCGACGGCCACAATTTCTTCGGCCTCGCCGAACCGCTTGGTCAGTTCATGGACGACAATCATACCGCGGACCTTACCCCTGTACGGTGTCGCAAATCGAGCTGCGGAGGGACAAGGCCCCGGCAAAGTGAACGGATGGGCAGGCGCAAGCCGTTCACCCGATCTATTCTAGCATGGCTGCGACAGCGATCTGGCATGGAGTTGCCGACCACCAGCGTGGACGAGAAGGCGGACAAGGAAACGTTATTTTATAAGGCGCAGTGAGTCCCCACCACACGAATCCGGTAGTAACGATCGAATTGGCGAGAGCCTCATACCATACAACGAACCCCGCCGTGGCACGGCCACCTGTGGCGGGGGGCAAGGCTGCGCAAACGGCGATGGCTGTGGCCGGATCGAACGGGCGAGGGCCGAATATCTGCATGCCGGCCTGACACTTTTCCTGCCCAGGTCTTGTTTCCGCCGTTTGAATGCGGTCAACTACGGCCGGCCCTGGCCCCTCGCTTGGCAGGTGATGGAATCCCGCCAGCAGCGTCCGCGACCCCGCGGACTTGGGGGGCAACGCCCGCGCGGCCAATCGCGCTGGCGAGGACAGTTTGGCGCGTTACCATAGGCACCACAGAACCGCCGCGGCGGCTTCGTTCCCCGCGGTTCACGTGTGTGACTCGCCGGCCGCTGGCCGCCTTCTGCATTGGCCGTGGCTGGGCGCGTCGCAGGGCTTTGTCGGCATCCGCAGGACAAACCAACTTAGGAGATTTCAAACCATGAAGCATTTGTTTTGTCTGGCCGCGGCGGCCCTATTGGTCGCGGGTGGAACCAACTCCGCCTCGGCGCAAGCCCCCAAGGTGGAAGTCAAGCCGCTGGTCACCAACCTGCTGAACCCGAGCGGCATCGCCATTCAGCCGGAAACCGGCGACGTGTTCATCAGCGACAGCGGTCATCTCCGCGTGTTGCGGTACAAGCCAGGCGCCCCGCGTGAGGAACGCATCAGCGTCGCCATCAGCGGCTTCCCCAAGGACGTCTACGGCAAGGGCCCGATGTATGATATCGGCCCCCTGGGCCTGGCCTTCCTCGATCGCAACACCCTGGTGGTGGGCGGCGGCGGTAACCCGGACGGCAAGGAAATCGTCCGCTTCTACAACGTGCCCGATGAAGGCAAGATCAAGGCCGACGACATGAAGGCCCAGGCCGGCCCGATCACGCCGGGCGAGGAGTCCAAGCAGGGCGAAGGTAACTTCTACGCCCTGGCCGTGACCCCCAAGGGCATCTATGTCACCAGCAACGGCGACGACACCAAGGGCTGGATCGCCCGCGTCGAGGTGAAGGACGGCAAGCCCGGCGACCTGAAACCGTTCATCGCGACCAAGGAAGCCGTGGGCGTCGATGCTCCGGTGGGCATCACCGTGGCTCCCGATGGCAACCTGGCCGTCGGCCAGATGGGCGAAATGAACGTGCCCCAGGACAGCCTGCTCACCATGTACGACCTGGACGGCAAGCTGCTCTGGAAGGCCGAGACCGGCCTGTTCGATATCGGCACGCTGGCCTACAGCCCCAAGTCGGGCAAGCTGTACGCGGCCGACTTCGCCTGGATGGATGAGAAGCAGGGTGGCCTGTACCGTTTGGACATCAAGAAGGAAGGCGACGACGTGACCGTGGAAGCGGTGAAGGTCGTCTCGCTGGACAAGCCGGCCGCCATGACCTTCGACAAGGACGGCAACCTGTACGTGCTGGAGTTCGGCACCGCCGAAGAAGGCTCGGAAAAGAAGCCGGGCCGCCTGGTGAAGATCACCGGCGACCTGTAAATCGCAAGCCGCGTGTGGCGGTGAGTCGCCGCGCGACTGCAAATGAGTGATAAGCGAGCCGGCCTCGTGCCCCCCTGTTGGCGCGAGGCCGGCTCTTTGCGTTTGGTCGCGGCGGTTCTATTCTGAACAAAGCCTCCGTTTAGATTCCTGCTCAAGAAACGAACAGCCATGTCGCGACGCGAAAAAATCGAAGCCATGCTCGCCGAGGAGCCGGGCGACGTGTTCCTGCGCTACAGCCTGGCGATGGAACTGGACAAGGAAGGCGAGCACGACCGCAGCCTGCAACTGCTCCACGAGTTGGCGACCGGCAACCCGCCGTATGTGCCCGCCTTCTTCATGGCAGGGCAGCAGTTGACGCGGCTGGACCGGATTGACGAAGCCCGCGACGTGCTAACCCGCGGCATCGCGGCCGCCCAGGCAGCCGGCGACGCCCACGCCGCCGGCGAGATGGCAGGGTTTTTGGACACGCTGGGATAAAGTAGGGTCCGCTGTGCGGACCAGGAAACCGCTCGGGGGCCACTGGCTTGGCCCATTGGTATCTACACATCTCCGGCACTAGCAGTGCTAGCAGGGGTGCCTGGGGCAATGTTGGCCGCATAATTGTGGTATGCCTTCGAGACTTGCTCCCCCGTTTGAACGGCGACTGCAGCGCCGGTACGAGTCCCTCGTGGCCGATCACCTGGACACTGCCCACTCCACTGCCAGCGGCATTCATGCCCTGCCCGATGTGGCAACCGCGTTTGCCCATGCGCAGGGGGCCTGGCGTTTTTTTAATAACAACCGCGTGACCTACGGCGACCTGATGAAGCCGCTGCTAGAGGCAGCCCGGCAAGGTGTGGCCAGCGATTGCCGCGACCACGTTCTGGTGGTCCACGACTGGTCCTTCCTAACGTACAAGGCTCACGCCTCCAAAAAGGATCGGGCAGTTCTAAGCAGCAGCGGCAAGCCCAGCGGCTACGAAATTCTCGCCTCGCTGGCCATCAGCGACCGCGACGGCTCGCCGTTGGCACCGCTGGCGATGAGCCTGCGTTGCGACCGAGGCACCCACTGCACGCGGACCTCCAAGCTGCGCGAAACCATCTCGCCGCTGGACGAAGTCACCGCCACCATCGAGCATGTCGAGGCGCATCAACTGGATCGGCCATTGGTGCATATTATCGACGCCGAAGCGGACTCCGTTGGCCATTTCCGGCAGTGGGACGCCCTGGGCCGCAGATTTCTCGTGCGAGCTGATGACCGCCTGGCCGTTTGGGAGGGAATCGAGCAGCGGTTTTCGGTTATTCACCAAGAATTGCGACGTCAAAAGCGATTTCGCCACACGCGCCAGGTACGCTACCACGGCAAACGGGCCTGGCAATTCGTGTGCGAAACGCAGGTCGTGCTGACGCGGCCAGCCCAGCGCAATCGGCCCGCGAAGGGTGATCGCCGACGCATTCCTGGTCGCCCCTTAACGCTACGGTTGGTCATCTCAGAAGTTCGCAGCGCGGGCGGCAAGGTGCTGGCCGTGTGGTATCTGCTGAGCAATGTCGAGTCGAAGGTGAGCACAGCCAAGCTGGCGCTCTGGTACTACTGGCGCTGGAAGGTTGAGGATTATTTCAAGCTGCTGAAAAGTTGTGGGATGCAGCTTGAATCGTGGTTACAGCAGACGGCCCCGGCGATCATGCGGCGACTCCTGGTGGCCAGCATGGCTTGCGTGACGGTCTGGAAGCTGAATCGCAGCAAGCATCCTCAAGCTGACAAGGTTCGCCGGCTGCTCGTGCGCCTAAGCGGCCGACAGATGAAGTATAACGTCACGCATACCATCCCCGCCCTGCTGGCCGGGCTGCAACTGCTATTAAAGATGCTCACGGCACTGGAAAGCTATGCCCTGGAGGAACTGCTGGAAGCCCTGGCCGTGGCTCTGCCTAATCACTCAGCCGACCCGTGACGAATCATGCTATGACTTGTGTAGATACCACTGGGCGAAGCCAGTGGCACCCAACGCTGGTAACGACTTTTGGGAGTGAAAAAGAAGTCTTGATGCGGAAGGCGGTTATGGCCTTCAATGTTCGGTTACCACACCAACATTACCCCAAGAACGGAGTCTTGGAATG
>Ga0182737_1003264_pt1 | contig 12144 bp, 9 predicted proteins | sample eDN5th30CBELigOP_FD_128878 | JGI IMG/M metagenome (GOLD analysis project Ga0182737, IMG submission 128878) | Enriched Organic Plus compost microbial communities from Emeryville, California, USA - eDNA 5th pass 30_C BE-Lig OP (version 2) (version 2) ... | reverse complement strand
GCCGCCCCGTGCCAACGCACCGGATTCTGGAGCCACAGGCTTAGTGAGTGGGGTGGATGGCATGGCCCAAGCCGCAGGCAGGCCATGCGGACGGGTGGCATGCCCCACGGCGAAGCCAGGGCATGCTCAATCGCGAGCAAGCTCCGTGTCAGGGTGAAGTCCGCTCGCCTTTCCCCATGGCCTGCCTGCGGCGTGGGCCATGGCGCCCTGGCGCGAGCCGTCCGGTCAAATCCGGTAAAGGCGTGGTTGGGTTGGATGCTCGGGGCGTTCGTTTACCGGGCGGCTTGCGCCGCTCCGCTACTTGAGGGGCTTTGGGCGGACGTCGTTGGGGCTGCTTCTGGATCAGGCAGAAAGCTGCTTTGATCGGTGTGCTTCAGGCGGCCAGGAGGTCGACGAGGCTTTCGAGGAGCGGCAGGCCGGTGGCGGATTGGAAGCCGAGGAACATGGGGCTGGGGTTGGCTTCGAGGAAGACGTACTCGCCCGCCGGGGTGAGGCGGTAGTCGATGCCGGTCCAGAGGAGGTCGAGTTCGCGGGCGATACGGAGCGACTGGCTGGCGACGTCGTCGGGGAGCGAGTGGACGAGGAGCGTCGGCTGACGGTCTTCGCGATAGTCGAGCTGGTTGGTGCGCACTTCGCAGGCCAGAACTCGCCCGCCGGCGATGAAGACGCGGATATTGGTGCCGGCGACCTCCTCCTGCAGCGTAATCGGCGAGAGGCGCAGGTTTTCGAGCGTGGCGTCGGTCAGGTGTTCGGGGAGGAGCCGGCGGGTTTGGTCGCCCCCTTGGACCGGTTTGACGATCGCGCGAGGGTGCGTTTGAGCGAACGCGCGAACGTCGTCGGGGTCGTTGGTCAGGAGCGTGGCTGGCACGCGCACGCCGAGGGCTGCGACGCGGGCGAGCTGCACCGGCTTGGTTTGATGGAGTTGAAACGCTCGCCAGCCGTTCACCCAGCGAACGGGGAGATGGATGAGAAGCGACTCGAAGAGGCTGCGGGAATCGTTTTGGGCGAGGAACGCCTGGTCGGGATCGGGCAGGTCGGGGCCAAAGATGCCAAAATAGTTGCGCCAGTAGACCGAGCGAACCTCGGCGAGCGGGAGGCGTCGTTGATGGGGCAGCCGGAGCGTGCCTTGGCCTGTGACGGGATCGAACGACGCGGTCATGACGCCGGGGAACCAGCGGCTGTCGAGCAGTTCGACCTGGAAGTTGCGGCGACGCAGCTCATGCAGGACGGCTGATGCGTGCTCGTCTTCGTTTGTGCCGAGGATGAGGATGGTATTGCCGCTCATGGGCTTGGGGAGTGGCTTGTCCGGTTGCGGGGAGCTGCGAAAGATTAGCCTGGCGCGTGTGCTGCCAGGGGCCAGCGGATGTTAGACGGAAATAAGGAAAAGGCAATGTTGCGACACCCATTCTTTGGCGTGCTTGCTCCGCCGGAAGAAGCGGCCGAGGGCCAGCATATCCGGGCCAGAGCGGAAGGTTTTTCCGAAGCGGCTGAGCCAAGTGGCGAGGTTCAGAAAGCGCGGCGGACGTTTTTCGGCCAGGCTTTGGCGGGGCTGGCGAGCGTCGGAGCGATGCTGCTGCTCGGGCGGCGGGCAGCCGCTCAGGACAGCAGCTTCAAGCCGGGCGGAGCGGCTGGCGGGAGCTTCGACAAGGGCTTTAGCGGCCAATCGAATGGAAGCTTCCGCGGCGGGCTAGGGGGCGACGCCTTCGGCGACCCAGGGCCGCGCTACTCGGGTGGCGGCGGAGTGACGACCTACGCCATCGGCGAAGAGGGAAGCGGCGGGATTATCACGACGCGCGCGATCGGCGAGGAAGGGAGCGGCTGGGGCGCGACGACGCGCGCGCTCGGCGAAGAAGGGGGCGTGACGACCTACGCCCTTGGAGAAGAAGGTAGCTATCGGCCGCCGCGGAATTACTACTATCGCTATCGAGGCTCCCCGCGGCGGTATACGACGTATGCGCTGGGGGAAGAGGGGCGGTGGTGAGTGGAGCCTGCGGAGCGCGAGGGGCGAAGAGGCTAAGGGGCAAAGAGGCGAAGGGGGAGTTGGACCGCGCGGTTTGTGGAGCTTTGTTTGCGGATTAGTTGCTGTGCTTAGTACTGGGTACTCAGTACCGAGTACTTTTACTACTGTGCGAACCGCGTAGATGCGGGTGGTGAGTTAGGCGTCGACTGGGCGTTGAGCTGGAGTCTCAGCCCCGTTTGCCCCTTCGCCTCTTAGCCCCTTCGCCCCTGGCCTCAGCCCCTCGCTTAGAACTCAAGGCTCTTCACCGTGTCGCCGCCGCTTAGCTGTGCGCCGCTAAGGCAGCGGCGGGCGGCGTCGATGAGTTCTTGGGGCGGGAAGTTTTTCGGCGGGAGGGTGAGCGTCGCCACGCCGATGCTGAGCGTCAGGTTGCTGGCCTGGCCGGGGATCGGCTGCCAGGTTTTGACGGCGTTGAGCAGCAGGCGGGCGGAGTCGAGGGCGTCGCGGCGGGGGCATTCGGACCAGACGAGGGCGAATTGGGCATCGCCGATGGCGAGCACGGCCCCTCGTTCCTGCGTCCAACTGGCCAGGCCGATTTCGAGTTCGCGAAGCAGGTCGATTGCCTGCGGCGGTCCGATGCGAAGGAGCACCTGATCCCAGTCGTCGACCTGTACCAGGGCGAGGCTGGTGGCCGTGCGCGAAACGCGGGCGTGGGCGATGGCTTCGATCACGCGGCCGAGCAGGCCGGGATCGCTGGCGCTGACGGCGGCGATCGGCGAAGGCGTCGGCCGGGTCGGCGTTTTGCGGACCGGTTGAGGATTGAGGTGGTTCGGGGTGGTTTGCGGCGGTAGCGGCGTCGGCGCAATGGGAGCGTTGCCGCGGGGAGGCTCGCTGGTCGACGGCGGCCGCGATATGCGAGTGGCGATGAGCGCGGCTTGCAGTTCGCCCTGCAGCGAACGGGCTTGATCGAGCACGCGCTGTTCGGCTGCGCTGGCTGCGAGTTCGATCGCTCCCTCGAGCGAGACTTCGGCGAGTCGTTCGTGGGCGGCGCGAAGCAGTTCCTGGTAGGGCGGCGTTTCGGTCAGCTCGACCGCGAGGGCTGCGGCGAGTTGCTTCACCTGCTCCTGAAGCTGCAGGACGAGGCTGTCGAGCTGTTCGAAGCCGAAGGCCGCATAACGCCTGCCCGCGGCGAGCAACCGTTCGAGACTTGCAGGTTCGGGGTGCTCGATTGTCCGCGTGATCAGCTCAGCCAGATGCAGCAGTTGCGGCAAGGCTCGTGCGGCTGGCGGGAGTTCGAGGATTCTGTCGACATCCTGCGGGGCCGCCACGGCGGCGGCTATCGCGGGGGGCAGACGCCAGTGCTCGAGCAGGCGGGCGCTGAGTACGGCGTGGTCGAAACCGAGCGTTTCGAGTTCCAGGGCCAGCACGTCGCCGCGCTGAGCGTCGACATGGTCGAGAAAGCGGATGTACGGCGGGCCGAGGTCTTGAATCAGGACGAGCTGGCCGATGTCTTGCAGCAGGCCGGCGAGGAACGCTTCGTCGCTGGCGACGCCCCCCAGCCGTTCAGCGAGCAAGCGGCAGGCGACCGCTTTGACGACCGTGTGTCGCCAGTACCGCCGCAAGGTTTCGCCTTCGACGCCGTCGAACAGATCCTTCGGCAGGCTGAAGCCCAGCACGAGCATCTTCAGCGGCTTGATGCCGAGCAGGGCGAGCGCCTGGTTGAGGTCGACCACTTGCCGGCTGAGGCCAAAGAGCGAGCTATTCACGACGCGCAGCACGCGCGTGGTGAGGGCCGGATCCTTTTCGATGCAGGCCTTGAGGGCGCGCGTGTCGACGGTCGGTTGGCTGGTCAGGTCGATCACTTCCAGAGCGACGGCAGGCAGCGAGTAAAGCCGGCGCGATCGCTCGACAAACTGCTGCAGGGCGGAGGTGGGAGAGGTGTCGCTCATCGTCGGCTGGATCGGGTCTTGGGAAAACGCCGGCGACCGCACGCCACGAACATGGTGCGGAATACAAGTAGCAAGCGGCGCACGGTCGGCCGGCACGCAAACGTAGCTCATAACCGGCGATAAGTTCACAAATGTGAACTGGCTTGAGCCCCCGCCTGGCGGCGAGTCGCGAACAGGCCCTATCAACGCGAAGAGGCGGCCGCTCCGGATTGGAAACGGCCGCCTCTGCAGCGGATTATGCGAATTGCTCGAGCGTCCCGGCTACTTGTTCATATAGCTCTGCAATTTGTTGTTGCTGTCTTCGAACGCGGCATGCGTTTGTGTGCCTAAGAAGGCGACTCCCGCCAGACATACGCCGACGATCAATGCGAGCATGACTGCGTACTCGACGGCGGTCGGGCCGTCTTCGTCGTACAGAAGTTTGAGCCAAAGGCGGGACATCGGTTCTCTCCTTTTATGGGTCTCGCTTCCGCAGCTCGAGGAGCCTTGAAGCGACTGAAAAAAGTAGTGCCTGGCGGTCGTCCAAGTTGCGGGCGGCCTCGCCGAAGCGGAGCGGAGGAGACACGATTCCGCCACAGGTCCAAGCGGCTAGAGGAAACCTAGCTCGTAAAGAGGGGGCGAGCAAACCGAAGGTTCTACGGCGCTAGGATATGCTCGCGCAACAAACAGCGCCGCACTAGCGAGCCGGTGTCAGCGGAAACATCGCCGACGGCAAGCGGGCTTCGGAGTGCCCATGCCGCGTCGGCATGCTCGGATCATTCGGCACGGCCGGCACGTTCGTTGCCCGCGGTTTGGCCGGCGTCGGTTGAGGCTCGCCCGAATCGGCGCCCAGGCCGCGATATTCAGCCGCCGAAAAGATCGGGCTCGATGGAGACGACCGGCTGTAGGGGACGTGCTGGTCGGCGAATATGGGCGAGTGCGCGCGCCTGGAGGCAAAGCCGTCGTAGCGGTGCGCGTGCCCCGCTGGCCCGCAGCCGCGTTCGGTCGGGCAACCTTCGCGCGAGTGATAGCCGTCGCTGTAGCCCAGCCCCAGTTTGCGAGCGATTTCGTTCGGCCAGCCGGCCGACGCAACCGAACTGGTCGCCAAAAGCGCCAAGCAGACGGAACCTTGCAGCAGGCGTCGGAAGCTCATCGCCGAATCCCCTTTCGACATCGACCCAAAACGGCCTATCGGGTTTCTATCGAAGGGATCGTCCCCGCAGCGTGAGCCAAGGGCCGACGAGCGGCAACCTCGTTACGACGCTCCGCGTCGCGCGCGCGACGGCGGCTTACGCTATTGGGCTGAGTTTTTCGCGCGGGCCGACCGCGACGGTTGTCTGGATCGTGAGCGGATACTGCTTCAGGATCGCCCGAATGTCGTCGAGCGTGACCGAGCGATACGCGTCGACCACTTCCCGCACCGTGCGATACTGCCGCCGCTGCAGCCAGCCGTTGCCGACCGAGAAGACGCGGCTCGTCGGCCGCTCCGATTGCAGTACAAGGTGGGCGCAGATCTTGTTCTTGGCCTGCTGCAGCTCCTGCTCTGTCACGCCGTTTTCCTGCACCTCCTCGAGCACGTCGCGGATGCGCTTCAGAATGTCGTCGGCCGATTCGGGCGGGCAGGAGATCGACGTCATCAAGATGCCTGCGCCTTGAAACTCCTGCGCGCTGATCGCTGCGTACTCGGCGTCTCCCGTATCGACCAGTTCCCAAAACAATCGGCTGCCGCTGTCGTCGCCCACAATCGTCGCCAGCACCCGGGCTGCGTAGCGGGCCTCGTCTTCCGCCGCCGGGGCCGGCGAGGCTTGCACGATGTATTGCTGCACCGACTGCGGCTTGGCGTAGACCTTGGTCACGCTGCGCGGCGCGGCCGGCGGCAACTTGCGCGGAGCGTCGAACGGTTGCCACTTGCCGCAGTGCTCCTCCGCCGATTCGACCAGCCGATCAAAGTCGACGTTCCCCGCCGCCGCGAGCACGATGTTCTTGGGGCTATAGCGCTGCTCGAAATATTCGAGCATCTGCTGCCGCGTGAGCGCCGTGATCGACTCGGTGGTTCCCAAGATGCTCCGACCGAGCGGATGCCCGTCGAAGTAGGTGGCCATGCACTTCTCGTGCGCGCCGTACGGCGGCTGGTCGTCGTACTTGGCGATCTCTTCGAGGATCACCTTCTTCTCGGTGTCGAAATCGTCCTGCCGCAGCGACGGCCGCATGATGTCGCTGAGCAGGCCGACGATCGGCTTTTGATCTTCGGGAAGCGTGGTGGCGTAGTAGACCGTGCTTTCTTCGCTCGTGTAGGCGTTGCTGTTGGAGCTTAGCTCGTCCAGTTCGCGGTTCACGTCGGCTGAAGTGCGCGTGGGGGTCCCTTTGAACACCATGTGCTCGAGAAAATGGCTGACGCCGGAGTTGGCGTCGCTTTCATCGCGCGAACCAGTGCGCACAAAGAAGGCGTACGAAGCCGAATACGCCTGTGGGTTGCATTCGGCGACAACCTCAAGGCCGTTAGCGAGCGTTTGCTGGCGAAACTGCATGATCTCTCCGCGATTCGACGAACGGTCTATTGTTCGCCAGCATCCAATTTTGGGGAAGGGCAGGGGAGGCGGCCGGAAACTCCGCCCGCCCCGCAGCCTTTCCCCGCAAAAACCTTGTTTCTACGAACACAAAGAGCACGAAGGGCTTCGTATCGCCCCTCGTGCCTTTGTGAATATCGGTCCAACAATTCCTCTGGCGGCGATGCGTCTTAGTGCACCGCTTTCCCTTCGGCTGCTTCTTCCGTCGCGCCCGAGTCGTCGCGGAACAGCAGGCCGAAGGCCACCATGATCACCGCAGCCGCAATCGCCGGAATGAGCCACACCGCGCCCCAGTCGACCACCTCGGCCCCATCGGGCGCCTTGGTCGTGTAGGCCGCGACAATGCGCCCCATGATCTGAGCGCCAAGCCCCAGGCCCAGCCCCTGCGTGATGAGCACCAGCAAGCCTTGCGCCTGGCCGCGGATCTCCTTGCTCGCCCGCTTGTCGGTGTAGATGAAGCCGGTCACGAAGAAGAAGTCGTAGCAGATACCGTGCAGCAGAATGCCGAGGAACACCATCCACTTCACGTTGTTTTCGTCGGCTGCGGAGAACAGGCCGTAGCGCACCGCCCAGGCAAGCATGCCTGAGAGCAACATCCACTTCACGCCCAGCCGAGCGAAGAACATCGGCATGAGGAGCATGAACACGATTTCCGACACCTGGCCGAACGACATCGTGCCGGCGATCTTCTCGAAGCCGACCTTGCCCACGTACACGCCGCCGTAGTTGTAGTAAGCGGCCAGCGGAATGCAGACCAGGAACGACGCGATGACGAACACCGCGAACGACGGATAGCGAAGCAGCCCAAGCGCATCGAAGCCGAGCAGCGAGCCGATCGACGCCTGCTTCCCCTTGAGCGGCGGCGGCGTGTGCGGCAGCGCGAAGCTGTAGAGCAACAGCGCGATGCCCGCGCCGCCGGCGATGTAGAACTGCCCCGCTGTCTTATCCGCGCCGGCGAGGCTCACCGCCCAGTTGGCTGCAATCCAGCCGATCGTGCCGAACACGCGCACAATCGGAAATTCCTTCTCCGGCACCTGCATGTTGTGCAGCGCCAGCGTGTTGGTCAGGCCGAGCGTCGGCATGTAGCACAACATGTGCAAGAAGAGCATGACGATGAACAGCGTCGGGCTCTGCTGGGCTGCGAACGGCGCCGCAATCAGCGCGAGCGCCCCGAGAAAGTGCATCGTTCCGAGCACCCGTTCGCTGGCAAAGTAGCGGTCGGCGATCAGGCCCAGAAACAAGGGGGAAATCACCGCGGCGATCGGCCCCACCGTGTAGGCCCACGGAATCATGCCCGCCATGTTATTGGCGCTCATGTAGGGACCGGCCGAAACATACCAGGCTCCCCACACGAAGAACTGGATGAACATCATGATGCCGAGGCGTAACGTCGTCGGAGACATAGGCGGGCTTTGACTTCCTGAGGATGCGAGAAACGATCAGCTAGCGGGAGGGAAGTGGCATTGTAAAACCGAGCCGCAGCAGGCGGAAGTCGAGGAAGACCGCCGATCCGCGCCTCGTCCCGAGCGTCCGCCGCTCCCCTACCACGGTCCTCCACTCGAGGATGAAACCACCAAACCAGGGCCTGGCCGCGCACTGCCCACAAGCCTGCAGAAACCCGCAGCCCGGCCCATGGCTGCCGCGACCACCAAGCCCCACTTCGACGGCCGCTGGTGAAAAACTCCGGGGGTTTTTCACCGCGCCCCGGCCTCCCAGGGGCCCCCAACTCGGTGAAAAACCTCCCCGGTTTTTCACCACCCCGTCGCCGCAAGTTCCGGCGACGAGGCCACGCGCCCAGCCAAATCGTCGCGGCTGGACGCGCAGAGTTTGTGAATAATTGTATAAAAAGTCCGGGCGGGTCAACCCGCAGGCCCGAAGCTGCCGGGACAACCCCCTCGCGCGCTTCGCGTCGCCTTACGGCATTCCCACACCACCAGCCCCAATCGACGGCGCCCCGTCGGTCCCGTTCTGCCCCGGCAATTTGTGCTTCTCCAAAAACACCTTGCGGGCCTTCTCGAACGTCGCTAGGTCCCGCTCGATGCCGGCCGACAGCCCGCCGACTTTCTTCGAGATCTGGTTCTGGCGCGCTTCGGCTGTGAGGGCCTTGTTCCCCACGATGCGGGCCAGTCCCGCAAAGTCGGCTTTCTTCAGATTCGCGACCAGCCGTCGCGCGGCCGCAATATACGCCTTCGATTCCGGATCGTCCGGCACTTCGGCTGAGGCCAACTGCTGTTCGAACTGGGCAATCCCCGCCGCCACTGCGGCAAAGCTTTGCTGAATCTCGGCCGGCTCGGGCACGTCGCCGCTCGCCACTTTCGAGAGCAAGTTGGTGTGCAGCGCCTGGGTGCTTTCACGGAACGCCTGCTCGCCGTCGCGAATCGCCTTGTCGAGCTTCGCGGGGCCGGTGAGCGGCGCCGCCGGCTCGGCGGGGGACGTAGCCTCCGCCCCGAAATTCAGGGGCGAGAAGGCGGGAAGTGGCGATTCGCTCGGCCCGGCGGCTGGAGACATCGTCCCCAGCGGACGGGCGCTCTGCCCAGGGGGCATGGGAGTAGTCGCCGCGTCGTCCGTAGACGGGATGCCATGTTTGGTTCGGAACGCCTCCTGGGCCGATTTGAAGGCGTCGAAATCCTTTCGGTATCCCGCTTCCATTCCCTTTAGTTTGTCGAGGAGTTGCTTCTGCTTCTCCTCCGAAGGCGCCGAAGCGTCGGTCAGCAGCGCGCCGATCGCCGTAAAGTCGATCTTCTTCGTCCCCGCGAGCAGGTTTTTGGCGGCTGTGAAGTAGGCCTTTGATTCGGGATCGTCGGGAACTTGCACCGCCGCCAGGCTGGTCTCAAACCGCGAAATGCTGGTAGCGATTCCCGCCACCGCCTTCTCAAGCTCCGCCGGTTCGATTTTGCCTCCCAGTAGCAGCTTGGGGAGCAAGCGGATTTGCAAATCCTTCACGCTCGATTCGAACGCGGCTTCGCCGTCGCGAATCGCCCGGTCGAGCGCTACCGCTCCAGCCAGCGGCATCGGGCCCCCTGGTGGGGCGGCGCGGTCTGGCGGAGTCGAGCCCCCAGCCGGGCGTGTGCCGGCTGCGGCAGGCGCCAGCGCGCGTCGCAGATCGGCCGGCGTGATTTCGTAGGCTGCGAGGAACGCCGAGCGCGCGTTGCGAAGCTCCTCAATGGCGGCTTTCGTGCTGCGCGAGACCTTTTGGATAGGCTCGAGAGCGGCCAAAGCCTGCGCGGGATCGCCGGTCCCCCTTTCGAGGTTCTTCATCGCGGCGAGATAGTCCTCCTTGTTGTACTTCTCGAGCGCGCTTAGGTAGGCAAAGATCGCAGACGCATAGGCTTTCGCCTCGGCGCTCGCGGGCGGAGACGCCGCTTTGAGCCGCTGCTGGAAATCCTTGACGCTCTTCTGTAGCGCGTCGAGCGAGTCGCCGATTTCCTTCTCGCTCGGCGGTTTGTTCTTCAGCAGGCCCAGGAGGAGTGAGTCCGTTTGCCTGCTCGCCTCTCGCAGCCCTAGATTGCCCTCCTGCACGGTCAGCTCGTACCGGAGCGCCGCCTCCCGCTCGGCAGGATCGACGGCGGCAATCGCCAAGGAGGGAAGGACAAGAATTGCGACCAATCCAGCGGCAATACTTCGCATGGCAACCTCAGACGCGGAGAGAGACGACTAGGGGCATCAGCATCGACGCTTCGCCGCGCGAAGTCAAGAAAACGCAACCGCCGTAACGGAAATCTGGCGAATTCCGCTACGGCGGCGCGAATTTTGGCTGCCGAGCTGCTGCTATTTCAGACCGTACAGCGGGCCGAGTTTGCCGCGAAGGTGGCGCATGAGCGGCTCGTGCGAGAGGGGCTGACCGGTGACGAGTTGGACCAGTTCGGTGGCCGAGTAGCATTGGCCGCGGTGGTGGATGTTCTTTTGCAGCCACTCCTTGAGCGGCTGGAACTCGCCGCGGGCGAATTGCTCGTTCAGGCCTCCCAGCTCGCGGTCGGCGGCTTCGAAGAACTGAGCCGCGTACAGATTGCCGAGCGAGTAGGTCGGGAAATAGCCGATCAGCGCCGCCGACCAGTGGATGTCTTGCAGCACGCCGTCGGCGTCGTTCGGCGGCTCGATGCCCAGATATTGCTTGTACTTCTCCCGCCACGCCCCGGGCAGGTCGGCGACCGATAGCTCGCGGGTGATCAGCGCCTGTTCCAGTTCGAAGCGAACGATGATGTGCAGGTTGTAGGTCGCTTCGTCGGCTTCGACGCGGATGAGAGACGGCTGCACGCTGTTGATCGCAAAGAACCAGTCGTCGAGCGAGACGTCGCCGACCGCAGCCGGAAACTCCGCCTGCAGCTTCGGGAAGAAGTGTCGCCAGAAGGCTCGGCTGCGGCCGACCGAGTTTTCCCACATCCGGCTTTGCGACTCGTGGATGCCGAGCGAAACGTAAGTCCCCGGCGGCAATCCGAATTGGTCGGCCCGCAGCCCCTGGTCGTAGATGGCGTGGCCCGATTCGTGCAGCGTGCCGAAGAACGCGCTCGGAAAGAAGTGCTCGTCGTAACGCGTCGTAATCCGGCAATCGTGTGGACCCATGCCGCTGCAGAACGGATGGTGAGTAACGTCGAGCCGGCCCGCTTCAAAGTCAAAGCCGATCGCCGCCGCCGCCTCGCGGCCAAACTTCTCCTGGGCCGGCTTGGGGAACTCGCGCTTAAGGATCTCGACCGGCGGCTTGCGGTCCGAATCGATGATCGCCTGCACGAGCGGAACGAGCTCTTGCCGCAGTTCGTCCAGCACGCGGGCGACATCCTGGGTCTTGGCGTCGGGCTCAAAGTCGTCGAGCAGCGCGTCGTACGGATGATCCTTGTAGCCGAGCGCCTCCGCCTGCTCGCGCTTGAGGGCAAAGAGCTTTTCGACGTGCGGGGCGAAGGCTTGGAAGTCGTTCTTCTCCCGCGCCTTGACCCAGGCCTGTTGGCCGAGGACCGATTCACGCGTCAGTTCCTCGACGAGCCGCTGCGGCAGCTTCACGCGCTTCTCATAGTCGCGGCGCAGTTGGCGGATCGTTGTGCCGGCGTCGCTGTGCGGATCCTTGGCCAAATCGCTGTCGGCCAATTCGGCCAGCAGCTCGCCCAGCCGAGGGTTCGTCCGCCGCTTGTGGACCTCGCCCGTGATAAACGTCATCTGCTCCGCGCGGTACGGGCCGGCGGCTGGGGGCATGTAGGTCCGTTCGTCCCAGCCGAGCAGCGCTTCGATCGATTCCAGCAGAGCGGCTTCGCGGGCGAGGGAGCAAAGTTCGTCGAAAGACATGGCGATTCGTATGGGGTATGGGGATGGCGCAAACTCGAAGGACGCCGCGCGGCGTTCGCACAAGCCGGAGCGTACTGGCGAAGCCAGCGGCCCGCCTGGCTTGACGCTGGTTTCAAAAACCGGGCCAGCGGGAGAGACAAACCCAGGACGCTGGTACGTCAGAGATACGAGAACAGCGGTGTACTTTCGCTCCGTCTGGCGTTCGCGAAAGGTTGGCTGCGAGGCTCGCTGCGCGGCGATAACCCTAGTTTGGCGATCGGGTTGGCCGCTGACCACACGGGTTGGCCGCAATCAAAGAAAAATGCTTTGCATTTCTACTTGACAATGGCTACGCTTAGCGGCGTTATCTCGTGATATAGATCTGTATCGCTGCTCTGGAGCTTGGACTCATGAGGTATGCGACGTTCGGGCGATTGATGAT
>Ga0182737_1003263_pt1 | contig 12144 bp, 9 predicted proteins | sample eDN5th30CBELigOP_FD_128878 | JGI IMG/M metagenome (GOLD analysis project Ga0182737, IMG submission 128878) | Enriched Organic Plus compost microbial communities from Emeryville, California, USA - eDNA 5th pass 30_C BE-Lig OP (version 2) (version 2) ... | reverse complement strand
GACGCGCGGCACAGCGGCACCTGGTTGCAGATCGCGGCGCCGTCGACGAGCCAGCCGATGGCGCCCATGTCGGCCCAGGTCGGGGTCGTGTAGTTGAAGATCGAGGAGTACTTGGCGCGGCCCTCGATGAGCTGGTTCATCATCTCGTCCCGGGTGATGCCGAGGGTCTGCGCGGCGGAATAGAGGTAGAGCCCGTGCCCCGCTTCGTCTTGCACCTTGGCCATCAGAATCGCCTTGCGCTTCAGGCTCGGTGCGCGGCTGATCCAGTTCGATTCGGGCTGCATGCCGATGATCTCGGAGTGGGCGTGCTGGCTGATCTGGCGGATCAGCGTCTTGCGGTACGCGTCGGGCATCCAGTCGCGCGGCTCGATGCGCTGCTCGTTCGCGACCAGATCGTCGAAACGCTCCTGTTCGGGCGACGTCGGTTCTGTGCGCGGTGACACTGGCACGGTCATCATCGACTCCTGCTGCTCTCGGGACCCGGTCCAACGTTGGGAACCATGAATTACTAACCGATCGTTCAGTAAGTATATCCGGCGCCGTACGCGGATGCCAGACTGGCCCGGATGACCGAACACACGACGCTCCGCCGCGGGCGACCGGGCTACGACCCGCAGCGCATCCTCGAGATCGCCGTCGACGCGTTCAACGAGCACGGCTACGACGCCACCTCGATGGGGGCGCTCGCCGCGCGCCTCGGCCTGTCCAAATCGGCGATCTACCACCACTTCTCGTCGAAGGACGAGCTGCTCGAACGCGCGCTCGACGAGGCGCTCGACGGTCTCGAGGGCGTGCTTCGCGAGACGGATGTCGCGCCGGACCGGCCCGCGGCCGACCGTCTCGACGACGTGCTCCGCGGCGCCGTGCGCGTGCTCGTCGACCGGCTGCCCTACGTCACACTGCTGCTGCGCGTGCGCGGGAACACCGAGGTCGAACGGAGCGCCCTCGCCAGACGCCGGGCGTTCGATCGAGCGGTGACCGCGCTCGTCATGGACGCGCAGCGCGAGGGCTCCGTGCGAGCCGACATCGACGCTGCGGTCGTCGCGCGGCTCCTCTTCGGGATGATCAACTCGATCGTCGAGTGGTATCGACCCGGCGGCCACGAGGGGCGGGACCGACTCGCAGACGACGTCGTCGCCGTCGCCCTCGACGGCCTGCGCATACGCGGGGAGGAGCGCGCTGCGCGTTCGCGCGGAAGAGCTCAGCACAGCGCGGAATAGCTCAGCACAGAAGGGCGCTGATCAGGTTGTGATCACACGCATCGGATTCCTCTCATTCGGCCACTGGCACCCCTCACCCATGTCCGGCACCCGATCAGGGCGCGACGCGCTCGTGCAGTCGATCGAGCTCGCCGTGGCCGCCGAGGAGCTCGGCATCGACGGCGCCTACTTCCGCGTGCACCACTTCGCGCGGCAACTCGCGTCGCCCTTCCCCCTGCTCGCCGCGATCGGGGCGCGCACCAGCCGGATCGAGATCGGCACCGGAGTCATCGACATGCGCTACGAGAACCCGCTGTACATGGCGGAGGAAGCGGCCGCGGCGGACCTGATCAGCGCGCACACCGGGGGCGAGGGCCGGTTGCAGCTCGGCGTGAGCCGCGGCTCGCCCGAGACCGCCCTGCACGGCGCGCACTCCTTTGGCTACCTGCCTGAGGACGGGCAGACCGACGCCGATCTCGCGCGGGCGAAGACCGAAGTCTTCCGCGCGGCGATCGCGGGCGCCGGCGTGGCGCCGGCCAACCCGCAGATGACGGGCACGAACGGGATGCTGCCGATCCAGCCGCAGTCCCCCGGCCTCGCCGATCGCATCTGGTGGGGATCGGGTACGCGTGCGACCGCGGAATGGGCCGGGGCGCAGGGGATGAACCTGATGAGCTCGACCCTGCTCACCGAAGACACCGGCGTCCCCTTCGACGAGCTGCAGGCCGAGCAGATCGCGCGATACCGGCAGGCCTGGGCCGAGGCCGGTTGGGAGCGCGCGCCGCGCGTCTCCGTCTCGCGGAGCATCCTGCCGATCGTCAGCGACGAGGATCGGGGGCTCTTCGGCGAGCGCGAGGCCTCGGACGCCGAAGACCAGATCGGCTTCCTCGACGGCGGCCTCGCCCGGTTCGGCAAGAGCTACCTCGGCGAACCCGACCGCATCGCAGCCGAGCTCGCAAAGGACGCCGCCGTGCAGGCGGCCGACACGCTGCTCGTCACGGTGCCCAATCAGCTGGGCGTGGACTACAACGCGAGGCTGCTCGCGACCATCGCCGAGCACATCGCGCCGGCGATCGGCTGGGCGCGGGCCGGCTCGGACACCTGAGCCCGCACGCAGTCAGTCGAAGAGACCGTTGGTCGGATCAGCGTCCTCCTCGGGAGCCGGACGCAGTGCCGGGAGTCGCGAGAGACCGTCGGTCATCCGCTGGATCTCACGCTCCAGATCCGGCTCCGCGAGGTCACCGTCGAGGTGAGGACCGTCTTCGGGTGCGCGGTCGATCGCGAGTGGAATGCCGTCGCCGACCAGCAACCGCGCGCGTCCGATCCGGCCATCGGGTTCGCCGACCGCGAGGCTCACGACGTCGACGGCCCGCCGCACGGCGAGGGCGTGCGCGTACCCCAACAGGACCTCGGCGGTCCGGTCGTCCGCGAGGTAGACGTTTCCCGCGTACCGGATTCGATGCATGCTCCACTCCCCAGCCGATACCAGAGTCCCCGGGGTCTGGGGCACCCGATGTGGGGACGCTACTCCGCCTGCATCCATCGGCGCACGGGGGTTGACCGGTTCCGGCCACGGGATGCATCATGCTCGCGCGTGCTCGGGACGCCGACTCGGCTCGGCCCCGCCCGGTCGGCCCGGCCCGGTCGGCCCGGCCCGGTCGGCCTGGTCCGCCCGCTGCGGCTCTGGCCTGCCTCCTGCCCCGCCCGGCGCAGCAGGATGAGCCGATTGTCAGCGGCGTCTGGTGAGCTGGGGGAATGAGCGCAGCTGCGACCGACACCCGATCAGCCGCCCTCGGCGCGCTCCGCGAACTCGTGGGGCGCGAGGACGCCGTGTTCCACGACGGACAGTACGAGGCGATCGAGGCCCTCGTCGAGGCGCGGCGCCGAGCGCTCGTCGTGCAGCGCACGGGGTGGGGCAAGTCGGCGGTCTACTTCGTCGCGACCGCACTCCTCCGCGAGGCTGGTGCCGGGCCGACGGTGCTCGTCTCCCCGCTGCTCGCCCTCATGCGTGACCAGGTCGCCGCGGCCGAGCGCGCCGGCGTGCGCGCCGTGTCGATCAACTCGACGAACGCGCACGAATGGTCCGACGTGCTCGCCCGGCTCGACGCCGACGAGGTCGACGTCCTCCTGGTCTCACCGGAACGGTTGAACAACCCGTCGTTCCGCGAGCAGCAGCTGCCGACGCTCGTGCGGCGCATGGGCATGCTCGTGGTCGACGAGGCGCACTGCATCAGCGACTGGGGGCACGATTTCAGGCCCGACTACCGACGGCTTCGCGACCTCATCGCGCAGATGCCCGCCGGCGTCCCCGTGCTGGCCACGACGGCGACCGCGAACAGCCGCGTCGTCGCCGACGTCGCCGAGCAGCTGGAGACGACCGGCGCCGACGACGTGCTCACGATCCGCGGCCCGCTCGCCCGGTCGTCGCTCCGGTTGGGGGTGCTGCGGCTGGCCAATTCGGCGAGCCGCCTCGGCTGGCTGATCAGCCACCTCGACGATCTGCCGGGATCGGGCATCATCTACGCCCTCACCGTGTCGGCCGCGAACGACACCGCCAGACTGCTGCGTGAGCGCGGCCACGACGTGCGCGCGTACACCGGGCAGACCGATGCCGACGAGCGCGAGGAGTCGGAGCAGCTGCTGAAACGCAACGAGGTCAAGGCGCTCGTCGCGACGAGCGCGCTCGGCATGGGCTTCGACAAGCCCGACCTCGGCTTCGTCGTGCACCTCGGCGCGCCGAGCTCGCCCGTGGCGTACTACCAGCAGGTCGGCCGTGCCGGCCGGGCGACCGAGAACGCCGACGTGCTGCTGCTGCCCGGGGTCGAGGACCGCGACATCTGGCACTACTTCGCCACCGCGTCGATGCCCGACGAGGACCGCGCGATGCGGATCATCGGCGCGCTCTCGACCGATCGACCGACCTCGACGCCCGCACTCGAGGCCATGGTCGACATTCGCCGAACGCCGCTCGAGCTGCTGCTCAAGGTGCTCGACGTCGACGGCGCCGTGCGCCGTGTCCAGGGTGGGTGGATCGCGACCGGCGCACCCTGGGTGTACGACGCCGAACGCTACCGCCGCATCGCCGACGAGCGCGTCGCCGAACAGCAGCACATGCTCGAGTACGAGTCGACGACCGAGTGCCGCATGGCCTTCCTGCAGCGCAGCCTCGACGACGACACCGCTGCGCCCTGCGGGCGCTGCGACACGTGCGCGGGCCCCTGGTACCCGACCGCGCTCGCGGGCGACGCCGCCGATGCCGCGCGCAGCGCGCTCGACCGGGTCGGTGTGCCGGTCGAACCGCGGGGCATGTGGCCGACCGGCGCCGATCGGCTCGGCGTGCCCGTGAAAGGCAAGATCCCGCCGGGCGAGCGTCCTGCCGAGGGGCGGGCACTCGCGCGCCTCACCGACCTCGGCTGGGGCGGCGCGCTCCGTGAGCTCTTCGCGGCCGGCGCGCCCGACACCCAGGTGCCCCCGCACCTGCTCGCGGCGTGCGTGCGCGTGCTGGCCGACTGGGGCTGGGCCGAACGGCCGGTCGCGGTTGTCGCGATGCCGTCGCGCGGGCGCCCACACCTCGTCGATTCGCTCGCCCGGGGGCTCGCCGACATCGGGCGGCTGCCCTACCTCGGCGCGCTCGAGCTGCGCGGCGGTGGCCCCGAGGGCGCCCCCGGCGGCAACAGCGCGTTCCGGCTCGCCGGCTTGTGGGAGCGCTTCGACGCCGCCGCGCTCGACCTGCCCACGGGCCCAGTGCTGCTCGTCGACGACCTCGCCGACAGCAGATGGAGCCTCACGGTCGCGGCACGCGAGCTCCGTCGTGCGGGCGCCGGCGCGGTACTGCCGTTCGTGCTCGCCCTCCGCGGGTGAGCCGCGCGCCGGTTCAGGTGCCCCCCAACGTCAGGTGCCCCCGAACGTCAGGCCGCCCCGAACGTCAGGCCGGCACGGGTTCCTTCGCCACCAGGGTCAGCACGTCGTACGTCGCCACGAGCTCGTCACGCTGATTCCTCAGCACGGCGTCCCACCGCACCTCGCCGTAGTCGTCGGTCTCGCGGGGCGTGATCTGCTTGGCCGTGAGCTCGACGCGGATCGCGTCGCCCGGCGAGACCGGTGTGATGAAGCGCAGGTTCTCGAGCCCCGAATTGGCGAGCACCGGCCCGGGTGCCGCGTCGACGAACAACCCGGCGGCCCACGACACCAGCAGGTAGCCGTGCGCGACCCGGCCCGGGAAGAACGGGTTCGCGGCCGCGGACGCCTCATCCATGTGCGCGTAGAACGTGTCGCCAGTGAACGCGGCGAACGTCTCGATGTCCTCCAGCGTGACCGTCCTCGCGGGTGACGCGACCTGGTCGCCGATGCGCAGCTCGGCGAGCGACTTGCGGAACGGGTGCGGCTCGCCGACCACGTCGTACGGCCGCGCCGCGGCGCCCGCGTGCCAGACACCCGTGAGCGCGGTCAGCATCTCGGGCGAGCCCTGCACGGCGGTCCGTTGCATATGGTGCAGCACCGCGCGGATGCCGCCGAGCTCCTCCCCGCCGCCCGCGCGTCCGGGTCCACCGTGCACGAGATGCGGCACCGGAGAGCCGTGCCCGGTCGAGCTCTTGGCGTCATCCCGGTCGAGGAACAGCAGCCGGCCGTTCATCGGGGCGATCGCCGTCGCGAGGGCGACCGCGAACTCGGGATCATGCGTCGCGACACTGGTCACGAGCGATCCGCCGCCTCTGGCGACCAGCGCGGATGCCTCGTCGACCGAGCCGTACCCCGTGATCGAGGCGACCGGGCCGAACGCCTCGATCTCGTGCAGCGCGGGCGCCGAGGAATCCGCGAACCGCAGCAGCATGGGCGTGACGAACGCGCCGGCCGACGTCTGCCCCTCGCTGCCGTCCGCACGGCGCACGGCCGGGGCATCCGTCGACCCGACCACGAGCTCGCCACCCGCCTGCTCGAGGCGGGCGACCTGGCGCAGCACCTCGTCGCGTTGCGCGAGCGACGCGAGCGGCCCCATCGTCACGCCCTCGGCGCGCGGGTCGCCGAGCACGACCCTGGCGTCGATCCGCTCGCGGACCGCGTCCACCACCGCATCGACCGAATCGGCCGGCACGATCGCGCGCCGGATCGCCGTGCATTTCTGCCCCGACTTCGCCGTCAGCTCGGTGACGAGCTGCGCCACGTAGGCGTCGAACTCGGGCGTGCCCGGCGCGGCGTCGGCGCCGAGGACCGACGCGTTGATCGAATCGGTCTCGCTCGTGAACCGGACGCCACCCGTCTGCACCGACGCGTGCGCACGCAACCGATCAGCGGTCGACGCCGAACCCGTGAACGCGACCAGATCGCCGAGTCGGAGGTGATCGAACAGGTCGGGCACACCGCCCGCGACGAACTGCAGAGACCCGTCGGGCAGCAGCCCCGAGTCGACGAGCACCCGCACGAACGCCTCGGCGAGGTACGCGGTCGGCGTCGCGGGCTTCACGAGCGTCGGCACGCCGGCGAGGAAGGCCGGGGCGAACTTCTCGAGCGCGCCCCAGACCGGGAAGTTGAACGCGTTGATCTGCACCGCGACACCGGGCAGCCGCGTGTAGACGTGCCGGCCGAGGAACGAGCCGTCCTTCGACAGCGGCTCGACCGGGCCGTCGACGACCACGGAGCCGTTCGGCAGCTCCCGACGCCCCTTCGACGAATACGTGAACAGCACGCCGATCCCGCCGTCGATGTCGATCCAGGAGTCGCGCCGCGTCGCGCCAGTGCGTGCGGAGAGCGCATACAGCTCCTCCTTGCGCTCCCCGAGCTCGAGCGCGAATCGCTTCAGCAGCACGGCCCGCTGGTGGAAGGTCAGCGCCCCGAGCGAGCCCTGCCCGACGGTTCGGGCGTACTCCAGCGCACCCGCGAGGTCGAGCCCCGCCGACGAGACCCGCGTCACGAGCTCGCCGGTCGACGCGTCCCGTAGCTCCGCGGGCGGCGGCGCGGCCACGTCGTCAGCGGATGCCTCGCCGGGCGTCCACCACGCCCCCTGCACGAAGCTCGGCAGCACCTCGGGCAGCTCCCGACCGCTCATCCTCATCGTCCCTTCGCCGCACTCGTCATTCCGACTCCCACAGGTAGAACCCCTCACCGGTTTTCCGGCCGAGCCGGCCCTCGGCCACCATGCGCCGCAACAGCTCAGGCGGTTCGAACCGCGGCCCGAGCCGTTCGGCCAGCACCTCGGCGATGCCGAGCCGCACGTCGAGTCCCACCAGGTCGGTCAACCGCAGCGGCCCGACCGGATGCCGGTAGCCCAGCACCATGGCGGCGTCGATGTCCTCCGCGCTCGCGACGCCGTCCTGAAGCATCCGGATCGCCTCGAGCCCGAGCACGACCCCCAGCCGCGACGACGCGAACCCCGGGGCATCCGCGACGACGACCGGCGTCTTGCCCAGCTCACGCACCCAGCCGCGTGCGCGCTCGACGAGCACGCCAGCGGTCACCGGCCCGCGCACCAGCTCGATGAGCGCCGACGCCGGCACGGGATTGAAGAAATGCATGCCGAGAAAGCGGCTCGGCCGGTCGAGCGCGGCGGCGAGCTCGTCGATCGAGATCGACGAGGTGTTCGTCGCGAGCACCGCGTCGTCGGCCATGACGGACTCGGCGCGTGCCAGGGCGTCGGCCTTCAGCGCCGCGTCCTCGGGCACCGCCTCGATGACGAGCTCGGCGTCGCCGAGCTCAGCGATCTCGCTGCCCGCCGTGACGCGCGCGGTGAGCACCTCGGGCGGCTCGGTGGTCGCACCCCGGTCGACGGATGCCACGAGCGAACGCCGCACGCGCGCGAGCGCCGCATCCGCGGAGTCGCGGTCGCGCTCGACGATCACGGCGCGTGCGCCGGCGAGGACGAACGCGTGCGCGATACCCGCGCCCATGCGCCCCCCGCCGATCACCCCCACGACGGCGGGCAGGCGCCCCTCGACAGCGGGCAGGCGCCCCTCGCCGGCGGTCATGAGGCACCCCGCTGAGCGCGACGTTCGAGGAACTCGGTCATCCGCCGGTCTTTCTCCGGCGACTCGAACAGCGGTGCCTGCAGCTCCAGGTCGATCTGCGGGTGCGCGGCCGGCGGGGCGAGGAACGCACGCTTCGTCGCGATGGTCGCGGCCCGGTCGTTGCGGGCGATCCGATCCGCGATCGCGTGCGCGGCCGGAAGCAGCTCGTCGGACGGGTGCAGCTCCGCGATGAGCCCGGCCGTGTACGCCTCCGCACCGTCGATGATCCGGCCGGTCAGCAGCAGCTCGAGCGCGAGCGGCTCGCCCACTAGCTCACGCAGCCGCCAGGTGGCCCCCGCCGCCGCGATGATGCCGAGGCTGGTCTCGGGGTTGCCGAACCTGGCCGCGGGCGTCGCAATGCGCAGGTCGGCGGCGTACGCGAGCTCGGCGCCGCCGCCCAGCGCGTAGCCGTCGACGGCCGCGATCACCGGCATGGGCAGGGCACGGATCCGCGCGAACACGCGGCTGTTGATCCCCTCCAGCGCCTCGGCGGCACCGCGGTCGCGCAGTTGGGCGATATCGGCGCCCGCAGCGAACGTGCCGCCGGCACCCCTGAGGATGAGGGTGCGTGGCGTCCGCTCGAGCTCCTCGCAGAGGCCGTGCAGCGCGTCGACCATCGCACGATCGATCGCATTGCGCCGCTCGGGTCGGTTGAGCGTGGCCACCACCCGGTCGTCGCGCGTCTCCACGAGCAGCGGCGCCCGCGAGGCATCCGGCGCGGTCATGCCACGCGCTCCACGATCAGCGCCGAGCCCTGCCCGACCCCCACACACATCGTCGCAAGACCGTAGCGGGACGCTTCGCGTTCCATGCGGCCGAGCAAGGTCACGACGAGACGGCAACCCGACGATCCGAGGGGGTGGCCGAGCGCAATGGCGCCGCCGTCGGCGTTCACGAGCTCGTCGTCGAGACCGAGTCGCCGGATGCACGCGATCGACTGCGTCGCGAACGCCTCGTTGAGCTCGATCGATCCCAGGTCGGAGACGTCGAGGCCGCTGCGTGCGAGGACCTTCCGGGTCGCGGGCACGGGACCGAGGCCCATGAGCTCGGGCGCGAGCCCGACGGATGCCCCGGTCACGACCCTGGCGCGCGGCACGAGGCCGTAGCGCTCGATCGCCGCCTCGCTCGCGACGACCAGGGCCGACGCACCGTCGTTCAGGGCGCTGGAGTTCCCGGCGGTGACCACGGATCCCCCGGTGACGACCGGCCGCAGCGCGGCAAGGCGCTCGAGCGTCGTGTCGGGTCGAGGGCTCTCATCGGTGCGCACCTCACCGCGGGCCGTGGGCACGCCGACGAGCTCGGCATCGAAGCGACCCGCGGTCATCGCGGCGGCCGCGCGCTGCTGGCTGCGCAACGCGAAGGCGTCCGCCCGCGCCCGGGTCACGCCCTCGACGCGGGCGACCTCCTCCGCGGTCTCCGGCATGCTGAACGTGGCTTTGTCGCGTGCGAGCAGCTTGGGGTTCGGGAACCGCCAGCCGATCGAGGTGTCATAGGCGACCCCGGGCTTCGACCACGCCGCGGCCGGCTTCGCCTGCACCCAGGGCGCGCGTGTCATCGACTCGACCCCGCCCGCGACGATGAGGTCGGCGTCGCCGGCGCGGATCGCCTGCGCCGCCAGGGTGATCGCCGACAGGCCGGAGGCGCACAGCCGGTTGACCGTGATGCCCGGCACCTCGTCGGGCAATCCTGCGAGCAGCACCGACATGCGTGCCACGTTGCGGTTGTCTTCCCCGGCCTGATTGGCCGCGCCGAGGATCACCTCGTCGAGCGCGCCCTCGGCGAGCGCGTCGGCCCCGAGCCCCGCGCGTGTGAGCGCCTCACCGACGACGAGTGCGGCGAGGTCGTCAGGGCGGACCTCGGCGAGCGCGCCGCCGTATCGACCGACGGGCGTCCGCACGCCGCCCACGATGAAGGCCTCAGCCACAGATGCTCCTGACCACGCTGTCGGCACCGGCCGGAATTTCCGACCGATCGTTCAGGAAATCAGTATGGCAAAGGTCGGGCGAGAGGTCGAGCCTCTTCGGCGGCCGCCCAGTCTCCTTGGTCAGGAAGAACGGATGCCCCGTCGGCATGGCGACGTCGGCCGCACGGCGCGTCGTGTCGAGGTTCCTGAGGAGGGAATGGGAGATGCGGACGGAGCTTCAGGGGACGGTGCGAGCGACGGGGGACGGCGAAGGGGCAGCCGACCGTGGTCGACTGCCCCGTGTGGCGCTGAAGTGCCGCTGGGTCAGCCGGCGGCGGGAACCGTCTCGAGCTCCACGTCGGCGTCCGTCGCGTCGGCGTCCGTCGCGTCGGCGTCCGTCGCGTCGGCGTCCGTCGCGTCGGCCTCGATGACCTCGACGGTGTCGTCGGCGACCGGTGCGAGCTCGATCGGGCCAAGGTCGCTGAGCATCGGGTCGCCGAGGCGCACGTCTTCGAAGTCGACATCGATCTCGGCACGGTCCAGCAGATCGTTCATGCGCCGCTGACGGTTGCGCGGGATCAGGGTGACGACCCGGCCGGCGTTGCCGGCGCGGCCGGTACGGCCCGACCGGTGCAGGTAGGTCTTGTACTCGTCGGGCGCGTCGGCCTGGATCACCAGGTCGATGTCGTCGACGTGGATGCCTCGGGCGGCGACGTCGGTCGCGACCAGCACGTCGACGCGTCCGCTCGTGAGCTGCTGCAGGTTCCGGGTCCGGCGCGACTGGTTCAGGTCACCGTGCAGGGCCACGGCGCGGATGCCGTAGTCCTCGAGGTGATCCGTGAGGTCCTCGGCGAACGCCCGCGTGCGGCTGAAAACGAGCGTCTTGCCCTCACGGTTGGCCAGCTGGGCGACCACGTCGCGCTTGTCGCGATTGTCGATGACGAACACGCGGTGCTCGATCGTGCCAGACGACTGGTCTTCACCCGCGACCTCGTGCACGGCCGGGTCGACGAGGAACTCGTCGACGAGCGCCGCGACGCCCGTGTCGAGCGTCGCCGAGAACAGCAGCTTCTGGCCGCCCTCCTTGGTCTCGCGGAGGATGCGCTGCACGGGCTCCAGGAACCCGAGGTCGCACATGTGGTCGGCCTCATCGAGCACGGTGATCTGGATGTCGGAGAGGTCGAGGTGACCCTGGCGGAGCAGGTCCTCGATGCGGCCCGGGGTGCCGATCACGATGTCGACGCCACGGCGCAGCGCGCCCACCTGACGAGCCTGCGGCACGCCGCCGTAGACCTGCGTGGTGAACAGGCCGACCGACTGCGCGATGGGCTGCACCGTGCGGTCGATCTGCAGCGCGAGCTCGCGCGTCGGCGCAAGGATCAGCGCGCGGGGCTTCCGCCCCATCTGACGCTTGCCACCCGACTTGCCCTGGTCGGCCCAGAGCTTCATGAGCCGCTCGACGGTCGGCGCACCGAACGCGATCGTCTTGCCGGAACCGGTGCGGCCGCGGCCGAGCACGTCACGACCCTCGAGCACGACCGGGATGGTCGCGGCCTGGATCGGGAACGGCGACTCGGCGCCGAGGTCCTTCAGCGCACGGACGATGTTTCCGCCGAGACCGAGGTCGGCGAAGCCGACGCCGTCGACCTCGTCGGCCTGGATGGCCTGCGCCTCGAGGCGCTCGAGCACGACGTCGTCCTCCGGTGTGAACCGGGGGCGCTCGTCCTTCGAGGGGTAGAACTGCGAGGGGCTGCGCTCCTCGTCGCGGAACCGGGGACGCTCGTCGCGGTCGAATCGGCGCGGGGCACGGTCATCGCGGTCGAATCGGCGCGGGGCACGGTCGTCACGGTCCTCGAACCGGCGAGCCGGACGCTCACCACGGTCCTCGAACCGACGCGGCGCACGGTCATCACGATCGAACCGGCGCGGGGCACGGTCATCACGATCGAAGCGACGCGGCGCACGGTCATCGCGATCTTCAAACCGGCGAGCCGGACGCTCACCACGGTCCTCGAACCGACGCGGCGCACGGTCATCACGATCG
>Ga0182737_1003260_pt1 | contig 12158 bp, 13 predicted proteins | sample eDN5th30CBELigOP_FD_128878 | JGI IMG/M metagenome (GOLD analysis project Ga0182737, IMG submission 128878) | Enriched Organic Plus compost microbial communities from Emeryville, California, USA - eDNA 5th pass 30_C BE-Lig OP (version 2) (version 2) ... | reverse complement strand
GTCATTACCCAGCACATGCCCGCCGGTTTCACGGCCTCTTTCGCGGCGCGGCTGGACAAATTGTGCGCGCCGCATGTCGCCGAGGCGGCGGAAGGCGCGGTGCTGGCGCCCGGTCAGGTCTGGCTGGCGCCCGGCGGCGCGGCGCATCTGGAGATCACCGGGCGCATACAGTGGCGTTGCCGTCTGGCGGCCGGTATCGCCACCAGTGGTCATCGCCCGTCTGTGGACCGGCTGTTCCATGCGGTGGCGGCCTGTGCCGGGCCGCGCGCGGTGGGCGTGCTCCTCACCGGCATGGGGCGCGACGGGGCCAACGGCCTGTCGGCCCTGCGCGCCGCCGGCGCCGACACCATCGGCCAGGACGAGGCGACCTCCATCGTCTATGGCATGCCGCGCGCGGCCCAGGAGATCGGCGCGGTGATGTGCCAGTTGCCGCTGGAGAAGATCGGCCCGGAAATATTGCGGCTGTGCCGCATGCCCGCGCGGGAGGTTGCGTGATGCCCGCCGCCGCCAAACTCCAGGTCGTGGTCGTGGACGACCAGCTCACCATGCGGACGCTGGTGCGGACCGGCCTGCAGCAGATCGGGATCAGCAATAGCCGTGACTTTCCCGGCGCGGCCGAGGCCTGGACCAGTATCCAGACCCAGCCCACCCATATGGTGATCTCGGATTTCAACATGCCCGGCATGGACGGGCTGGAATTCCTGCGCGCCATGCGGGCCTGCGACAGCATGAAGAATATCGCCTTCATCCTGCTGACGGGACGCGCCGACAAGGAACTGGTGGCGCGCGCCGTGCAGTTCGGCGCCAACAATTATCTGGTCAAACCTTTCACGGTGGCGACGCTGAAGCAGAAGATCGAACAGGTGGTCGGGCCCTTATCCTGATGCGAGTATCCTGATGCCCACCGCCCCCCTAGCCGCCGCCGATCCGCGCCGCTTCCTGAATCCGCAGGACGGCTGCTGGCATGTGCAGGTGACGCAGGGTGAAACCTATGTCAGTGGTGATGGAAACGAGATTCTCACCACCGTCCTGGGCTCCTGCATCGCCGCCTGCATCCGCGATCCGTTGGCGCGGCTGGGCGGCATGAACCATTTCCTGCTGGCGCATGGCGGACGCGATGATGCCCGCTATGGCGTGCATGCGATGGAAATCCTGATCAACGGCCTTCTGGCGCGGGGCGCGGCGCGCGCCCGGCTGGAAGCCAAGCTGTTCGGCGGCGCCAAGGTGATGGCGGGCCTGTCGGATATCGGCCATGCCAATGCGGCCTTCGCCGAATCCTTCCTGGCGGCTGAGGGAATCCCCCTGGTAGGCGGGCATCTGCGCGGCACCGCCGCGCGCCGTATCCAATACTGGCCGGTCAGCGGCCGCGCCCGCCAGCGCGCCATGCCGGGCGGCGAGGCGCTGGCGGTGCGCGAACTGTTCGTGGGCGAACTGGCGGCGGCCGGACCGGGGGAGGCGGGCGATGTCGAGCTCTTCTGATGTATCGCGCCTGCTGGGCGCCATCGCCCAGGAATGCCGTGGCCTGGCGGAGGAAATCGCCGGGCTGGGCGGGCTGGTCAGCGCCGATGCCCGTACCGGAAATGCCATCGTGGCGCTGCAGAGCTTCGACTATCTGGCGCAACTGGCCGACGCCCAGGCGGCGCTGATCGCGCGGCTGGCCTCCGGGATGACCTGCGCCGAGGAGATGACGGCGGCGATCACCGCCATTCCCCTGCCGCATGTGCGCGCGCGCCTGCTATCGGCCGTGACCGGCGCGCCGCAATCCGCCCAGGCCGGTGACGACGAATTCTGGTGGGATGCATGACGCGCGACCGCATGAACCTGAAAGGCGTGCGGACCCTGCTGGTGGATGCGGACGCCTTTGGCGCGAGCCTGATGACCCAAATGCTGCATGGGCTGGGGTTGGACAATCTGGAGATCGCCTCCAGCGGCAGCGAGGCGCAGAAACATGTCGAGGCGGGCGCGCATGACCTGTGCCTGTGCGACGCCGACCTGCCCGACATGCCCGCCCCGGCGCTGGTGCAATGGGTCCGGCATCTGCCGACACAGGCGCGTTTCCTGCCCATGCTGGTGCTGACCGGCTATTCGGATTTCCGCAACGTCACCGCCTTCCGCGACGCGGGCGCGCATCTGGTGATGAAGAAGCCGGCCTCGCCCCAGGCCTTGTATGACCGCATCGCCTGGGTGGCGCGGCCGCCGCGCGCCTTCGTGGAATGTGAAAGCTATATTGGTCCCGACCGGCGCTTCCGGTCGGTGGGACCGCCGGGCGGCGTGCCGCGGCGCGCCACCGACCTGTCCAGCGAGATCGGCGTGGCCACCGAGCCGAACCTGTCGCAGGATGAAATCGACAGCCTGATGCGGCCCATGCGGATCGTGACATGAAAAAGCCCGCCCGCGTCTTTCCCGCGCCTGGAGACCTGGCTGTCCTGGTGGAGCGGCCCGGCGGCCTGCCGCGTGGCCTGGCCATCGCCCAGGGGCAGCTGCGACTGGACGAGCAACGGGCGCCCGCGCTGGCGATGATCGGGGGGCTGATTGAAACGCTGGGTGACCTGGCAGCGCGGCAACCCGCACCCGCGCACCTGCCGGAGATGCGCCGCACCTGCGACCGGGTGATTGCGCTGGCGGCCCTGTATGGGCTGGACGCGCTGGCCGAAGCGGGACGGATGCTTTGCGACCTGCTGCTGGCGCTTGAAGCGCGGCAGACCGTGCATGGCGAGGCCATCGCCGTGCATGTGCGGGCCTTGCGGCTGCTTGGCGGCGATGCCTCGGATGCGTCCCAGGTGCTGGACGAACTGGGCCGTGTGCAATCCCATCTGAGGGAAGGCGGCGCGCCTCAGTAGGTGGTGCGCCCGCCCGACGTATCCAGGGTGGCGGCGGTGGTGAAGGAGCATTCCTCGCTGGCCAGCCAGCAGACGGCGGCGGCGTTTTCGTCCGCCGTGCCGAAACGCTCCATCGGTATCTTGGAACGCATATAGTCGATGTGGCTCTGGGGCACGGTGTCGAGGATCGGGCTTTCAAAGGTGGCGGGCGTCACGGCATTGACCATGATGTTGCTTTTGGCCAGCTCCTTGCCCAGCGACTTGGTGAAGCCCAGCACCGCCGCCTTGGACGCTGAGTAGGAACTGGCGTTGGGATTGCCTTCCTTGCCCGCCACCGAGGCGATGTTGACGATGCGGCCATAGCCGTTCTGCTGCATCAGCGGCACCACGAAGCGGCAGCAATAGAAAAGCCCGTTGACGTTGACGTCCATGACCTTGCGCCAGGAGTCGATGGGATAGCCCACCACGGTATGGGTCGCGCCTGTGATGCCCGCGCTGTTGACCAGGATATCCACCTTGCCCAGCGCCTTGAGGCTTTCGGCGGCGGCCGCTTCCACCGCTTCGGGATTGCTGACATCCAGCGCCACGGCATGGACCGCGCCCACGCTGTCGCGGGCTTTTTCCAGGGCTTCGGGATTCAGGTCCCACAGGCAGACTTTGCCGCCCTCGGCGGTGATGCGCTTGGCCGCTGCCAGTCCCAGGCCCGACGCGCCGCCGGTGATGATGGCGGTGCGGCCGTTGAAGCGTCCGGGATACAGCATGGCATGGTCCTCGTGCGGTCAGGGTGGATGCGGGCCGGTTATAGCAGCGCCTTTCCAAAAAGAAATGTTGCGGCGCAATACCCTGTTTTGCGTGTCTTTGGCTGGTGCGGCACCGGATTGGTTTCCTTCGGACTGACACCTTGTCTAGAGTGCCGCCCGGCGCGGGGCGAAGGCCGCGTGGAAAACAAAAATGGGAGCGGGATGATGGATCGCAGGAGTTTGTTTGGCCTCACGGCGGCGGCGGGAGGCCTTCTGGCGGCCCGGACCGTTCTGCCCGCCAACGCGCAGGCCACCGGCCCGGCCCATCATGGCGAGCCCAAGCTGGAGCCGCTGCCCAAGATCGCCCAGCAGCAGCAATTCCGCATCGGCTACACCACCAACACCCGCGGCGGCTGGGAAAGCGACGTCTTCCTGGGCATCAGCGAGGGCCGCGAGATCGGCTTCCGCTATTTCGAGATCTTCGGCGCGTCCTTCTGCGCCACGCCCAACGGCATGAACGCGCCGCCGCGCGACAAGCAGCCGATGAAGACCTGGCCCGACGGCTATAGCTGGAAGTATGACAGCGTCAAGGTGACCAAGCGCGAGGTCTATTACGCCGACCGCTGGGAAGCCCTGCAGCACCGCATGTACGAGATCGGGGCGCAGTTCACCGCCATCACCGGCGGCGCGCTGGGCGGCAGCGTGGCCTTCCACGATCCGGCGCAGCGCAAGGATGTGGTGGACAACCATTTCAATATGACGCGCTTCTCGCGCCGCTTCGGCTGCGACCATCAGAAGACCAATGCCGGGCCGCGCAAGCAGCCGAACGGCACGCCCGATGCGGACCTGAAAGAGATCGCCATCACCCTGGACCTGCTGGGCAAGCGCATCCGCGAGGAGCTGGGGATGACCTTCGGCATCCATCCGCACCTGGGCAGCCAGATCCAGAACGAGCACGAGACCATGTACATCATGGAGAATACCCGGCCGGAGAATGTGGGTTTGATCCTGGATACCGGCCATATCACCATGGCGGGCATGGACCCGGTGGCGCTGGCCAGGAAGCTGGGCCATCGCGTCGTCGAATTCCACTTCAAGGACACCGCCAAGAAGGACCTGGGCGGCACCAAGAATGTGCCCCCGCCGACCCATGACATGATGAACGATCCCTATTTCTATCCGCTGGGTGAGGGCGGTGTGGATTTCCCCGCCATCATGGCCTATCTGAAATCCATCAACTGGCGCGGTCATCTCAATGTCGAGCTGGACACCTCGCCCTGGCGACCGCCCAAGGAAAGCGCGCGCATCACCGCCAATTACATCCGCAACGTCCTGAAACTCGAACTGTAAGAGACCGCCTGTCATGTCGAACACCGCTTCCCAATTTCCCCTGCCCGAAGACTGGCGCGACGCCGTGCTGGTGGGCCGCCTCGATCTGGGCGAAGGCCCGACGCCGGTGGTGGTGAAGGAGGGACGGGTGTTCGACGTGTCGGCCACCGCGCCGACCGTGGCCCAGCTGCTGGAAAACTGGAATGGTGTTCCGGCTGGAAAAGACCTGGGCGACATCAACGATCTGGGCCTGGTGACGGCCTGGAGCGGTGCGTCCGGCAAGGTCCGGCTGCTGGCCCCGGTGGACCTGCAATGCGTCAAGGCCTGCGGCGTGACCTTTGCCGTCTCGGCGATCGAACGGGTGATCGAGGAACGCGCCAAGGGCGTGCCCGGCCGCGCCCAGGAAATCCGCGCCGAACTGGCCAGCCGCATCGGCACCGACATCAAGTCGGTGGTGCCCGGCTCGCCCGAAGCGATGAAGCTGAAGGAAACGCTGATCGCCGACGGCATGTGGTCGCAATATCTGGAAGTCGCCATCGGCCCGGACGCCGAGGTCTTCACCAAGGCGCCGCCGCTGTCGGCGGTGGGCTGGGGCGAATATATCGGCGTGCGTTCGACCTCGACCTGGAACAATCCCGAACCCGAAATCGTGGTGGTGGTGGACCGTGCCGGCAAGGCGGTGGGCGCCACCCTGGGCAATGACGTCAACCTGCGCGACTATGAGGGCCGCAGCGCCCTTCTGCTGGGCGAGGCCAAGGACAACAACGCCTCCACCGCGCTGGGGCCGTTCGTGCGGATGTTCGACGGCAAGTTCACCATGGACGATGTCCGCAACGCGGTGGTCGAGCTGGAAATCGTGGGCGCCGACAATTACCGGCTGGAAGGCCGCTCCACCATGGACCAGATCAGCCGCGATCCGTTGGACCTGGTGGCCCAGACCATCAAGGAACATCAGTATCCCGATGGCTTCGTCCTGTTCCTGGGCACCCTGTTCGCCCCCACCCAGGACCGCGATGTGAAGGGCCTGGGCTTCACCCACAAGGAAGGCGATGTGGTGAGGATTTCCACGCCCCGGCTGGGCGTGCTGGAAAACCGGGTCACCAGTTCCAAGGCCGCCCCGCCCTGGAATTTCGGCATCGCCGACCTGATGAAGAACCTTTTGCGGCGCGGCCTGCTCAAGGCCTGATAGCCGGCATTCCGGGCCTTTCGACCCATACCCTGACCCATGTTGGGCCCGCACCTCCGGGATGCGGTTTTTGGGTTGGATTGGAAGGCCCGAAGCCTTAAATACCGCTCACCCCTATTCCCCGACTTTTCCAGGAGAGATTTGATGACCGAGACCCTGACCCATTTCATCGGCGGCAAGCAGGTTTCCGCCCCCGGCGCGCTCGAGAGCATCAACCCCTCCAACACCGCCGAAATCGTCGCCAAATTCCCGGACGGCAGCCCGGAAGACGTCAACAAGGCCGTCGAAGCCGCCCAGGCCGCCCAGCCCGGCTGGGCCAGCGCCAGCCCGGAAGTCCGCGCCGACGTGCTGGACAAGGCGGGCCAGCTGATCATGGAGCGCAAGGAGGCCATCGGTAAGCTGCTGGCCCGCGAGGAAGGCAAGACCCTGCCGGAAGCCATCGGCGAAACCGCCCGCGCCGCCCGCATTTTCAAGTATTTCGCGGGCGAAGCCCTGCGCCGCCACGGCCAGAACCTGGAATCCACCCGTCCCGGCGTGGAAGTCCAGACCTATCGCGAGGCGGTGGGTGTGTATGGCCTGATCACCCCCTGGAACTTCCCCATCGCCATTCCGGCCTGGAAGGCGGCCCCGGCGCTGGCCTTCGGCAATACGGTGGTGCTCAAGCCCGCCAACCCCACCCCCGCCACCGCCCATGCCCTGGCCTCGATCATCCATGAAGCGGGCGCCCCGGCGGGTGTGTTCAACATGGTGCTGGGCCGCGGCATCGTCGGCGATGCGCTGTCCAAGCATCCGGGCGTCAACGGCATCTCCTTCACCGGCAGCCAGGGTGTCGGCTCCAAGGTGGCCGCCGCCGCCGTGGCCCGCCAGGCCCGCGTGCAGTTGGAAATGGGCGGCAAGAATCCGCTGGTCGTCATGGACGATGCGGAATTCGACCGCGCCGTGCAGATCGCGGTGGATGGCGGCTATTTCGCCACCGGCCAGCGCTGCACCGCCTCCAGCCGCGTCTTCGTGCAGGAAGGCATCTATGACCGCTTTGTCGCCGCTGTTGCCGAACGCGCCAAGGCGCTGAAGGTGGGCGATGCGCTGGACCCCACCACCCAGATGGGCCCGGCCGTCACCGACACCCAGCTGGCGGGCAACCTCAAATATGTGGACATCGCGGTGAAGGAAGGCGGCCGCCTGCTGGCGGGCGGTTCCGATCCGCTCAAGCTGTCCAACCAGGGTTACTACATGTCCCCGACCCTGATCGTGGACACCAAGGCGTCCGACACCATCAACCAGGAAGAAGTGTTCGGCCCGGTCGTGTCGGTGGTCAAGTTCAAGACCTATGAAGAGGCGCTGGATCTCTGCAACGCGGGCAATTTCGGCCTGTCCGCCGGTATCGTCACCACCAGCCTGAAATATGCGCGTCACTTCCAGCGCAACGTGAAGGCGGGCATGGTGATGATCAACCTGCCGACCGCGGGCGTGGACTATCACGTGCCGTTCGGCGGCACGCGCGGCTCGTCCTATGGCCAGCGCGAGCAGGGCTTCGCGGCGGTGGAGTTCTTCACCCAGATCAAGACGGCCTACTCTTTCTCCTGAGAGCCGGATCGCCATATCGCATCTGCAAAAGGGCGGGAGAAATCCCGCCCTTTTCTTTTGGCCCGCACCAAAGCTAGTCTGGCGCGAACAGGGCAGATGGGGGGTGGATTCATGGTGTTGCGGAAAATCCCGGCGATGATGTTTTGCGCGGTGGCGCTGCTGGCAGAGCCCGCGGCCGCCGACCTCGCCATTTCGGGCCAGGACGGCAAGCAGGTGCGCGCCGGTGACGGCCTGCCCATGACGCCCACGCCGGACAGCGTGGCGGTGATCGAATTTTCCAGCAGCCGCGCGCCACGCGTGATCGGCAGCATCGAGGTCTGCTCCACCCAGATGGGCCCGCCCGCCGCGCTGGCGGTGGCGCGCGACTACAGCTTCGTGCTGGCGGCCTGTCCGCAGAAGATCGGCGAGGGCGGCAAGAACGTCTCCGAAAAGCTGCTGTCTGTGATCGGGCTGGACGACGTCACCAAGCCGAAACTGCTGCAGCAGGTCGAGGCAGGCGAGGGCACCACCGCCGTCTATCTCAACAAGGCGGGCACGGTGGCGTTGGCGACCGGCGTGGGCGACGACACCATCACCCTGTTCACCATCAAGGATCGCAAGCTGACCCGCGCCAGCCAGGTCAAGCTGGAAGCCAAGGCCGAGCCGCGCGAAATCCTGATCGCCGAGGACGGCCGGACCGCCTATGCCCTGCGCTTTGGCGACGCCAAGGTGACCAAGCTGGCGATCAAGGGCGACCAGCTTTCGCGTGTCGCGGACTGGGATGTGGGGGTGCAGCCGGATGGCGGCGGCCTGACCCGCGACGGCCGCTGGCTGATCGTCAACAATTTCGGCGGCGCGCCCGGCACGCCCAAGGGCAATGGCGCGACCAGCGTGACCGACACCCGCACCGGCAAGATCACCTATGCGGTGGAAGTCGGCGCGCTGCCCGAAGCGGTGGTGCTGTCGCCCGACAACAAGTATGTGGCGATCGTGATCGGCAACGGCTCGGCCACGGTCCGCAACGCCGCCAACTATGACAGCGTATTCGGCAAGCTGTCGCTGTTCGCGGTGGGGCAGGGCAAAAGCCAGGGAACCTTGACCCATATCGCCGACGCGCAACTGGGCCATGCCTGCCAGGGCGCAGTGTGGAGCGATGACGGCAAGCGGTTGCTGGTGCAATGCTCGGTGGAGCGCGATATCCGGGTGTTCGACTTCGACGGCAAGGCGCTGACCGAGCGGCCTGAGGCGGTGCTCAAGATGGTGTCGCGGCCCGGTGCGATGGTGACCAACAAGACCCGCTGAAATTTAGGGCTTGATAAGCGCCGCCGCGGCCCGCAAATAGCCCGCGATGGCGCCGCTTCTGCACCTGAGGGATATCTCCGTCGCCTTTGGCGGCCAGCGCCTGCTCGACGGGGCGGAACTGGCTGTCGGCGCGGGTGACCGGCTGTGCCTGGTGGGCCGCAACGGGTCCGGCAAATCCACCCTGCTCAAGATCGCCGCCGGGCTGGTGGAGGCCGATGGCGGCAGCCGCTTCGTCCAGCCGGGCGCGACGGTGCGCTACCTGCAACAGGAACCGGACCTGTCGGGCTTTGCCACCACCCGCGATTATGTCGAGGCGGGGCTGAACCCGCATGAAGACCCCAACCGCGCCTTTTACCTGTTGGGCAATCTGGGGCTGGATGGCACCGAAAATCCGGCCGTGCTGTCGGGTGGCGAGGCGCGCCGCGCCGCGCTGGCCCGCGCCTTGGCGCCGCGTCCCGACATCCTGCTGCTGGACGAGCCGACCAACCATCTGGACGTCACCGCCATCGAATGGCTGGAAGGCGAGTTGAAAGCGGCGCGCGGCGCGCTGGTGCTGATCAGCCATGACCGCCGCTTCCTGGAGAACCTGTCGCGCGCCACGGTCTGGCTGGATCGCGGCAAGACCCACCGTCTGGAAAAGAGTTTCGCCCATTTCGAGCTCTGGCGTGACGTCCTGCTGGCCCAGGAGGAAATGGAGCGGCACAAGCTGGAGCGGCAGATCGCGGCGGAAGAACACTGGCTGCGCTATGGCGTGACGGCGCGCCGCAAGCGCAATGTCGGGCGGCTGGAACGGCTGCGGGGGCTGCGCACCGAACGGCGCGAACAGGTGGGGAGCCTGGGCGCGGTGAAGATGGAGGCGGCCGAAGGCGCCGGAAGCGGCACCAAGGTGATAGACGCCAAGGGCCTGTCTTTCTCCTATGGCGAAGGCGAGGACGGCCGCGAGATCGTGCGCGATTTCAGCCTGCGGATCCATCGCGGCGACCGTATCGCGCTGGTCGGTCCCAATGGCGCGGGCAAGACCACACTCCTGAAACTGCTGACCGGCAAGCTGGCGCCGCAAAAAGGCAATGTGAAGCTGGGCCAGGGGCTGCTGATGGCCGAACTGGACCAGAATCGCAGCCGTCTGCATCCCGAACAGTCGCTGGCCGCCGCCGTCACCGACGGCAGCGGCGACACGGTGATGGTGGCGGGCAAGCCGCGCCATGTGATGAGTTACCTGCAGGACTTCCTGTTCACGCCCGCCCAGGCGCGCACGCCGGTCAAGGTGCTGTCGGGCGGTGAGCGGGCGCGCCTGCTGCTGGCCAAGCTGTTCGCCGCGCCGTCCAACTTCCTGGTGCTGGACGAGCCGACCAACGACCTGGACCTGGAAACGCTGGACCTGCTGGAGGAGGTGATCGCCGATTATCCCGGCACCGCGCTTCTGGTCAGCCATGACCGCGATTTCCTGGACCGGGTGGCGACCTCCATCGTGCTGGCGGAAGGCGATGGCCGTTTCACCGAATATGCCGGCGGCTATGCCGACATGATGGCCCAGCGCGGCGCCGCCGCGCCGGTGCGCGAGGCCGCGAAAAAGCCCAGACCGGAAAAACCGGCGGAAAAGCCGGTGCGCGCCGCGCCGCCCAAAATGAATTTTTCCGACGCCCATGCCCTGAAGGTGCTGCCGGACAAAATCGCCGCCGCCGAGGCCGCGATTGCCCGGCTGGAGACGGAGTTGTCGGACCCGGCATTGTTTTCCGACAATCCCAAGCGGTTCACCGACCTGTCGGCGGAACTGGCGAAACTGCGCGCCCAGAAGGATGCCGACGAGGAACGCTGGCTGGCGCTGGAAATGGCGCGCGAGGAACTGGAAAGTTCCGGCGGCTGACGGGGCGGGAACGCTTGCGGCGGCGGGACGTTGAATCCCAGAGGTTCAATGGGGTCGCAAGGGTTTCCGCCATGAAAAACGCCGCCATTGCAGGATTTGCCGCAGGTGTCGCGATGGCGATCGGCGGCGCCGTGGGCGCGGTATCGCCCTCAACGCCTCGTCCGCAGATTGACGTCAGCGCCGCCATGATGAACCCGATGATCGGCGGGCAGGCCATGTTGCCCGACCGGCACATCATGGAGAATTTGGCGGCTTCGCCCCTGCATGCCACCCTCGTGTCGGACATGAAGGCGTCGGGCGTGGATGCCGCGCTGTCCTCCAACGGCCAGTTCACGGTCTTCGCGCCCACCGACGCGGCGTTTGCCGCGCAAGGGCCGCAGCCCAAGGGCACGCTACCGCGCCGCATGAGCTATCTGGTGGTGCCGGGCACGTATGATTCCGCCACGCTGCTGCGCCTGATCAACGAGGCGGGCGGCGATGCCCGGCTGCGGACGGTAGAGGGCGGCGTGCTGGTGGCGCGCATGAACGGTCCCACCAACATCGCGATCCTGGACGAGAAGGGCAATGTCGCCAATATCGCCATCTATGATGTGCGCGACCGCAACGGAATCGTGCATGTGGTGGACAAGGTGGTGGAACCGTCCGGTCCCGCCCGCCAGGTCGCGGCCAACTAGCTATTTCGTGTATCGGGCCAGGTAGGCCGCCAGCGCCCGTGGCGTCATCGTCGTCGCGCTCGCAGTGGCGAACACATCGTCGCGGTTGAGCAGCCTGCCGTCCGCCTCGGCCACGATCACCATCGGCACGCCCTTCAGGCGTTCCTTGAAACCAAAGCGCGCCGGGATATGCAGGTTGCGGTCGAAGCGCCCGACATCCACATAGGCCACTTCATAGTGGCGGGCGACGAACCGCCGGATTTCCGGCAGCGCCATGAAATTGGCCAGCACCAGGCAATCGGGGCACCAGTTGCCGCCCAGGTCCAGCAGTACCCGCTTGCCGGATTTTTTCGCCCGGTCAAAGGCGCGTCTGACCTGTGCGTCGGCATTGGCCGTCTCGTCATAGGGCGCGCGGGTGACGATGGGCAGTTCCGCCAGCGTCTGGATGGAGGGCGCCGGCGCGGGCGCGGCCATGACGGGCGTGGCGATCGCCATCAGGAACGCCAGGGCTGCGAACCTCATGCCGTCACCGCACCGGCCAGCCCCCGGCCTTCCAGCAGCGCCGTGATATCGGGATCGCGGCCCCGGAAAGCGCGATAGGCGGTGGCGTAATCGCGGGTGCCGCCGCCGGAATATATGAAGGTGTGCAGGCGGTGGGCCGTTGCCGCATCGAACGGATCGTGGGTTTCCTGAAAGGCCTTG
>Ga0182737_1003257_pt1 | contig 12169 bp, 12 predicted proteins | sample eDN5th30CBELigOP_FD_128878 | JGI IMG/M metagenome (GOLD analysis project Ga0182737, IMG submission 128878) | Enriched Organic Plus compost microbial communities from Emeryville, California, USA - eDNA 5th pass 30_C BE-Lig OP (version 2) (version 2) ... | reverse complement strand
TGGATTAGATATGGCTTACTTCTATCATCCTTCCATTACGACGATTCAGCAGCCGATTGAGGAAATGTCCGAGGAGACAATCCGAATACTATTTGAAATGATTAACAAAAAAATTACACATGCGCAGAAGAAGTTCCCTGCCAGACTCATCGAGAGAGAATCAACGGGAAAACTTCAGTAATTACTCTTAGAAACTCCGCCAAGGAGCTGGTGAAGGGAAACATTCTCTTTACTAGCTGCTCGGCGGAGTTTTTTTGTTGAATCAGATGGATCGTGATGTTGCAACTAATACCAGTTGTATCCAGTAATCATATAGCATGATATAATTATCTTAACAAGCGGCGATTGTACAGAGATACAGTCACCACTATCGCTGATCCAATTGGATGAACGAAAGAACGGGATAAGCAAATTTACTTATCCCGTTTCGCTTCATTTACACTTTCAAACTCCACAAAGCTGGAGTTGTTGCTGGCTCCCAGCCATTCAGTGCAGTGTGAGGCTGCAAGCAAGTATACGTATTGCCGTTGTAGGTTACTTCCGTGCCTACAGTGTATGCTACCCCTACAGTCCATGCAGTTTGCCCGTCATTGTTACCGTTGTCTCCATCGTTATTGCCGTTGTCTCCGTCGTCATTGCCATTATCTCCACCGTTGTTGTTACCGCCGTCTCCATCACCGCAAGGTCCAATAACTTTCCAAACTCCCCATGCGCCGGATTGATCTGGGCGATCGCCTTGTGTCCACCATTTCGCTTCGTAAATAATACCATTGTATACGACTTGGTTGCCACCGTTATATACGTTGCCAGCAGCCCATTCCACTACAGTGCAAGTCGGAGTAACAGCCTCGTCAGTCGTAACGCTTAGCGGGGCACTCGCTGCCGAGATATTGCCTGCCGCATCGCGCGCTTTAACCGTAAAGACGTAAGTTGTATTACCGTTTAAACCGCCAACTGTTGTACTCGTTCCTGTTAAGCTTGCTGCAAGCACCCCGTCCCTAAACACCTGATAGCCTGTTACCGCTTTATTGTCCGTCGAAGCGCTCCAGCTTAGCGATACGGAAGTTGCCGTTTTGCTTGTAACCGTTAAATTTGTCGGAGCAGTAGGGGCAATCGTGTCTGGCTCACCATTTCCAGGTCCACCAGTACCAGGGCCTTCACCGTTATTCAATTCCTCTGCCAGCACATCGAGCAGCTTCGTACCGCTGCAACTGTAGTTCGTGCTAACACGGCAATCTGAGGTCAATTCCCAGAACATACCGCCACCAAGCCCTTGGGATTTAATATAATCGATCTTATACGCAAAGGATTCAGGATCGTCGTAACTAATAAATGTACCTGAAGTAGCATTGTACAGATAAGGTACTTTCGCGTCATCGTTCCAGTAACGAACGAAGCCGTTTTTATTTACATAGTTCGCAGCGAGATCTCCGTAATCATATACACCCGTTTCCCATGTCCCTGCTGGAATACCTGTACATTGCTGATATTGTCCGTCTCCATTTGGTCCAGGAGCACAGCCTGCCCAGCCACGACCATAGAACGGTAAACCCAGCACGATTTTTTCAGCAGGAACGCCTGCGTCAAGATGACCCTGCACGCCTCCATCTGCATTGAAAGTTTCCGCATCTGGAATATTGGCTGTAATAGCTGCGTTATCTAAGTACAGTGGAGCATTATGTGCACTTTTGTTGCTCCAGCCGCCGTTGAAGTCATATGTCATAATGTTTATCCAATCAACAATTTCGCTGATTTCGTCTAGCTCGTTGTTCTGTGCGTAAGCTGGCGATGCACCGGAAGCGATGGTTAGCGTATATGTTTTTCCATCTTCAATCTCTGCAACATCCAAATAGTTACGCACTTCTTGTAGAAGAAGCGTATGATTTTGTTTATCTGCTGGACGATAGCTGTTGCCAGGTAGACCGCCGCTAACTGGATACTCCCAGTCGAGATCTACGCCGTCCATTTGATATTTACGGATGAAATCAACTGCAGATTGTGCAAACGCCTTACGTGTCACATCGGATGCTGCCACGTCAGAGAAACGGTTTGACCACGACCATCCACCTACAGAGATAATTGTTTTCAAATGCGGATATTGCTGCTTCAGCTTAACGAGCGCATTTAGATTGCCACGAATCGGCTGATCCCAAGTGTCGCCTGGGAACGATTTTTGCGCGTCTATCCAAGGATCACCTAGTACAATTGTGCCGTTTGGCACATTAATGTTTTGTCCAGCTTCGTTTTGACAAGCCCATGTTTGTGTGTTCGGACTTGATGGATCAGGATTGCCGTGTATGCCATTCCAGCAAATATCAGCAAAAGCATAATTAATATGAGTCAGTTTCGAACCGTCTATATCTGCAACGTTAAAATTACGTCCATAAGCACCCCAGGAAGGAAAATAACCAACAATTTTATAGCCTTCTTCTTGCGTGTTCACAGATGACGCAAACACAGGACTTCCGAAAGCGCATACAATTGATAGCAGCATTGCTGTCAACATCAGACGAGTTGACCATTTTTTTCTGCGATTAATCAAATTCATTCCAAACATCTCTCCCTTCAATTTGGCAAAGCGGATTTTAAATGAAGTCTGACTATGCAGCAAATAATAATCGAATAGTTGACGGCATCACCCCATGTCTAAAATAGGTTTCTTTTACATTTGTTTAATCTTTACATTTCTATTTTGAAGGACAAATATTAAAGTTGAATAGGGGGGGATTTTTTTTTTACGGGGATATATTTATTTGAACTGTGTAAATAAGTAGATTGTTGTAGCATTTATCCACGAACGACCCACATGTGAGCCCCTAGCTCCATGTGGGTTTATTTGATATCTGAAGTAAGTTTGTTTAAATAATTGAAAATTATTTATATATAAGTTAAAATTAGTTGAAATGTTTTTTTGAAATGACAGCAATTTTTGCCCTAAAAGATCTCAATCAAGTGGAAGAATTACCTGCTTAATCTCTCCTATAATTGTTCTTGCAAGAGTGAAAAGAAATGAGATAAAAGGGAGGAAGCTTATTATGAGATTGAGAAAAACTGGGCTAATCGTACTAACGTTGCTCGGAACGATGGTGGTGGCATGCTCGAATACTAGCGGAGATGCGATTAAGCCAACTGATGCAGGTAGTAATGATAGCTCTGTAGAAGCAAAGGGGCCATTAAGGGTTAGTATCACGCTAATGGGTGGACCCAAGACACCTGACTCTTGGGTGGAAAAAGCGTTGGAGGAAGACTTATCGAATCATCTTGGACGTAAGGTCGATATGGAGAACATCTTTCTGCCAGGATGGAGTGACTTCCAAACTAAACTTAATTTAATGATGGGCGACCGCAAAAGTATGCCTCATATTTTGTGGCATTCTGGTATGGAGAAGGAATACAACAACTGGATAAAAGCAGATGTACTTGTTGATCTTGTACCATACCTCCAACAATATGGACAGAACATTACGAATTACTACACAGAGGACACGTTGTTTTATAGCTGGGAGGATGGACATATGTTTAGACTTCCCGGTGATGTGGCTGAGCTAGGCTCGATGACAACGATGCTAAGAAAGGATTGGCTTGATAATCTAAACCTTTCAACACCAACGACGTTGGATCAATATGTCGAAGTTTTGAGAGCGTTTACACATAGTGACCCAGATCAAAATGGGAAAAAGGATACGTTTGGCTTTGTTGGCGATCATGATTGGCGGGCATTTGCTCCATTTTTCTATGCATATGGCGTAGATGTGGAACAGTTTATTGTCCAAGAGGATGGAACGGTTAAATTTGGCGCGACTATGCCACAAGTAAAGGAAATCCTTAAACTGCTGCAGGATTTGTATGCGGAAGGTGTCATTGATCCGCGAATGGTCACACCAAATGTAAGTGCTGGTGATTTATTTGCTGAAGGGAAGGTTGGAGCACTTTATTATTGGGTTTCCTTCTTAAATGAGGGGCATCCGAAGCAAATGTCATTTAAAGAAATAAATCCGAATGGGCAGTATATTGCACTAGAACCTATGACTGGTCCCAACGGCTTTAGTGCAGATGTCCCTTCCGATGGAAAAGGCTGGAGCTTTGTATCGGTTACTAGCGCTGCTGAAGAGCCAGATGCGGTTGTACAAGTGCTAAATCGTATGGCGTCGAAGGAGACGAATACATTATTAAAGTTCGGCAAGGAGGGCGAGCACTACAAGCTGGATAATGGCGTGTTCGTTAACTTGATCAGTGAAGACGAGGGCAAGCAGCTTGGACTCGACAACTATACATGGATCATTACACGCAAAGATGAGGCCAATATTAAAAATACTCCAGAAGTGATCCAGCTTTATGAGCGCAGAGTCCAAACCTCACAACCGATGCGAGATAAAATCGTATTTTTCAAATCCAGTAATCGGACACAATGGGATGAATATTCAGCCGATCTCATGAAGCTAAGAGATGAAACATTCTATGGCATTATTGCCGGAAACCTAGATATTAGTACATTTGATAGTTTCGTAGAGCGCTTCTATAAGCAAGGCGGCAAGCAGGTGGAGGAAGAAGCGAATCTGCTGTATGGAACACAGCGTGAGGAGCGCGAACAGTTTAGTGCATGGTATAAGGAGCATATTGAGCCTTTTAAGTAAGCTTTAGGCTTGACGGGAGGACAATGCTGATCTGCTGATTCTCCCGTCCAACCTATTATAAGCATAAGGAGGACGAGAAGCCCAATGACCAGTCATGCCAAATCACTTAGTTCGAGCCGCTGGAAGCATGTAAAACGAGATAGATACTTGTACCTGCTGCTGCTTCCAGGTCTATTAACTATCTTTCTATTCAAGTATGTGCCAATGTACGGCATCATCATTGCATTTAAGGAGTATAACATTTTGCTTGGTGTATTCGAGAGCCCATGGGTTGGCTTTAAGCAATTTGAGCGTCTGTTTCGCACACCAGATTTTATTACGATATTCCGTAATACTTTTCTAATAAGTCTGTATAAGCTGATTTTTGGATTTCCAGCGCCAATCATTTTAGCTTTGCTTTTAAATGAGCTGCGTAATGGATTTTTCAAGCGTTTTACCCAGTCTGTTCTCTATTTGCCCCATTTCTTGTCGTGGGTTATTTTCACAGGCATCATTGTAGCATTCCTAAACCCAGTAGATGGTCTTGTAAATTATATTCTGCTCGCACTGGACATGAAGCCGATTAATTTTATGATTATTCCAGATTACTTTCGAACATTGCTCGTCAGCACGCACATCTACAAGGAGATGGGGTGGGGTACTATTATTTATTTGGCAGCAATGTCTGGTGTCAATCCTGACTTGTATGAGGCTGCAAGGGTAGATGGGGCGAATAAGTTTAAGCAAATGTGGCATGTGACCATTCCTTCGATTCGCAGTGTTATATACATTCTATTAATTCTTGACCTCGGTGGAATATTAGAAGCAGGCTTTATGCAAGTCTTTCTGCTGTACAATCCGCTTGTCTATGAGGTTGCTGATATTATAGATACTTATGTGTATCGCGTCGGTATTCAGAGTGCGAACTATAGTCTTGCCACAGCGGCAGGTTTGTTTAAGTCAGTCATTGCGCTTGTACTGATTTATACCGCTAATAAAATCGTGCAGAAGTCCGGAAATAATGGGCTGTGGTAAGGGGGACGGACAACAATGAATAGACATTCGAGTGGCGAACGATTATTTAATGTAATCAATTATATCCTGATGCTTCTATTAATTATTGCGATGATTTACCCATTCTGGTATCTCATAATGGCTTCGCTTAGTGATCCTAAACTAACCTCACTTGGTGGCTTATATTTGTGGCCGCGAGGATTTTCATGGGATGCCTATACGACTGTATTGAGAGATACATCATTTTGGTCAGGATTTCGTGTTTCAATCATTGTAACGATTGTTGGAACAGCGATCGGCACATTCCTAACAGCGATGACCGCTTATGCTATATCAAAAAAGCGTTTGGAAGGCAGAATGGTCGCATCATTTTTTATTTTGTTTACGATGCTGTTTAATGGAGGGTTAGTACCAAACTACTTGCTGTTAAAAGAGCTTAATTTGCTGGACACCTTATGGGCACTTATTCTACCAGGCACGATTTCTGCATTTAATGTATTTGTGATGCGGAGCTTCTTTGTTGGGTTGCCTGAGGAGGTAGAGGAAGCGGCTAAAATCGATGGCGCCAACGATCTTGCGATCTTTTTTCGAGTAGTGCTGCCGTTGTCGAAGGCAGTACTTGCCACCATAGGCCTGTTTATGGCTGTGATGTATTGGAATGATTTCTTCTCTACCATTCTATACATCAATAGCAAGGATAAGTGGCAGCTACAGGCTGTGTTACGCAATCTGATTGATCACGCAGTGCAAAGCTCAATTAATGGACCGAACGGCGATCAGATTCAGGTGTCAGCATTTACTGTAAGGGCAGCTTCGATTTTACTAGCTACGCTACCTATCTTGCTACTTTATCCCTTCCTGCAAAAGCATTTTGTGAAAGGCGCAATGATCGGTTCGATCAAGGGATAATGGTGATGAGATGGAGATAGATACGGTACTGTTAGTAGGGATTTTTTCGGCAATGTTTGCTGCTGGACTACTGCTAGGTTTTGTTGGAGCGGGCGGCTCGGGATTTATTATTTCGATATTAACGACTATGTTTGGTTTGCCAATTCATACTGCGCTTGGAACAGCATTGTCCGCGATGATCTTTTCTTCCCTGTCTGGAACGGTTAGTCATTATCGTGAAGGCAATATTGTACTTAGAGATGGACTTATTATTGGTATATTCGGTGCGTGTGGAGCATGGTTATGTACGCAAATTTCTGTAAGCATTGAAGCGGGAGTACTCAAGTACTTAACCGCCGCAATTTTATTTCTCTCTTCCGCTATGTTATGGCTACGAATGTACATCGTCAGTCGAGATAAGGTAGCTATTGCGCATAATGAGGTAGCCGCTGGTCATGAGCAAAACGCTGCTGCTTCATGGGGAAAACGAGGCATAATTGGTTTGGTGTGCGGAGCGTTATCGGGGTTATTTGGGGTAGGAGCAACGCCTTTTATACAAATTTCCTTAATGACGTTGTTAGGGATGAAGGTTACGCAAGCGGCAGGTACAACGATGCTTGTAATCGTACCGATTGCCATAGCAGGTGGAGCTGGTTTCTATGGAACTGGTCATCTGGATTTGCGACTACTCGCTATTGTTCTTACCGCTATAACTGTCGGCTCCTATATTGGGGCCAAATTTACGAAACGATTGCCAAGCATCGTGCTGAAATCAGCGATGGTATCCATTCCAATGCTCGGTGCCATATTGCTGCTCATATAAATCATTAAAGGAAGTGAAGGTTATGGCGTTTATACAAGTCGAGTTTTATTCCGAGGTGTTAGCACTTGCCAGCACGATTCATGTTATTGCTCCAGAACGGCGCAAGACAGAAGGTAATGCTCCATATCCAGTTCTTTATCTACTGCATGGTGGGTCTGATAATCATTCGAACTGGCATCGCTTCAGCTCGATCGAACGATATGCGGCGGATAAGGGATTGGTCGTTATTATGCCATCCGTGCAATACGGCTTCTATACTGATCAGAAGGTTGGGTTTCCTTATTTCACTTATCTCTCTGAGGAATTGCCTCAAGTTGTAAAGGAGCTATTTCATGTTTCTTCTAGGCGCGAGGATACATTTGCCGCGGGGTTATCGATGGGTGGCTATGGTGCATTTAAGCTCGGGATAAATTGTCCAGACCGTTTCGCCGCTGTTGCAAGCTTGTCTGGTAGTCTTGATCAACGCGATCGTCTTGGTTCTTCACCGATGATTAACAACAAGATGATGCTGCAGATGGCAAAGTACACATTCGGCTCAGAAGCGGAATACGAAGGCAGCATTAATGATCTTGCCTTTATGCTTGAATCACACTTACGCAATAAGGTGCAGCTTCCTAAGTTTTATCAGGCATGTGGAACGCTGGATCATAATTTTCAAATGAATGAGCAGTTTTATAATCAATTCAAGGGTCGAATTAATCTAACGTACGGATCGACAGAAGGAATAGGGCATGAATGGAGCTTTTGGGATGAGCAAATTCAACGAGTGCTTGATTGGTTGCCGATTGAAGGAGGGCAAGGTTAATGACGACAGTGGGTGTAATATGTGGAGATCGATGGCATCCTTCGGAAACAGTTATTACTGGACTACAGGGGGTCATTGAGAATAGTAAAGGTAGGATTCAGGGGCAGCAATCAGGTGAAACTCAATCTCCACAAGAAGATGTCAAGCTGGAGGTATTGCAGCAAGGAGATGATTTAACTAAGGGATGGCTGGCAAATAAGAATGTCGTCGTACTGGCGAAGCTTAATCATATGTCAGAGAAGGATACAACACCGTGGCTGACGACGGACATTAAGTTAGCGCTTATGGAATATGTGGCTAACGGCGGTGGCCTACTCGTTATCCATGCAGGCACGGTTGGCTTCAAGGATGATCCTGCTTTTTGTAAGTTCATTGGTGGAGTATTTGCCTATCATCCAGATGCCTGTCGCGTTACGTTAACATTCAATCCATCGGCTGCTCCATTTCATATACAGCATACCGAGAATGTTGTGATATTTGACGAGCATTACATGATGGATATGGCAGAGGACGATCTAGAGGTGTTTATGACTGCTGATTCAGAGCATGGAATGCAAGCAGCGGGCTGGGTTAAATATTACGGCAAAGGTAAAGTTTGTACGCTAACGCCTGGACATTTCCTCGATGTATGGCGTGAGCGTGAATATCAAGACATTATTGCAAATTCGTTGAACTGGTGTGCAAATAGCAAGAAATAGTAGACTGCAATGGATCGAGCAGATTGGTCTTTATAAAGAAGGGGAGTGACAAAGTGAAGTTGAACTATGCCGTTGTCGTTGGAGATCAGTATCCCATCATTAAGACACTATCTCAGAAATTGCAGAATGCAGGCTGGACTGCTATTGAGGTTATTGCTGCAACAGAGCAAACAGAGGATCTTAACTATCTCGATTGTGGCTGCTTTTCTGAGGGAACGGTTAGTTTTAACCCTTGGTATGAACAATCGATTGAGGAAATGCTTGAACAATTGAAAACGGTGACGACTAGGATTGACATGGTGGTCACCTGTTTCAACTACTATAAGGAATCTCATTTGCGAGGAAGTATTGAAGCCAATGAAATGATGAAAATGTATGAAGCAAATACATTGGTTCTGCTGCGAACAATTGAGATAATGCTGCCATTGATGGTTGAAGGAATGAAGAAGATCGTTATTGTAACCGATGTGAAAGCTCGTATGGTTAAAGGTATGGGGAATGGGCGTATCGGATATGATATGTCGCTAGCTGCGAGGGATATGTCTGTCAAAATAATGTCTAACGCATTACAAAGTGAGGGATATACATTTCAACTGATCGAGGGCGATTTGGAGGATGATACAATATGCCAACAGCTTTAGTAAGTGGAGCTGATCGTGGTCTAGGTTTAGCTTTAACGAAGCGATTACTAGAGTTAGGCTGGCAGGTTATTGCGGGACGCTATATGACAGATTGGCATGAGCTGCCTGAGCTTGCTAGTCAGTATAAGGACAATGCGTTCGTTATTCCTCTTGATATTAGTAGTGATAAATCAGTGTATAGTGCAGCAAAGCTTGCAGAAGCAATGACCGATGCTATAGATCTAGTCATTCATAATGCGGCGGTGTCAACGAGACTTAATGATATAGGTATTACAGATGGCTTAGATTATAAGGATATGAAAAGAATTTATAATGTGAATACGATTGGCATGCTGCGTGTTACGGAAGCGTTTATGAACTTAACGGACGCTGGACATATGAAAACACAGTGTATTATTTCATCGGAAGCGGGGAGTATTGAACGCTGTGAGCGCAAGGCTTGGTACGGCTATTGTATGTCAAAAGCTGCGCTCAATATGGGAGCATTACGAATGTATGAGCAGCTGCGTCCCGATGGCTACATCTTCAAGCTGTTTCATCCCGGCTGGATGAAAACCTATATGTCAGGAGTTAAAAATGATGCCGCTGAGCTTGAGGCAGATGAAGTGGCGGAAGCAGCCTTGAACTATTTTATGGCTACTGAGGATGCAGGCAAGCCATTGGTTATGAGGGATTGGCAAGGAAAGGAGTGGCCGTGGTAACGATTGCTCCTTAACATGGTTATCGTAGTCTTTGGATCATTGCGGAGGATTGATGGGTGTGGAGTATTCATACAAAATGATAGAGCTGCATGAAAGCTTACCGATTCGACTTGTTATGCATCGTCAACCGAGCTATAGCTATCACTGGCATAAGGAACTGGAGATCTTTGTTGTGTTGCAAGGCTCAGTTGTGATTAATACCACGAAGGCGCAATATACAATCTATGAAGGTGAAATATTAATCATCAACAGCAACGAAATTCATGCGTCCTATTGTCCTGGACAGGCTGATGCGGTGTTAATTGTCCAAATGGATCTACATTTTCTAAAGCAGTATGGTTATGATTTCTCACAGATTCTAGTACAGCGTGAGCACTGGATTGATCCCGATACACTTCAAAGAATAAAAAGCGGTCTCGCAAACATCGTAATTGAGATGTGCCTGAAGGAAAAAGGGTATCAGGCGCAAGTTATGTCCTATTTATATCAGTTTATCAGCGACTTACTGCGTAAAGTGCCACATCGTGTGCGTAAGGATGCTCCGAATGCAATGTCCGATTTGGATTTCAGCAGACTTAACCGGATTATTACGTTCATTAATGAAAACTACACATATCAAATTAGCCTAAATGATTTCGCAAAAGAAGAGTTTTTAAGTATATATTACTTGTCTCACTTTTTCAAAGAGAAGGTTGGATTGACCTTCTCAGAATGCTTGAATCAGGTCAGGCTGCAAAGAGCTGTGGAACTGCTGCTCTCCGAATCCTCAAAAACAATTACAGAGCTTGCACTTAGTGTAGGCTTTCCTAATGTAAAATCGTTCAATCGTAACTTTAAACATAAATTTGGCATGACCCCGTTTCAATATAAAAAAATGATGCTTAGTAGAGCGGAGGAAAGCAAAGAAGCTTCTAGTGTAACCGCAAAAAACCTCGAGCATCAAGATTTGTACAGCACATATATTATGGAGAAGATAAAGCAGTTACAGAGATGATATGATATAATGATCCAAACCAGCGGCGATTGTACAGGGATACAGTCACCGCTATTTTATTATCATCAAGCAGGTGAGGGTATGGAAGATAATAAAAAGCTTATTGAGATATGTGAAAACTATTTAAATGAGAAATATTCAATTGAAGAATTTCAAGCAAGGCTATTAACGGCAAGTATGAATGATGATATTGGACGTATTATTCATGCGCTGTTATATGATTTAGATACACAATTAGAGATGATTCGATTTTCATATGACGAAGCCGAGCACTTAGCTAAATCTAGTAAGATTGTTTATGAGTTTCTAATGACTGTTACTAATGTACAGTGAAGAATGGTTTAGGAATGTAGTGCATTAACATGCTCCCAAGGAGGTTAGATAGATGAAAAGGCTACTAGGGTTTGCTACGGCGATATTGATTATTGTGCTGTTATTAATAATTAATTATGGGATTGATAAAAGAAGCGAGCATATCTATCTGATTCCAAATGATTATATAGGTGAGATTGACATTCTGTATAATCAAGCCGAAGGTGAGCATATTCAGCGTAACAAGGGGAAATTAGTATTCCAAATTCCTCAAGATGGCATTTTAAAAATATCTAACAAAGAGCCGGAATATGGTTGGGCGGATATAAACTACTATTATGTTAATTCGAGTGGTGAAATCATTAGAGAATTATTTGTAGGTAAAGAAATTGTTAATACTAGACTAAGTAAGAGTAGCACCTCTGATTCACATTCATACTTATTCTCGGTTTACACAGACGATGATCAATAATAACTGCAGCTTATTCCCTCAATTCATGGAACTTCAGTTCAACCTGCTAGTGTTCTTGCCCACTACAGTTAAGCTGAGCTATTCCAGAACCTCTACAAGCTCAATCGTATGATCGACTGGTTTAGTTGGTGATATATTAAGGGTCAAATTGCGAAACTTCGCTACGATCTTCTTAGTGCCGGGCTGATCTAACACTTCAAAACCATTT
>Ga0182737_1003256_pt1 | contig 12172 bp, 12 predicted proteins | sample eDN5th30CBELigOP_FD_128878 | JGI IMG/M metagenome (GOLD analysis project Ga0182737, IMG submission 128878) | Enriched Organic Plus compost microbial communities from Emeryville, California, USA - eDNA 5th pass 30_C BE-Lig OP (version 2) (version 2) ... | reverse complement strand
TGCCCGCGCCCTCCGTCGCCGCCGAACTGGCCAGGCGCCTGCCGCAGCAGGCGCCCACGCTGCACGCCTGGCTGCAGGCAGGCGCGGGACGCGCCGAGCCCTTCGACGTGCGCGAACAAGGCTGCACGCCGTACGAAGCGTGGCTGCTGCAGCAGGCCGGCTACGCATCGCAGGAGGGCCTGCCCTGGGGCGCCGGCCTGGGGCCGTTGCTGGCCGCCGGCGCGGCCGCCCCCGGCGGGGCCGACCCCGGGACCGCCTCTGCGGCCGAACCGGTCTGGCTCGGCGAGTTGGTGCACCTGGCGCTGGGCACCGACCAGGCCATGCTGCTGGACCCGTCCGACATGGACCTGCGGGCTGGCGAAGCCGCGGCACTGTACGAGACAGCCCTGCCGCTTTTCGAAGGCACGGGCTTCGCCGCCCAGCCGCTCGGGCCGCAGCGCTGGCGGCTGCATCTGCCCGAGGGCCTGCGTCCCGCTACGGCCAGTCCGCGCGCCGTGGCCAGTGGCAGCCTGGAAGGCTGGTGGCAGCACGACGCCGCCACCCGTCCCTGGCGCCGCCTGCTCAACGAGATCCAGATGGCCTGGCACGAGCATCCCGTCAACGAGGCCCGCGCCGCGCGCGGCGTGGCCCCCGTCAACGGGGTCTGGCTGTATGGCGGCGCCTCGCCCTGGCCGCGCCGCGCCGCCGCCCCGGCGCAACTGCTGGCCGAGCTGGAAGCCCCGCACCGCGCCGGCGACTGGGCCGCCTGGCTCGACGCCCTGGCGGCCCTGGACGCCACCCGTCTCAAGCCCCTTGCCGGCCGGGGCGGTATCCCGCCCGGCCGCACCGAACTGCTGCTGCTGGGCGACGACCGCCTGGCACGCCTCTCCCTCGAACCGCGCACCGGCCTGCTGTCATGGCTGCCGGCGCGCAAGCACGACTGGAATGCCTGGTGGTCTCGCCCCGTCTGACTGTCCGCACGACCGATCCCAACGCCTGCCGCATCCTCGAAGCGGCGGGCATCCATCCGCTGCTGTCGCGCCTGTGGGCCGCACGTGGCGTCACCCACCCCGACCAGACCAAGCTGGCCTGGCCGGCCATGCTGCCGCCCGCCGGCCTCACGCACGCCAGCCTGGCCGCGGGCGTGCTGGCCGACGCCATCCAGCGCGGCCTGCGGCTGCTGATCGTGGCCGACTACGACTGCGACGGCGCCACGGCCTGCGCCGTAGGCCTGCGCGCACTGGCGGCGATGGGCGCCAACGTCGACTTCCTGGTGCCCAACCGCTTCGAGACCGGCTACGGCCTCTCGCCGGCGGTGATCGAGCTGGCGTGCAAGCATCGCAACGGCAAGCCCGACCTCATCATCACGGTGGACAACGGCATCGCCAGCGTGGACGGCGTGGCCGCCGCCAACGCGGCCGGCATCGGCGTGGTCGTCACCGACCACCACCTGCCCGGCGACACGCTGCCGCAGGCCCTGGCCATCGTGAATCCCAACCAGCCGGGCTGCGGCTTCCCGTCCAAGAACCTGGCCGGCGTGGGTGTGATCTTCTACCTGATGCTGGCGCTGCGCGCCGAGCTGCGCCGCCGCGGCGTCTACCCGCCCGATGGCGGCCCGCGCCTGGACGCGCTGAGCGACCTGGTGGCGCTGGGCACGGTGGCCGACGTGGTGAAGCTCGACGCCAACAATCGCCTGCTGGTCACCCAGGGCCTTCAGCGCATGCGCGCCGGCCGCATGCAGCCCGGCCTGCGCGCGCTGTTCGCCGTGGCGGGCCGCGAGCCGCGCACGGCCAGCGGCTTCGACCTGGGTTTCGCCCTGGGCCCACGCATCAACGCGGCCGGCCGGCTGGCCGACATGAGCCTGGGCATTGCGTGCCTGACGACCGACGACGAGGCCGAGGCGCTCGACATGGCGCGCCAGCTCGACCAGATCAACCGCGAGCGCCGCACCATCGAGGCCGAGATGCGCGAGCAGGCCCTGGCCGCCATGGCCGAGCCCGACGCCGCCACCGGCGCCACGGTATGCGTCTTCGACGACGGCTGGCACCAGGGCGTGGTCGGCCTGGTGGCCTCGCGCCTGAAAGAAAAATTCTGGCGCCCCACCCTGGCCTTTGCGCCGGCCGGCGACGACGAGATCCGCGGCTCGGGCCGCTCCATTCCGGACGTGCACCTGCGCGATGCCCTGGACCTGGTCTCCAAGCGCCATCCGGCCCTGATCCGCAAATTCGGCGGGCACGCCATGGCGGCCGGCCTGACGCTGGGGCGCAACGACTTCCCGGTCTTCTCGCGCGCCTTCGACGCGGCGGTGCGCGAACTGACCGGGCGCGACGCCTTCGAGCCCCTGATCGAAACGGACGGCTCGCTGGAATCGGGCTATGCCAATGCCGAGGTGGCGGGCCTGCTGCAGCAGCAGGTGTGGGGCGCGGGCTTCGCCGCCCCGCTGTTCCTGGACGAGTTCACGGTGCGCAACCAGCGCCTGGTCGGCGAGAAACACCTGAAACTGTCGCTGGAGCGCGGCCACCAGCGCTTCGATGCCATCTGGTTCGGCCACGACCAGTCGCTGCCGGACCGCATCCAGGCGGCCTATCGGCTGGAGCAGAACGTGTGGAACGGCATGGTGACCGCACAACTGGTGATCGAGCATGCGGGCTGACGCGCGGCAGGAGACGGCCCGGACACGGTAAAATGCCGGGTTTCGCATCAAAGACACCAAGGATCGCCATGGAAGCCGAACGCCAGAACCAGATCGCCGCCCGCCTTGCCGACTACGCGCAGCGCGAGCTGGCGCTACGGGGGTATCTTTGACTACGATGCCAAGTCGGAACGCCTGCAGGTCGTAAACGCCGAGCTGGAAGACCCCTCGGTCTGGAACGACCCCAAGCACGCCCAGGACCTGGGCCGTGAGAAGAAATCCCTGGAAGACGTCGTCCAGACCCTGACCGAACTGGGCCAGGGCCTGGCCGATGCGCGCGAGCTGTTCGAGCTGGCCGCCGCGGACGACGACGACGCCACGCTGGAGGCCATCGAACAGGATGCCGACGGCTTCCAGGCCCGCCTCGAGGGCCTGGAATTCCGCCGCATGTTCGCGAATCCGGCCGATCCGCTGAACTGCTTCCTCGACATCCAGGCCGGCGCCGGTGGCACCGAGGCGCAGGACTGGGCCTCCATGCTGCTGCGCCAGTACCTCAAGTACGCCGAGCGCAAGGGCTTCAAGGCCGAAGTGCTGGAAGAGTCCGAGGGTGAAGTGGCCGGCATCAAGTCCGCCACCATCAAGCTCGAGGGCGAGTACGCCTTCGGCTACCTGCGCACCGAGACCGGCGTGCACCGCCTGGTGCGCAAGAGCCCGTTCGATTCCTCGGGCGGCCGCCATACGTCGTTCGCCAGCGTGTTCGTCTACCCCGAGGTCGACGACTCCTTCGAGATCGAGATCAATCCGGCCGACCTGCGCATCGATACCTACCGCGCCAGCGGCGCGGGCGGCCAGCACATCAACAAGACCGACTCGGCGGTGCGCATCACGCACATGCCCACGGGCATTGTGGTGCAGTGCCAGAACGATCGCTCGCAGCACCGCAACCGCGCCGAGGCGATGCAGATGCTGAAGTCGCGCCTGTACGAGCTGGAAATGCGCAACCGCATGGCCGAGCAGCAGAAGCTGGAAGACTCCAAGACGGACGTGGGCTGGGGCCACCAGATCCGCTCGTACGTGCTGGACCAGAGCCGCATCAAGGACCTGCGCACCAACGTCGAAATCTCCAACACGCAGAAGGTGCTCGACGGCGACCTGGATCCCTTCATCCAGGCCAGCCTGAAGCAAGGCGTGTAAGCGCCGCTGCGATACATCACAAGGGAAGACTGGCATGACCGACACCATCGCTATCCTTACCGGCGCCTCGCGCGGCATCGGCGCCGCCCTGGCGCGCGGCATCGCCCGACCCGGCGTGCGCCTGGTCACGCTGGCGCGCCGCGAGGACGCCGAGCTGGCCGCGCTGGCCAAGGCGCAGGGCGCAGACCTGGAGCAGATCCAGGTCGACCTGTCCGACCTGGCCGCCGCCCAGTCGGTCGCCGAACGCGTGGCCGCCGCGCTGCCGCGCGACGCCAAGCGCTACCTGCTGATCAACAACGCCGGCACGGTGCAACCGGTGGCCGCCAGCGCCGAACTGGCCGACGGCGCGGCCATCGCCTCCGCCTTCAATCTCAACGTGACCGCCGTCATGCTGCTCACCGCCCGCTTCGTGCAGGCGGTGCGCGGCCTGCAGGCCGACCGTCGGGTGCTCAACATCTCGTCGGGCGCGGGGCGCAATCCCATGGCCGGCTGGGGCGTGTATTGCGCCACCAAGGCCGCGCTCGACATGTACACCCGCGTGCTGAAGCAGGAACAGGGCGAAGGCGGCGTACGCGCCGTGTCCCTGGCCCCCGGCATCGTCGACACCGACATGCAGGTCGCCATCCGCGCCAGCGATCCCGCCAGCTTCCCGGCCCTGGCCAAGTTCCAGGAATTCAAGGCCGCCGGCCAGCTTGCCGCTCCCGCCGACGTGGCCGCCCGCATCCTCGCCTACCTGGACCGCGACGACTTCGGCACCACCGAAATCGACGACATCCGTAATTACCGTTGATCCCCACCATGAACGACCACTCGCCCGCCCCCGCCCAGGACGAAAACCGCTTGATCGCCGAACGGCGCGCCAAGCTGGCCAAACTGCGCGAAGGCGGCGTCGCCTATCCCAACGACTTCGTGCCTGACGCGCACGCCGCCGACCTGCACGCCCGCTACGGCGAGCTCGACCAGCCCGCGCTGGAGGCCGCCGCGGCGCACGTCAAGGTCGCCGGCCGAATGATGCTCAAGCGCGTCATGGGCAAGGCCAGCTTCGCCACCCTGCAGGACGGCAGCGGCCGCATCCAGATCTACCTGGACCGCGGCGCGCTGGGCGAAGACGCCTACGCCGCCTTCAAGCAGTGGGACATCGGCGACATCATCGCGGTGGAAGGCAAGGTCTTCAAGACCAACAAGGGCGAACTGTCGGTGCACGCCGCCTCGGCGCGGCTGCTGTCCAAGTCGCTGCGCCCCCTGCCCGACAAGTTCCACGGCGTGGCCGACCAGGAACTGCGCTACCGCCAGCGCTACGTCGACCTCATCATGACCGACGCCACGCGCCGCACCTTCGAGGCGCGCAGCAAGGCCGTCGGCGGCATCCGGCAGTTCATGCTGGACGCGGGCTTTCTCGAGGTCGAGACGCCCATGCTGCACCCCATCCCGGGCGGCGCGGCGGCCAAGCCGTTCGTCACGCACCACAACGCGCTGGACATGCAGATGTTCATGCGCATCGCCCCTGAGCTCTACCTGAAGCGCCTCATCGTCGGCGGCTTCGAGCGCGTCTTCGAGATCAACCGCAACTTCCGCAACGAAGGCGTGAGCCCGCGGCACAATCCCGAATTCACGATGATGGAGTTCTACGCGGCCTATGCGGACTACCGCTGGCTGATGGACTTCACCGAACAGCTGCTGCGCCAGGCGGCCATCGCTGCCACGGGCAGCGCGGTGCTCACCTACCAGGGCCGCGAGCTCGATCTGTCCCGCCCCTTCGACCGGCTGACGATCTGCGAAGCCATCCTGAAGTACGCGCCGGGCTACACCCAGGCGCAACTGGACGATCCCGCCTTCGTGCGCGCCGAATTGAAGAAGCTGGGCGCGGACGTCGACGGCCCGGTGCTGTCGCGCGCCGGCCTGGGCGCGCTGCAGCTGGCGCTGTTCGAAGAGACGGCCGAGTCCAAGCTGTGGGATCCCACCTACATCATCGACTATCCGGTCGAGGTCTCTCCGCTGGCGCGCGCCTCGGACACCCGCGAGGGCATCACCGAACGCTTCGAGCTCTTCATCACGGGCCGCGAGATCGCCAACGGCTTCTCCGAGCTGAACGACCCCGAGGACCAGGCCGAGCGCTTCCGCGCCCAGGTCGAGGCCAAGGACGCAGGCGACGAAGAGGCCATGTACTACGATGCGGACTACATTCGTGCACTGGAATACGGCATGCCGCCCACCGGCGGCTGCGGCGTGGGCATCGACCGGCTCGTCATGCTGCTGACCGACAGCCCCAGCATCCGCGACGTCATCCTGTTCCCGCACCTGCGCCGCGAAGACTGATCGGACGGCCGCGCCATGATCGCCAAGATCCTCATCATCACGGCCTTCCTGGTGCTGCTCATGTATGTGTTGCTGCCCAAGCGTGTCACGGCGCGCTCGGCGGCAAGCGTCGGCGGTCGCACGTTCATCGTCCTGTGCCTGGCCGCGGCGGCGCTGCTGGCAGCATCTGGCATCTGCGCGGCCTTCTGGCTGGGCAGCGTCTCGGCCGGCAGCGCGGGCAACCGCGTGCTGCTGCCGATGGCGGCCGTGCTGCTCGTGCTGGCGCTGGCCTGCGGGCTGGCCGCACTGTTCAAGCGCGGCACCTGACACAGCGGCCCTGCACGCCGGCTATTGGCGCCGGCCCGATCTAAGCGAACTGCCGTACGGCTGCCGACCGCCTCCGCCGCTGGAATGGGCTGAGGCCGCATGGCCGCGCTGGTGATGCCCGCCGCGCGTACCTCGGCAGGCATGTCGGGGAGTCAGCCAGTCTGTCCCTGACGTATCCTCACCGCGCCGGCCCACCGCCGGGCCACGCTTGGCGACGTGGCGCACGTGGCGTGCGCCGTCACCACGCGCACCGCTCGCTCCAGCAGCTGGATGTCGGCCTCGTGCTGGCGCGCCACGTGCGGGTCTTCGAAGAACACCACGCGCTGGCACTGCAGCTCCAGCACCAGCTCGGCGATCTGCGCGTCGCCCCCCAGCGGCCCGCTGAGATACCGGTGCACCCACGGCTTGTCCGCGGGCCAGCCACGCGACCATGCCAGCTCGTTCAGCCGGCCGCCCGTGGTGCCGGTGGCCACGCGCCGCGCAAACTGCGACAGCAGGTCGAAATGCTCGGCCGCGAACGCCACCATCTCGTCCTTGAGCGCATCGTGCGCAATCAGCGCCATCGTCTGCGCGCCAAAATTGAAGTACCGGGAGACGGCCGGATCGGGCGGCAGGCCGGCCAGCATGCGCTCGACCTCGACCCATTCGATGGCGCCCGCCAGCGTGGAGATGAATGGCCGGCCATGCGTGATGCATTGTCGCTTCAGAGCCAGCGCCTCGGGAAAGATGGATGAAGGATCCACCGGATCGATCAGGTAGATCGCGCCGTCGAACGGCTCTTCGCCGTCCCTGCCCTCGGTGACGCGTGCCACCAGCTTCATCAGCCCGCCCTCGCGGCCATACGGATAGCGGATCAAGCCGCGATACCCCTGCAGCATGCCCTCGCGCAGGATGGCGTCGTGCGTGCGCCCCACCGTGTACAGCTGCATGCCCAGCTCGCGGATGCCGGCGGAGCTGGCACGCAGCCAGTCGAACAACGCGGCGTCGGGGGTTTCGTGGTGCAGGCGGTTGGCGGCTAGGCCGAAACGCAGGGGGGCGGTCATGGCAATCCGATCCGGAGGAAGTTGCTATCTCTATCTATACGGGATATTAGCGTGCCGGAAGTGTATGTCTTCTTGGTGAGTACGTTGCGGTATTGGGTTAATGTGGGGGTGGGTCTGTCGCCGCGAGGAGCAGATCTGGGTTCTTGAGGCGTCCGTCTGGCCTGGGGTGGGCCGGCCCGGCCAAGTCGCTCGGCTCGGGCGCGCCATCAGGCGCCCTCGGTCGCCCTGCGGGCGACTTCCCTCGCGGCAACTGGCCGGGCCGGCCCACCCCAGGCCAGACGGACTCATGTAGCGGACAACCGGTGCGCAGTCGGGCAGGCTTTGTTGGTCCATCCAACACGATGGACCATTCTTGTACGGGCGATGCCAAGGTCCGCGCCACAGACATGCCGAAAGAATCTAGCGACGCCCCCCAAGCAAGCATCCTCGCGAGCAAAGAAAAATCCCCACTCGGCACACCACCCAGTGGGGATCATCGCCGCAGTGAAAACTGCGGCAAGCTCGCGTAACGTCAATCGGTCAGTCGGCCTCGTCGATCCAGGCCATCTGGATGGCTTCGAGGATCTTCTCGCCGCACCGCTCCGGCACATCGTCGAACCCCGGCAGCGCCAGCACCCACTCCCGTAGCTGGGTGAAGCGAACGGTCTTCGGATCCACGTCGGGGTGCGCATCGGCGAGCGCGGCGGCCACGTCGTAAGTGTCGATCCACTTCATCAGTGCTCCTCCTTGGCGTGGTTGATGGTGTACTTGGGAATTTCCACCGTCAGGTCCTGGTCCGCAATATGGGCCTGGCACGACAGGCGGGACACCGAGGTCAGGCCCCAGGCCTTGTCCAGCAGGTCTTCCTCGTTGTCGCTGGCGTCTTCCAGCGACGAGAAGCCCTGGCGCACGATGACGTGGCAGGTGGTGCAGGCGCACGACAGCTCGCAGGCGTGCTCGATGTCGATGTGGTTGTCGAGCAGCACCCGGCAGATCGACTCGCCCTGCGGCGCGTTCTCGATGACGGCGCCATCGGGGCAGATCTCGGGATGGGGCAATACGGTCAGCTTGGGCATGGAAGATCAGGCGATTTCGTCGAGTTTACGGCCGGCCAGGGCCTTGCGGATGCTGCGGTCCATGCGCCGCGCGGCGAATTCCTCGGTGGCCGCGGACAGCGCCTGCACGGCGGCACGCACGGCCTCCACGTCTTCCAGCGTGTCGGCGGCATCGGCTTGCGCCAGGCAGGCGTCGACGCGGGCTCGCTCGTCGGCATCGAGCAGGTCGGCATCCGCCTGCAGCGCGGCGCGCACCGATTCGGCCAGCTGGCGCGCCTCCACCTGCTGCTCGCGCAACATGCGCGCACGCGCGTCGCTGTCGGCCAGGCGTACGCTATCGGCCAGCATGCCGGCGATCTCGTCGTCGGTGAGGCCGTACGAGGGCTTGACCGTGACGGCCGCCTCCACGCCGGTGCTCTGTTCGCGCGCCGTCACGCTCAGCAGGCCGTCGGCGTCGACCTGGAAGGTCACGCGGATGCGCGCGGCGCCGGCCACCATGGGCGGAATGCCGCGCAGCTCGAAGCGCGCCAGCGAGCGGCAGTCGGCCACCAGGTCGCGTTCGCCCTGCACCACGTGCAGGCTCATTGCCGACTGGCCATCCTTGAAAGTGGTGAATTCCTGGGCGCGCGCCACCGGAATGGTGCTGTTGCGCGGGATCACTCGCTCGACCAGGCCCCCCATGGTCTCCAGGCCCAGCGAGAGCGGAATCACGTCCAGCAGCAGCCAGTCTTCACCCGGCGCGCGGTTGCCCGCCAGCAGGTTGGCCTGCAGCGCGGCGCCCAACGCCACGACCTGGTCGGGGTCGAGGTCCACCAGCGGCTCGGTGCCGAACAGCTCACCCACGGCATGGCGCACCACGGGCATGCGCGTGGCGCCGCCCACCATGACGACGCCTCGCACGTCAGCCGGCGCCAGCTGCGCGTCGCGCAGCGCGCGGCGCGCGCTGTCCAGCGTGCGTTCGACCAGAGGCCGCGCCAATGTCTCGAATTGCTGGCGACTGAGTTCCAGAGTCACCTGGCGCCCGTCTTGCAGCGCGCACTGGAGGGGCGCCTGCCCGGCATCGGACAGCGCCTCGCGCGCCGCACGGGCAGCCACCAGCAGCCCGCGGCGGTCGGCCAGCGTGAGGCCGGCGGCATCGATGCCGCCCTGCTCCAGCGCGTGACGCACGATGACTGCGTCGAAATCGTCGCCGCCCAGGGCCGTGTCGCCGCCGGTGGCGATGACCTCGAACACGCCACGCGTCAGGCGCAGGATGGAAACGTCGAAGGTGCCGCCGCCCAGGTCGTACACGGCATAGACGCCCTCGGCCGCATTGTCCAGGCCATAGGCGATGGCTGCGGCGGTGGGCTCGTTCAGCAGGCGCAGGACGTTCAGCCCGGCCAGCCGCGCGGCGTCGCGCGTGGCCTGGCGTTGCGCATCGTCGAAATACGCCGGCACGGTGATCACTGCACCCACCAGGTCATCGCCCAGCACATCTTCGGCGCGCTGGCGCAGCACGGCGAGGATCTGGGCCGAGACTTCGACCGGGCTCAGGTCGCCCTGCACCGTGCGCAACCGCACCATGCCCGGGGCATCGATGAAATCGTAGGGCGCGCCGGTGGCACGGGCCTCGTCCAGCGAGCGGCCCATGAAGCGTTTGACCGACACGATGGTGTTGGCCGGGTCCTGGGCCTGCTGCGCCAGGGCCTCGTAGCCCGTGACGGCGCGGCCGCCCGGCAGGTAGCGCACGGCCGAGGGCAGCAGCGGACGGTCCTCAGGGTCGCGCAGCACTTCGGCGACGCTGCTGCGCACGGCGGCCACCAGCGAATTGGTGGTGCCCAGGTCGATGCCTACCGCCAGCCGGCGCTGGTGCGGCGCGGGCGAATCGCCGGGCTCGGAAATCTGCAATAAGGCCATGTCTCGCGGGAATCTTTCTGGATGTTGTGGGATACGGCGACGGAGCCGGCGTGGCGGCTAGGCCAGTGGCTGCGCAGTGCGCAGCTCTTCGGCCAGGCGCTCGATGAACATCCACTCGCGCACCTTCTGGCCCGCCTGGACCGGGTCGCGGCGTACGTCGAGCAGCTCTGCCAGCGTGCGATGCATGGCATCGCGTGCCTCGGCCAGTTCGGCCTGCAACTGTTGCACGGCAGCCGGATCGTGGCGCGCCTCGTCGAGCAGCTCGCGCCACTCCATCTGCTGCATCAGGAAAGCCGGATCCATTGCGGTATTGCTCTCGGTCTGCAGGTCGACGCCGGCCTGCTCGCACAGGTAACGGGCGCGCAGCAACGGATCGCGCAGCTGGCGGTAGGCCTCGTTGGCCCGCGCCGCCCACTGCATGGCCACCCGCCGTTCGGCGGCGCTCGCCGTGGCGTAGCGGTCGGGGTGCACCCGCGCCGCCACGTCGCGCCATGCACGCTCGAGGGCGGCGGCATCGACGTCGAACCGCGCCGGCAGCCCGAACAGGCTGAAATGATCGTCCGCCACCCGCTTACACCGTGAACGACTCGCCGCAGCCGCAGGTCGCCTTCTCGTTGGGGTTGCGGAACTTGAACCCCTCGTTCAGGCCCTCCCGCGCGTAGTCGAGCTCGGTGCCGTCGAGATACGGCATGCTCTTGGGGTCGACGAAGACCTTGACGCCGAAACTCTCGAACACGGTGTCCTCGGTGGCCGGCTCGTCCACGTATTCGAGCTTGTAGGCCATCCCCGAGCACCCGGTGGTGCGCACGCCCAGCCGCAGCCCGACACCCTTGCCGCGCTTGCGCAGGTAGCGGTCCACGTGGTTGGCCGCTTGTTGGGTCAGGGTAACAGCCATGTCAGTTCGCCGCGGCGGCCTCGGGTTGCGCGGCGTCGGCCGGCGCGCTGCCATGCTTGGTGCGGTAGTCCTGCACGGCCGCCTTGATGGCGTCCTCGGCCAGGATCGAACAGTGGATCTTGACCGGCGGCAGGGCCAGCTCTTCGGCGATCTGCGTGTTGCGGATGCTCATCGCCTCGTCCAGCGTCTTGCCCTTGACCCATTCGGTGACGAGCGAGCTGGACGCGATGGCCGAACCGCAGCCGTAGGTCTTGAAGCGCGCATCCTCGATCACGCCGGTGGGGCTGACCTTGATCTGCAGCTTCATGACGTCGCCACAGGCCGGCGCGCCGACCATGCCGGTGCCGACCGAGTCGTCGCCCTTCTCGAACGAACCGACGTTGCGGGGGTTTTCGTAGTGGTCCAGGACCTTGTCGCTATATGCCATGATGTTTCTCCACTGCTTGTTTCGTCGTCGGGGCGCTCAGTGCGCAGCCCACTGCACGGTGTTCAGGTCGATGCCTTCCTTGGCCATTTCCCACAGCGGCGACATGTCGCGCAGCTTGCCCACCCGGCTCTTGATGAGCTCGACGGTGAAGTCGATCTCCTGCTCGGTGGTGAAGCGGCCCAGGGTGAAGCGGATGGAGCTGTGGGCCAGCTCGTCGTTGCGGCCCAGGGCGCGCAGCACGTACGAGGGCTCCAGACTGGCCGAGGTGCAGGCCGAGCCGCTGGAGACGGCCAGTTCCTTGATCGCCATGATCAGCGATTCGCCCTCGACATAGTTGAAGCTGATGTTGAGGTTGTGCGGCACGCGCTGCTCCATGCTGCCGTTCACGTAGACCTCTTCGATCTGCGTCAGGCCGGCATAGAGGCGGTCGCGCAACATGCGCACGCGCTC
>Ga0182737_1003254_pt1 | contig 12172 bp, 10 predicted proteins | sample eDN5th30CBELigOP_FD_128878 | JGI IMG/M metagenome (GOLD analysis project Ga0182737, IMG submission 128878) | Enriched Organic Plus compost microbial communities from Emeryville, California, USA - eDNA 5th pass 30_C BE-Lig OP (version 2) (version 2) ... | reverse complement strand
TCGCGCTGATGGAGGTCGTCATCACCGGCGAGTCCGGCCGGGTGGCCGCCGAGGCCCTCGCCGTGCACCTGCGTCCGGGGGCGGTGCTCGGCCTGGCGACGGGATCGTCGCCGCTCCCGGTCTACGCCGAACTCCTGCGGCGCCAGAGGAACGCAGAGGTGTCGTTCGACGGCGTCCGCGGCTTCACCCTCGACGAGTACATCGGTCTCCCCCGCCGCCACCCCCAGAGCTATCACTCGGTGATCCGGCGCGAGCTGACCGACCCGGCCGGCTTCCCGGTCGACGGCCCCGACGGCGAGGCCGACGACATCCCCGCCGAGGCCGCGCGGTACGAGGCCGCGATCGCGGAGGCCGGTGGCATCGACGTCCAACTGCTCGGCATCGGCACCGACGGCCACATCGGTTTCAACGAACCGGGGTCGTCGCTGGCCTCACGCACCCGGGTCAAGACGCTGACCCCGCAGACCCGCGCCGACAATGCCCGCTTCTTCGCCTCGCCCGACGAGGTTCCCGTGCACGTGCTCACGCAGGGTCTCGGCACCATCCTCGAGGCGCGACACCTCGTGATGATCGCGACGGGTGCCGGCAAGGCTGACGCCGTCGCCGCAGCCGTCGAAGGCCCCGTCAGCGCCTCGTGCCCCGCTTCGGTGCTGCAGCTCCACCCCCATGTCACCGTCGTCGTCGACGAGGAGGCCGCGGCCCGGCTCGTCCATGCCGACTACTACCGCTTCGCCTCGGCGCACAAACCCTCGTGGCAATCCTGGTGAACGCCGAGCGGGAATCGGTGACCCGCCGGCCGCTGTCGGTGAGTACCGTCGACCCATGACTGTGATCGTGGAGCGGCAGTTGTTCGGGCCAGGTCCTACCAACCCGTACCCCGAAGCCACGGAAGCCCTCGCGCGGCCCCTGCTCGGGCATCTGGACCCGCTGTTCCTGCAGATCATGGACGAGACCTGCGAACGCCTCCGCACCGTCTGGGGCACGTCGAACACCCGCACGCTCCCACTGTCGGCCACCGGGTCGGCCGGCATGGAGGCGGCGTTCGTCAACATGGTGCATCCAGGTGATGTCGTGGTCGTCGCCGTCAACGGCCTGTTCGGCGAGCGCATGTGCGACGTCGCCGCACGATGCGGCGCCGACGTCGTACCGGTCGCGCACCCCTGGGGCACGCCGATCGACGTCGAGCGTGTGGTCGGGGCGCACCCGTCGCCCGCGATCATCGCCGCGGTGCACGCCGAGACATCCACCGGCGTGCTGTCCGACATCGGCGCGCTCGGTGCTGCCAAAGGCGATGCCTTGTTGCTGGTCGATGCCGTCACGTCGCTCGGCGGCATCGAGGTCCTCAGCGACGCCTGGGGCATCGACATCGGCTATGCGGGGACCCAGAAGTGTCTCGGTGTGGCCCCCGGCCTCGCGCCGTTCACGATCAACGACCGGGCGTTCGCGCGCCGGGTCGAGCGCCCGCACTCGTGGTACCTCGACCTCGGCCTCCTGGGCGGCTACGTCGGCGAGGCCACCGGCCGTCCCGAACGACGCACCTACCATCACACCGCCCCGGTCGCCATGATCCAGTCCCTGCACGCCGGGCTCGGGCGCATCCTCGACGAGGGCCTCGAGCACGTGATCGCGCGTCATCACGCGGCGGGCCGGCTCTTGCACGACGGACTGCAGGCGCGAGGGCTGGAGCTGTTCGCGCAAGAGGGGGCACGGCTGCCCGAACTCACCACCGTGAAGGTGCCCGCCGGAGTGGATGCCGACGCCGTGCGCGCCCGTCTGCTGAAGCGGTACGGGATCGAGATCGGAGCAGGTGTCGGCGCGTATGCCGACAGCGTCTGGCGCATCGGCCTGATGGGCCCGAACGCACACCCCGACCGCGTCGCCGCGCTGCTCGACGCGCTGGACGAGGTGCTCGGGCGATGAGCTTCCTGCAGCCGGTCACGCTCGTCGGCGACCTGGTCTCACTGACGCCACTGAGCCACGACGACGTCGAGGGGCTGGCCGCGGCGTCGGCGGACGGACACCTGTCCACCCTGCAGTACACGAGCGTTCCTGCCCCCGAGGACATGTCGGCCTGGATCGACACTTGCCTGGAGCGTCAGCAGACCGGCACGTTCCTGCCGTTCGTCGTGCGCCGGCGCGACACCGATGCTGTGATCGGCATGACGACCTACTGCAACGTGGTGCCGGCCCATCGTCATGTCGAGATCGGCCACACCTGGAACGCACGATCGGCTCAGCGCACAGGGACCAACACCGAGAGCAAGCTGCTGCTGCTGACCCATGCGTTCGAGACGCTCGACTGCATCGCGGTGGAGTTCCGCACCCACTGGCTCAACCGGCAGTCCCGGCAAGCGATCGAGCGCCTCGGGGCCAAGCAGGACGGCATCCTGCGCAGCCACCAGGTGATGCCCGACGGCACGCTGCGCGACACGGTCGTCTACTCGATCCTTCCTCACGAGTGGCCGGCCGTGAAGTCCGAACTCTGTCGCAAGCTGATGGCACGCTGACAGCGTGAGGTCCACCGCGTCGATCCTGCATCTGGACCTCGATGCCTTCTTCGCCGCCGTCGAGCAACGCGACAAGCCGTCCTTGCGCGGCAAGGCGGTCATCGTCGGGGGCCTGGGTGGCCGAGGTGTCGTGAGTACCGCCTCCTACGAGGCCCGGGTGCACGGCGTGCGGTCGGCGATGAGCATGAACGAGGCCCGCGCACGCTGTCCACACGCCGCGTTCCTGAGCGGTCGGTTCCACGCGTATCGCGCGGCGAGCACCATCGTGATGAACCGCCTGCGCGAGTTGTCACCGCTGGTCGAGCCGCTTTCGCTCGACGAGGCGTTCGTCGACCTGCAGGCCCATGACTCGTTCGATCCGGAGACTCTCGACGAGCTGGTCGCCGATCTGCGGGCCGACATCACGCGTCTCACCGGCGGCCTGACCGCATCCGTCGGCGTCGCGTCGTCGAAACTGATGGCCAAGATCGCGAGTGAGCTGCGCAAGCCCGACGGCGCCTATGTCGTGGCGCCCGGATCCGAGGCTGACGTTCTCGGCCCTATGCAGGCCACCGCGATTCCCGGCGTCGGGCCCGCCACGGGGCAGCGCCTGCGGCTCCTCGGTGCCGTGACGGTCGACGACGTGCGGCGCCTGAGCCTCGACGAACTCGTGCGTTCCCTCGGCCAGGCATCCGGCCAGTCGCTCTATCGACTGGCACGGGCCGACGACGACCGGCCCGTTGTCGCCGAGCGCGAGACCAAATCGATCAGCGTCGAGGACACCTTCGACGCCGACGTCACCGACCGAGACCGCCTGAGCCGCACCGTCGACCGGATGGCCCGCACCGTCGCGCAACGACTCAGCGAGCACGGGTTGTCGGGACGCACCGTCACCCTGAAGCTCCGCCATCACGACTTCGAGACGCACACCCGCTCGTCGACGCTGGCCGGCCCCACCGACCGGGCCACCACGATCGCCGCGACAGCGCGCGGCCTGCTCGACGCCGCGGATCTCGCGGGCGGCCTCCGGCTCATCGGGGTCGGGGTCAGCGGGTTGGCCGACTGGGTGCAGGACGATCTGTTCGCCGAGGCCGATCCCGTCGAGCCGGTGGTCGACGACGCGCCGCCGACCGAGGTCACCGCTCCCGACTACCGGCCGGGCATGGACGTGCACCACGACGCCCACGGCGACGGCTGGGTGTGGGGTTCGGGCCTGGGTCGTGTCACCGTGCGTTTCGAGACTCGTTGGACTCCGCCCGGGCCCGTACGCACGTTCGCCGTCGACGACCCCGCGCTGCATCGCGGGTGGCTCGATACGGTCGACCCATGACGACGCCCCCGATCGCCGACCGCCGACCGACCGAACGGGTCCACCACGGCGATGTCGTGGTCGACGAGTACGAATGGCTCCGCGACGCCGACGACCCGGCCACGCTGTCCTATCTCGAGGCCGAGAACGCGTACACCGAGGCACGCACCGACCACCTGGCCGACCTGCGCGAACGGATCTTCGACGAGATCAAGGCACGCACCCAGGAGACCGACCTGTCCGTGCCGCTGCGTCGCGGGGCGTGGTGGTACTACACCCGCACCGTCGAGGGCAGCCAGTACGCGATCCGGTGCCGGTGCCCCATCGGCGATCCGGGCTCCGATCCTCTGGACGGCTGGACGCCACCCGATCTCGACGCCGCCGCCGAGATCCCCGGCGAACAGGTGCTGCTGGACTCCAACGTCGAGGCAGAGGGCCATGATTTCTTCTCGCTCGGCGCATTCAGCGTCAGCGACGACGAGAACTTCCTGGCCTGGTCGGTCGACGTGCAGGGCGACGAGCGGTACACCATCCGCATCAAGGACCTGCGCAGCGGCGAGGTGCTGCCCGACGAGATCACCGGAGCATCGTCCGGTGCGACGTGGGCCGCCGGCGCGACCCACCTGTTCTACACGACGGTCGACGACGCCTGGCGCCCACACCGCGTCTGGCGCCACACGGTCGGCAGCGACGCCGACGACATGCTCGTCCTCGAGGAACCCGACGAGCGCTACTTCGTCGGCGTGGGGCGTTCGCATTCGGAGAAGTATCTGGTCGTGGCGATGTCGTCGAAGATCACCAGCGAATACCGGGTGCTCGAGGCCGACGACCCCGAGGGCGAGTTCCGGGTGGTGCTCCCCCGTCGCGACGGCGTCGAGTACTCGATCGAGCACGCCGTGGTTGACGGCCGTGATGCGTTCTTCGTCCTGCACAACGACGGCGACCCGAACTTCGAGCTCGCCGTCACACCGGCCGACGACCCGGGCGAGCTGACTGTCGTGATCCCCGGTGATCCATCGGTCCGGCTGGAGGACATCGACGTCTTCGCGCGGTTCGCCGTGCTGTCGTACCGCAGCGAGGCCCAGGCACGCATCTGCATCGCGCCGCTCACGAGTGACGGCCCGGCGGGTGTCTGGTTGGGACCACGTCGCGAGATCGACTTCGGCGAGGACCTCTTCACGGCGGGTGTGGGCGGCAACGCGGAGTGGGATCCGCCGGTGGTCCGGGTCGGCGGCGGATCGTTCGTGACCCCCGGCTCGGTGTACGACTACGTCGTCGCCGACGACCGGCTCGTGTTGCGCCGCCAGGCACCGGTCCTCGGCGGCTACGACCCCACCGACTACGAACAGCACCGCGTGTGGGCACGGGCCGATGACGGCACTCAGGTACCGGTCTCGATCGTACGTCGGCGCGACACGCCGCGCGACGGCACCGCACCGGCGCTGTTGTACGGATACGGGTCGTACGAGGCCAGCATCGACCCGGGATTCTCGGCGATGCGCCTCTCGTTGCTCGATCGCGGCTTCGTGTTCGCGATCGCTCACGTCCGAGGCGGCGGCGAGCTGGGCCGACGGTGGTACGACGACGGCAAGCTGCTGCACAAGCGCAACACGTTCACCGACTTCGTCGCCGTGGCACGTCACCTCGTGGCAGAGCGTTGGACCTCGGCCGATCGCCTGGTCGCCGAAGGCGGGAGTGCCGGTGGTCTGCTCATGGGAGCCGTCGCCAATCTGGCGCCCGACGCCTTCTGCGGCATCGTCGCGGCTGTGCCGTTCGTCGACCCGCTGACCACGATCCTCGACCCGTCGCTGCCGCTGACCGTCATCGAATGGGATGAGTGGGGCAACCCGCTCGACGATCCCGAGGTGTACGCCTACATGAAGTCGTACGCCCCGTACGAGAACGTCACGGCCCAGAGCTACCCGGCGATCCTGGCCGTCACGAGCCTGCACGACACCCGCGTGCTGTATGTCGAACCGGCCAAATGGGTTGCCCGCCTCCGCGCCACCGTGCCCGACAGCACCTCGATCCTGCTCAAGACCGAGATGCATGCCGGTCACGGCGGCGTCAGCGGCCGCTACGCGTCCTGGCGCGAGCGGGCCTGGGAGCTGGCCTGGATCATCGACACCGCACGCAATTCCTCTGATTCCAGCTAAGAAGGGCCTGAGAGGGGAATCCTGAGGCATGCCTTCGCGTTGATCGGGGTACCAGCCGATTCAGCTGGTTGAGACAGACGCAGGAGGGATGTTCGGTGACCACCAGCAAGAGCACCAGCACCGAGGGCAAGGACAGCGTCGGCATGTACCTGGCCGAGATCGCCCGCACTCCGCTGCTCGACGCGGAGCGCGAGGTCGAGCTCAGCAAGACCATCGAGGCCGGCCTGATGGCCCGCCATCTGCTCGAGACCGGGCGGATCGCCCGCGCCAAGGGCGGCGCACCGAAGCGTGCGACCCGCGAGGAACTGGAGTGGCTCGCCGACGACGGCGACCGCGCACTCCAGGAGTTCATCGCGTCGAATCTGCGCCTGGTCGTCTCGATCGCTCGCAAGTACGGCCGTTCGGCGATGCCGATGCTGGACCTGGTCCAGGAGGGCAACACCGGCCTGATCCGCGCGGTCGAGAAGTTCGACTACGCCAAGGGCTTCAAGTTCTCGACGTACGCCACCTGGTGGGTGCGTCAGGCCATCACCCGCGGCATCGCCCAGCAGGCCCGCGTGGTCCGTCTCCCGGTGCACGTGGTCGAGGAGCTGAACCAGGTCACGGCCGCACGCCGCAATCTGGAGCGTCAGCTCGGCTACGATCCCGATCCGGCCGAGATCGCACTCGAGCTCGGGATGGAGGTCGATCGAGTCATCGACCTGATCTCGTGGGGCCGCGATCACGTCAGTCTCGACACCCCGGTCGACGACGACGGCGACACGTCGCTGGGCGATCTGATCGCCCGCGAGACCGAGCCCGGACCCGACAACCAGGTCATCAACCACGAGGCGCGCGATCTGATCGCCGAACTCGTCGATCACCTGGGCCCGCGCGAGGCCGACATCGTCCGGGCGCGGTACGGCCTGCTCGACGGCCGGCAGCAGAAGCTGGCCGACATCGGCAAGCGTCACGGCATCTCGGCCGAGCGGGTCCGCCAACTCGAGCGGGAGGCTCTCGCGACCTTGCGCAGGATCGCAGATCCCGATCTGGCCGCCTAGGAACGAGCGGCCGCGGAGCTGAGCTCGTCCCAGACGCCCCCAACGATGAGGGCGAGCTCGTCCGGAGAACCGGTGTTGTCGACGATGATGTCGGCGGCACCGGTTCTCGTCTCTCGCGACGCCTGGGCCGCGATGCGCGCACGCGCATCGGCTTCGGTCATGCCACGCAGCTCGACGAGACGGCGTACCTGGACGTCCTCGGGGACGTCGACGACCACCACGACATCGACTCGGTCGGCGGCGCCCATCTCGATCAGCAGGGGGTTGTCGTGCACCACGACGGCCTCGGGACCCGCCGCGGTCTCGAGGTCGATGGCCCTGGCGGTGATAGCTCCGTGCGTGATGCGCTCGAGATCGCGCCGGGCCTCTGCGTCGGCGAAGACGATGGCGCCCAGGGCGGGGCGGTCCAACACGCCCTCGGGCGTCAGGATCTCGGTGCCGAAGCGTTCCACGATCGCCGCGAGCGCGGGCGTGCCCCGCTCGACGACCTCACGCGCCAGCAGGTCGTAGTCGATCACGACGGCCCCGTGCGCGGCCAGCAGCGCGCTGACCGTGCTCTTGCCGGAGCCGATGCCCCCGGTCAGTCCGACCCGCAGCATGCTCAGCGGGTCGCCGCGTTGCCGTACGTCGTGACGTGCACGTGATCCATGTGGTTGGCCGTCGCGCTGCCGCGCGACTTCATGTGGCGCCACGCGCCGGAGGTGGCGGGGCGCCAGATGCGCTGACGCCAGATCAGGTATTCGATACCCAGTTCGGCCCGATGTTCCTGCAGGAACGCCGCGATCTCGTTACCGAGGTCCGACGACACCATGATGTCGAGCGCCTGGCCGGTGGCGTGCTCCCCCCGGCCCGCACGGCCGCCGTAGCGAACCACCTGGGGGAACTTGGCGCACACGGCCCGGTACACCTTGATGGTGTCGGGACGCAGACCGCTCTCGACGCCCGAACCGAGCGGACACGGAGCGGTACCGAGCGGCTCCTCAGCGGTCAGCCCGTCGCTGGCGACCCAGCGGGGGACGCCGTTGTGCATGATCTGGGTCCAGTCGCCCTGCTTCTTCCCGGTCACGTCGACCGCATCGCCGGCCGCGACGATCGCGAGCTCGGGCGAGTCTCCGGAGCTGTCGGCATGCACCGGCAGCTTCTCGATCGCGTACATGACGTCCTTGACCTTGGCGTCGGCGGCGGCCTCGTTCGGTACCGGCGGACGCTCGGCGCTACGGCTGACGCTGCTCGAGCCGTTCACGGTGGCCGCGGACAGCACCTGGGAGTCCGATTCCGCCGGCGGCGCGGACTGGGTGCTGACGACCGCGACGGCCGACCCGACCATGGCGATCAGGCCGACACCGGGGAGAACTGTGCGCGCGATGTCGCGACGACGCTGTCGGCGGGGAGCGACGCGTCGTCCGCTGGCTCGTGCCACGGGGGAAACCACCTTCGGTCGACGACGGCCGGCTACGGCACAAGGCGGTGCCGCGCGGGGGGAAGACCGTTCAGTGAAGCATACTGATCGGGCAGATCTCACGTCCACGACCCCGTTCCCCGCGTGGCGACGTGACCAATGTCTCTCGATCAGGTGCTTTCACGTGACTCCAGTCCACTCCGCGGCCGTGAGCGAGGCGAATCAACGGCGTGTCGCAGGAGGCCTCGCCGACCTGGGCATCGCCGAAGGCGAGCGGATCGTCCTCGCGACCGGCGGGTCGACCGACTACGTGGACGTCGTGCTGGCGGCGACCCGCTCCGGTGTGGTGCCCGTGCCGCTGGATCCGCGTCTGACTCCGTACGAGCGCGACGCCATCGTGGCCGAGGTCGAGCCGCGGCTGGTGATCGACTCACCCGACGCCCTCGCCGGCCTGGTCGGCGCCGCGAACGAGGCCGATCTCGCGACGTGGCCTCGTTGCCGGCCGATGCACTTCACGTCCGGCACGACGGGACGACCCAAGGGAGTCTGGTCGGGGCTGCTGACCTCCGAACACGCCGAGGCGCTCCAGTGCGAGGAACGCGATCTCTGGGGTTTCCGCGACGATGACCTCGACCTGGTGGTCTCGCCGGTCTATCACTCCGCTCCCCTGCGCTTCGCGATGGGCACGCTGCTGGCCGGCGGATCGGTCGCGGTGCTCCCCCGGTTCGACGCGGCGGCCTTCGTCGATGCCGTCGACACACTGCATCCGACGACGGCGTTCGTGGTGCCGGCGCACCTGCAGCGCATCCTGGGCCATCTGGACGAGACAGGCCGGACGCTCGACACTTCGTCGTTCCGTCTCCTGGCTCATGCGGGCGCTCCGTGCCCCGAGCCGGTGCGGCGGCGCACCTATGCCCTGTTCGGGTCCGATGTCGTGTGGGAGTTCTACGGCTCGACCGAGGGTCAGTTCACCGCGTGCGCGAGCGACGAATGGCTCCAGCATCCGGGCACCGTCGGGCGCGCTCGCCCCGGACGGGTGCTCACGGTCGACGGCGACGATCAGTTGTGGTGTGCCGTGCCGCCGTGGGCGCGGTTCGAGTACTGGCGCGATCCGGAGCGCACGGCGCAGACCTGGCGAGAGACCTCCGACGGACCGGCGTTCACCGTCCGCGATCTGGGCCGGATCGACGCCGAGGGCTTCGTGTATCTCGACGCCAGACGTGACGATCTGGTCATCAGCGGAGGCGTCAACGTGTACCCGGCCGAGGTCGAGGCCGCCCTGGAGGACGTCGACGGCCTCGTCGAGATCGCGGTCTACGGGGTCGCCGACGAGCATTGGGGTCAGCGGGTCTGCGCCGCCTACGTCGGCGACGTGCCGGAGCAGGCGCTGCGTGCTCGCGCGACCGAACGGCTCTCGCCCCCGAAGCGGCCCAAGCAGTACGTACGCGTCGACGCCCTCCCTCGCACGGCGACCGGCAAGGTCCGTCGGCGCGAGCTGTGATCAGGCGCTGATCTCGGACGGGCAGAATGTCTTGCGGTACTGCTGCGGCGTGATGCCGCGCTGGGCGCTGAAATGGTGGCGCAGCGTGGCGGCATTGCCGAATCCGACACGCTGGGCGATCTGCTCGATGCCCAGCGTGGAGTTCTCGAGCATCTCCTCGGCCAGCGCGACCCGCTGGCCCGTGAGCCACTGCAAGGGCGTCGTGCCGGTCTCGTCGCGGAAACGACGCGCGAACGTGCGTTCTGACATGTGTGCCTCACGAGCCAGGCGCGACACCGGCAGCGATTCCTCCAGATGCGCGGTGGCCCATTCCAGCAACGGGGCCAATGTGTCCGCCTCGGTCTGGCCCATGGGGCTGCGCACGTACTGCGCCTGGCCTCCGTCGCGGTGCGGTGGCACGACGATGCGGCGCGCGGTCGTGGCCGCGACCCGTGCGCCGAACTGCTGGCGCATCAGATGCAATGACGCGTCGATGCCCGCCGCCGAGCCGGCACCCGTCAAGATGTTGCCGTCCTGGACGTACAGGACGTCAGGACGCACCAAGGCCTTCGGGTAGCGCCGCTGCAGCTTGTCGCCGTAGCGCCAGTGCGTCGTGCACTCGCGTCCGTCGAGCAAGCCGGCCTCACCGAGCGCGAAACTGCCCGAGCAGTGCGCGTACACCACTGCCCCGCGGTCGTGGGCCGCGACGATGGTGTCGAGTACGGCCGGATCGTGATCCAGGAACTCGTACTTGGGCGAGATGCACACCAGATCGGCATCGGCCGCGGCCTCGAGGCCGTGTTCGACGAACAGGTCGAATCCCGCACGGCCACGCACGCGTCCCGGGCGCGGAGTACAGACGCGGAAGTCGAAGACCGGATTGTCGTCCTCGGGGTGGTACGGCTCCGCCCATACCTCACACAGCGAGCCAAGCCCGAACGGCTCGGCGCCGTCTTGCACGATCACGACCACGGATTTCATGTCGCTATCGTGCCACTCAGCATGGCGGAATATCAATCATGTGTGTCGTTTCAGCCACTGTTGGTAGGAACGCCATGATTGGATCATTACTGCCATGATGATTCTCCTGCTCACCCTGGCACTGATCAGCGGAGTCGCCCTCGCCCTGTTGTCCCGGACGATCCGCCATGACGGCTACGGCAGCCGCCCCGGCCCGCGCAGCCACCACGACCCGTTCCCCACCTACCTCTCGCGCTGAGACGACGAAGCCCCCGGCCGGACGGCCGGGGGCTTCGTGCGTGCTGAGTTCAGCGGAGCGTGCTGATCACTCGCCGCCGGTGAGCTTCTCGCGCAGCGCCTGCAGCGCCTCGTCGGAAGCGAGCGAACCCTGAGCTGCCTCGGGAGCCTCGCCGGCCTCGGAGGAGTAGTTGCTCGTCTGCCCGGCCTCGAGGTTGGCCTGCTCGGCCTCCTCGATCTGCTTCTTGTGGGCCTCCCAGCGGGCGTGCGCCTCGGCGTACTGCTTCTCCCACGTGGCGCGGGCTTCGTCGTAGCCCTCCTGCCACTCGCCGGTCTCCGGATCGAAGCCCTCGGGATAGATGTAGTTGCCCTGCTCGTCGTACGAGGAGGTCATGCCGTACAGCGTCGGGTCGAAGTCGTCGCCCGCAGCGGCCTCGGTCTCGTTGGCCTGCTTCAGCGACAGCGAGATACGACGGCGGTCGAGGTCGATGTCGATGATCTTGACCATGACGGAGTCGCCGATCTGGACGACCTGCTCCGGGATCTCGACGTGACGCTCGGCCAGCTCCGAGATGTGCACCAGGCCCTCGATGCCCTCCTCGACGCGCACGAACGCACCGAACGGGACGAGCTTGGTGGCCTTGCCCGGGACGATCTGGCCGATCTGGTGGGTCCGGGCGAAGTGCTGCCACGGATCCTCCTGCGTCGCCTTGAGCGACAGCGACACGCGCTCGCGCTCCATGTCGACGTCGAGCACCTCGACCGTGACCTCGTCGCCGACCTGCACGACCTCGTTCGGGTGATCGATGTGCTTCCAGGACAGCTCGGAGACGTGCACCAGGCCGTCGACGCCGCCGAGATCGACGAACGCACCGAAGTTGACGATGGAGCTGATGACGCCCTTGCGGACCTGCCCCTTCTGCAGCTCGGTGAGGAAGTTCTGGCGGACCGCGGACTGCGTCTGCTCGAGCCACGCACGGCGCGACAGGACCACGTTGTTGCGGTTCTTGTCGAGCTCGATGATCTTGGCCTCGAGCTTCTGGCCGATGTACGGATCGAGATCGCGCACGCGGCGCATCTCGACCAGCGACGCAGGCAGGAAGCC
>Ga0182737_1003252_pt1 | contig 12187 bp, 9 predicted proteins | sample eDN5th30CBELigOP_FD_128878 | JGI IMG/M metagenome (GOLD analysis project Ga0182737, IMG submission 128878) | Enriched Organic Plus compost microbial communities from Emeryville, California, USA - eDNA 5th pass 30_C BE-Lig OP (version 2) (version 2) ... | reverse complement strand
GCCACCTTCGACTGGAAAGTCGCAATGAACCAGTTTGCTATCCTGTTCGGCGAACGGTTTACTGCGGCGCGGGGATAACAACTTTTAAAACGCCTCGCCCACAAAAATACGGACACTCCCCGAGGTCTTGCCGTGGCAGTACTCACCCGAATGTGCGCCCGGCAGGCAACTGATCGTGGCATAAAAGAAAAGCCGAAGACCGTTCAGTCTTCAGCTTTGAGACCACACGTGGGATTGGACTACGCCAACCCCATGCAAGTTTTAGGAATTCCGCGACAAATCACATGTTTCCAAGCTGTTGAGCCAAGGATAGATCGTCTGTTAAGCACCATTGTTCGGCAACGCGTCCACCGGCCAGGCGATAAATCGAAATTTCGTCAATTGAAACACGCCTTCCAGTCGCCGGAAGCCCAATGAAGGGGCCGGCATGTGTGCCGGTCGAGACATAACGGGTGACCACCTTGCCCTGTCCCTCGATGAGGTCTTCCACTTTTTCATGCCAATCTGGAAATGCAGAGCGGATACGCGACACGGCATCCCTGACGCCGTCATATCCAATGAACTCACTCCGGCTCCAGCCTTTCGGCATGTGGGCGACGAAAGCAGCATCATAGATTTCGGGAATACGAGACAGGTCTCCCGTGTTCCACAGATCATGCAACTTCTCGATAAGTGCCTTGGCATCCGTCGTCATCGCTACCTCTCTCATTCGAAAGAACCCCAAAGTCGCAATAATTCTGAATTTTTCCTAGGGCAGGTAGAACCGCTAGCCATTGTCAGCAGCAACTTTCCAGGCGAGGTCGTTCAGCGACTACATGCCAACTTCAGTGAACCAAAACTCAAGCCAAATGAAATTCGACAGCAGGTTTTGCTAATGAGCCATATCCAGCTTGCCATAGTAAAACAAGATGTCCAGCACGAACGGTGCCTTGTTTCGATAGCCGCGGGCCTTCAAGCGACGCGCTCGCCATTCCCTATGCGCCCATTTCTTTGGCGGTCGAACTGGGTACCAGAAAAGAAACAGCCGCCATTACTGGCGGCTGTAAGTACCTGAATAAACGGGATTTTTTGGTAGGCCCCCCGAGAGTCGAACTCGGCACCAACGGATTATGAGTCCGCTGCTCTAACCAGGCATGAGCTAGAGGCCCAGGAAACTTACTGCCCTTCCAGGAAGCTCTTGAGCTTGTCTGCCCGGCTGGGGTGGCGCAGCTTGCGCAGCGCTTTGGCTTCTATTTGCCGAATGCGCTCGCGAGTGACGTCGAACTGCTTGCCGACTTCTTCCAGGGTCTGGTCGGTGCTCATCTCGATGCCGAAGCGCATGCGCAGCACCTTGGCTTCGCGCGGCGTCAGCGAGTCTAGCACTTCCTTGACCACGTCGCGCATGGAGCCATGCAGCGCGGCATCCGACGGCGCCAGGGTGGACGTATCCTCGATGAAGTCGCCTAGGTGCGAGTCGTCGTCGTCGCCGATGGGGGTTTCCATCGAGATCGGTTCCTTGGCGATCTTCAAGATCTTGCGGATCTTGTCTTCCGGCATGTCCATCTTCTGCGCCAGGGTGGCGGGATCGGGCTCGGCACCCGTTTCCTGCAGGATCTGGCGGCTGATCCGGTTCATCTTGTTGATCGTTTCGATCATGTGCACCGGAATGCGGATGGTGCGCGCCTGGTCGGCGATGGAACGCGTGATGGCCTGGCGGATCCACCAGGTGGCGTACGTCGAGAACTTGTAGCCGCGCCGGTACTCGAACTTGTCCACCGCCTTCATCAGGCCGATGTTGCCTTCCTGGATCAGATCCAGGAACTGCAGGCCGCGGTTCGTGTACTTCTTGGCGATCGAGATCACCAGGCGCAGGTTGGCCTCGGTCATTTCACGCTTGGCCTTGCGGGCCTTGGCTTCGCCGGTGGCCATGCGCTTGTTGACGTCCTTCAGGTCCTTCAGCGGCAGCACGACGCGCGTTTGCAGGTCGATGAGCTTCTGCTGCAATTCCTGCACGGCCGGCACCTGGCGCTCGAGCGTCTCGGCGTAGGGCTGGCCCGAAGCCACTTCCTGCAGCACCCAGTCCAGGTTGGTTTCGTTGCCGGGGAACACCTTGATGAAATGGCTGCGCGGCATGCCGGCGCGGTCCACGCAGGTGTGCAGGACGGCGCGCTCGAGCTGGCGCACTTCCTCGACCTGCGAACGCAGCGTATCGGCCAGCTTTTCCACCATCTTGGCGGTGAATCGGATGCCCATCAGTTCGTTCAGGATGGCTTCCTGGGCCTTGATGTAGGCCTCGGACTTGTAGCCGTCCTTCTCGTACGACTGGCGCATCTTCTCGAACTGCTTGCTGACCTCGTCGAACTTGGCCAGGGCCTTGACGCGCAGGTCTTCCAGCTGCTTGCTGGACATGCCGCCGGCCGGGCCGTCGTCGTTCTCGTCTTCGTCGGCGGTGACGCCGGCGCCGGCGTATTCTTCGCCGTCTTCCGGATCGACCAGGCCGTCGACCACTTCATCGATCTGCGCCTGGCCTTCGCGCACGCGCGTGACGTGGCTGAGGATCTCGTTGATGGTGGTGGGACACGCCGAGATGGCCATCACCATGTGCTTCAGGCCGTCTTCGATACGCTTGGCGATCTCGATTTCGCCTTCGCGCGTCAGCAGCTCGACCGAGCCCATTTCGCGCATGTACATGCGCACCGGGTCGGTGGTACGGCCGAAATCGGAGTCCACCGTGGTCAGCGCCGCTTCGGCTTCGTCTTCGACGTCGTCGTCGTTCGAGGCGACCGGCGCGTTCTCGCTCATGAGCAGCGTTTCGGCGTCGGGGGCCTGGTCGTAGACCGAGATGCCCATGTCGCTGAACGTGCTGATGATGCCGTCGATGGCTTCGGCGTCGACCAGGTCGTCGGGCAGATGGTCGTTGATTTCGCCGTACGTCAGGTAGCCGCGGTCCTTGCCGAGCTTGATCAGCTGCTTGAGCCGGTTGCGGCGGGCTTCGTATTCTTCGGGCGAGACGGGGCCGCGCGCGATCAGGTCCTTGGGATCGGCCTTGCCGCGCTTACCGCCGCGCTTGGGCGGCTTCAGGTCGGGCAGCACTTCGCCTTCGCCGTCCATGGCGTCGTCGAAGCCGTCGGAATCGTTGTTGGCATTCTTGGCCGGGCGGCCCGGGCGGCGGCCGCTGGACGGGCGCGCGCCGCCGACCAGGTCGGCCAGCTTGTCTTCGGCCTTCTTGGCGCGGGCCGCCTTGGCGGCCTTTTCGGGCTTGTCGGCGGCCGCGGCCGGCTTCGCCGCCTTCTTGGCGGCGGTTTTCGTTGCCGTCTTGGAGACCTTCACTGCCGCTTTGGCAGGCGCTTTTTCCGCCGCCATGCTGACGGCGCGCTTGGCCGTCTTGACCGGCGTGTCAGCCGCATCGTTTGCAGGGGAGGTTTTGCCTGATGTTCTGGTCATAGTCGCTTCCGTGGTCGTCGCAACCCGTGATTGGGGCAATATTGCACCGCACGGGCCGGTTGCGCGCCGAAGCGCCGCAACGGGACCGGTGCGGGTAAAACAGGCAAGCGGGCTGAACTGCGTGCACCGCGTTGGCCGCGGCGCGGACCTTGCGGCCCCACCCGGCGCTCCTTCTGGCCTGCCGGCCCGGGAACGCCTTGGTATCGCGAATTCGTTTCAGCGTAGGGTTGCGGGTGTCGAGGGGGCTGCCTTGCCTGCGACAGGCTCTGCCAGCTTGAAGGGCCCTTGCCCCAAGCTGCTTGCGATAGACGCAGCTCCGTACCTGCGACGCCTCCGGCCAAACCCCAGGCCGAACTGCGCACTTGCCACCATTAACTGTAACAAAACAGGGCGCACCGCTATGAAACGTGCCGGCATGTTTCGTGCCTGGCATGCACGGGCTGCGCCTTGCTGACTGATCCGTTCCGGCCGAATTGCTTCCAAAGCCGCCGGAAAACCTTTAATTCTACCGCATTTAACGCGTTCCACCACTCTTTAAGACTGCCAGGCGCGCAGACAGTTCCTGGTAGCGCTGGCGGGCATCGTCCGAATCGAGGCCGGTTTCGGCCAATTTGCCCATTTCGGCACGCACGGCGTCCAGTTCGATGCGCCGCAGGGCGTCGTCCCATTCGGCCTGGGGATGGGGCAGGTCTTCCTGGGCCAGCAAATCGACCCGCATGCCCTTGAGTACCGTGGCCAGGTCGGAATCGGGCTCGGCGGCCTGCAACAAGGCGCCGACATGGCGCGCGCCGCTGGCCTGTGCCAGCATGATCAGATCCCTTACCAACCCTAGATGGGGCCCCTTGTCCAGGACTTCAAGCTGCTGGTCGCCCATGCCGTCGACCAGTTCGGGGTGGGCCAGCAACAGGGTGAGCAGCCGCTTGGCCAGCGACGGCATGGACCGCCTGCCCTCGTAGCCGCCCACATCGTCGTCGCGGCGGCCGCGCCATTCGCCCTTGCCCTTGCCGGCCTTCCAGTCGCCCTTCCGGCCACCTTTCCAATCGCCCTTCTTGCCGCCCTGCCAGCCCCCCTGGCCGCGCGGAGCGGCGGGTTCGCCCAGGTCGGCGCCCGGCGGGGGCTCGTCGTCGTAGCCAAAGCCGACCGGCTCGTAATCGAAATCCGGCGGCGGCGCATCGTAATGGCCGGGATCGCCGAAGGCGCCCGCCGGCACGGCGGCGGATGCGGGCGCCGCCTGGCCCGCGGCCGGCGCCGGGACGAACGGGCGGGCCGGCGCCTGGGCCAGCACCTGGGCCATTTCTTCGGGCGTCAGTTGCACCTGGCGCGCCATTTCGCGCTCGATCTGCAGGCGCAGGGCGCATTCCGGAATGGCCGCCAGCAGCGGCTTGGCTTCGTGCAGGCAGCTGGCGCGCCCCTCGGCCTCGGCCAGGTTGTGGCGCGAGGCCAATTCTTCGAGCAGGAAGCGCGACAGGGCCATGGCGTCGGCCAAGCAGGCGCGGAAGGCCTCGGCGCCGAGCTCGCGCACGTAGGAATCGGGATCGTGCTCGGCCGGCAGGAACAGGAAGCGGATCGCGATGTCGTCGCGCAGCACCGGCAGGCATGCCTGCAAGGCGCGCCACGCCGCGCGGCGCCCGGCGGCGTCGCCATCGAAGCTGAAGATGACTTTATCGCTGGCGCGCAGCAGCTTCTTCACGTGGTCGGGCGTGGTGGCCGTGCCGAGCGTGGCCACGGCGTTGGCGATGCCTTGCTGGGCGAGCCCCACCACGTCCATGTAGCCTTCCACCACGATGACCTGCCCTTCCTGGCGGATCGCCTGGCGCGCTTCCCACAGGCCATAGAGTTCCTGGCCCTTGGAAAACAGCGGGGTTTCGGGCGAGTTCAGGTACTTGGGCTCGCCCTTGCCGATGATGCGCCCGCCAAAGCCGATCAGGCTGCCCCGCGCATTGCGGATGGGAAACATCACGCGCTCGCGGAAGCGGTCGTAGCGGCGGCCGTCTTCGGACTCGATGACCAGCCCGGCCTCGACCAGTGTGGGGTCGTCGTAGTTGTCGAAGACCTTGGCAAGGCCATGGCGGTCGGTGCCCGACCAGCCCAGCCCGAAATGCGCGGCGATCTCGCCGGTAAGCCCGCGCTGCTTCAAGTACTGGATGGCCGCGGGCGATGCCCGCAGCTGGCGCAGGTAATGCGCCTGCGCGGCGTCCAGCACCTGCGTATGGCGCGATTCTTCGGCCTTGCGGCGTACCGACTCGGCCTGTTGGCGCGGGCTGCGGTTTTCTTCGGGGACCGTCATTCCCACCGAGCCGGCGAGCGTACGCACGGCCTCGGGGAAACTGGCGCCCGTGTGTTCCATCAGGAAGGTGATGGCACTGCCGTGCGCGCCGCAACCGAAGCAGTGATAGAACTGCTTGGTGGGGCTGACAGTGAACGACGGGCTTTTTTCGTTATGGAAAGGACACAGGCCAAGCAGGTTGGCGCCGCCCTTTCGCAACTGCACGTATCGCCCGACGACGTCGGCTACATCGACCCGGGCGAGAAGATCCTGAATGAATGATTCTGGAATCAATAGATTCGGGAATCGAAAAAATCAATACAGGCGGGGCGGCAGTTGCTGGCTACGAATCCGCTTGTAGTGGCGCTTGACCGCGGCGGCGTGCTTGCGCTTGCGCTCGGCCGTGGGCTTCTCGTAGAACTCGCGCGAACGCAGTTCGGTGAGCAAACCGGTCTTTTCGATGGTGCGCTTGAAGCGACGCAGGGCGGCTTCGAACGGTTCGTTTTCCTTCAGTCGGACAATAGGCATAAAAGTGGCAAGCCTGCTTTGGGGTAACAAAAAGGTTGAACACACAGGACGCCTGGGCGGCAATTCCGGCATGGCGTATTGGTAGATTTTTGTTCCAAACGGCGAAAACAGCAAATTTGCCGAGTTTTTGCCGAACGGAAAGCCTCAAAAAACCTTCAGCACACCACGCCCGCGCGCCCTTGGCACCCCTACGGGGTTTAGCGGTAACCCGAGATTTTAGCACGCTGGGCCGGATTTGGCGAGACACTGCCGCTTTGCCGCCCCACGCGGGGCGACCGGCCGGCAATTCGGCCATCGAAGCGTCCCTGATTTTTGATCAAGGCGACTTCGAACCCTTGCGGATCCATGCTTCCAGCTGATGCGGGCGCAGGCTGTCGTAGTCTTCGAAGGGCTGGTGGATCCAGGGGTTGGTGGGCAGCTTGTCGACGTAGTAGTCGGGAGTGGCCTGCGAATGCCCTTTCCACCACAATACAGCGCTGCGCAGCTCGGTGATTTCGGGGAACTGCTGGCGCAGGTGATCTTGTACCCGGTTGAACGTCAGGCCCGTGTCGACCATGTCGTCCACCAGCAACACCCGCCCCGCCGGGGCGCCGCGGGTGATGGTGATGAACTGGGCGATGTCCAGGTCGCCCTGCTTCGTGCCGGCCGCTTCCCGGTAGCTGCTGGTGGCCAGGATACCCAGCGGCACGTCGAAAATACGCGACATCACGTCGCCCACCCGCACGCCGCCGCGCGCCAGGCACAGGATCAGGTCGAATTCCCAGCCCGACTGGTACACCTGCAGCGTCAGGCGCTCGATCAAGCGGTTGTAGCCGTCCCAGGTCACCCAAAGATGGCTGTCGTCGTTGGCGGGCGCACTCATGGCGGCGGTCTCCTGGAGATACGAAAAGGCCGCCCACCGGCAGGGCCGGCGGCGGCATTGAAATGATAACCCGATGCGCGGCCGGCTTGCAGCCGGCGCGCGTCAACCCTTGAGCGGGTGGCGCAGCACGATGGTTTCGTTGCGGTCGGGGCCGGTGGACACCAGGTCGATGGGCACGCCGCACACTTCGGCAACCCGTTCAAGATAGTGGCGGGCGGCGGCGGGCAACTTGGCGTATTCGGTAATGCCCACGGTGGATTCGCTCCAGCCGGGCATTTCTTCGAGCACGGCCTCGGCCTGCGCCACGGCATGCGCGCCGTACGGCAGCACGTCGCGGAATTCGCCATTGACGCGGTAGCCCACGCCCAGCTGGATGCTTTCCAGGCCGTCGAGCACATCGAGCTTGGTGATGCACAGGCCGGTGATGCCGTTCAGCCGCACCGAGCGCTTGAGCGCCGCGCCGTCGAACCAGCCGCAGCGGCGCGGACGCCCCGTGACCGAGCCGAATTCCTTGCCGATGGTGGCCAGGCGGGTGCCGACTTCGTCGACCAGTTCGGTGGGGAACGGGCCCGAGCCGACCCGGGTGGTGTAGGCCTTGGTGATGCCCAGGACGTAATCGAGCGACTGCGGCCCCACGCCCGCGCCGGCCGACGCGGCGCCGGCCAGGCAATTGCTGCTGGTCACGAACGGGTAAGTGCCGTGGTCGACGTCGAGCAGCGCCCCTTGCGCGCCCTCGAACAGCAGGCGCTGGCCGGCCTGCTGCATGGCGTACAGGTTGCTGGAGACGTCCTTGACCATGGGGGCGATGGCCGGGGCCAGCGCCATGGCCTGGTCGCGCACCTGTTCGGCCGAGATCGCCGGCGCGCCCAGGTACTGGGTCAGCACGAAGTTGTGGTAATCGAGCAGCTCGGCCAGCTTTTCGTCGAACAGCTGCGGGTTGAAGAGATCCTGCACGCGCAGGGCACGGCGCGCGATCTTGTCTTCGTAGGCGGGCCCGATGCCGCGCCCGGTGGTGCCGATCTTGCCTTCGCCCTTGCGGGCTTCGCGCGCCTGGTCGACCGCGATGTGATAAGGCAGGATCAAGGGGCAGATTTCAGAGATCTGCAGGCGCGATCGCACGTCCAGGCCGGCGGCCTCGAGCTCTTCGATTTCCTTGAGCAGGGCCTCGGGCGACAGCACCACGCCGTTGCCGATGAAGCAGGTGACGCCGGGATGCATGATGCCCGACGGGATCAGGCGCAGGATGGTCTTCTTGCCGTTGATCCACAGCGTATGGCCGGCGTTGTGACCGCCCTGGAAACGCACCACGCCCTGGACGGATTCGGCCAGCCAGTCGACGATCTTGCCTTTGCCTTCGTCACCCCATTGGGTGCCGATAACCACTACGTTCTTGCTCATTGTACGAATCGATATCGAGTTTCTCGGGAAATCCGGAAATCTCCCTGCGGCCCTCTTGGACGCAAGAGGGAGTCAGTTTTTACAGCGTTCGGACCTTCCAGGCGCCGTCTTGCAGCGCGAGTTCGCGGTCGCAGATGAATTCGTCCTGGCTTTGCTCGTGCCCCGGCAGCACCTGGACGACGATTTCGCCCGACCGGCGCAATTCGCGCACGGCCGCCGCCAGGGCGGCATCCTGCCCCCAGGGCGCGCGCACGGCGCGGGCGCGGCCGGCCGGCGGCAGGCCGCGCGCCAGCTTGCGCAGGTCGAGGCTGAACCCGGTGGCCGGGCGCGCCCGGCCGAATGCGCGGCTGACGTCGTCGTAGCGGCCGCCCCGGACCAGGGCGTCGTGCCAGCCCTCGGCGTAGAGGGCGAATTTGACGCCGGAATGGTAGCCATAGCCGCTGATGTCGGCCAGGTCGACGCCCAGCGCGACTTCGGGCATGGCGTCGACCACCGCCTGCAGCGCATCGAGCGCCGCGGCGACGCCGGGCAGCAGGGGCAGGTCGCGGCGCGCCTGCCGGATGACTTCGGGGCCGCCATACAGGCCCGGCAAGCGCTGCAGCGCGGCCAGGGTATCGGCGCGGATGTCGCTGGCCTGCCGGGCGAGCTCGGCCAGGCCCGGGACGTCTTTTTCGCGCAGCAGCAAGATGATGTCTTCGGAACAGGCCGCGGCGGCCGGGTCGGCATCCAGGATGGCCCGCACCACGCCGGGGTGGCAGAGGTCCAGGCGCGGCTGGCGCAGGCCGGCGGTGGCGACGGTTTCGAGCACCAGCGAGATGATTTCCAGGTCGGCCTCGAAGCCGGCATGGCCGTAGATCTCGGCGCCGATCTGCAGCAATTCGCGGCTGGACAGCAGGTCGGCCGGCCGGGCGTGCAATACGTTGCCGCAATAGCACAGCCGCGTGACGCCGGCCCGGTTGAGCAGGTGGGCGTCGATGCGGGTGACTTGCGGCGTCATGTCGGCGCGCACCCCCAGGGTGCGGCCGGAGAGCTGGTCGACCAGCTTGCAAGTACGCAGATTCAGGTCGCTGCCGGTGCCCGACAGCAACGAATCGATGTACTCGACCAGGGGCGGCGCGACCAGCTCGAAACCGTAAGTACGGTACAGATCGAGAAGTTCGCGGCGCAGTTCCTCGATGCGCCGGGCCTCGGCCGGGAGAACGTCGGCAAGGCTCTCGGGCAGCAACCAGTTACCCATGCGTGTTTACCTGAATGACACCTGAAATGCGTGGGCGGCGCCCAAAACAAAAGCGGCTGAGAGGGCGTAAGCCCGCTCAGCCGCCTGCGGAATGTTTTCTAGCTTACGCGGTATTGTACATGGTTTGGGCGTTTGTGCAGGGCGTCATGGGGCGCCCCGCACGCTTTCCCTGGCCCGCGCCGGCCGCTACTTGGCGGGTGCCGCCTGGCCGGAAGAGCTCTTCATGAACTGGAAGTATTCGGAGCTGGGGTCGACCACCAGCACGTCGCCGGCATCGGAGAACGACGACCGGTAGGCTTCCAGGCTCTTGTAGAAGGTGTAGAAGTCGGGATCCTTGCCGAAGGCGGCGGCATACAGCCCGCTGGCCTGGGCGTCGCCTTCACCCATGATGGTCTGCGACTTGGCGTATGCCTCGGCCAGGATGACTTCGCGCTGGCGGTCGGCTTCGGCGCGGATCTTCTCGCTTTCGGCCGCGCCGATCGAGCGCAGTTCGTTGGCGACCCGGGTACGCTCGGCTTCCATGCGGCGATAGACCGACTCGGAGATCTCGGGCGCGAACTCGATGCGGCGCAGCCGCACGTCGACCACCTCGACCCCCAGCGGCTCGGCGCGCTTGGCCACCGTGGTGAGGATCTCGCTCATGATCTTGTCGCGTTCGGCCGAGACCACTTCCTTGACGGTACGCACGTTCACCGAGGCGTTGAGCGCATCGCGGATCTGGGCCTGCAGGCGTTCCTGGGCGGCGCGCTCGTTGCCGCCGAAAGTGATGTAGTACAGCCGCGGGTCGGCGATGCGCCACTTCACGTAGGAATCGATCAGCAGGTTCTTCTTTTCGGACGTCTGGATGCGTTCGGCATCGCTGGACTCGATAGTCAGGATGCGCTTGTCGATGGTGACGACGTTCTGGAATGGCGGCGGCGCCTTGAAATACAGGCCGGGTTCGTTGATGACCTTGCGGACCTCGCCCAGCGAGAACACCAGGGCGTAGTCGCGCTCGCGCACGATGAATACGCAGGAAGACAGGGCGGCCAGCACCAACAGGAGGCCGACCAGGACGGGCATGAAACGTTGCATGATCTGGGCTCCTCCGGATTAGCGCGACAGACGGTCGCGAGACAGCGTGTTGCTGCTGCTGCCGGTATTGCCGGACGAGCTGGTCGCGCCAGTGCTGCGCGCGGGCGGCTGCGGAACGGTGGGCTGGCTGGCGCCGGGCAGCGCGGTCGGCTTGACCGACGCGTCGCGGGCGGTTTGCTGCATGATCTTGTCCAGCGGCAGGTACAGCATGTTGTTGCCGCCCTTGGTGTCGATCATGACCTTGCTGGCGCGCGTGAAGATCTGCTGCATGGTTTCCAGGTACATGCGCTCGCGCATGATCTTGGGCGCCTTCTGGTATTCGGCCAGGATGCTGGTGAAGCGCGCGGCATCGCCCTGGGCGTCGCCGATGACCTTGGCCTTGTAGCCCTGGGCCTGCTCGACCATGCGGGACGCCTGGCCGCCGGCCAGCGGGATGACCTGGTTGGCGTAGGCCTGCCCTTCGTTGATCTGGCGCTCGCGGTCCTGGCCCGCCTTGACGGCATCGTCGAACGCGGCCTGCACCTGCTCGGGCGGCTGCACGTTCTGGATGGCCACGGTGCTGACCTGGATGCCCGACTGGTAGCGGTCGAGGATCTGCTGCATCAGGTTCTGCACTTCGACGGCGACTTCGGTACGGCCTTCGTACAGGACGAAGTCCATGGGCTTCTTGCCGACGATTTCGCGCATGGCGGTTTCGGCGGCCTGGCGCACGGAGTCGTCGGGGTCGCGCATATTGAACAGGTAGTTCGGCGCGCCATCGGCGCGCAGGCGGTACTGCACCACGAACTGCATGTCGACGATGTTCTCGTCGGTGGTCAGCATCAGGGCCTCGGGCAGCACCTTGTTGCGCGAGCCGCCGCGAAAGCCGACCTCGAAGGTGCGCAGTTGCGAGATGTTGACCGTTTCGTGGTTCTGGATGGGGTACGGCAGGCGCCACTGGAAGCCGGCCGGCGCAGTGCTTTTGTATTTGCCGAACTGGGTGACGACGGCCACCTGGCCTTCCTGGACGATGAAGAAACCGCTGGCCAGCCACAGCAGCACCAGGACCAGGGCAATGACGCCCAGGCCGATGCGGGTGCCGCGCGGCGATGGCGGGGTCATGCCGCCGCGGTTGCCCGGCCGGTTGCCGCCGCCGCCCTTGCGGCCGAACAGCGAACCGAGGCGATTGTTGAAGTCGCGCCAGACCTCGTCCAGGTCGGGCGGGCCGTCGCCATTGCCCTTGGGCCGCCTGGGCGGCTCGGAGCCATTGTTATTGCCGCGACCCCAGCCCGGGTCGTTCAGATTGAAGAGTTTGGTGATTCGAGGCATTGTTTCCCACAATCTGGCCGATCTCTGCAATTGCCCCGCGCAACGCATCCAGACCGGCGCGCTCGGTAGCGCTTACGAATACTCGCGCAAT
>Ga0182737_1003246_pt1 | contig 12205 bp, 10 predicted proteins | sample eDN5th30CBELigOP_FD_128878 | JGI IMG/M metagenome (GOLD analysis project Ga0182737, IMG submission 128878) | Enriched Organic Plus compost microbial communities from Emeryville, California, USA - eDNA 5th pass 30_C BE-Lig OP (version 2) (version 2) ... | reverse complement strand
CCTTCGACGCCTTCTTCCACTTCCACAAACGCACCGTAGGCAACGAGCTTGGTCACCAGACCGCTGACGCGCTGGCCAACAGGGTAACGGGCTTCGATGCTTTCCCATGGGTTGTTCTGCATCTGCTTGAGGCCGAGGCTGACGCGCTCTTTCTCGCGGTTCACCTCGAGAATCTGCACGTTCAGTTTCTGACCGATGGTGACCATCTCGGAAGGATGGTTCAGGCGGCCCCAGGTCATGTCGGTGATGTGAAGCAGACCGTCCATACCATTGAGGTCCACGAACACACCAAAGTCGGTGATGTTCTTGACGATGCCGTCCACTTTGTCGCCAGGGGTGACGCTGGCCAGGAATGCCTGGCGCTGTTCGGCGCGCTCGGCTTCGATGACTTCGCGGCGGGAAAGGACGATGTTTTTGCGTTCGTCGTTAACTTTAACGATCTTGAACTCGTAAACCTTGCCCACGTATTCGTTGAGGTCTTTGGGAGGGATGATGTCAATCTGGGAGCCAGGCAGGAATGCCTCGACGCCGACGTTCACCATCAGGCCGCCTTTAACGACGCTCTTGACTTTGCCTTTCACAAGGCCGCCATCAAGGAACACGCGATAAATTTTGTCCCAGTTCTGTTTGTGGGCGGCTTTCTCCTTGGAGAGGACCACCATGCCTTCGTCGTTTTCAAGACGCTCGAGCAGAACTTCGATTTCGTCGCCCACCTGGATATCCTCGTCTTCAAACTCGGAGTGTGGGATGGCCCCTTCGGATTTGTAACCGATGTCCACAAGGACAACTTGAGGCTTAATTTCAAGGATCCGGCCTTTAACGATGGATCCTTCGTGGTAGGTACGGAATGATCCTGCGATCAAATCCGAGAGCGATGCGCTCATGTGTGTGTTTGGGTTTGTATGGGTTCTGAAGACCGGGGTGAGAGCACCACGGGTTCGTCCAGCCTTGCCCCCGCAGCGAACGTTGATTAGAGGCCGGAAAACGCGGGCAGGTAAAATGCGGGCGTTTGTACATTTAGCAAGGAAAATTGCCTAAACTGAGCATTTTTCGAACCTGCCGCTGCCGCGCGCTCTAAACGAGTTGTATCTGGCGAAATGCCTGAAAATCCTGCGATAAAAGATGCAAATCCGCCACGATCTAAGGCCCCACACTCGTGAAACGTCTTAGCTCTACACCCGCTTTCCCCTTCTCATGCGCTTTGGTCTGTTTTCTCTCATTGCTCTTAACTTTATCATTTGCCCGCTGGTTTTTGCAGATCCGCTGGCAGAAATAAACGAGCAAACTCCCAAAGCTTCCTCCACACTCGTTGCTTATCACGGGCAAATTCCGGGCGCTCTCGACCGTCAGTTACACATCGTTTACTGGACCCCGGCAGACCGCGAACCGCAGCCGCAATGGCGGGAACGTCTCACCCGCGTCATGGAGGAAACTGCGGCCTTCTATTTGAAGGAAATGCAACGCCTGGGCCTGCCTGTGCGCCGCCTGCCGCTGGACTTCGCAAGCGATGGCCTGCTGAACATTCATCTGGTGAAGGGTGAGCGTGAATATGCCCACTACCAGCGCCAGAGTGGAGCCGATATCCGCAAGGAATGCCTGCCCACCCTGCGCAAGGCAGGGATCATCCGCAGCCTGGATGGCGGGGAGGAGACCCTGGTGATCTTCTGTAATATGTCCACCTGGGATGCCACAAAGCGCACCATGCGGCAAAACAGCCCCTACTATGCAGGTGGCACGGCCAAGGGAGGAACGGCCTGGCAGGTGGATTCCGCTTTGCTTGATCCAAAACAGCTCAGCGAAAAGGGGCAAATGCTAAATGACGGCGAATACGGCGACATTTCACTGGGCAAGTATAACTCCCACTTCATTGGCGGAGTCATTCACGAACTGGGCCATGCCCTGGGGCTGCCGCATAACAATGCACGCGAAGATGAAGCGGCCCTGTTCGGCACCGCCTTGATGGGATCTGGCAACCGCACCTATGGCGAGCAGTTGCGTGGCGAGAGCAAAGGCAGCTTCCTCACGCTGGCGCATGGATTACGGCTTGCCAGCCATCCCCTCTTCACCGGCTCAGATAAAGGTCTGGATGTGAAGCCACAGGCCAGACTGGAGGTACTGAAAATGAGTACCGATGGACGCACCATCAATCTCTCCGGTCAGGTCACGTCCGATGTACCTGTGTACTCGGTCATTGCCTACAGCGATCCTGAAAGCGGCAGCAATTATGATGCGTATTCGCATTCTGTAGCTCCAGCAGCGGATGGTTCATTCACCTTGACGCTGGATGTGCCGCCAAAGAAGGTCAGCGGCGGCGCGGTGAATCTGGTGGCCTGTCACGTAAACGGCCGGACAACATCACTTCATGGCCTCGGTTACACTCGCAGTAGCGAGGGCGTGATTGACGTCTCCGGCAGTGAACTTCGGCTGCTTCTGGAGCCGCTGGCTCAACCCAAACCCCCTGAAAATCAGGCGGAACTGGATGCACGACTGCCAGAGAATGCATCCGCCGTGGTGAAAAGAGCCCGGGGCATTGCCCAGCGAGTGTGGCTTTCGGCTCCACCAGCTTCACTCTCACCAGTAAATGTTCCTGCTTCGACTTCCAGCATCAGCCTGTGTGACACGCATCCAGAAGAAATGAGTGTGGGATATGGCAAAGCATTTACAGACCGCTTGCCGCCGCCTCATCACTGGATAAGCGCTGCCGGGCAGGTTTTTGAACGCGGCTTTTATGCACATGCAGCATCAAGGCATCGCTTTGCACTGGGCGGTAAATGGACGCGATTGGAACTGCAATGCGGCGTCGCGACTCATGCTTACGGCAAGGTCGTTTTTGTCATCAAAGCAGATGGCCAGGAGCGCTTTCGCTCGCGCCTGCTGGATGCTTCATCCCTGCAATCCGCCTCTGTGAATCTCACTGGCGTGAATTCGCTGGAACTTATTGTGGAAGATGGCGGCGATGGAAAAAATGGCGACTGGGGATTGTGGCTGAACCCGATGCTGCAACGCTAGTTTTTCACACGGCGATCCTTTGTCACCAGCACCAGCCCACCTGCCAGGGCAAGCATGACCGCCACACCACACAGGGCTATGCTCATGTTAAAGTGGGCTTTCAGCCATGCCACCATCTCCGGGCTAAGGTAGCCCGCCAGATTCCCTACGGAATTCACCCAGGCAATGCCTGCCGCAGCGGCTGTTCCAGAAAGAATGGCCGTAGGCAACGCCCAAAAACAGGCGATGGCTGACATGACGCCACTGATGGCCACGGTTAAAAACACCAGCCCCAGCAATGGCGGCATCCCAGGCATGCCACTGGCGGCAAAGGCTGCCGCAGCGACGAATGCAGAAAGCGCGATGTGATAACGCCGCTCCCCTGTGCGATCTGAATGAGTGCCGACGATCACCATACACACGGCAGCGAATGCCCATGGAATGGCAGAGTACAGGCCCACTTTCCAGTCCTCACTGGTAAGCGTGTCTTTAATGATCTGTGGCAGCCAGAATGAACTGCCATAAAGCCCCACCACGATGCCAAAATAAATCGCACAGCACAGCCAGACGCGCCCGGACTTGAAGGCGTCCATCGCCCGATGCGCCGTATGCCCCTCCTGATTTTTTCGCACTTGTTCAGCCTCCAGCTTCGCAGTCAGCAGGGTTTTCTCAGCTTCAGTCAGCCACTTCGCTTTAGCGGGTTTGTCCGCCAGCAGAAACGGCACCGCCAGGCCTAGCAAGACGGTCGGTATCCCCTCCAAAATAAATAACCACTGCCAGGAATGCAGACCACGCCAGCCATCGGTGACATGGAGAATCCAGCCGGATAATGGTCCTCCCACCACGCCGGAAACCGCGACTGCTGTCATAAATAGTGCCACAATCCGCGCCCGATGCTCTCGGGGATACCAGTAGGTGAGATACAAAATGATGCCGGGAAAAAAGCCGGCCTCCGCTACGCCCAGCAGAAAGCGCAGGGCATAAAACGAAAACGCACTATGACTTAACGCCAGTAAAGCGGATACCAGTCCCCAGCCGATCATGATTCTGGCAATCCATAACCTGGCACCGACTCGATGAAGGATGATATTCCCAGGAACCTCAAAGAAAAAATAGCCAAGAAAGAAGATGCCTGCGCCGGTGGCATAAACCGCCTCTGAAAACCATGCTTCCTGCTTCATGGAAAGCTTGGCAAAACCCACATTTACCCTGTCGATGTAGGCAAGAATGTAGCAGGAAAACAGCAGCGGAATAAGCCGCCAGGTCACCTTGCGATAGACGGCGGATTCAGTGGGAGTTTTTTCGACAAAGGCAGGCATGCACGGTCAAGTACGCATCGAGCCTAACGGGTTCCAGCCGTTTTTGTCGATAGGCGAAAATTCGTGGAAGGACAAATAATTGGCCGGATGCGCTAACTCGCTACTTCGCTGCGGCTCGTTTGGCCTTGCGTTCGTTTTTGCGACGGGTTTTCCACGCTTTCAACGCACTGATTTTACGGCGCAGCGCTGGCCAGTACTCTTCACCAGCAATGTAGCCCGCACACCGGTCAGTACCACAGCGGCAGGGATGATCCTCCCAGCATTCCAGGTCAAAACCGTAGTTAAACACCAGCTCATCCCCTTTCTTTATGTCCTTTACAGCCACAAACCAGATCTCTTTCTCCGCCCAGGTTTGCGCCTCGACATTGGGATCACAGGAGTGATTCATCAAACGCGCATCATTGTACTCCACATCACCGTCAATATCCCACTTGTCATTCAAAATGAAGATGTACACCTTGGCTCCGCCTGTGGTCTTGGCTTTTTCCAGCAGCTCATTAGCGCGACGCTCGCTTTCCTCCTTGTTCACTTTTTCTCCAAGATACTGGATAATCCAGGTGTCTTTTTCAATGTCACGTGCGGCATACAGTCCGCGACCATGAATTTCAGAATTGCGGATGGTGTAGAGAGCGTCCTTGGGTTTGGAATTTGCCATATTGCAGGGTCGAATGGCCTATGGTGCTGTATTCGGGAACGAAAGCAAATATTGTCACACACATTGTTTCCCACTCCCCCACGGACTGCGGCATGCAACATTTCCTCCCAAAAACGGTGTTCTGGTTGCAGACATGGCGAATGCGATTCACCATGGGCGCTTGTTTTCGCCAAACTACCATCTTGCCTATGTCTTTGAGCGTTTCCCGACGTTTACGCAGACTTTCTGCGTACGGGAGATTCTTGAGCTGGCACGTATTGGTGTTCGCCCGCTGATATTTTCTGTTCACGACACCAGGGAAGAAGCCGTCCAGCATTTTCCTAAGGAACTCTTTGATCAGGTTCACTTCCTGCCACAGGGGGATGCGTTAATTGACGAGGTTCAGAAGCTTAAAGAACGCAACAAACTGCCTCAGAGCGTGGTGCTGACCCTCCGTCATTGGGGAGAGCGCTCTGATAAACGGCGGGTGTATGAGGCAGCATGGATCGGTTATCAAATTAAGAAACTGCGCAGCAAGGTGCGCCATGCGCATTCCCACTTCGCCGGCGTAGGCGCCCGCTGCTGCTGGTGGCTGCGCAAGTTCTACGGCCACAGCTACAGTTTCACCGCGCACGCCAACGATATCTTCTGCCCTCAAGGTGAGGTGTACCCTGAAGCCGCGCCACTTGCTCTGGATGCAAGTCTGATCGTCACCGTCAGCGACTACACAGCACATGATCTACGTCAGCGTTTCCCTGAAGCTGCGGATCGTGTCCAACGAGTTTATAACGGACTGGACTTGGAGCCCTTTAAACGTGCTCGCGAGCGGGCCGGTATTCCACACCGCTTGGGAGGAATTCTCAGCGTGGGACGCCTGATTGAAAAGAAAGGCTACGATGACTTGATCAATGCCTGTGCGCTGATGCGGGATCGGGGACTGAAGTTTCAGTGCCGCATCGTCGGGGAAGGTCCGCTGGAGCCTGAGCTGCGTTTCCAAATTGCCGATCTTAATTTAAACCAGCACGTCTCCCTGACCGGCCCCCTGCCCATGCAGGAAATCACCCGTCTGCTGGCTGAGGAGACACAGATTTTTGCACTCGCCTGCAAAACCGAAAAAGATGGCGGCAAAGACAACCTTCCCACGGTGTTAATGGAAGCCATGGCTGCCAGCCTGCCCTGTGTATCCACCCGACTGGCCGGTGTGCCTGAAATGGTGATCAATGGCGAAACAGGACTGCTGTGTGAGGAGAAACAGCCTGAGGCCCTGGCGGGTCTGCTTGCAGCGCTGCTGGGCGACCCCACCCGCTGTGAACAGATGGGCAAGGCCGGATTACTTCACGCCCGTAAAAACTTTGCCAAAGAAGTCACCTCCCAGTCACTGCTGAAAGCGTTCGCCAAACACAGCACCATGCGCTTTGACCTCGAACTGGTCCTAAAGCGTGGCCTGTGGAGTGACTTCAGAAGCCGCAGCGGTCCACATCTCTGGAAGAACGTGCCGAAGGCTAGTGACAAGACCTTCGATCTGAACACGTTCATGCAGGGCGCTTAATGTCACCCGCAATCTGGCGGCTCCACGGGCAACGGTGGGATACCGAATGGCAGGCACAAAGAACCCGTCCTCCAGTAAACCGGCGGCAGCACTTGCAGCACGTTTTTCATCGCCTGCCAGCAGAGGCACAATCGCTGCGACAGGTTCAAGATTCAACGCAGGTAGAAGGGATAACAGATGACTCCTCGCCGCCCATAGCGCCTGTCTTCGGCGCTCGCCCTCCTCACCTGCCAGAAGACGCACGGCTGCCGTGGCAGTCCTGGCCACTGCCGGGGATGGAGCCGTGCTGTAAACCAAACTGCGGGCCTTGTTGATCAGCAAATCCACCACATTCTGGGACGTGGCCAGATAACCGCCGCTGACACCTGCTGCTTTGCTCAGTGTTCCCATGTGCAGTTCTATTTTGTGCTGTATGTTCAGCCCAGCCGCCAGCCCCCTTCCCTGCGGACCCAGAAGACCAAAGGCGTGAGCTTCATCCACCAGTAGCCATGCGTCATAACGCTCCTTCAGTTCCACTATTTTCATCAAAGGCGAGCAATCACCATCCATGCTAAACACGGATTCCGTGACGATGAGAATTTTCCCCCTTGCATGATTCGCCCGGGCGCTTGCCAGCAGACGCTCAAGCTTTTCCACGTGATTATGCGGAAACACCCTTATGGTGGCGCCACTCAGCTTTGCGCCGTCAATAAGTGAAGCATGACTCAGTTTATCCAGAATAATGGTGTCGCCCGGGCCACATAACGCGGGCAGAACGCCTACGGAAACTGCATGGCCACTGCTGAAAGTCAGTGCAGCTTCTGTCTGCTTAAATCGCGCAATCTCCTGCTCCAGTTCATGATGCGGCAGCCAGTTTCCACAGACCAGCCGGGATGCGCCAGAGCCCACCCCGTATTCTTCCACAGCTTCCAGCATGGCTTTTTTCAACACCTCTGAGGAAGCCAGTCCCAGATAATCATTGGAAGAAAAATTGACGTAAGATTTGCCGTGCATCTGCACCACCGCCCCATCCCCCCTGCCCTCGAGCAATCTCAAGCGCCGCCTGAGGCCAGCCTCTTCCAGCAGTCCCAGAGCCTCCGAGGCTACATCATCCAGCTTTGCGCCGTGCTCGTCTATCATGAGGAAGTTGGAATGTAACGAGAGACTATCGGGCTCATTCAAGAGCCTCAGATTAATCACTTCTGCTTTAGTTTTTCATCCACCAGGTCATCCCTTTGTGCGCCAAGCGCCAGCGCCGCATCATAGTGCCTCCTGGCAAGTTCAATAGCCGGCGGCTTGCGTTCCAAATACATCAAAGCAAGGTTGAAATGCGCATTGGCGTAATCCGGATTCAGATCAATCGCCCGCTGCAGTTCGGCCTCTGCCGCATCCAACCAGCCAAGTTTTTTTATCGCTGCAGCCAGATAATTATGCGCACGAGCATCCGCAGGATCTTCATGTACAGCCCGGGAAAGGGCTGATACTGCATAGTAGGAATCCCCTAATTCATAGGAAACCAACCCCAATGCAGTCCACGTCTGTTGCAAGCCAGGATTAATGGTTACAGATTTGCTAAGATAGCCCTGCGCCTCCTTCAACTGCCCCAACTGCTGTTCAACTGTACCCATATTTGCCAGTGTCAGCGCGTTATTTGGCTCGATTTCGAGCATCTCTGCATAGCATTTTTTAGCCGTTTCCCAATCCTTTTTTGCAAAGGCTTGGGAGGCCCTTTGGGACAGTGCTACAGTAAGACTTGGCAGGCTTCCTGTCTGCTCCTGTTTGGGTAGCCCTAACTGTACCGCATCCTGTTCATTTGAAGCAGTTTGGGACACATCCGCCCTCGACGCAGGATCCGCGCCTAAAAGACTAAAGACAGGCGCTATCGCAAGCAACGTGCAGAAGATGATTCTCATGAGGCATTATCGGCGGAAAAACGTACATACAACAGAATTTTTTCTTGCCTACTCAAGTGAGCTGTATTCAAATATAGCCCATGTCACTCACGGCTCGCCAACAGGAACTGCTGGTCTTTCTTAAGAGTTATCAGAAACGGAATGGCTTGATGCCCTCCACTCGAGATATCCAACAGCATTTTGGATTCGCCAGCCAGACGGCTGCGATGAGTCATTTGCGAGCGTTGGAACGCAAAGGCGTTATCCGTCGTATTGCTGGTAAAGCACGCGCCGTCGTGTTTCCCGAGGATATCAATCGTGAAACCGTGGACATTCCTGTATACGGAGATATCCCGGCAGGCTTTGCGGCTGACAATCCTGAAATTGCAGACGGTAAATTAACCGTGGACACACGCAGCATGGGGCTGCATCCCGGCACCAGGCCTTTTGCCCTTCGCGTTCGCGGTGATTCTATGACTGGGGCGCATATTCAGCATGGAGATTACGTGATCCTTGATCAGCGGCCACCAAAGTCTCGCGACATTGTCGCCGCATTGATTGATGGTGAAAGCACTCTTAAACGCTATCTCGTAGTGGATACACGCCCTTTTCTGCGCGCAGAAAACCCAAACTATCCTGATTTAATCCCCGCCCAAGAACTGAAAATCCAAGGCGTGATGGTTGGTCTTTTCCGCACCAACTACTAAACTGGATTAGTTTGTAACTTTCGTTTGATCAGCCCGCTGTGGTTTCATGGCGGGCTTTTTCGTAGGCGATCATTCGCACTCTCAAAACTGCCTGTTCACCACCGAAATAATCGGCCATCCGTCAGGTCTGCGTATAAAAAAGGCGATGCCAGTAACCTGACATCGCCGTGTTGAGTTAAGTAAATAACGTGGGCTACAACTCTCGCTTATTGCGCAGGAGCTGGGGCTGGAGCAGGAGCCTCTGGAGCAGCGGGTGCTGGCTCTGGCGCGGCTTCAGGAGCTGGTGCAGGTGCTACAGCTTCTTTCGCTTTCTCAAGCCCTGTTTCTACTGCTTTGGCAGCTTCAGCGGCCGCTTTATCAGCAGCAGCTTTGGCATCAGCGGCAGTTTTTTCAGCAGCCGCCTGAGCTTCAGCTGCAGCCTTGGTGGCGGCATCCTTCATCTCTTCAGCTTTTGCCTCGGCGGCATCAGCGCCTTTTTCTACAGCTTCCTTGGCGGCATCCAGAGCTTTGTCTGTCGCCTCTTTGGCATCTTCAACGGCTTTTTCGGAAGATTGCTTTGCCTCTTCGATAGCTTTTTCTGCTTCGGGTTTCTGCTCGCAAGCGGCAATTCCGAGAGCAACCACTCCAACGGTAAGAAGGTTAAACAATTTCATGACGGACATCATGGTACAGCATTGTCAGGTAGGCAAGCCGCAACCATCATTCTCTGGCGGAAAATTTTGTTTGTTGTTGCAAAAAAAATCAGCATGAACAGTGCCGTATCGAGAAGGATATGTTGAGAATGTCCTAAAATCAGCGACAGTTATCTTCCGCAGCCCGCTGGCGGCAGATTTTCATCTTCAAAAAACTCATGCTTCCCTGGTTTAATCATACCCAGTTCCCCTTATACCTTGCCCCAATGGCAGGTGTCACAGATGTGGTCTTCCGCAGACTCTGCAAGGAATTGGGCGCTGATGTCATGGTGACCGAGTTCGTTTCTGCCGAAGGCATCCTTCAGGCGGATGAAAGAACCCGTAAGTACACGGACTTTGACGATGAACAACGACCGGTTGGGGTGCAGCTCTTTGGAGCGGATGGCATTCGCATGGGTGAAGCCGCACGTAAGATCATAGACTGGAAACAGCCTGATTTTATTGACATCAATTTTGGCTGCCCGGTGAACAAGGTCGTTTCTAAAAATGGCGGTTCATCGCTGCTAAGAGACTGTCCGCTACTGGCCAGTGTGGCATCCAACATTGTCAAAGCCGTTCCAATTCCCGTGACCGCCAAAATCCGTATTGGTTGGGATCAGAATCAGATTAATGCCGTGGAGGTTTGTCGCCTGCTTGAAAGCGTTGGCATTGCCGCCATCGCCATTCACGGTCGTACAAAAGCTCAGGGATATACTGGTCAGGCAAACTGGGATGTCATCGCTGAATGCGCCTCCGCAGTCAGCATTCCTGTCATTGGCAATGGAGATGTTGCCAGCGGCCTTGATGTGGCAAAACGCCGCAGCGAGACAGGCGTCAGCGGAGTCATGATTGGCCGCGCCGCCATGCACCATCCCTGGGTGTTCCGTGAGGCCAAACACTACCTTCTCACCGGTGAACATCTGCCCCCAGTCTCTGTAGAAGAACGCTTTGAATTTTTGTTGCGTCACAGCCGCCTTGCCCTGCAGTCCACACGTTATCAAGGCACGGAACTGCAAACCATGCGTGCCATGCGCACCCGTCTCATGGCCTATACTCAGGGACTCCCAGGAGGAAAACAGCTGCGCGTCCGCTTCTGCAAGGTCGAAAGCCTTGCTGAACTGGAAGACATTGTAGCAGAGTATTTCAAATATCAGGAACAACTGGAATCCACCAGCGTCACCAGGCATGACTCTCTGCAGCCCGCTTGATCAGGCATCCTTGACCCGTTCGTTTTTTATCGTCACGGTGAGTGTAGTGTTTCCCTGATCATCAGTAAATTCTGCCAGGGTATTAAGCAGATCATGAGAATCTTTTTCAAACGATTCCTTCAAAGTTATTTTTGAGTTATCCGACCCTAAAAAGGCACTCATTTCCATAACTCCAGTGGCAGCAGAATAAGACACTTCAAATCGCTGCTCGGTAACTTGATCCTGCGTTACGACGTGAGTTGCCTCAAAAAGTCCTTCAGCACTGCCCGGACTAAATAACCAGCGAAACGACTGTGTCGTATCCCCGATCTGGCGACTACCTTCCACCTGTACGCTGCCGTCCTCCAGCGCCGTTCCCGTCCATTCAGCTTTGTAAGGCTGAACATTCCCATCGGCCCCTTTTAACTCTCCAGAGGCATTCCATTTTCCCACCAGCCATTTAAAATACTCATGCTTGGCAGGCATGGTTGAATCATCCGCATGTAGGACAATCGAAAGTGATAAAGCCCATAGAATGCAGAAAAACGTATGCTTCATGATATGGTTACAGTTTAATGGACAACAACAAAATTGTAGATACAAAAACTCACTTTTTCGTAAAAGTTTCGATTAAATTCTTATGCTCGAATTCAATTTTTGGTTCTGGTGGGCGCTGGCGGCCATGGTGTTTTTTTACAAGCTGGAGTTGCTATCCTCATTACTTAACCTCTCTCGGCTTCCCTCTGAACCCAGCCACATTACTGGCAGCCATGATGAAGAATCATGGGAGCAGCTACGTGATTACATAACGACGAAAACGAAGTTCGACATCCTTCAGAGCAGCATCTCCCTGGGATTGCTCTTTGCATTTTGGTGGGGCGGAGGATTCGGCTGGCTCGTCAATTGGGTGGAATCCTGGCGTTTGAACACGCTAGGAACAGGCCTGGCTTTTATCGGCGTTATCTGGCTGGCCACATTCTTATTCGGTCTGCCTTTTGAAATATGGGACACGTTCGGCATTGAGGCCCGTTTTGGTTTTAACAAGACCTCCGCAGGAACTTTCATCGGTGACCGCATCAAGACTCTCCTGCTTACCTTCGTCCTGGGCGCACCTCTCCTGCTCACGTTGTTATGGTTGTTTGAACATGTGGCTTACGCCGCCCTGTACGGTTATCTTATTTTTACAGCTTTCACGTTGTTGTTAAGCTTCCTGGCGCCACGCTTCCTTTTGCCGCTTTTCTATCAGTTCAAGCCCCTGGAAGATGAGACTTTAAAGGCT